>Ga0210058_1000076_pt1 | contig 92904 bp, 83 predicted proteins | sample CryGeymeta201511_FD_183979 | JGI IMG/M metagenome (GOLD analysis project Ga0210058, IMG submission 183979) | Groundwater microbial communities from Crystal Geyser aquifers in Utah, USA - Crystal Geyser metaG 2015-11 (SPAdes) (version 2) | ecosystem: Environmental > Aquatic > Deep subsurface >...
TTCAAGATGGCATTCAGCTTATCACTAAAGTGAGGAAGAACATGAAAAAGCAAAACCTCTCTGATGTGGATGCTATCCTGTTAAGAAAAAGAGCTTTGGTAGAATCTGTAAACGACGAGCTTAAGAACATTTGTAAAATCGAGCATACCAGGCACCGTTCTGTTAAAGGTTTTTTGGTAAACATAATTGCTGCTTTGGTGGCCTATTGTTTCTTTCCTAAGAAGCCTTCTTTAAATATAACGCCGATGGAATCTAACCAACTAACTTTATGGGCTGCTTAAACATTATTCACGTTAATATACTAAGTATAAATTAATAACAACTATTCAGTGGAAAACGCAATCGATTTCGTATAGAATTCATTGAAAATCAGCAATAAAACCAAAAAAATACAATGATAAAACAATAATTTATTGTTAATTTTATTAAGTTCTTTAAGTTTTCAGTTCTTAATATTATCAAATTGATAATTCTTTCATCTTAAACCCTTTAAAATTTATCATGTTTGGAATTGTTTCATAAATTTGCCTCGTTAATTAATAAAATTGAATTATGGCTATTACAAAACAATATTTAAAAAGCAAACCAGTATGTAAAGTAACTTTTATAGTTCCTGCAGAAGATGCAAGCGAAGTAAAAGTTGTTGGTACCTTTAATGATTGGGATACTGAAGTTGAAGGACTTAAAAAATTAAAAAACGGAACTTTTAAAGGAACTGTTGACTTGGTGACAGGAAATTCTTATGAGTTTAAATACATCGTTGATGGTGTGTATGTAAATGATTCTGAAGCAGATGCGTATTTATGGAATGATTTTGCTTCGGCTGAAAATGGGGTGATAAACCTTTAAATTAAAAACGAAAATTAACTAAAAGGCTTTCATTAAATTTATGAAAGCCTTTTTAATTTATATGGCAACAATTCCTTTTATATGCGGATATGGGCTGTAATCTACTAAAGTAAAATCTTCAAAAGTAAAATCAAAAATGTTTTTAATTTCCGGATTTAAAATCATTTTAGGTAAAGGTCTTGGCGTTCTTGAAAGCTGAAGTTCCAATTGTTCTACATGATTATTGTAAATATGGGCATCGCCAAAAGTATGGATAAATTCACCAGCTTCAAACCCACAAACTTGAGCCATCATCATAGTAAATAAAGCGTAAGAAGCAATATTAAAAGGGACTCCTAAAAAAATATCTGCACTACGTTGATAAAGCTGACATGATAATTTTCCTTCAGCAACATAAAATTGAAAAAATGCATGACATGGCGGTAAAGCGGCTTTACCATTGGCTACGTTTTCTCCAAATGATTTTGAAGTATCTGGTAAAACGGACGGATTCCAGGCAGAGACCAACATGCGTCTGCTGTTTGGATTTTTTTTTAAGGTATCAACAATTTCGGTTATTTGATCAATCTCATCAAGGTTCCAGTTACGCCATTGCTGACCGTAAACAGGCCCTAAATCTCCGTTTTCATCGGCCCATTCATTCCATATTCTAACGCCATTTTCAGTTAAATAATTAATGTTGGTGTCTCCTTTTAAAAACCAAAGAAGCTCATAAATAATGGATTTTAAATGAAGTTTTTTTGTGGTTACCATGGGAAATCCTTCGCTTAAATCAAAACGCATTTGATACCCAAAAACGCTTTTGGTCCCTGTACCTGTGCGGTCTCCTTTCTCATGTCCGTTAGTTAAAACATGTCTTACAAGTTTGTGATATTGTTTCATACGTGTTTTCCACATGCGTGGAAATATCATTAAGGTTTAAAAAAATAAAAATAGAAAAAAGGCTTGAACTGAAAAGTTTGTACTCTTAAATGATATTAAAAGTTATTAACCATTAACCAATAATCATTCCAGCAATGGTAGCCGATAATAACGAAGCAATCGTTCCTCCTATAAGCGCCTTTATACCAAAAGCCGAAAGTGTTTTGCGTTGTCCAGGTGCTAAAGAACCAATGCCTCCAATTTGGATGCCTATCGATGCAAAATTTGCAAATCCACAAAGCATGTAGGTCGCCATAATTATTGACTTTTCAAATTTGAAGTGTATGGAGTTAGCCATATTTTTAAGATCAGCCAATTGAATGTAACCCACAAATTCACTTGCTGCCAGTTTTATACCCAACAATTGTCCCATAAGTGCCATATCTTCTTTAGCTACACCTATAAGCCACATTAATGGCGAAAACAGGTAGCCTAAAACAAATTCTAATGAAAATGCCGAGTAAGGAGTATTATTTGAAATCCATAAATTAAGACCTCCTATGGTTCCTATTTTTCCAAAACCATAATTTATCATCGCTATAAAGGCAACAAAAACCAATAACATGGCGCCTACATTGGCAGCTAGTTTTAACCCTTCAGTGGTTCCGTTGGCAATGGCATCTAAAAAGTTTGAACCAATATTTTCTTGAGATACTTCTAAAGATGAATCTATGGTTTCTTCTTGCGGATATAACATTTTAGAAATTACAATAGCGCCTGGAGCTGCCATAACTGAGGCAGTTAATAAATGTTTGGCGTAAAATATTTTCATAACCGGATCATCACCGCCTAAAAACCCTATATAGGCAGCTAATACGCCTCCGGCAACCGTTGCCATGCCCCCAACCATGACCAGTAAAATTTCTGATTTAGTCATTCGTTCCAGATAGGCCTTAATCATTAATGGCGCTTCAGTTTGCCCTAAAAATATATTACCAGCAACGCTTAAACTTTCAGCTCCTGAAATTCCAAGAAGTTTGGTTAAAACCCATGCCAATCCTTTTACCACAATTTGAATGACTCCAAGATAAAACAAGACAGATGTTAGTGCTGAAAAGAAAATAATAGTTGGCAATACTTGAAACAAAAAAATGAATCCATAACTTTCAACATTCATCATATCTCCTAACAAAAAGACACTTCCGGCTTGCGTAAACTCTAATATTTTTACAAAAATCTTTCCTACAAATTCAAAACCAGATTGAATAAAAGGCACTTTAAGAACACCAATGGCCAATAATAGCTGTGCCAATAAGCCAAAACTTACTGTTTTCCAGTTGATGGCTTTTCTGTTTTTACTTAGAATGAAAGAAATTAAAAGCAAGACAAACATTCCTAGAACGCCACGGAATAAACTGTCTATTGAAAATCCACTAACAGGAATTATAGAATCAATGGTTACTTTGGCTGCTTCAATGGGACTTTGAGCTAAAGCAGTTGTTTGAGTTGTTAAGGTATCAATGGAGTTAGAAATAATTTTAGAGCTATGGTTTAAAGTATCTTCGCTAGAACTTTGATGGATGTTTTGAGCTAATATGGTTGAATTGAATCCAAAAAAAACAGCTATTAAAGCCAGTAAAATACGTTTCATACGCTCAATTTTCAGTATTGTTTAAAATCAGATTAAAGGCTTCAATTTTTTAAATGCTTAATTAATATGATTTAATGATTATCGTTTAGAAATCTCGTCTCTTATATGGGCGGCTTTTTCATAATCTTCATTCGCCACGGCTTCGTCTAACATTTTATGAAGCTCTTCTAATGTTTTTGATTTGTAGTTTTCTTTTGGGGCATTTAATTCAAGTTCATCTGCTAATAAATCGTCCACTAAAATGCTGTCTTGTTCATCTTCATCTTCTTTCTTTGGATTAACTTTTAAGTAGATACCAGCTTTATCCAAAATGTTTTTATAGGTAAATATAGGTGCTTGAAAACGCAATGCTAATGCAATGGCATCGCTGGTTCTGGCATCAATAATCTCTTCTATCTTATCGCGCTCGCAAATTAAACTGGAGTAAAAAACGCCATCAACCAACTTATGAATAATGACTTGTTTAACCACAATATCAAATCTATCAGCAAAATTTTTGAATAAATCGTGTGTTAATGGTCTTGGAGGACGAATTTCTTTTTCGAGAGCAATGGCAATAGATTGTGCTTCAAAAGCTCCAATGACAATAGGCAGTTTTCGGTCTCCATCAACTTCATTTAAAATTAGGGCGTAGGCACCATTTTGTGTTTGGCTGTAGGATATTCCTTTTATGTTAAGTCTTACTAAACTCATAAATTTATAAAACACAAAGAACCGTTTAAATTTGGAATTTCGCAACTACCTTTTGAAGATAAAGATTAAAATGCCAAATTAAACAGCTTTTTTGTAATGACAATGTAGAAAAAAATATTTATTGTTGAGCTTTAAATGCTTTTAATTTTTCTATAAGTTGAGGTACAACTATAAAAGCATCGCCAACAACGCCATAATCTGCAGCCTTGAAAAAAGGTGCTTCTGCATCTGTATTTATAACAACTTTTACTTTTGAAGCATTTATACCTGCTAAGTGTTGAATGGCACCAGAAATTCCTATAGCAATGTATAAATTTGAAGCTACTGGTTTTCCTGTTTGTCCCACATGTTCAGAATGAGGTCTCCAGCCTAAATCTGAAACTGGTTTTGAACAGGCTGTTGCAGCTCCTAAAACATCGGCTAATTCTTCAACCATTCCCCAATTTTCAGGACCTTTTAATCCACGGCCAGCTGAAACTACTGTTTCCGCATCTGCTATGGTTACTTTATTTGAAGCTTTATCAACTGATTCCACATGAATGCCTGAGTCTGGAATAGAAGGCGAAAAATCTTCAGACGTTAAACTAGTTTTGTTTTCTTTTAAACCAAAACTGTTTTTAGAAATGCCCAACAGTTTTACATCTGTATTTATTTGAAACATTTCATAGGCTTTATTTGTAAAAGCAGTACGTTTTACAACAAAAGGTGATGTACTTATTGGTGCCTCTAAAACATTGGTGGCAAAACCAGCATTTAAATCAATAGATAAAAGAGGTGCTAAATATTTACTGTTTACGCTTGAACTAACAACTACAACCTTAGCGCCTTCTTTTTTTGCTGCTTGTTGAATAACACTAGCATATATTTTGGCATTAAAAGGTTCTAATGCTGTATTAGAAACTTTTAAAACTTTGCTAACACCATAGGTTCCTAATTCAGAAGTATCGTTGGCATTGATAGTAATGGCGGTTACTGTAGTTCCTAATTGATCAGCAACTGCTTTGGCATAAGATGCCACTTCAAAAGCTGTTTTTTTAAGACGTCCTTGGTCTGATTCTGTATATACTAAAACTGACATATATTTTTTAAATTTTGAATTGTGGGTTTTTAAATAACTTTTGCCTCATTATGTAAAAGGCTAATGAGTTCATCTAAATTATCAGGAGAAACCAATTTTACGGCTCCTTTTTGTGCTGGTTTTTCAAACTTTACCGAGGCTGTTTCAGGGGCTACATCTATGGGTTCTAAAACAGTTAAAGGTTTTTGACGAGCCATCATAATGCCGCGCATATTAGGAATTCTTAAATCACTTTCTTCGACTATCCCTTTTTGCCCACCTATAATTAATGGGAGTGATGTGGAAACCGTTTCTTTTCCGCCATCAATTTCTCTCATAACTTTCGCTGAGTTACCATCCACTTCTAGGCCTATACAATTATTTACAAAATTAGAATTGGTTAATCCAGCAATCATACCTGGAACCATGCCTCCATTGTAATCTATAGATTCACGGCCAGCTATAATTAAATCGTAACCACCATCTTTAACTACTTTTGCTAATTGTTTTGCTACTGAAAAACCATCTGTTGCAGGGGTATTTATTCTTATAGCAGCATCTGCGCCAATAGCCAAGGCTTTACGTAATGTTGGTTCGGTTTCTGCACCACCCACATTAATAACCGTTACTTCAGCACCTTGTTTTTCTTTAAACCACATGGCGCGTGTTAAACCAAATTCATCATTTGGATTAATTACAAATTGAACACCATTGGTGTCAAATTTGGTGTTGTCATCTGTAAAATTAATTTTTGATGTAGTGTCCGGAACATGACTGATACATACTAATATTTTCATTTTGAGTAATTTATATGTTTTTATTTGTTTAATAATGAATCTTGGTTAATAAATTAAAAACCAAAACCATAGTTTAAGAACCACGAAGTTAATTATTTATTTTTGAATATTTACTATGCGTGCATAATAAATTTTAAATAGCTCTTTTAGGAATAGTATTTCATTTATTGTTATTTTTGCAACTCGAATTAAAAATAATTTAATGAAGACAATTCAATTTAGAGAAGCTATTTGCGAGGCCATGAGCGAAGAAATGCGTCGCGATGAAAGCGTATATTTAATGGGTGAAGAAGTTGCAGAATATAATGGTGCCTATAAAGCTTCGAAAGGGATGTTGGATGAATTTGGTCCTAAACGCGTTATAGATACTCCTATTGCAGAGCTAGGTTTTGCTGGTATTGCTGTGGGTTCAACCATGACAGGAAACAGGCCTATTGTAGAGTACATGACTTTTAACTTTTCTCTTGTTGGTATTGATCAAATTATTAACAACGCTGCTAAAATAAGACAAATGTCTGGAGGCCAGTTTAAATGCCCCATTGTATTTAGAGGGCCAACAGCATCTGCAGGACAATTAGGAGCAACACACTCGCAAGCTTTTGAAAGTTGGTTTGCAAATACGCCTGGTTTAAAGGTTATTGTACCATCAAACCCATATGATGCGAAAGGATTATTAAAATCGGCCATTCGTGATGATGATCCTGTTATTTTTATGGAAAGCGAGCAAATGTATGGCGACAAAGGCGAAGTGCCTGAAGGCGAATATACCATTCCTATTGGCGTAGCCGATATTAAAAGAGAAGGAACCGATGTTACCATTGTTTCTTTTGGAAAAATAATTAAAGAAGCCTACATTGCTGCCGATGAACTTTCTAAAGAAGGTATATCCTGTGAAATTATAGACTTGCGTACCGTAAGACCAATGGACAAAGAAGCCATTTTAAAATCGGTTAAAAAGACTAATAGACTTGTAGTATTAGAAGAAGCATGGCCATTTGGAAATGTCTCGACAGAGATTACATACATCGTTCAGTCTGAAGCTTTTGATTATTTAGATGCTCCTATTATTAAAATTAATACGGCGGATACTCCGGCGCCTTATTCACCTGTTTTATTGGCAGAATGGCTACCAAATAGCGACGATGTCATTAAAGCTGTAAAAAAGGTGTTATACAAATAAATTGATAAAATTTACGTTATATAAACTTCATTAGCATGATTGTTGATGAAGTTTTTTTTGTACTATGAAAATAAAAATAATTTTAGCCCTTTTTTTCCTTGGATTTTTTTCCTCATTTGCTCAAACAAAAGTAAGTGGATATGTCTTTGACGAATATAATGACCCCATCTCTTTTGCCAACGTTATTTTTAAAGGATCAACCCTGGGCACCATTACAGACGAGAATGGTAAGTTTTATTTAGAATCTGATAATACTTGGCAAACATTAACGGTCTCTTTTATGGGCTTTAAAACCCTTGAAGTAACTTTAAGAAAAAAAGTTAATTATGATTTAAAATTTACCTTAATTGAGGAAGCATCACAATTGGATCAAGTGCATATTGTTACAGGAAAACAATCCAAAAAAAACAATCCTGCAATAGATTTACTCAAGAAAATATGGGCTCACAAAAGAAAGAATGGCTTAAAACAATTCAATCAGTATCAATATGATAAATATGAAAAGGTAGAATTTGACATCAATACCATTGATAGCGCCCTTATAAAGAGTAAACTTTTTAAAGGCATGGAGTTTGTTTTTCAACAAGTTGATACGTCTAGGGTTACTGGAAAAACCTATCTGCCCATGTTTATTAACGAAGCTGTTTCAACCGTATATGGGGATAATATTATCAACAAAGAGAAAGACGTTTTAAATGGAAATAAAAACTCAGGGTTTAGTAACAATCAAATCATCATAGATTTTGTTGACGATTTGTATTCAGATTATAATGTGTATGACAACTACTTGAAATTTTTTGATAAAAGTTTTGTAAGCCCACTCTCTAGAACAGGTATTAATACCTACAATTACGTGCTTTCGGATAGTGCTTTTATAGACAATAAATGGTGCTATAACATTATTTATTACCCAAGAAGAAAAAACGAATTAACCTTTAAAGGCAATTTTTGGGTTGCCGATACCACCTATGCAATCAAAGAAATTAACCTGCAAGCATCAAAAAGCGCCAACATCAACTGGGTTAAGGAAATTTATATAGAGCAAGAGTTTGAGGTCTTAAACGATTCATTATTTCTAGTGAAACGCGATTATATGATGTCTGATTTTGCTCTAAATAAAAAAGAAAAATCCAGGGGCGTTTATGGTAAAAGAACCACACTTTACAATCGTTATGAGTTTGATAAACCACTAGAAAGGAAGTTTTATGATGAAGAAGTTTATAATTACGACAAAGATGTATATGATAGAGATGAAGCTTTTTGGACTGAAAACCGACTAGAAGATTTAAATAAAGACGAAAAAGGCGTTTACAAAATGTTAGACACCTTAAAAACCGTTAAAAAATTTAAACGCCTCTATAATTTAGGAAGCATCTTAGCCTCAGGCTATATTGAGTTTAATAAATTACCTTTAGATTATGGCCCTATTTTTTCAACTTTTGGTTTTAATGAAGTTGAAGGTCTTAGACTTAGAACTGGAGGAAGAACCTATTTCGGACCCAATGATCTTTGGCGCTTAGAAGGATTTTTAGCCTACGGATTTGATGATGATAAATTTAAATATGGGATATCTGGAAAGTGGCTGTTAGACAAAAAAAACAGACTTATAATTTCTGGAGGAAATAGGCGAGATGTAGAACAAATTGGAGCAAGTTTAACAACTTCAACAGACGTTTTAGGGAGAAGTTTAGCATCTTCATCGGTTGTTGGTACCGGTACAAATGACAAACTTACTTCCATAAATTTAACAAGTTTAGCCATTGAATTTGAACCTTGGCGAAACTTTATTTTTAAATTAGGTGGCAATTACAGAACTTTACAATCCGCATCACCTACCTTTAGTCTAGATTACAATACCCCCGCTGGCATAGCATCTCAAATAAAACAATACGAAACCAATGTTTCCATCTTTTATTTCCCAAAAAGAAAAATGAGTGGTTATGGCGTAGAAAGACGTGAAGCTAATGACGACTTTGCACGCATTTTTGCTCAAGTAAGTCGTGGCGATAAAAGTATGTTTGCAAGTGATTTTAATTACACCAAACTGCAAATGTCTTACAGGCAGCCTTTACAAGTTGGAGGTTTTGGAAGGCTAACCACAACGCTTGAAGCTGGAAAAACTTTTGGAGAAGTCCCTTTAGGATTGCTAAGTGTTATTCCTGGAAATCAATCGTATTTCTCCATATATAATACCTTTTCGCAATTAGATTTTTATGAATTTGTATCCGATACTTATACATCCATAAATCTTGAACATAATTTTAACGGAAGATTCTTTTCTAGAATTCCTTTTTTAAGGCAGTTTAACCTTCGAGAGATTGTTGGTATAAGAGGTGTTTGGGGAGACATTTCAAACAAAAATATAGCTTTAAACACAACAACAAACCCCAATAGTATTCCTTTAGTAGCGCCCAATAACAAGGCCTATTATGAGTACAGTTTTGGTGTAGGGAATATTTTTAAAATTTTCAGAATAGATTTTAATTTCAGAGGTAATTATCTCGATAATCCAGATGCAAGAAAATTTGGTGTAACGGGTACGTTTGGGTTTTATTTCTAAAATTTTAAAAGGCATTTTTTAGCCAATTCTATGGCTTTTGAAATGTCTTTCACAACAAATTCTTCATCAAGAATTAAAAACAACTCGTTTTTTTCAAAATCAGATCTAAGAGTTTCACTGATACCCGAAAGAATGACATGAATACCTTTTAGTTTGTAGGTTGTAATAATCTCTTTTAAACTTTGATATCCTGTGGCATCTATCATAGGCACATAACGCATTCTAATAATAATAATTTTAGGTTCTTGATTTGTATTTGTTATGGTTTCCTGAAATTGTCGCGCTGCACCAAAAAAAAGGGGGCCATTAATTTCATAAAGTAACGCTCCTTTGGGCAAATCAACCAATTCTTCATCAAACAAATGTTCACCATTGACAGTATCAGTCAAGATGTTTTGAACTTGAACCGACTCACTCATTCGTTTCATAAACATAAAACTTGAAAGAACAATGCCTATTTATATGGCAATAACCAAATCAAAAATTACAGTTAATAAAAAGGTGGTAAGCATGATGATAATATCCATTCTACTACCTTTTAAAATGGACTTAAATTGTCGCCATTCACTCATGTGATAAGCTACAATAATTAAAATACCAGCTAAACATGAAAGAGGAATTAATTTAGCATAAGGTCCAAAAAGCAACATGATGGCTAATAAAATAAAAGCGTGAATAATACTGGCAATAGGGGTTCTTCCGCCATTTTTAACATTGGTAGCAGTTCTGGCAATGGCTCCTGTTGCGGGAATACCACCAAAAAGAGAAGAAGCAACGTTAGCCGCTCCTTGAGCTATTAATTCGATATTAGATCTGTGTTTTCCGCCTATCATTGAATCTGAAACTACCGCAGAAAGTAAAGATTCGATGCTTCCTAATAGAGCAATGGCAAAAGCAGGTTGAATAAGCGCCTGAATGGTGTTAAAATCTACTTTTGGAAATGAAGGCATATTAAAACTATTCGGAATTACACCAAAATTACTCTCAATAGTATCCACAGGAATTTTAAATAGTTGTACTACTATGGTAGAAATTAATATGGCTATGATAGATTCCGGTATTTTTTTTGCAAATTTTTGAAAGGCTAACATTAAAACAATGGTGCCTGCTGTAATGGCAACGGAATACCAATTAACACTGTTAAAATTCTTAAAATATAAGGCCTATTTATCAATAAAATCGGCTGGGACTTTAGAAATTTCTAAGCCAAAAAAATCATTCATTTGTGAAGAAAAAATAATTAAGGCAATACCACTTGTAAATCCTACAATGAGCGAATAAGGCACAAATTTTAATAAATTTCCTAGTTTGGCAAGTCCAAAACCAACCATGATAAATCCAGCTATAAAGGTGGCTATGGTTAAGCCATTTAATCCCATATTGTTCTACAATGCCATAAACAATAACAATAAAAGCACCTGTTGGACCACCAATCTGAACTCGGCTGCCACCAAATGATGAAATAATAATTCCTGCAATAATGGCGGTAATTATGCCTTTTTCTGGAGAAACACCAGAAGCAATGGCAAATGCAATGCTAGAGGTAATGCAACAATTCCAACAATGATACCTAAAAGAGAATCTTTTATTAATGTTTCTTTTGAAACACCTTGTTTTAGAATTGAAAATAATTTTGGGGTAAATTCTTTACTCGTTTTCATGATAAGATAATAATTGGTAATAAGCAGCTTTTTTTAAAGAGAAGTTCAATCACGAATGTAGTTGTTTTTCTTCGATTTTTTTAATGTTTGTTGTTAATTCATTGCATGATTAGCACAATTTTTTCTTCTTTTTAAAAAGTTTTAAAACAACGGTCATTTTGTTGCTTAATCTTTAAGGGTTGAGTATCTTTGCTGTGCATTTACAAATGCCTCAAAAAAAGAAAATCATTATAATTTATAAGATTAATTATGACAAAGAAAAAAGAACTAACCTTTGATGTGTTAATAGAAATCCCAAAAGGAAGTAGAAATAAGTACGAATATGATTTTACTTTACATAAAATTCGTTTTGATAGAATGTTGTTTTCTTCAATGATGTATCCTGGAGATTACGGGTTTATTCCTGAAACTTTAGCATTAGATAAAGACCCACTGGATGTTTTGGTCTTAGGTACAGAACCTACCTTTCCAATGGTTGTGATGGAAGTAAAACCCATCGGTGTGTTCCATATGACTGATGAAAAAGGACCTGATGAAAAAATTATTTGTGTGCCAATTTCAGACCCAATTTGGAGTCAAAACAATGATATAAGTGATTTAAATCCTCACAGATTGAAGGAAATTGAGCACTTTTTTCAAGTATATAAAGACCTAGAAGAGAAAAAAGTTGATGTAGGTGGTTGGGGAAGCGCAGAAGAGGCTATTGAAATTTACCATAATTGTGTAAGACGTTACGATGAAAGTGATCACAAGAAAAAAAGAACATTTACTATCTAAATTATTAGATTCATAAATTATCCCATAAAAAATAAAACCATCTTAATTTAAGGTGGTTTTTTTTATCAATTATATTTTACTAATTTTAGCCGTTTCAAAAAAAATTTACTAACTACTAATCAATTAAAATGGAATTATTAATAAAATTTTTACCTGCTTTTGGAGTCTTAGGTCTTATATTCGTTTTTGTTAAAAATGTCTGGATTACCAAACAGGAGGTAGGTACTCCAAAAATGGTTAACATAGCCAAACACATTGCAGATGGGGCCATGTCATTTTTAAAAGCTGAATATAAAATTTTAGCAATTTTTGTGGTTGCTGTGGCCATCTTATTATTTTTTAAAGGAAATTCTGAGTTTCAACAATTGGATGAAGCTACAGGTCAACCAATTTCTCATTGGATGGTAGCACTATCCTTTGTGGTAGGAGCTGTTTGTTCTGCTTTAGCTGGTTTTATTGGAATGCGTGTTGCAACAAAAGCAAACGTAAGAACGACTCAAGCCGCAAGAACATCTTTAGGTAAAGCCTTAGAAGTGGCTTTTGCTGGAGGAGCTGTTATGGGACTAGGTGTAGTTGGATTAGGTGTAATAGGGCTTAGTGGGCTATTTATGATTTATCAAGAAATATGGCCAGGTTCAGAAAATATCCCCATGGTTTTAAACGTGCTTTCTGGGTTTTCTTTAGGTGCGTCATCAATAGCCTTATTTGCGCGTGTCGGTGGAGGTATTTATACCAAAGCAGCAGATGTTGGTGCAGATTTAGTTGGTAAAGTAGAAGCTGGAATTCCAGAGGATCACCCTTTAAACCCTGCTACTATTGCAGATAACGTTGGTGACAATGTTGGAGATGTTGCGGGTATGGGAGCCGATTTATTTGAATCATATGTGGGTTCTATTATTGGAACCATGGTATTAGGTGCTATCATTATTACTCCTGGTTATGGTGGTTTAGGCGCTGTGTATTTACCGCTTGTTTTAGCTGCAGTTGGCATTGTAATGTCTATTATTGGAACCTTATTTGTAAAAGTTAAAGATGGCGGTTCACCACATAAAGCGTTGAATTTAGGAGAGTTTGGCTCAGGATTTTTAATGATTATTGCTTCCTATTTTATCATTGATGCTATGATTCCAAAAACAGTTCAAGGTTTACCATTTGGCTCTTTTGGTGTTTTTATGGCAACTCTTGCTGGATTAATTGCTGGATTTTTTGTTGGAAAAGTAACAGAATATTATACTGGTACAGGAACAAAACCTGTAACATCCATTGTAAGACAATCTGAAACAGGTTCTGCAACAAATATTATTGCTGGTTTAGGCGTAGGTATGATGTCTACGGCTATTCCAATATTATTAATAGCTGCCGCAATCATGATTTCTCATTATTATGCTGGTTTGTATGGTATTGCAATTGCTGCCGTTGGAATGTTAGCTAATACAGGAATCCAATTAGCAGTTGATGCTTACGGACCAATTTCTGATAATGCTGGTGGAATTGCCGAAATGGCTGAATTACCTAAAGAAGTTCGTGAACGTACAGATAAATTAGACGCAGTAGGTAATACTACTGCTGCCATAGGTAAAGGTTTTGCAATCGCTTCTGCTGCTTTAACAGCTTTAGCTTTATTTGCTGCTTTTATGCATACAGCACATGTAGATGCAATTGATGTTTCAAAACCAAATATCATGGCTGGATTATTAATAGGAGGCATGTTGCCATTTGTGTTTTCTGCGTTATCTATGAATGCTGTAGGTCGTGCTGCAATGGCAATGATTGAAGAAGTTCGCCGTCAGTTTAGAGATATTCCTCAATTAAAAGCTGCTTTAAAAGTGATGAGAGATCTTGATTCAGATATGTCAAAAGCTACAGAAGAACAGAGAAAAATATTTGATGAAGCTGATGGTTATGCTGAGTATGAAAAATGTGTTGAAATCTCAACAAAAGCATCTATAAAAGAAATGGTTTTACCAGGATTATTGGCTTTAGCTGTTCCTGTTGCTGTTGGTTTTATAGGTGGTGCAGAAATGTTAGGAGGCTTATTAGCTGGTGTAACAACATGTGGAGTTCTCATGGCTATCTTCCAATCAAATGCTGGTGGTGCTTGGGATAATGCTAAAAAAATGATTGAAGCCGATGGACGAAAGGGAACTGCTGCTCATAAAGCTGCCGTAGTAGGAGATACGGTTGGTGATCCGTTTAAAGATACTTCTGGCCCTTCATTAAATATTTTATTAAAATTAATGTCGGTTGTGGCCTTAGTTATTGCTCCAAGTATTGCTTTAAATACAGATAAAGTATCAGCTTATGCTGGAAATGAAATGTCTTCAAGCAAAGAAGTTAAAGTAAACATGGAAAGTAATGATGCTGGTGATTATACCGCTACGGTAACTACAACTACCAATGTAAATGGCGAAATATCTACAACTGAACAGGTTTTTGAAGGTACTGAAACAGAGGTTAAAGCAAGTATTGATGCTTTAAATGAAAAAAACGAATCTGTTAAAGTACGTGTTGAAAAATTCGTTAAAGAAAAAGTAAATTAAGAAACAATAAAGCTTTTGAATAAAAAAAAGAGACGGTCTTAACTTTTTAGAATCGTCTCTTTTTTTTCTTTAGAAATAGGGTTAAAACAAGCCGTTTATTTGAGCATCAATGCTATTAATGATAGTTCCTAAATCTTCAGGATTTTCTACAAAATCTAAACGGTCTACATCAATAATCAAAAGTTTTCCTTTATCATAACCATGAATCCAGGCTTCATAACGTTCATTCAATCTGCTTAAATAATCAATGCTAATAGAGTTTTCATAGTCTCTTCCTCGCTTATGTATTTGCGATACTAAATTAGGAATGGAACTTCGTAAATAAATCAATAAGTCTGGACCAAGTACCAAAGATTCCATTAAATCAAAAAGCGATTTGTAGTTTTCAAAATCTCTGTTGGTCATTAAACCCATAGCATGAAGATTGGGTGCAAAAATATGAGCATCTTCATAAATGGTTCTGTCTTGAATAATGTCTTTTCCGCTTTGTCTAATTTGTAAAACTTGACGAAACCTACTATTTAAAAAATAAACTTGCAGGTTAAAACTCCAGCGCTCCATTTGATTATAAAAATCATCTAAATAAGGGTTATCTACAACATCTTCAAGTTGAGCTTCCCATTTATAGTGTTTTGCTAGCAATTTAGTAAGCGTGGTTTTTCCAGCGCCTATGTTTCCTGCAATGGCTACATGCATAATATTAGTTGGTTTTTAATTGGAATTTTTGAAGGGTTTCATGATGGTAAATATACAAGGTTTCATTGGTTACTAAAAACTGATTTATTAACAAATTTGAAGTTTCAATGGGTATCATTTCAGCGGTGTCTTTTTTTAAATAATATAATGAATGGTCTCTTTTCAAGACAATATTTTCATCATTTTCTGAAATATTAGTAAATCCTTCATTTTTAATTTTAGAGATGAGCGTTCCAAAATAATTATAGATTAATAAATGATCTTGGGTAAGCAGCCAGCAATAATTGAAATTGCTCTTAATGTCTAAAACAAGACTTTTTATTGGTAAGGTTTTAAATCTTGTAGAATTGTTTTTATAATCAAAAACTTCCAGTTGTTGGGTGTCTTGATTAAAAACCCACAACGTATTGTCATTGCCAGTTGAAATATGTGAAATATTTCTGTACGGTTGTAAAATATTGAAATCTATTTTAAACATTTCTGCAAGTCTGTTATCAAGAATGATAGCGGTATTAAAATTTTTGTAAAAGAGGTTTATTTTTAATGGATTATAAGCATTTGAAGAGGTAATCGTACCTAACTGCAAATTATTATATGATATGGTTTTTGCAGCATCCTTTTTATAAAACACATTGTCTTTAATAAAATACAACGTGTTGAAATCATCAATATGTACAAGCTTTTCAAGCTTAAAAGGTGTTTCACTCATAAAACGTATTTCAATAGATTCTTGAGAGAACATTGATATAGATACAGATAGAAAAGTAAAAAGAATGGTTTTCATATAGTTTAGAAAAGTACAAAAATCAAACCATTTAATTTCTAAGGGATCATTAAAAATCAAAGTTTAGCAAGAAGCAAAAATCTGTGAAAGTATCGGAAATGAGAGATGGTCAAGAATTTAAACTTAAAATGGGTAAATAATTTTTAAAAATTTATTTAAACTATTTCCATATTTATAAGTCTAAGATTCATTAATATTGAGTTATCTAAATAACCTAAACATTTTGTAAATGAAAATCACCTCGTTTTTTAAAAATTCCCTAGCTTTTCTAATTTGTTTAATTTCAATGGTTTCTTTTTCACAAAAAGACTTTCAGGGCAAAGCATATTACGAAACCAAAACAACGGTTGATATGAGCAATTTTGGTGGTGGACAATTAAGCGAAGAACGAAAAAAGCAAATCGCAGACCGCATGAAAAGTGCCCTTGAAAAAACATACATTCTTACATTTAACCATACAGAATCTATTTATAAAGAAGAAGAAAAATTAGAGGCACCTAGCCAAGGCGGCGGCATGCGTTTTGGGATGATGAATTTTACAGGTGGAAATCAATATAAAAACGTAAAAGAGCAACAGCTTTTACAAGAAAGTGAACTCTTTGGGAAACAATTTTTAATAGCAGATAGCTTACCTAAATTAAATTGGGAATTAGGCTCAGAAAGTAAAATGATAGGACAATATATGTGTTTTAAAGCTACTGCTGTAAAAAATGCAGATGGCTTTGATTTTAATAGTTTTAGAAGGCGTAACAGCCCTGAAAAACCAAAAGATTCTACAAACAATAAACCTGAGGAAATTAAAGAAACGCCTAAACAAATAGTGGTTACTGCTTGGTACACACCTCAAATTTCAGTAAGTCAAGGGCCAGGAGAATATTGGGGTTTACCAGGGCTAATCCTTGAGGTTAATGCAGATAGAACGACTATTTTATGTTCAAAAATTGTTTTAAATCCTTCAGAAAAAGACCTTATTAAAGCACCTTCAAAAGGCAAAAGCGTTACAAAAACCGAGTATGATGCCATTGTGAAACAAAAAATGGAAGAAATGCGTGAAATGTTTAGAGGCAGAGGCGGCAGAGGTACTAGTAATTAAGCCCGATATCAATCAAAAAATTATCCATGAAAAAAATCATGTTCATCATGCTGCTAACGGCAGTAAGCAGCACGTTTGCGCAATTAAAAATTGAAGGTGTTGTAAAAGACAGTATAGGAAATCCACTTGAATTGGCAAATGTTATTGCTATCAATCAGCAAACCCAAAAGCTAGAGTCTTATGGCATAACAAACCAAGAAGGACGCTATAAATTATCGGTAGAAAAAAACTCCAAATACAAATTGCAAGTGAGCTATATTGGCATGAAAACTGCCCAAATAGATATGGTTACGATAATTTCAGATATAGTAAAAGATATTTCTCTGGAATACGATAACACTTTAGACGAGATTGAATTGGTTTATGAAATGCCAGTAGTTGTTAAAGGCGATACCATTGTTTATAATGCAGATTCTTTTACTTCAGGAACAGAAAGAAAATTAGGAGATCTTTTAAATAAATTACCTGGCGTTGAAGTTAATGACGAAGGCCAGATTGAAGTTGAAGGTAAAACTGTTGGAAAAGTCATGGTTGAAGGCAAAGATTTTTTTGATGGCGACTCCAAACTAGCAACACAAAATATACCAGCAAACGCCATTGATAAGGTAGAAGTTTTAAAAAACTATGCCGAAGTTGGCCAATTAAGTGGAGTAACTAACAATCAAGATAATATAGCCATTAATATTAAACTTAAGCAAGGAAAGAAAAATTTTTGGTTTGGAAATGTAACGGCTGGATTAGGAGATTCAAAAAACAACACCTTGTATTTGGCTCAGCCAAAACTGTTTTATTACAGTCCAGAATACAGTATTAATTTTATAGGAGACTTAAACAATATTGGTGAAATTGCTTTTACACGTAGAGACTACTTTAATTTTACGGGTGGATTTAGGTCTCCGAGCAGAAGTAGTGGAACAAACATAGATTTAGGAAGTAATAATTTAGGGTTTTTATCGCTTCAAAATAATCGTGCTAAAGATATTAATACTAAGTTTGGTGCGGCTAACTTTAGTTACTCGCCAAAAAAAACACTGGATGTTAGTGGTTTTGCCATTTTTTCAAGCAGTAGAACTGCATTACAAGAAAACAATGCGATAACATATACAGACGCAAGTTTAGGCATTCCAGATGAAAATACCGAAAGCAACACCATGCAGAGAAGTGATTTAGGAATGTTAAAATTCAGCACAAAATATAAACCAAATACAAGCAATCAATTAGATTATGATGTATTGGCAAGAACCTCTAAAGAATCTCAAGATCAATTGTTTTTTTCATCGGTAAACGGCAATATTCTTCAGTTAGAAAAATCATCACCTTTTAGTATCAATCAAAATTTAAACTATTATTATACACTTAATGATAAAAATATTTTTGCTTTTGAAGTGCAACACCTTTTTCAAGATGAGAATCCTTTTTATAATGCTTTTTTAGAAGATAAAGCAAGTTATTTAAATACTGCCACGGTGCTAGGTCTTGATGATTCTCAATCAGGGTTTAATATTGCTCAAGATAAACGGGTAAAATCAAATCAAGTGGATGCTAAGTTGGATTATTGGAATATTTTAAATCAAAAAAGTGATATTAATTTTACTGCTGGAACTATTTATAGTAAGCAAGATTTTAACTCAAATATCTTTCAGTTTTTAGATGATAATTCTACCTTTGAAACTACACCAACTATTAATAATAGTCTTGATTTTAATAAGATAGCATACACATTTAGCGATGTATATTTAGCATTGCATTACCGATTAAAATCTGGTATTTTCACTTTTACACCCGGAGTTTCAGCACACGCATATAGTTCTAAAAACAATCAATTTAACATCAATTTTAAAGATAATTTTTTTAGATTATTACCAGATTTTAATATGATCATGCAATTAAAAAAGAGCGAACAAATTGTGGTCAATTATAGAATGCAAACCAGTTTTACAGATATTAATCAATTGGCTCGAGGGTTGGTCTTAAATAATTATAGGTCTATTTTTTCTGGAAATCAAGAATTAGAAAGCGCTTTAGCACATAATGTAAGCTTGTCTTATTTTAGTTTTAATATGTTTAATTATACCAATGTTAATGCCAGAATTAGTTATACAAAAACTATTGATAGAATAAGAACCACCTCTCAATTTGAACCAGGAAGTGTTGTAAATGTAAGCTCACCATTTAATTCTGGATTAAATGACGAAAGTGCGAGTGCTTTTGGCCGTGCTCAAAAAACCTTTGGTAAATTTAGAGCCATGTTAAGTGGTAATTTTAGTTATAATAAATTTAATCAGCTTATTAATAATAGAGCATCTGCCAATGAAAATTACTCACAAACATACAGAACAAGTTTAGGAACCAATTTCAGGGAAGCTCCAAATTTTGAAATCGGGTATCGATATACCATTCAGGATAATGACCAAGGTTCAAGCCGAACTAAATTTTATACCAAAGCGCCATCCATTGAATTTGATGCGCTCATTTTTAAATCATTCACATTTAAAACTGAATACAGCTATAATAATTTTAGTGATGAAGACAGAACCATAAATGATTATGAGTTTTGGGACGCCTCTTTGGCGTATAAAAAAAATAAAGACAGTAAATGGGAATATGAACTTAAAGCCACCAATTTATTAGATACCAAATCACAAAATACCAGTAATACAGGAAGTATTTCTGTAAGTGCTACAGAGTATTATATACAACCTCGGTTTTTAACCTTCAGACTGCGCTATGAGTTATAATTTGTAAAATTAACTTTTCTTATTATTGAAAAGGTAATGACTATATGTGCAAGATAATATGTTGGTAAAATTAAAAAATCTAATTGGGGATACTTCAAAAATTCTGTTAATGAGATCATAGTATCTGAAAAAAGAATTAGAAATACACCAAATACATAAGTCCATTTCACCACAGAATCACCTTGTACTCCAAAGGAAGCTCCAAAAGATAAGCACGAAATAAGCAAATAAATTAAAGAGGCTATCATAAGAACTTTATCACTAAAGGTTGGATAAAGTATCACAAAAAAATACACAAGAAAGACAATAAGAACAGCACTGGTAAGTAGCCACTTTACCTTACCGTTTAACAAGGCAAAAGCTAAATAACCTAAATGGGCGAGAAAGAACAAAGCAATACCTTTGCTAAACATAATGGGATTTCCATTTTTGTGAGATAAATACCAGTCACCAGCAATAGAAAATAAAAAAGCGATGATAATCATCCAAACATCTTTAGTGGGTTTTACTTTCTTAAAATTTAGGAGCAATAAAATAACCATACCTATTCCAGCGGTTCCAGATTTAAAAATAAAACCATAATTGTTTATCGCCAATATGGCAGAAATGGTCGAAAACAAAAGAAAATGATAAGGCCAGTTTTTTTTAATCCAGATAGACTTCATTTTTCGCAAATAAAAATTGAAGATAAAGATTTTGTAACAAATTGAAGTCGGAAAATTTTGAAATGTTATTTTGAGGTTATTGTGGCTTTTTGAAAGTTGTATTAATCAGACCCATGGCTAAATACAGAAGTGGCGAAATTAGAATTTCCTGAATAGAATTTGCAAATAGTCTTAAATTCAAACTAATCTCAGAAATAAACCAATCAAAAAGACCTAAGAAAGTAATAATAAATAATCCAGAAACATGCACAAGATGCCAAATCAACGACATCCATTTGTCTTTTAATTGGCCTAAATGAAAAGTGCCAACCAGATAAACAGCAATGGTGGCTATGAATTTAATAACATGTCTTATTTTACTTGGAATAACTAGACTACTGTTTTCCAAAAAATACACATAATAGGTGCTGTAAATTATAAGAATAAAAATAAGGCCGGATATAAAACGAACCCTATCCGATTTGTAAAGATTCATTTTTTAACTGAATTTTGCGACTAAACCGAACCCAAATTAGAAAGGTTGCAGTATAAATCATAATTTTAAATACATAATGATGTGCAAAATCAAAATAGGCGTGTAAATATTCTCGTAAATAAATTAACCCAACACATCTAAGAATATTAACACTATCCAAAAGAATCACTCCAATTACAATATAAAGTAATTTACGCTTTATTTTTGAAGGCATGCAAACAATAAAGCCAACATATAGTACGATTAATTCTAAGCCATTACAAGCATGAGCAATGTTAAGAACCTTATAATCATTATGATAAATAGCTGAACTTAAATGTTCTACAGTTTCTCCTGCAAGAACTTCAGAATAAATGGCTTCTTTAGCAGTAAAGCCAGACATAGAAGTCAAATTATTTAAAACATAAACAGAAAAATTGCCAACGTGATTGGTTAATATATTGTCTATGTAGCCTGAATCTACTAAGAAAAAACTGTAAATAAGTTTCCAAACAATAAAAAACAATAAGGCTTTTCCTAGAAAAAGCCTTATTGGTAATGGAATGTCATTTTTTAATGAACTAAATAGTCCCATTTTTGTTGTCACGCAGTTTTTTAACTCCAAAGGCAGCAGCACCTAATAACAAAATACTTAGACCTCCATCTAATGGAACTGAGTCGTTATTACCTTCACTGTTACCATTATTGTCATCACTGTTGTCGTCACTACGTCTGTCGTCACTACGTCTGTCGTCACTACGTCTGTCGTTACTATTCCTTCCAGCAAAAGCACTAGAAGATATTATCAATGCCAGAACTATGATAATAGTTTTAATTTGGTTTTTCATTTGGTTACAATTTAAATTTATTGACAAATAGTGTTGTAAATCAAATTTTAATTTTGATCAACCAATATTTTTTTCGATGTAATATCATATATACACTATAAAACGTGAATTTAACTTCCTATCTATCCCAATATGAATGCATTAATAAGCCTATGTGTTACCTGTTATCAGATTTAAATCTCTATTAAAACAGGGATAAACTATAAAAAACCAGTCACATAATATTAAAGTTACATAAACCAAACAATATCATAATTTATGGTGAAATTATATCGCTGCTATTTAACTAAACCTTAATTTTTATAAGAACTAAAGATTAAATGGTTCGTTTACCTTTAAACCATTAATCTTCATTTCTATATGGCTAATTCTCTTGTTAAAAAAAGAAAAATAGATATTGTCGTAATTTCTGATGTTCATTTAGGAACTTATGGATGTCAAGCAAAAGAACTTTTAAATTATTTGGAAAGTATCAAACCTAAAAAAGTCATTCTAAATGGTGATATTATTGACATTTGGCAGTTTAAAAAAAGCTATTGGCCTAAAGAGCATATGCATGTTATTAAGCATATTATTAAATGGATAACTGACGATGTTGAAGTGTATTACATTACTGGAAACCATGATGAAATGTTACGAAAGTTTGTAAACTTTAAAATGAATTCGTTTCAAATAGTCAATAAATTAGTACTTAAACTAGATAATAAAACGGCTTGGTTTTTTCATGGCGATGTGTTTGATGTCACCATGAAACACTCCAAATGGTTGGCTAAACTTGGCGCCAAAGGGTACGATTTACTTATCTTAATCAACAGCTTGGTTAACAGAATTAGCAGTTTTTTTGGAAAAGGTAAAATTTCGTTATCCAAAAAAATAAAGAACAGCGTAAAAAGCGCTGTTAAGCATATCAATAACTTCGAAAAAACCGCGGTAGATATTGCAGCAGAAAATAACTTTGATTATGTGGTGTGTGGGCATATTCATCATCCTAAAAAGGAAACCTATCGATCTTTAAATAAAGATGTTACGTATTTAAATTCAGGCGATTGGGTTGAAAATTTAACGGCTTTAGAATATCATAAATCTAAATGGAGCATTTACAGATATAATGAAAAAGAGTTTGAGTTTTTAAAATTAAAAAATGAAAGTACTCATGTATTTGAAAAATCCAATAAAGAAATCTTTAATGAATTGTTAGCAGATTTTAATTTAATTAAAGCTTAATGAAACACCCATGGAATACTTCTTTTCATACATGGGAATGATTGTAAAGGATGTTCCATCTGACAAGTATAGAGCATAAAAATAAACAGATGAAAATTTTATACGCTATTCAAGGTACAGGAAATGGTCATTTAAGTAGGGCTAAAGAAGTCTATGCCATGTTAAATAATCGGGTTGAGGTTGATGTACTTGTTAGTGGAAGTCAGTTTGAAATAGAATGCCCTTTTCCTATAAAATACCAACTTAAAGGCATTGTTTTTGTTTTTGGCAAAAAAGGGGGAATAGATTATATAAAAACTCTAAAGGCTAATAACCCTTTTAAAATTTTAAAGGAAATAAGAACATGCAATCTAAGTGATTATGATTTAATTATCAATGATTTTGAGCCTATTACAGCCTGGGCTAGTTATTTTGGAGGACATTTAAACTGCATTTCATTAAGTCACCAAAGTGCCTTTTTATCTAAGAAAGTGCCTAAACCATCAAGAAAAAGCTTATTGGGAAGATTGCTGATAAAACATTTTGCACCTGCAGCAACCAACTATGGATTTCACTTTAAAAGCTATGACAAAAATATATTTACGCCTATCATAAGAAACGATATAAGAAGACAAAGCGTTAAGGAAAAAAAATATTATGTAGTGTATTTGCCTTTTTACAGCGATGAGAAAATCATAAAAGTGTTATCAAAAATAAAAGAAGTTAAATGGAAAGTGTTTTCTAAACATTCTAAAGAATCATTTACTTTTAAAAACATTAAAATTAAGCCTATTTTTAATAGTGATTTTGAACGTGCCATGGCTTGGAGTAGCGGTGTTATTTGCGGGGCAGGTTTTGAAACACCTGCAGAAGCCATGTATTTAAAAAAGAAACTGTTGGTTGTTCCAATGAAAGGACAATATGAGCAAGCTTGCAATGCCGAAAGTTTAAAAGAATTAGGCGTATTGGTTTTACCATCATTCAATAAAAAAAGTGTTCCAATTCTTTTAGAATGGATTGAAAACAACACCGTTATTGATATTGATTTTCCAGATAAAACACAGTTTATTATAGATGAAATTATTACCAATCACATCGTTGCAACTGAACTTTCTGAACGTTTACTTCAAAATATTTAATTAGATTTTGAACGCATTTTTAACAGCATCTACATAATCTAATTTTTCCCAAGTAAACAATTCTACATCAAGCGTTATGGTTTCACCATTAGGTTGTGAAAATGTTTTAGAAACCACCTCGTTTTTTCTTCCCATATGTCCATAGGCAGCTGTTTCACTATAAATAGGAGCTCGTAATTTTAGACGTTCTTCAATAGCAGCTGGACGCAAATCAAACAATTTAGCAACTTCTTTTGCAATTTCACCATCGGTCATGTTAAAAGGACAAGTACCATAGGTATCTACAAAAACAGAAGTTGGTTCTACCACGCCAATCGCATAAGATACCTGAACTAAAATCTCGTCGGCTACACCAGCAGCCACTAAGTTTTTAGCAATATGTCTTGCAGCATAAGCGGCACTTCTGTCAACTTTACTTGGGTCTTTTCCTGAAAATGCTCCGCCGCCATGAGCTCCTTTTCCTCCATACGTGTCTACAATAATTTTACGACCAGTTAAACCAGTGTCGCCGTGTGGACCTCCAATAACAAATTTACCAGTTGGGTTGATGTGATATGTTATGTTGTCGTTAAATAAGGCTTGTATATGTTCAGGAAGTTTAGAAATAACTCTTGGGATAAGAATAGTAATAATATCTTTTCTAATTTTAGCCAGCATGACGTTATCTATATCAAACTCATCGTGTTGTGTAGAAACTACAATGGCATCAATGCGTTGAGGCATGTTATCATCGCTATACTCAATGGTTACTTGGCTTTTTGAGTCTGGTCTTAAATAGGTTATGTCTTTATTTTCTCTTCTTAAAGCAGCTAGCTCAATCAAAATCCGATGAGACAAATCCAGTGCTAAAGGCATATAATTTTCAGTTTCGTTCGTTGCATAACCAAACATCATGCCTTGGTCTCCAGCGCCTTGCTCTTCTTTATTTGCTCTGTCAACTCCACGGTTTATGTCTTCAGATTGTTCATGAATGGCTGAAAAAATACCACAAGAATTACCATCAAACATATATTCACTTTTTGTATAACCAATTCTATTAATAGTATCTCTTGCGATTTTTTGAACATCTAAATAGGTGTTTGATTTAACTTCACCAGCAAGCACAACTTGTCCTGTGGTTACCAAAGTTTCACAAGCTACTTTTGAGTTTACATCAAATGCTAAAAAATTATCAATTAAAGCATCGCTAATTTGGTCTGCTACTTTATCTGGATGACCTTCAGATACACTTTCTGAAGTAAATAAATATGCCATGTTATGAAATTTATATGAAGATTTGACGAATACGTCAAAGGAAGTTTACACTGCCTTTAGCATTTTTATTATGCTATTTACAATAGCATAAGAGGTTGCAATCAGTCAAATCTTTCCTCTGTTATTTAGCTGCAAAATTAAAAAAATAAAAAGAATGGAGACTATTTTTTGTCTTTTTTTAAATATCATTTCAATTAGTGATATTGTTATCATTTCACAAGGCCAGGGAATGATTTAATAAAATTTAAAATAGTTGCCAAAATGGAAGGGTTTTTTATTCATTTTTTTTAACATTGAACATCATAAAAAATACAAACTAAATATATGAAAATCAATAAAATAAGTCAATTTAAAGTGTGCTGAATTTAAACTTAAAATGTAAAGGGTTGATTTATTAAATATGTAAAGATTTAATTTCGATCAAAATTTTAAAAACACATGGTTTTTAAACTACAGAAAAAACTAAACATACGAGTAAAAAAATAAATGAAAGAACTTAATAAACACAGTAAAAGATTAACACAAGACGAATCTCAGCCAGCCTCTCAAGCCATGTTATATGCTGTAGGGTTGACAGATGCGGATATGAAAAAAGCGCAAGTGGGAATAGTTAGCACAGGATATGACGGAAATCCTTGTAACATGCATTTAAATGGCTTAAAAGATCAGGTGAAAATAGAGTGTAATATTGCTGGTTTAGTTGGTTTAGGGTTTAATACCATTGGTGTTTCAGATGGTATTTCTATGGGGACATCGGGCATGAATTATTCATTAGTGTCAAGAGATATTATAGCAGATTCTATTGAAACGGTTGTAAACGCCCAAAGTTATGATGCACTTATTTCTATTGTTGGATGTGATAAAAATATGCCAGGCGCCGTTATGGCTATGTTGCGTTTAAATCGCCCATCTATTATGATGTATGGTGGAACGATAGCTTCAGGAAAATACAAAGGAAGAAAATTAAATATAGTTTCTGCTTTTGAAGCTTTAGGGCAAAAAGTTGCAGGTGAGATTGATGAAGAAGAATATAAAGAAATTATAAAAAGTGCCATTCCAGGCGCAGGTGCTTGTGGCGGTATGTACACTGCCAATACTATGGCTTCGGCCATAGAGTGCATGGGTTTTGCATTGCCATATAATTCTTCAATTCCTGCTGAAAATCCTAATAAATTATCAGAAAGTGAAAGAACAGCAAGAGCGATAAAAAATCTTCTGGAATTAGATTTAAAACCATTAGATATCATTTCTAAAAAATCTATTGAAAATGCTATTGCATTGGTTAATGCCCTAGGTGGTTCAACAAATGCCGTATTGCATTTCTTAGCCATTGCACATGCTGCGGATATTGAGTTTACTTTAGAAGATTTTCAACGCGTTAGCGATAGAACACCGTTGATAGCCGATTTAAAACCTAGCGGAAAATATTTAATGGAAGATGTTCATGGCATTGGTGGAACGCCAGCCGTCATGAAATATTTATTAGATAATGGCTATTTACATGGTGATTGTATGACCGTAACAGGAAAAACCTTGGCTGAAAATTTAAAAGATGTGGAACCACTCAAGTTTGAAAATGATCAAGATGTTATTTACCCAAAAGATAAAGCCTTAAAATCTTCCGGCAATTTGCAAATTCTTTATGGAAACTTGGCGACCGAAGGTGCTGTAGCAAAAATATCAGGAAACGAAGGATTGGTGTTTGAAGGAAAAGCGGTTGTTTATGATGGTGAGCAAGCTGCAAATACAGGAATTTCAAATGGTGAAGTCGAAAAAGGAGACGTTGTCGTCATTCGTTATGTTGGACCTAAAGGAGGGCCTGGAATGCCAGAAATGTTAAAACCTACCTCGCTCATCATGGGTGCAGGTTTAGGAAAATCTGTAGCATTGATAACTGATGGTCGTTTTTCTGGAGGTACTCATGGTTTTGTGGTTGGGCATATTACCCCAGAAGCACAAACGGGTGGAACTATAGCGATGTTAAAAACAGGTGATAAAATTAAAATTAGTGCTGAAGATAATTCCATAAACGTATTACTTTCTGATGAAGAATTATCTAAAAGAAAAGCACTGTGGGTTGCCCCAGCCCTAAAACATAATAAAGGAATATTATTTAAATATGCAAGAACCGTTTCATCAGCATCAAAAGGATGTGTTACCGATGGAATTTAAGTTAATCGTATGAATATAGAAACAAAAAATAAAACAAAGGAAGCGACTCAACAAACCATTAAAATAACGGGTAGTGAAGCCATTATAAGATGTCTGATTGCAGAAGGCGTAGATATTTTATACGGTTATCCTGGAGGAGCCATTATGCCAGTATATGATGAGTTGTATAAGTTTAGAGATCAAATTCATCATGTGTTAACTCGTCATGAGCAAGGAGCCACTCACGCAGCACAAGGATATGCTCGTATTTCTGGTAGAGTTGGTGTTGCAATGGCAACATCAGGTCCAGGAGCAACCAATTTAATTACCGGTATTGCTGATGCCCAAATAGATTCTACACCTTTAGTCTGTATAACAGGGCAGGTTTCCTCTCATTTATTAGGTAGCGATGCCTTTCAAGAAACTGATATTGTTGGTATTTCTACTCCTGTAACTAAATGGAATCATCAAGTAACCAAAGCGTCTGAAATTCCTGAAGTCATTGCTAAGGCTTTTTACATTGCAAAAAGTGGAAGACCAGGACCAGTGCTGATTGATATCACAAAGGATGCGCAATTTGAGGAATTCGATTTTTCTTATAAAAAATGCACAGGTATAAGAAGTTATAACCCAATACCTAATATTGATATTAAATTGGTTGAAGCTGCTGCTGAACTCATCAACAATGCAAAAAAACCAATGATAGTTTGGGGTCAAGGTATTATTTTAGGAAAAGCTGAAGATGAATTAAAGGCTGTGATAGAAAAGGCTGGAATTCCTGCAGCTTGGACTATTCTTGGTGCTTCGGCTTTGCCAACATCACATCCATTAAACATTGGAATGGTTGGAATGCATGGTAATTATGCACCAAACAAATTAACCAATGAGTGCGATGTGCTTATTGCCATAGGCATGCGTTTTGATGACCGAGTAACGGGTAATTTAAATACCTATGCAAAACAAGCTAAGATTATTCATTTTGAAATTGATCCAGCCGAAGTTGATAAAAACGTGAAAACTGATGTTGCCGTTCTTGGTGATTCTAAAGAAAGTTTGGCAGCATTATTACCATTATTGGAAACGAAATCTCATACAGCATGGCTTCAAGAATTTAAAGCCTTATATGATATTGAGTTTGAAAAAGTTATAAAAGATGACTTACACCCTACAAAAGAAGGATTAACGATGGGTGAAGTATTAAATCAAATTAATATAGAAACAAAAGGAAATGCAGCTATTGTATCCGATGTTGGTCAACATCAAATGATTGCATGTAGATATTCTAATTTCAACATCACTAAAAGTAATATTACCTCGGGTGGTTTAGGAACCATGGGATTTGCACTACCTGCTGCCATTGGAGCAAAAATGGCGGCTCCACAGAGAGAAGTTGTGGCCATTATTGGAGATGGGGGCTATCAAATGACCATTCAAGAATTAGGCACTATTTTTCAGCAAAAAGTACCTGTTAAAATAGTTGTTTTAAACAACGAGTTTTTGGGAATGGTGCGCCAGTGGCAACAATTATTTTTTGATAAACGCTATGCATCAACAGAAATGACAAATCCAGATTTTGTAACCATAGCAAAAGGGTATTACATCGAGGCAAAACGTGTTAAAAAACGTGAAGAATTAGCAGATGCAGTGAAAGAAATGATTGCTTGTAAAGAAGCTTACTTCTTGGAAGTTTGTGTTGAAAAAGAAGACAATGTATTTCCAATGATTCCTTCTGGAGCATCGGTTTCAGATATTAGATTAAGTTAAAAATAGTGCAAAGAAAATAGAACAGAGAATAAAGATGATTGCATTTACAAAATAGGGTTTGGCAAAGTCAAAGCTATCTTTTCTGTAACATCTTTTCTCTTTTATCTTTTATAAAAATGGATGAACAAATAAAAACATTTACTATTTCGGTTTATACCGAAAATAATATTGGATTATTAAACCGTATTTCGGCAATTTTTCAGCGCAGACATATCAATATTGAAAGTTTAACAACCTCTCAATCAGAAATTGAAAGCGTTAATAGGTTTGTTATTGTGGTTAATATCACCGAGGCACAAGCCAAAAAAATTGTAAAACAGATAGAAAAACAAGTTGAAGCCATACGGGCTTATTATCATACCGATGAGGAAACTATTTATACCGAATCCTGTATGTTCAAAATAAAGTCAGTCTTATTGTTTGAAGAACCTCAAATTCAAAACATCATTAAAGACAGTAATTCGCAAATTGTAACCGTAAATAAGGAATTTTTCGTATTGGAAAAATCGGGAAGACGTCACGAAATAGAATCACTTCGCAGAGATTTAAATGTGTTTGGCATCATGCAATTTGTACGTTCAGGGCGCATATCAGTAACAAAAAGTGAAATGAAAATAACAGAAATGCTCAAGGCATTTAATAATCAATAAAAACAAGAAATGGGAAATTACTTTAACACACTGTCGTTAAGAGATAAATTAAATCAATTATCAAAGTGTAGATTTATGAATGCTTCAGAATTTGAAGATGGCGTCAATGTTTTATCAGGAAAGAAAATCGTAATCGTGGGCTGTGGCGCACAAGGGTTAAATCAAGGATTGAATATGAGAGATTCTGGTTTAGACATATCATACACATTACGGTCAGAGGCTATTGCGGAAAAACGAGCATCCTATCAAAAAGCAACCAGTAATAATTTCAAAGTTGGAACTTATGAAGAGTTAATTCCAACAGCCGATTTAGTCCTAAACCTTACGCCAGACAAGCAACATACCAGTGTTATTAAAGCCATTATGCCTTTAATGAAAAAAGGGGCAACATTGTCTTATTCTCATGGGTTTAATATCGTTGAAGAAGGTACTGAAATACGTAAAGACTTAACCGTAATTATGGTCGCTCCAAAATGTCCAGGAACAGAAGTAAGAGAAGAATATAAAAGAGGTTTTGGTGTTCCAACATTAATAGCAGTTCATGAAGAAAATGATCCAGAAGGAAAAGGTTGGGCGCAAGCAAAAGCTTATGCCGCAGCTACAGGTGGCCATAGAGCTGGTGTTTTAGCATCGTCTTTCGTCGCTGAAGTTAAAAGTGATTTAATGGGTGAGCAAACCATTCTTTGCGGGTTGTTACAAACAGGTTCTATTCTTTGTTTTGATAAAATGATTGAAAAAGGTATCGAGCCAGGATATGCATCTAAATTAATTCAATACGGTTGGGAAACTGTTACCGAAGGGTTAAAATATGGTGGTATTACCAATATGATGGATAGACTTTCCAACCCAGCAAAAATTAAAGCGTTTGAGCTTTCAGAAGAATTAAAAGAGATTATGCGTCCGCTATTTCAAAAGCATATGGACGACATCATGGAAGGAAACTTTTCAAAAGGCATGATGGAAGATTGGGCAAATGACGACAAAAACCTTTTAACATGGCGAGCTGCTACAGCCGAAACAGCCTTTGAAAAAACACCAGCTGGAAATTTTGAAATTTCTGAACAGGAATACTATGACAATGGTGTTTTAATGGTAGCCATGGTAAGAGCAGGTGTGGAATTAGCTTTTGAAGCTATGACAGACTCTGGAATTATTGATGCATCTGCTTATTATGAATCATTACACGAAACGCCGCTTATTGCAAACACCATTGCAAGACGTAAGTTATACGAAATGAACAGTGTAATTTCTGATACAGCTGAATATGGTTGCTATTTATTTGATCATGCTTGTAAACCTTTATTAGCTGATTTTATGAAAAAAATAGATACCGATGTTATTGGAAAAGCATACGCAAAAGACAACGGTAAAGGAGTTGATAACGCTAAACTAATTGAAGTTAACGCTGCTTTAAGAAATCATCCTGTTGAGAAAATAGGAACTTTCTTAAGAGCATCCATGACCGCAATGAAACCTATTGTTTAAAGATTTATCTACTAAATAAAGACCCAATTTTATTTTTAATTGGAACAATGAAGTAAAAGTCGATACGTTAATCATGTATCGGCTTTTAATTTTTTAATATATTTTAAATCTTATTTTTTAACATTGTCATACGAAAACGTTTTCGATGTAAGTAATTTGTTTTCAAGTAATTAAAAGCATAAAAATATCACATTTTTTTAATATATATTTTTCAATAAATAAATTCACAGTAAAAATATAAGTATATTAGCTTATACATAGTTAACCAAATTTTTCATATGAATATACCTTTTACAGAAATTCCAGAAGCTTATAAAATTCACACGCTTTTACATCAAAACACCTACTTAGTTTCAGGAGAATTAAAACCATGGAAAGGTGAAACCACGAATGTCTATTCCACCATTTCTTCCACTAGAGATTATAAACCAACGTTGTTAGGAAGTATTCCAAATCAAGGGAAAGAAGAAGCCTTAGAGGCGCTTGATTCAGCCTGTTTGGCCTATAATAAAGGGCAAGGCTTGTGGCCAACCATGAAAGTTTCAGATCGAATAAAATGCATGGAGACTTTTGTAGAGATGATGAAAACCAAGAGGGAAGAAGTGGTTAAGTTATTGATGTGGGAAATAGGAAAAAATTTACCCGATTCTCAAAAAGAATTTGACAGAACCGTCGATTATATTTACGACACTATTGAAGATTACAAGCAAATGGATCGTGATAGTGCCAAGTTCAATAAAAGCGATGGCATTTATGCTCATATAAGACGCGGACCTTTGGGAGTTGTATTGTGCTTAGCGCCATATAATTATCCGTTAAATGAAACATTTTGTTTGTTGATTCCGGCCTTAATTATGGGTAATACAGCCATTTTTAAACCAGCTAAACATGGCGTTCTTCTTATATCGCCTCTTTTAGAAGCATTTCACAAAAGCTTCCCAAAAGGTGTGGTCAACATCATTTTTGGTAGAGGAAGAGCGGTTGCTTCACCCATTATGGAAACTGGAAAAATTGATGTGCTTGCCTTAATAGGAAACAGCACGTCTGCCAATGCCTTGCAAACCATTCATCCTAAGAAAAACAGATTGCGTTTGGTTTTGGGTTTAGAAGCTAAAAATCCGGCCATTGTATTGCCTGATGCTGATTTAAATTTAACTATAGATGAATGCATTGCAGGAACCTTGTCTTTTAACGGGCAACGTTGTACTGCTTTAAAAGTGTTGTATGTCCATAATGATATTGTGGATGAATTTAAAAAACGATTTGCCTTACGTGTAGACGCACTTAAATTTGGAAATCCATGGGAACCTGGAGTAAAACTTACACCGCTTCCTGAAAAGGATAAACCAGCATACATTCAAGAATTGATAGAAGATGCTACAAAGCAAGGAGCAAAAATCATCAATGAAAAAGGCGGTGTAAGAACCGAGAATTATATATTTCCAGCTGTTTTATACCCAGCCAATAAATCCATGCGGGTTTATAAAGAAGAACAGTTTGGTCCCATAATTCCTATAGTACCATTTAATAAAATTTCTGAACCATTGGATGATATGGCAGAATCTAATTATGGTCAGCAGGTTAGTGTATTTGGTAAAAATGTCAATAAGTTAGCACCTTTAATTGATACCTTGGTAAATTTGGTTTGTAGGGTTAATTTAAATAGCTCGTGTCAACGTGGGCCAGATGTTTATCCATTTACAGGTAGAAAAGATTCTGCATTTAGTACCTTGAGTGTTCATGATGCGTTGCGGTCATTCTCCATTAGAACTTTTGTAGCTTCAAAAGACAATGATTATAATAATTCAATCTTAAAAGAATTGCTGGATAAGAAAAGTTCTAATTTTATCAGTACAGATTATATTTTGTAAACGTTTAATTAGAAAATCAAGTCTTAATTTTTTATTTTAGACCGATTAAAATATAGAAAATGAAAAGTATTAAAATTAAATTATTAGCTCTTTTATCTGCTGCATTATTTTTTAATTGTGGCGGTAAAGAAGAAAAAAAGACAGAAGGTTTTTCGTATGAAAAATCGGCTGCACAGAAAGAAGCTGAAACAAATAAAGCAGATGACAATGTTGCTAATATTGTTTTAACTGCGAATGATATGATGCAGTTTAATCTTAAAGAAATTAAAGTTAAAGCGGGTCAAAAAGTGAGACTTACATTAAGGCACATAGGTAAATTAGATGTGAATGTAATGGGTCATAATTTTGTGTTATTAAAACCAGAGGTTGATTTAATTGCGTTTGCTATAGCGGCGTCAACTCAAAAAGATAATAAATACATCCCAAAAGGGACTGAAGATGTTATTGCACATACGGACATTATAGGTGGCGGGCAAGTAACAACCATAGAATTTGATGCACCTGAGATAGGGACATACGAATTTTTGTGCAGTTTTCCGGCACATTATGCCATGATGCGAGGGCTTTTTATTGTTAAGTAAACAGCAACTAAAATAATTAATCCAATTTCCAACCTTCTCTGTAAGTTCGTTTTACGAATTGATTAGCAGGTTCGAAATTGGTTATTTTCATATGAATACCATCCCAAAGTAATTTTTTGCGACCAGGATATTCAAAGGCATTCCCAATTTTTTCTCTGTAATTATAACTTCTTATAGCCAAGTTGCCCATTAAAATAGATTCTGTAAGTGGGCCAGCAAAATCAAAGGAAGACGTTAACGATTTATGTTTTTTACTTCCAAAACCATCTTTACAGGCTTCAACCCATTTTGCTTGATGTCCATTTTCTGGTAATGATGGTTTGTCATCGTCTGTTAAAGCTGTTGGCTTAATAAGCTCACCTGTATTTAAATATATTTTAGGGTTTAAACCATAAGTTCCACAAGTCATAATTCCTTTATCGCCCATCATAATAACACCATTTGAACTATCTTCATCACCAATTGGATGGTCTGCTGGAATCAATTCTGGATGAAACGGACGTAAACCACCATCAGTCCAGTTTAGTTTTACCTCAGATGGATTTTTATCGGTAGCAGCAAATTTTAATTGTGTTCTTGATGAAGGCGGACAGGATTCTGGGTAATAATCCGGGGTCCAATCTTGGGTGAAAATTGATCCTATGCTACTTTCTACTTCGGTAGGATACCCTAGCCCTAAAACCCTATAAGGCGGATCCATTAAATGACAACCCATATCGCCAAGAGCACCAGTTCCAAAATTCCACCAACCACGCCATTTAAATGGATGGTATAACGGATGATAATCTACCCATTGAGCTGGACCAATCCATGAATCCCAATCCAAACCATCTAACACTGCTGGTTTTTCTGTGGGAGTTTTAATGCCTTGTGGCCAAACCGGTCTATTGGTCCACACGTGAACTTGATTTACGGTTCCAATGATCCCAGAATTAAACCATTCTATCATGGTTTGTACTCCTTTACCTGAAGCGCCTTGGTTTCCCATTTGTGATACTATTTGATATCTATTAGCGGCTTCAGTAAGCACACGTGCTTCATAAATACTGTGTGTTAAAGGTTTTTGGACATAGACATGTTTGTTTAATTGCATGGCAGCTAATGTAATGACGGCATGTGTATGATCTGGTGTAGATACCGTAATGGCATCAATATCTTTCATGTCCTCCAAAAGGATCCGGTAATCTTTAAATTTTTTGGCATTTGGAAACAATTCAAAAGCTTTTGACGCTCTGGACCAATCTACATCACAAATGGCCGCTATATTGGATGCGCCATGGTTGTAAACATTAATGGTATCGCTTAACCCTTTGCCACCAGCTCCAACGATAGCTATGTTCAGTCTATCACTAGGAGCCATAAAACCTCGACCTAAGACATGTCTTGGGATGATTGAAATTCCGAGTGCTGTTAAGGTTGATTTTTTAATAAATGAACGTCTGTCTGTTTTATGGTTTGTTTTCATTTATGGGTGGTTTTTAAAGATTATGACTTTAGCTCTAACAATTTTATATTTTTAAATTCAATAGGATGACTTTCACTTTGTAATGAAATATAACCACCTTTTACAGGGTTACCTTCCTGAAAGTTTGTGTTAAATTCACCACCAAATATGGGTTTTGAGTATTTAATAACTTCCTTTCCATTTATTCTGTGAATGATTAATGAATCATGATGTACTTCAATTTCTAAATCAATCCATTCATCTCCATAAAACGTTGGTCCGTTTGAAGGGATACAATGTTCTGTAGTGAATGTATCATTTATAGTAACATGCATTCCGGGAGTACAAAGATTGCCTGTTGAACGTTCTATAGGTTTTTCAATACCGCCTAATAATTGAACTTCTAATGAAACCGGAAAGGCTTGATTTAAATCCATACTTTCTGGTGATTGTGAGTGAATCATGACGCCACTATTTTTTTTAGCCCAATCTTGTCCACCTTTAACTTGTTCACCTACAAACCTATATTGCAATTTTAAAATATAATTTGAAAAAGGGTTTTTATAAAAAATATGACCAAATGATTCTCCAAAATCTTCATAACCATCATATGAAACTTTTAAAAGTCCATCTTTAACTCTAAAAGTATTGTGAATATTTTCGTTTAACGAATGACCACCTATTTTTACTATCCATCCAGTTAAGTCTTTGCCATTAAAAAGTTTTATCCAGTTTTCTTCACCTTTTTTATCTTTATTTTGACAATTGGTTAAAAGAAAAACTAATAAAACTGAAACAAATAATTTAACAATAAAACGAGTAATATTCATACAAGAAAAAACCTTATAGTGTTAAAGAGACCAAGATCTTCCGCCTGTTAATTCTTGTAAATCACCACAATAGTAAGCCGCTGGAATTGGGTCATATTTTAAAACGGTTTCACCAATTTGTTCTGTTGTAACATAAGCATTGATAGTCATCCATTTTAAAGAATTTAAAAATTCAGATTTAGTCAATTCTAAAGACTCAGGATTTGCCACTCTTTCTTCATCAATTTCTCCTTTAATTAACATATACTTATCTAAAAGCGCTTTGTAATTTTGTGGAGTTAATTTATCGATAGGATCTTCTGTTTTTGGTTTTAGTATAGAAACCATCGTGCTAAATGCTGCTTTAACTTGCTCTTGACTTTCTATATCTAACACTTCATTAACGTATTTATCAATGAATTGAGGAACATTCATCTCTGTTGCTGATGGCAAATCGGTTTTTGGTAAAATAATATCTACTAAATTAGTTAATACAATGCCTTGTTCAAGTGTTAAAAATTCTGGAACCCAGGTTTTAACATCGCTTGTGCAACTTTGCAATATACTAACTATGGCTGGTGTTGCAACAAAAAAGCCTGTGGCAAACCCTAAATTTTTTAATGCTTCTCTTCTTTTCATTTTAAAAGTTTTAGGCGTTATTTTTTTTCAATTGTTCTGCAGCATGATTTGCGGCTCTGGCTGTAAATGCCATATAGGTTAATGATGGGTTTTGGCAACCGGCTGAGGTCATAAAAGCACCATCTGTAACATACACGTTTTTACAGGCATGAATTTGGTTGTATTCATTTAAAACGGAGGTTTTAGGGTCTCTACCCATTCTGGCGGTTCCCATTTCATGAATGCCCAATCCCATAGCTCTACCTTCTGCATTATCATAACCTTGAACATCTTTAAACCCTGCAGCTTCTAACATTTTTACGGCTTGTTCTTTCATGTCTTTGCGCATGGCTAGCTCGTTTTCGCCGAAATCTGCGTCAAAAGTTATAGTTGGTAAGCCCCATTCGTCTAGTTTATCATAATCTAAATACATCCTATTTTTATGGTCAGGAAGGGTTTCTCCAAAGGCGGTTATGCCAATATTCCACTCGCCAGGTTTTAAAATGGCTTCTTTTAATTTTGGGCCATATTTTAATTCGGCAACAGATTCTGACATGTTACTTCTAGTAGCACTACCTTGATAGCCATAGCCTCTAATAAATTCGTTAGTATTTGTTTTGCCTCCAAGATTTCTAAATCTTGGAATATAAATGCCATTGGCTCTTCTGCCTTTGGTATATTTATCCTCAAACCCATCAGCTTTTGCTTGAGCTCCTACATGAAAATGATGGTCCATAACATTATGTCCTAGCTCACCACTATCATTTCCTAAACCGTTTGGAAAACGTTCGGATTTTGATTGAAGCAAAATGGAGGCCGATGCCATAGATGATGCGCATAAGAAAATAACTTTAGCTTGATACACCACAGATTCTTTAGTTTCAGCATCTATGACCTTTACACCTGTTGCTTGTTTGGTAGTATCATCATAGATAACTTCATGCACGATGGAGTTCGGTCTTAAAGTCATGTTTCCAGTAGCTTCGGCCGTTGGAAGTGTTGAGGAATTACTGCTAAAATAAGCTCCAAATGGGCAACCTCTCATACATCTGTTTCTATATTGACAAGTGCTTCTTCCTAAACCAGGTTTTGTGCCTTCTGTAATATGTGCTGTTCTACCAATGGTTATAAGTCTGCCGTCATCAAAATTTTCAGCAACTTTACTTTTAAAATGTTCTTCAACACAATTAAGGTTCATGGGTTTCAATAACTTTTGGTCTGGCAGTTGTTGCAATCCTAAGTTTTCACCACTAACCCCAATAAATTCTTCAACTTTATCATACCAAGGTTCAATATCTTTATAACGCACAGGCCAGTCTACAGCAATACCGTCTTTTTTATTGGCTTCAAAATCAATATCACTTAATCTATAACTTTGTCTTCCCCACATTAAAGAACGACCACCTACATGATAGCCTCTAATCCAGTCAAAACGTCTGTCTTCATTATAAGGATGCTTCAAATCATCTACAAAAAAATGTTTACGGGCTTCTTGAGTTACATAGCCAGTTCTATGCTGTTTGTGCATTCGTTCTTTGGTTTCTTGAGTAGCCGCACCACCATTAGGAAAATCCCAAGGATCAAGGTGTGCAGTTGGATAGTCTTCAATATGTTTAACCATTCTGCCACGCTCAAGAACCAATGTTTTTAAGCCGTTTTCACATAATTCTTTGGCAGCCCAACCTCCTGAAATACCTGTGCCAACTACAATAGCATCGTATTCTTCATTTGAAACTTTAAATTTGCTATTAATCATTTAAGTATGAATTTTTTTATTAAGTTGATAATTAAATGCTTTATAAATTATACATTTCTCGCCAAATTAAGTATTTTGCATAATAATTGTGTTTAATTTTTTTCAGTGAAGATAAATATACAAAAAATAACACCTTTTGAAGCAGATGGCATCGTTTATCAAGCAGATACCTGCTTACCTCTTATTGATGCTGTTAAAAGAAAAAAACTAAAATTAAAAGCTTTAGCCAGATTTACATATCCTGGAGACAGATTAACAGATGATACTTTAGGATTAAATAGTGTAGGGTATTGGGATGCCAGTGAACCTCAGGATTGGGGTTTGGACTGGCACAGAAATGAAGGGATTGAAATTCATTTTTTAGAATCCGGCACCATGCCTTATGCCCAACAAAATCAACAAATGGATCTTTTGCCTAATTACCTCACCATTACAAGGCCATGGGAAGCCCATAAAGTAGGCAATCCTACCATTGGAATGGGAAAGTTTTATTGGGTAATTTTAGATTTAGAGGTTCGAAGACCGCATCAAAATTGGGTCTGGCCAGATTGGATTATGTTGGCACCAAATGATCTTGAAAAGCTCACCATGATACTCAGACAGAATGAGAAAGTCATGTGGAAAGCGGACAAACGAATAAGAGATTGCTTTCAGCGTATTGGAAAAGCTGTAGATACAGATAATAATGGAAGTAATTCATCAAGAATAAGGCTGTTGATTAATTATTTATTGATTCTTCTTTTAGACTTATTGGTTGAAGATGAGGTAGAACTTAACGAAGAGCTTACCGATAGCTCCAGAAGTGTCAGATTGTTTTTAAGTGAACTGGATAATAATTTATCTGAAGCTTGGACCATTGAAGACATGTCTAAATCTGCCGGTGTTGGATTAACTAGATTTACACATCATTGCAAGCAGTTGACCAATTTAACTCCCATGCGATATTTAATGATAAAGCGTATCGAGCTATCAAAGCAAATTTTAAGAACAAATGAATTTCTTACGGTTTCTGAAGTGGCTTTTGCCTGTGGCTTTTCAACCAGTCAATATTTTTCAACGGTATTTAAAAAACAAGAAAAGTGTACACCGCTTGAATACCGACAAAAAATGTTAGAGCTTATTTTTTAGAAGAGAATTTGTCTAAATTCTTTCACTGAATAAATATACACAAGAATCCTGATTTGTTTTTATATTTTTCAATTTCAATTTTTTTAAACAAACTAATTAACGAAAACTATGAATCTTTCTAGAAAAGCACCTCAAGTATTTTTTCTTCTTTTTTTATTTCTTTTGGTAGGCTGTGTTAACAGCAAAAAGAAAGAAACTAAAGAAATAGATACAGAAACCAAAACCGATACGAAACCTTTTTTTAAATGGTCTTTAGCGCAATGGTCTTTACACAAGTTTGTGATAGAAGAGCAGGGCGATCCTTTTCAATTTGCTTCCATGGCAAAAGACATGGGCTTTGAAGGCTTGGAATATGTAAGTGGATTATACTCTAAACAAATTGAAGTTTTAGGATTTGATAAAACAATTGACTCTTTAAAAACAATGAGTCAATTAAGTGGAATGAGCAATGTTTTAATTATGGTTGATGGTGAAGGCGACCTTGCCGATCCAGATGAGGTTAAACGAAACAAAGCTGTTGAAAATCATAAAAAATGGGTGGATGCCGCTCAAAAATTAGGATGTCACTCTATAAGAGTAAATACTTTTGGGACCAATGACCCTGAAATTTGGAAAATTACCGTTGTAGATGGTCTTAAAAAATTATCTGAATATTCAGCTACAAAAAACATCAATGTACTATGCGAAAATCATGGTTGGTTATCTTCTGATGCTCCAAAATTAATGGATGCCATACATCAAGTCAATATGCCAAATTGCGGTACCTTGCCAGATTTTGGAAACTGGTGTGTTAAAAGAAAAGATGGTGCTCAATGGGGAGAATGTGAAGAAGTCTATCCAGACAAGTATGAAGGTATAAAAATGATGTTGACAGCTGCAAAAGCGGTGAGTGCAAAATCTTATGATTTTGATGAAAACGGCAATGAAACCACTTTGGATTACCCAAGAATCATTCAATTGGTTAAAGATTCTGGCTATACTGGTTTTATAGGAGTTGAATATGAAGGAACCAGATTGAGTGAAAATGAAGGTATTCTGGCAACTAAAAATTTGTTGTTAAATTCTGTAATGGCATTAAAATAATTAAAAAAACGAGCTAAACATACACAAATGAAAAAATCAATTCAATATCAATTGTCCTTTATGATGTTCCTGGAATTTTTTATTTGGGGCGGATGGTTTGTAACATTAGGGTCTTTTTTAGGAAATAATTTAAATGCAACAGGTGCAGAAACAGGCATGGCATATTCTACCCAATCATGGGGAGCCATCATTGCACCATTTATTATTGGATTGATTGCAGATAAGTTTTTTAACGCAGAAAAAATCTTAGGTGTCTTACATCTTATAGGAGCTTTCTTAATGTATCAAATGTCTCAATCAACAGAGTTTTCAACGTTTTATCCGTATATTTTGGGTTACATGATTGCCTATATGCCCACGTTGGCTTTAGTGAATTCGGTTTCCTTTAATCAAATGAGCGACCCAGCTAAGCAATTTCCTATGGTAAGAGTTTTTGGAACCATAGGTTGGATTTTAGCAGGTTTAATAATAAGTTTTGTTTTTAAATGGGATTCCATTGAAAATATAGGGAATGGTATGCTTTCCAATACATTTACTATGGTTGCAGTTGCATCTGCTGTTCTTGGTGTTTTTAGTTTTGTTTTACCCAAAACACCACCACAAGGTAAAGGTGAAAAAACTAATTTTTCAGACATTCTTGGATTAGATGCCTTAAAATTATTAAAGGATAGAAATTTTTTAGTGTTCTTTATTTCTTCCGTTTTAATATGCATTCCACTCGCTTTTTATTACCAGAACATCAGCCCTTTTTTAACCGAGTTCAAAGTTGAAAACTCAACGGCTTGGGCTTCAATAGGACAAATATCCGAAGTTGGTTTTATGTTACTATTGCCATTTTTCTTTAAAAAATATGGTTTCAAAAAAACCATTTTGTTTGGGATGTTAGCTTGGGCAATACGATATGTTTTATTTGCTTATGGCAATGCAGGCGATTTATTTTTTATGATTGTTCTAGGAATTGCATTACACGGTATTTGTTATGATTTTTTCTTTGTATCTGGTCAAATTTATACCGACTCCAAAGCAGGAGACAAAGTTAAAAGTGCCGCTCAAGGGTTGATAACCTTAGCAACTTATGGCGTTGGGATGTTGGTCGGTTTTTGGGTAGCAGGTAAAATTGTTGATAAAAATATTTTGGCAGATAGCACACATAGTTGGCAAGATGTATGGCTTTTTCCAGCTTTATTTGCCATAGGTGTTTTTATATTTTTTGCCTTATTATTTAAAAACGAAAAAGTAGAATATAAAGCTTAAAAAAAACAATTAATGAGTACAAAAATCAGGTTAGGAATATTAGGCGGTGGTGGCGATTCTTTGATTGGAATTTTACATAGAATTGCCTCAGCAATGTTTGATAAATATCAAATTGTAGGTGGTGTTTTTAATCCAATTTGGGAAGAAAATATAGGTTTTGCTGAAAGAATAGGGTTGACAACTAACAGAATTTATAAAGATTTTGAAACGCTTATTCAAGAAGAGTTAAAACTTCCTGAAACAGAAAGAATGCAGGTAGTATCTATACTTACGCCTAATTTTCTTCATTTTCCAATGGCTAAAAAGCTTTTAGAAAATGGTTTTCATGTTATTTGTGAAAAACCAATGACCACTACTTTTGAAGAAGCTAAAATTTTAAATGAAACTTTAAAAAAAGCTCAAACAGTTTTTGCGGTTACTTATACCTACACGGGTTATCCTATGATTCGGCAAATGCGCGAAATGATTTTAAATGGCGAGTTAGGAACCATACAAAAAGTGGATGCCCAATATTATCAAGGATGGATTAATCCAATCATTCATGATAAAGAAAAACGCTCAACCACATGGCGTTTAAATCCTGAAAAATCAGGAATTAGTTGTTGTATTGGAGACATTGGTACGCACGCTTTTGATATGATTGAATTTGTTACAGGGTTAAGAATTGAATCGGTTTTAGCAGATTTAAATTACCTGTATTCAGACAATAAAATGGATATTGATGGAACGGTTTTATTACGTTGCAGCAATAATGCAAAAGGGGTTATCTGCACCAGTCAAATTGCAACTGGTGAAGAGAATAGCTTTATTGTAAAAATCTATGGAGATAAAGCCGGATTAAAATGGGAACAAGAAAATCCTAATTACCTCTATTTAATGGAAGATGGAAAACCTTTGCGAGTTTTAAAGCCGGGCCATGCCTATAATTCTAAATTATCGTTAGATGGAACAAAATTACCACCTGGTCATCCTGAAGGTATTTTTGATTCTATGGGTAATATTTATAAAGGTGTTTCAAAAGCAATTAATAAAGAGCCTTATAATCATGGGGAATTTCCAACCATGATGGATGGCGTTAGAGGTATGAGTTTTATAGAAAAATCGGTAGAATCTCACCAAAAAGGTAATATTTGGGTGAATATTGATAACATTGATTAAATGATGAAAACTATTAAAGGACCGGCTATATTTTTAGCACAATTTATGGATGATAAGGCCCCATTCAATTCATTGGATGGTTTATGCAAATGGGCAAGCGATTTGGGTTATAAGGGCATACAAATGCCAACTTTAGATCCACGCTTAATCGATTTAACAAAAGCAGCAGAAAGTCAAACCTATTGTGATGATTTATTAGGGAAAATAAATTCCTATGGATTAGAATTAACTGAGCTTTCTACACATATACAAGGGCAATTGGTGGCAGTGCATCCAGCACATGATATCATGTTTGACGTTTTTGCGCCAACCAAATTGAAAGGAAAACCAAAAGACAGAACCGAATGGGCTATTCAAGAAATGAAGCATGCTGCGCTGGCTAGCAAACGATTAAAATTAAAAGCACATGCCACTTTTTCAGGTTCTTTATTATGGCCTATGATGCATCCTTGGCCTCAGCAACCAAAAGGATTGGTCGAAATTGGTTTTAAAGAACTTGCCAGTCGTTGGCTACCCATTTTAAATGAATTTGATGAAAATGGCGTAGATGTTTGCTATGAAGTTCATCCTGTAGAAGACATCCATGATGGCGATACTTTTGAGCGTTTTCTGGCAGCTACCGGAAATCATAAACGTGTGAATATTTTGTACGATCCATCACATTTTGTACTTCAACAACTAGACTATATTACCTACATTGATCATTACCACGAATTTATTAAAGCCTTTCATGTTAAAGATTCTGAGTTTAATCCAACGGGTAAAAAAGGAACTTTTGGTGGCTATAACGATTGGAAAGATAGGGCTGGACGGTATCGTTCTCCAGGAGATGGTCAGGTAGATTTCAAAAAAGTGTTCTCAAAACTAACCGAGTATGGCTGTGATGTTTGGGCTGTTTTAGAGTGGGAATGTGTTATTAAAAGTCCAGAACAAGGCGCCAAAGAGGGCGTTCCTTTTATTACAAACCACATCATTGAAGCCACTAATAAAGCCTTTGACGATTTTGCAGGTGGAGGCAATTCGGATGAAAATCAACTAAAACAAATTCTAGGCATTTAGAAAAAAATAAAACATTCAACAATGAAAAAAATAATAACAACTGGAATTTTAAGCATACTCATGTTTGCAAGCAATCAAAGCATTGCTTTAGCACAAGAAGAGCCTACAAAACCACATGAGACTGAAATTTGGCAACCTAAACCTAAAGTGGTTACGGTAGATTCTGAAACTAAAATACCTTCAGATGCTATCGTGCTTTTTGATGGGACTAATTTTGACAAATGGATATCTTCAGTAGATTCAACGCAGGTAAAATGGATTTTGAATGATGATGGCAGTATGACCGTGAATAATAGAACTGGCGATATTCAAACTAAAAGGAATTTTGGAAACATTCAATTACATATAGAATGGCGTTCCTCACCAGAAAACACGGGTTCAAACCAAAGTAAAAGCAATAGTGGTATATTTCTTCAAAACAGATATGAAGTTCAAGTATTAGATAATAATGATAATGAAACCTATGTAAACGGGCAAGTGGGATCCATTTACAAGCAATCCATTCCATTGGCCAATGCCTCTTCAAAAACAGGTGATTGGAATGTATATGATATTATTTATCATCAACCAGAATTTGATTCCGAAGGAAATAAAACAAAATCTGCAACGATAACGGTACTTCATAATGGTGTATTAATCCAAGATAATTATGAAATAAAAGGCACTACAGAATATATTGGTTGGCCTAAAAATATGGCTCATGGCGATGCACCAATAAAACTTCAGGATCATGGAGATAATAGTAGGGTTAGTTACAGGAATGTTTGGGTAAGAGAATTATAGTTTTAAACTTTAAAAAGTATCAAAAATGAAAAATCAAATGCTGATTTTTATTCTTGCATTAACCATTATAGGGTGTAAACAAGAAAAAAAAGAATCTAAACAAGTAGAGAGTGAAACTCAAAATGTAATGGATAAAACGGAATCAGATTGGGTTGTCCTTTTTGATGGAACTTCTTTTGATAATTGGCGAGGTTATTTAACAGACAGTATGTATCCAGAGTGGGTTATTGAAGACGGCGCCATGGTATTTATACCTAGTGGGAATGGAGGTAAAAATATAATTACTAAAGACACCTTTACAAATTTTGAACTTTCGCTGGAATGGAAAATATCAGAAGGAGGTAATAGTGGTATTTTTTGGGGAGTTTTTGAAGATCCAAAATACAGTGAAGCCTATCAGACTGGCCCAGAAATTCAAGTGTTAGATAACGAGCGTCATCCTGATGCTTTGGCTAATCCTAAATTTCATCAAGCAGGAGCCTTATATGACATGGTACAACCAGAACACGATGTTTGCAAACCCGCTAATGAATGGAATTTATGTGTTTTAAAAGTGAATCATAAAACCAAACAAGGAAGTGTGACTTTAAACGGAACAGAGATTGTGAAATTTCCTGTTCATGGAGAAGAATGGGATAACATGGTAGAAAACTCAAAGTTTAAAGGTTGGGAAGGTTTTGGTAAACATCAAACTGGTCATATTGGATTACAAGACCATGGTAATAAAGTCAGTTTTAAAAACATTAAAATAAAAACTCTGTAAATTAGTATTTTAACAACATTTAATGACTAAAAGGAATTCAATAAATGAATTCCTTTTTTTATATGACAAATTGAGGAATAAATAACTACATTATTCATAACAAATATGAGTTTTTGTATGAGTTTTGATAATTTTTTCAAAAAAGTAAAGTCTTTTTACAAGTAGTAAAAAATAAAATTATAATTTTACTCTATGAATACTTTAAAAAATAAAATACGTCCTTCATCACCCGGTTTGCACGCGCGTAGTACACGCCGTCGCTTTTAATATCTGATTAGTAAAACCAAAACGTCATTTTAATTTTTATCACATTGTACAAAGTTTCATTCATAGCATTTCAAAATATAATTAGTAGGTCAATTAACCACTATTTTATGTGCCATATTTTTCCACGTCGCCCGTAAGGGTTGTAGGTCTTGTAAAGAACTAGGTGAGTCCAGTTCATCATTAAAGAAAAGCATCATTTTTAAATTTTAATTCGATAATCAATACAATACATGGACATTGTAATTGCTGATAAATCACATAGTAAATACGCAGAAATTATTTGCGAAACCATTGCGGAATCTGCTGCTGTAAGAGGAACAGGTATTGCTAGACGAATTCCAGAATATATTACTACTAAAATGGAAAATGGCAACGCTGTAATTGCTTTAGATGGCGATAAATTTGCAGGGTTTTGTTACATTGAAAAATGGGGACATGGTAAGTTTGTAGCTAACTCAGGTTTAATTGTACATCCAGATTACAGAAATGCTGGTTTGGCAAAGAAAATTAAGCATAAAGTATTTCAACATTCAAGAAATAAATTCCCAGACGCAAAAGTATTTAGTATTACCACAGGGTTAGCCGTTATGAAAATGAATACCGAATTAGGTTATAAACCAGTGCCGTTTTCTGAATTAACAGACGATCCAACCTTTTGGGATGGCTGCCAAACCTGTAAAAATTATGATGTTTTAACGCGTACCAACAGAAAAATGTGTTTGTGTACAGGTATGTTATTTGACCCTAAAGCAAAAGATATTAATGAAAAAAAACAGATTAAAACAAAAGTGTTTCAACGATTAAAACATATTAAAGAGACCATGTTTTTAAAAAAAGATAAGAAATGAGTACCATAAAAAAATTAGTAATTGCCTATAGTGGCGGATTAGATACCTCTTATTGTGCCGTAAGTTTATCTAAAAAATTTGAAGTGCATGCGGTAAGCGTCAATACAGGGGGTTTTTCAAAAGAAGAAATTGCACAAATTGAAAGTAATGCCTATAAAATGGGTGTGACTACCTATAAAAATATTGATGCCGTAGCAACCTTCTATCAAAAAGTAGTGAAGTATTTGATTTTTGGAAATGTATTAAAAAATAACACCTATCCATTATCAGTAAGTGCAGAACGAATTATTCAAGCCTTAGAAATTGTGGAGTATGCTAAAGGAATTGGTGCAGAGTATATTGCGCATGGAAGCACTGGTGCAGGAAATGACCAAGTAAGATTTGATATGATTTTTCAAACACTAGCTCCAGAGATTCAAATTGTGACACCTATTAGAGATGAAAAATTATCAAGACAAGAAGAAATTGACTATTTAAAAGAAAATGGTATTGATATGTCATGGGAGAAAGCCAAGTATTCTATAAACAAAGGACTTTGGGGAACTAGTGTTGGTGGACAAGAAACTTTAACTTCAGAAAAAGCATTGCCTAGTGAAGCATATCCATCTCAATTAAAAAAAGAAGAAGAAGAAAAAGTAATCCTTACCTTTGAAAAAGGTGAATTTGTAGCATTAAATGGTGTTAAAAATGCACCACAAAAAAATATTGAATTATTGAATAATATTGCTTCTGCATTTGCCATAGGAAGAGATATTCATGTAGGTGATACTATTGTAGGTATTAAAGGACGAGTAGGTTTTGAAGCTCCTGCAGCCTTAATAACCATAAAAGCACATCATTTATTAGAAAAGCACACACTTACCAAATGGCAGTTACAACATAAAGAATATTTAGCTAGTTTCTACGGCATGCATTTACACGAAGGGCAATATTTAGATCCTGTCATGAGAAATATTGAAGCTTTTTTACAGAGCAGTCAAGAGAAAGTAAGTGGAGATGTAACAGTGAGTTTAAAACCTTATCATTTCTCATTAGATGGTATAGTTTCTAAACACGATTTAATGAATGCAAAGTTTGGAAGTTATGGTGAAGAAAGTAAAGGTTGGACACCAGACGAAGCCAAAGGATTTATAAAAATTGTTGGTAATCAAAATAAAATATACCATCAAGTAAACTCATAAACGCATGATACAAGTCGGCATTATTGGAGGCGCAGGTTACACGGCAGGAGAATTGATCAGATTATTGATGTTTCATCAAGAAGCAGAAATTAATTTTGTTTACAGCACATCAAATGCTGGTAATAAAATTAGTAAAGTGCATCAAGATTTAGAAGGTAGTTTAGATTTAAAATTCACTGATACCATCAATCCAAATGTCGATGTGTTGTTTTTATGTTTAGGACATGGGAATTCGGTGAAGTTTTTATCAGCTAATACGTTTTCAGATACCACTAAAATTATTGATTTAGGGAATGATTTCCGATTAGAAAAAGATAAATTTTTTGATGATAAAACTTTTATTTACGGATTGCCCGAGCTTCAAAAAGAAGCTATTCAAAAAGCTGATTACATAGCAAATCCAGGTTGTTTTGCAACCGCTATACAATTGGCATTATTGCCTTTGGCAAAGAATGATTTAATTAAAAGTGATGTACATGTAAATGCAGTAACAGGTTCAACTGGAGCAGGAACTTCATTGACAGAAACCACTCATTTTACTTGGAGAGACAATAATTTTTCATATTATAAACCTTTTACACATCAGCATTTAGGCGAAATCAATCAATCTGTTAAACAATTACAAGAAAGTTTTTCTTCTGAAATTGTTTTTATGCCAAATCGAGGAAATTTTTCCAGAGGCATTTTTGCAACAGTTTACACCAATTTTGATGGTTCTTTAGAAGAAGCAAAGAATTTATATAAAGCATTTTATCAAGAGGCAAAGTTTACATTTGTTTCTGATGAAGACTTGCATTTAAAACAAGTGGTAAATACCAACAAATGCTTGATTCATTTGCATAAACATAACAACAAATTACTTATTACAAGTATTATTGATAATTTATTAAAAGGCGCCTCCGGACAAGCGATTCAGAATATGAATTTAATGTTTGGTTTAGAAGAAGCAATGGGATTGCAGTTAAAAGCAACGTATTTTTAGAGTTTGATTAAAACACCAACAACTAAGAACCATCAACCAATAACAATATCATGAAAATAGCCATCATAGGAGCAGGAAATTTAGGAAAATCTATAGCAAAAGGCTTAATAGCAAATGATGCTATGTCATCTTTATATTTAACTAAAAGAAATACAGAACTTCTTAAGGAATTTGAAGGTTCAAAAGGCGTCACTTCAACCTCTGATAATGTTTTAGCTGTAAAAAATTCAGATATTTTAATTTTTGCTGTTCAGCCATCACAACTTGAAAATATTTTAAAAAAGATAGAACCTCATTTAACTGAAAATCATGTTATTATTTCAACCATTACGGGTTATTCTATAGAAAGAATTGAGTCTACTGTTGGTGATGACAGATTTATTATTAGAGCTATGCCTAATACGGCTATTTCTGTTGGGCAATCTATGACTTGTGTAGCGTGTAACGAAAAAGGAAAAGCAAAAGTAAAGCTTGCTTTAGAAATTTTTAATCGCCTTGGGCGTTCACTAGAAATTCCTGAAGAGCAAATACAAGCAGCAACAGTTATTTGTGCCAGCGGCATTGCGTTTTGGATGCGCTTAATTCGAGCTACAACTCAAGGAGCCATTCAATTAGGTTTTGAAGCACGTGAAGCACAAGAATTAGCCATGCAAACCTGTTTTGGTGCTGCTAGTTTGTTAATTGAATCTGGTAGTCATCCAGAACAAGAAATTGATCGTGTAACAACACCAAGAGGATGTACCATTGAAGGGTTAAATGAAATGGAACATCAAGGTTTAAGTTCATCCTTAATTAAAGGGATTGTTGCATCCTTTGAAAAAATTAACCAAATTAAAAAGAATTAAAATGCCATTATTTGACGTTTATCCATTATATAATGTCACTCCAGTATCTGGAAAAGATATGTACGTATACGACGAAAAAGGAGTTGAATATTTAGATCTTTACGGAGGTCATGCTGTAATTTCAATTGGGCATTCGCATCCCAAATATGTAGAAGCTATTACCAATCAAGTTTCTAAATTGGGGTTTTATTCCAATGCGATTCAAAATCCATTACAAGTTGAATTAGCTGATAAGATTGAAAAATTATCAGGTTGTAAAGGTTACGAATTGTTTTTGTGTAATTCGGGTGCCGAAGCCAACGAAAATGCTTTAAAATTAGCATCCTTTAAAACAGGAAAAGCACGTGTGATTGCTTTTGATAATGCGTTTCACGGACGCACATCGGCAGCGGTTGCGGCAACCGATAATAAAAATATTGTAGCACCTATAAACGCGCAACAGCAAGTTACTTTTTTAGCGTTAAATGATGTCGAAGGCGTTAAAAGGGAATTGGAAAAAGGGGATGTTTGTGCCGTTATTGTTGAGTTTATTCAAGGTGTTGGCGGTTTAGATCAAGGAACTGCCGAGTTTTTTGAGCAAATAGATGTACTTTGTAAAGCCAATAATACCTATTTTATTTCTGATGAGGTGCAATCGGGTTACGGACGTTCAGGTAAATTCTTTGCGTTTCAGTATTACAACGTGACGCCAGAAGTTATTTCCATTGCGAAAGGTATGGGGAACGGATTTCCAATTGGTGGTATTTTAATCCATCCAAGCATTGAAGCAAAACATGGTATGTTAGGTACGACGTTTGGTGGGAATCATTTGGCGTGTGCTGCTGGTCTAGCGGTTTTAAACACCATTAAAGAAGAAAAATTGATGGATAACGTTAATGCTGTTTCAGACTATTTTATTTCCGTGGCTAAAACAATTCCGCAGATAAAAACCATTAAAGGAAGAGGTTTAATGCTTGGTTTGGAATTCGACTTTGAAGTTGGCGACCTTAGAAAAAAGCTTATTTACGAGCATCATATTTTTACTGGCGGTGCTTCCAATAAAAAATTAATTAGAATTTTACCACCATTAACCATTCAGACAAACCATGTTGATGATTTTTTTGATGCTCTAAAAAAGGCATTGGTCAACATTGAAAATAAAGAACTAGAAGTTCAAGGTTAGTATAAAGTTTGTTGAAATTCAGAAGCCTAAAACTTCAAAAATTAAAAACAAAAAAATGAATACATTATTAAACATAGAAACAAGAAACGCCGTATTACTTAAAATGGCTGAACTTTTGGAACAAGAAAGGGCAGCTATCATTAAGATTAATAAAGCCGATTTAGAAGCTTATCATGGCGATGATATTTCTATGTACGACCGTTTAAAAGTTGATGATTCCAAAGTAGATGACATGATTGCCTCGGTAACGCATTTAGCATCCCAAGTCGATCCTGTAGGTGTTGAGCGCTTTGCTTTCAAACACGAGAATGGCATGCAGGTTTATAATAAAACAGCCTCGTTTGGAACGGTGCTGATTATTTATGAATCGCGCCCGGATGTGACAGTAGAAGCTGCCGGCATCGCTTTTAAATCAGGAAATAAAATATTACTTAAAGGAGGGAAAGAATCTTTAAAGTCGAATTTAAAGATTGTTGAACTTTGGCATCAGGCTTTAAAAGCAAACGGTGCTTCAACCGATTGGGTGGAATATTTGCAATTCGATAGAACAGAAACACAAGCTTTTTTGGAAAAACCGACTCAAAAAGTGGATTTAATTGTGCCTCGTGGTGGTGAAAAACTCATTGCTTTTGTGAAAGAATATGCCACGTGTCCGGTCATTATCAGTGGTCGTGGTAACAATTTTGTGTATGTGCAAAAAGAAGCCGATTTACAAATCGCTATGGATGTGATTATCAATGCGAAAACAACAAAAATATCCGCGTGTAATGCGTTGGATAAGGTGTTGATTGATAAAAATCTACCTAATAAAGAATCATTTGTAAAAGACCTGATTTCAAAATTAAAAGCATTTAAAGTAGAAATTTTAGGAGATGAAATTATGTCTAAATATGACCATGTTGATGCTATTTCTTCAAACGCTGTTTGGTTTGAAGAATTTTTAGATTATAAAATCGTGATTGGTGAAATTGAGTCAACCCAAGATGCTATTGCCATGATAAATACCTGTTCTGGCGGACATTCTTCATCCATAATTACGAAGAATGAGATTGAAGCCCAATTGTTTATGGCAAATGTAGATAATGCTGCCGTATATCATAATGCATCCACCAGATTTACGGATGGTTTTCAATTAGGTTTAGGAGGCGAATTAGCTATTAGTACTGATAAATTACATCAAAGAGGCCCTATAGGTTTGCAACATTTAGTAACCAATAAATGGTATGTTCATGGAAATGGACAAATAAGATAATGCAGAAAAAGAAAAGAATATTACTTAAAGTAGGGTCTAATACACTTACCAAAGAAACCAATAATATTTCAAGAGGTAAGATTGAGGATATGGCGAATCAAATCGCTTATTTAAAAGATAGTTGTGAGTTTATTATTGTGAGTTCTGGTGCTATTGCCGCAGCAAAGCAACTTGTAAAGCTAGAGAGTAAAGGTAAGGAAATAACAGTTAAACAAGCATTGGCATCTATTGGTCAGCCTCATTTAATTCATATTTATCAAGAAATTTTTAGAGAAGCGGGTTTATTAACATCGCAGTGTTTGTTGTCTTATTCCGATTTTGAACGCGAACAAAGCCGAACCAACATCATGAATACCATTAATGTTTTGGTAGCTAATAATTATATTCCCATCATCAATGAAAATGACACCGTGGCAACCGATGAAATTAAGTTTGGTGATAACGATAAATTAGGAGCCTTAACAGCTTCACTTTTAGAAGTCGATTTATTTATCATTGCAACCAATACAAACGGAATTTATACCAAAGAATCCATGGAAAGTGGCGTGCCAAAAACCATCGAAGTTGTTGATGATTTTGATGAATTATTAAAGCAAGTGGTAAGTTCAAAATCGTCCCATGGTAGTGGTGGCATGCAATCTAAAATTGAAGCGGCTGCTGTAACAAAAAAAGCAAATATAGAAACGTGGATTGTAAACGGTTTGGAAGATAATTTCATGGTAAATGCTTTCAACAATAAAGTGCCGTTTACCAAAATAAAATAATTTACAATGAAGCATTATACCTCCATAAACGACATTGATAATATGCATTGTTGGATTGAGGAAGCGAAAGCTTTAAAAGCAAACCCGCTTAAGCATATTGATTTAGGAAAACATAAAACCATCGGCTTACTGTTTTTTAATTCCAGTTTACGTACCCGTTTGAGCACTCAAAAAGCAGCTTTAAATTTGGGAATGGATCCCATTGTGATGAATGTTTCTGGCGATGCTTGGGGCATTGAGTTCGGCGACGACACCATTATGAACGGCAACACCGCAGAGCATATCAAAGAAGCCGCTGCTGTGGTGTCGCAATATTGTGATATTATTGCGGTAAGAGCCTTTCCAACGTTGACAGATAAAGCTTTGGATGAAAGCGAACTGGTTATCAATGCATTTATGAAATACGCCTCTGTGCCAATTGTGAATATGGAAAGCGCCACAGGGCATCCGCTTCAAGGTTTGACGGATGCCATAACCATTTCAGAATTTGCTACAAAACCTAAACCGAAAGTCGTTTTAAGTTGGGCACCTCATGTAAAAGCCTTGCCTCATGCTGTCGCTAATAGCTTTATTCAAGCCATGCAAAAAATGGATGTGGAGTTTGTAATCACCAATCCAGAAGGTTATAATTTAAATCCAAGTATAACGGCTAATACGCCAATAATCCATAATCAAAAAGAAGCTTTTAAGAATGCCGATTTTATATATGTGAAAAATTGGAGCAGTTATACCGATTATGGAAAAATAATGAACACCGACCCACATTGGATGATTACAAAAGAAAAATTAGGAAATGCTAAATTTATGCATTGTTTGCCAGTGAGACGCAATGTGATTGTTGAAGATGCCGTTTTAGATAGCGATAGTTCTATTGTTATTCAACAGGCTAATAATAGAACGTATGCTGCACAATTAGTTTTGAAAAAGATACTTGAAAATTTATAAATGAATTGTCAGGTTGAGCGCAGTCGAAACCTATTGAATAAAGATGAAAGAAAAACTATCCATAGTAAAAATAGGAGGGAATATCATTGAAGACAATCTGTCTTTAAACGCATTTCTAAAGCTATTTGCTAACTTAAAGGGAAAGAAAATTTTAGTGCATGGCGGTGGAAAGCGTGCTACAAGCATAGCTTCAAAATTAGGTATTGTATCTAAAATGGTTAATGGCAGACGCATCACAGATGCCGAAACCTTAGAAGTCATTACGATGGTTTACGGTGGATTGGTTAATAAAAACATCGTAGCACAATTACAAGCATTACAAGTGGATGCCATTGGTTTAACGGGAGCTGACATCAACAGTATTTCATCAGAAAAAAGACCTGTAAAAGAGATCGATTTCGGTTTTGTGGGCGATGTTAAAAAAGTGGCTCATCAATCTATAAATAAGTTAATTGAAGCCAATTTTACACCTGTGTTTTGTGCTATTACACATGATGGCAACGGACAATTATTAAACACCAATGCCGATACTATTACTTCGCAAGTGGCTGTTGGTATGAGTGCGTTGTATGAAACATATATATATTATTGTTTTGAATTGAATGGTGTTTTAAAAGATATTAACGATAAAAACTCTGTTATAAAACACATCGATTCTAATATATATAATGAATTATTGGAGCAAGGAATCATCGCCGATGGTATGCTTCCAAAACTTGAAAATTGTTTTGATGCTTTAAAACAGGGCGTAAAAACCATAAATATGGGAAACACGTCCATGTTAACCCAAGAAAATGATAATTTTACAAGAATAACTTTATAATATGTCTATTCAACAATTAACAAACGACGCGATATCACTATTAAAACAGCTGATAGAAACGCCTTCTTTTTCATCAGAAGAAGATCAAACCGCATCGCATATTGAGGCTTGGATGCAACGCTATCACATCGAATATAAAAGAAGTCAAAATAATGTTTGGGCGGTCAACAAACACTTTGATGCCAGCAAACCAAATATGTTATTGAATTCGCATCACGATACCGTAAAACCTAATACAGCTTATACCAAAGACCCTTTTAAAGCCATTGTTGAAGATGGGAAATTATACGGTTTGGGCAGTAACGACGCTGGTGGTTGTTTGGTATCGTTAATAGCAACATTCACCCATTTTTACAATCATAAAGACTTAAAATATAATCTTATTTTAGTCGCTTCCGCGGAAGAAGAAAGCAGCGGGCCGAACGGATTAAACAGCATGTTGAAAATCATCCCAAATATTGATGTCGCTATTGTTGGCGAACCAACATTGATGAATTTAGCGGTTGCAGAAAAAGGATTGGTGGTTTTTGATGCCAAGGTGAAAGGCACAGCTAGTCATGCCGCGCATCCAAACGATGATAATCCCATTTATAAAATGATTGAAACCTTACAATGGTTTAAGGATTTGAAATTTGAAAAAACATCTGAGGCTTTGGGCGATGTTAAATTAACAGTTACACAAATTAATGCCGGAATGCAACATAATGTCGTTCCTGCTGAAATAGATTTGGTAATTGATGTTCGTGTAAATGATAAATATACTAATACAGAGATTGCCGAATTTTTACAGAAAAACGCCCCGTGTTCTAGTATGGTACCACGTAGTTTGCATTTAAATTCATCATCCATTCCTGTGGAGCATCCATTGGTGCAAGCAGGAATTGCGTTGGGCAGAACCACTTATGGCTCACCAACTTTATCAGACCAAGCATGGTTATCATGTAAATCATTAAAATTAGGGCCAGGTGATAGTCCGCGCTCCCATTCAGCAGACGAATTTATTTATTTACATGAAATAGAAGAAGGTATAAAAATTTATGTTGAATTGTTGAATCGCGTAATCGTATAAACAAATCAACAAATCAACGCATAAACATTTTAGAAAATGAAACTCTGGGACAAAGGCATATCAATTGATAAAAAAATAGAACAATTTACCGTTGGAAACGATAGGGAAGTAGATGTTCATATAGCAAAATATGATGTGATTGCATCAAGAGCACATGCCAAAATGCTTCAAAAAATTGGGATTCTTACCACCAACGAATTGATAGAATTATTAGGTGGCTTAAAGAAAATTGAAACCCAGATTGATAACGGCACCTTTGTTATTGAACCGCAATTTGAAGATGTTCATTCTAAAATTGAGTTTGAATTAACAAAAACTTTAGGTGAGGTTGGAAAAAAAATACATACCGCACGTTCAAGAAACGACCAAGTTTTAGTAGCCTTACAACTCTATTACAAAGACCATTTAAACATTGTAAAAGAAAAAACAAAAATCCTTTTTGAAACGCTTTTGCAATTAGCCGAAACACATAAAGATAAAGTATTGCCGGGTTATACGCATTTACAGGTTGCCATGCCATCCTCATTCGGACTCTGGTTTTCGGCCTATGCCGAGGTGTTGATTGACGATGTATATTTATTAAACGCCGCTTTAAAAACCGTCGATCAAAATCCGTTGGGTTCTGCTGCTGGTTATGGCAGTTCCTTTCCCATCGATAGAGAATTCACAACCAAAGAAATGGATTTTGCCACCTTAAAATACAATGTGGTTGCGGCACAAATGAGCAGAGGAAAAAGTGAGCGCACCATTGCTGCCAGTTTGGGCAGTTTGTGTAATACAATGAGTCGTTTTGCTATGGACGTCTGCTTATATATGAGTCAGAATTTCGGGTTTATTTCCTTTCCAGACGAACTTACCACAGGCAGTAGCATCATGCCACATAAAAAGAATCCAGATGTATTTGAGTTAATCAGAGGAAAATGCAATAAAATACAAGCTTTACAAACCGAAATGTTGTTAATAACCAATAATTTACCGAGTGGTTACCACAGGGATTTTCAGTTGCTAAAAGAAAACATGATTGCCGCATTTGAAGATGTTAAGGATATTTTGGATATATTCAATTACTCCATTCAGCAAATCATTGTGAGAGATATTGACATTCATAACGATTTGTATAAATACCTATTCACCGTAGATAACATCAATACCTTAGTTGTTGAAGGACAAAGTTTTAGAGAAGCTTATCAAAAAATTGGTGGAGAAGTACAAGATGGCACTTATAAACCCGACACCTCTAAAAAACATACACACGTTGGAAGTATTCATAATTTGTGTTTGGATAAAATTCGGGCGAAGTTTCCTTTGTAGGGGATTTTAATAATTGATTTTTTCGTGAAATTTGACTAAATTTCCAAACAATTGATTTTGAAATCAATTAGTATTAAATTGTAATCCAAATAAAACAATCAATTATGGCACCTTATTTTATAAAACTATTCATTTTAAGTGTTTTGGTTTCAATAGCAACTCACGCTCAAACAGGAAAAGTATTTGATAAATTATCACACACCAGTAAAATACTTAAAACAGAGCGTAATTTTGCTGTTTATTTACCGCCTGATTATGAAACTTCTCAAAGAAGTTATCCGGTTTTGTATTTGCTTCATGGTGCTGGCGATGACCAAACAGGATGGGTACAGTTTGGTGAAGTTTTAAATATTACAGATAACGCCATAAAAGAAGGGTATGCAACACCCATGATTATTGTGATGCCTGATGCATTTACAAATAGAATGGGTTATTTTAATGATATGCGTGGCGATTGGAATTATGAAGATTATTTTTTTAATGAACTCATGCCTTATGTTGAAAAAACATACCGTATAAAAAGTGAAAAACGATTTAGAGCCATCGCTGGATTGTCAATGGGTGGCGGCGGATCCTTTATGTACGCCTTACGTCATCCAGAATTGTTTTCATCTGCCTGCCCTTTAAGTGCTTATATTGGACCTAGAAATGTAAAAGAAGTACAAGATTTTGCTAAAAATTTCTTGAATGTTGAAGTTGATAGTATATCGGCTCAAGATTACTTTCCTAAGTATAATGCCCTTTCTCTTATTGAAAACATGAGCAAAGAACAGATTGAATCCGTTAGATGGTATATTGATTGCGGCGATGATGATTTCCTATTTGAAGGAAACAGTTTGGTTCATATAGCCTTAAGGAAAAAGGAAATAAAACACGAGTTTAGAATTAGAAATGGTGGTCATACTTGGACGTATTGGCGAGAATCACTTCCGGAAGTGTTGAAATTTGTTTCAGAAGCATTTCATCAGTACTAAAACAAAAACATCCATTGGCTTTAGCAAATATCACCCAAAGTAAAAATTCTGAATTTTTAGGATATTTGCATAGCTTTAGAGGGCTTGCCATTTTAAAAATAGTCTTTGGGCATGCAGTAGCTGCTGCTTGTATTGGTGTTTATGGTGTGTTTGATGTGTCTAACCCCATACTCATGATAAGTGAGGTATTTTATCATGACAGTACCCTTTATTTTGCCATTATTTCCGGAATATTGTTTTCACAGGTTTTAAAGCCTAGAGGCTATTTTAAATTTTATAAAAGTAAACTGAAACATATTGTATTGCCCTATTTGTTTTTTACCGTGGTTTTAACTCTTATAAAAATTAATTTCAGACAATTTTCCAATTTTCAAGATGGATTGCAATGGACAGTTTCAAAAATATGGATGAATTTTATTTTTGGAAAAGCTAATTTTGCCTTGTGGTATATTCCGATTTTAATAGCTCTTTTTTTGGTTACGCCCGTTTTAGAATTCCTTCAAAAAAGAAATTCAATAACCAAAATATGCTTTTTTATAATGATGATTTTGCCACTTTTTATATCCAGAGTTCAAAATTTAACAGCCTATCATGTAAGCGTAGAAACCATCATATATTTTACAGGTGCTTATGCTTTTGGAATGTATTTAGGTGAAGATTTAAATGATAAATTAAAATGGCTAAAAACATATCAATTCCAGATAACTTTATTGGGATATATAAGTTCTGCATGGTTGTTTTACTTATATATTTATGATTTGGATGCTGTTGGAATGCTGTCTCTTAAAGAAACGGTTTTCTACATTCAAAAAATCAGTTTTGCAATCATTTTTATTTTATGGTTTAAAACGTTTCAAGATAAACAACCCCATTGGTTAATACCTATTGCCAGTGATTCTTTTTCAATTTATTTTATACATGGTTCTTTGCTTTATACGTTGTTACCATGGGTTATGAGTATTTTAAAACCTATAACTTTGCAGTCTTTAAAGGTAGTTTTGGGTGCCTTTATTCTTGGTTCTTTGGTCATGGTATTGAGCATGCTTATGGTAGCTATTTCAAAAAAATTGTTTGGTAAATACTCTAGAATGATTGTAGGAGCTTAATTTGTTAAAAAAATTAATAAAACATTTTGTAAACCCTAAAACTATTATTTTTAAAAAGTTTCAGGAATGTTTTATCATTAACTAAGCTTTTAAAATAAATAATAGATATCAAATGAAAATAAAAGAGCAAATTTTAAACAATCATATTCTGGCCATTACCATTGGGCTTGTTTATGTATGGTTTGGTGGGTTAAAGTTTTTTGCACACTTAAGTCCTGCAGAAGACCTTGCCAAAAACACCATCGAGGTATTGACTTTAGGATTTATTCCTTCAAATATCGCCATTATTTTATTGGCTATTTGGGAAACCATTATTGGCGTTTTTTTAATGATCAATGTTTTTAGAAAACCCATCATCATTTTAGCTTTGGTTCATATGGTTTTGACCTTTACCCCACTCATATTTTTTCCAAATCAATCGTTTAATCATTCACCTTTAGTATTTACGTTATTAGGTCAGTATATTTTCAAAAACGTTATTATAATTGGAGCTCTTTTAACCTTATATAAACAACCTTTTGTTGTTAAAAGTGTTCATTTAAAAGAGATATAAAAAAAAGAGCATCATGATAATGCTCTTTTATAATCCATAATATTTATTGGTTTGCGTGACTAACTCAAATATTTAAATGATTGTGGACTGTCCTAAATGTATGTTTGTAAAGTTTAAGTTTGTTTCTTCAGGGTTATGAATAAAATCTTCAATAAAATCTCCAACTTTACTGGTTGAAATATTATCATATTTGGTGTTTAAATCTGGGGTTGTAATATGAAGATTTAATGATTTATCAATAGCTTTTCTAACCAATGCGGCTTCTTCCAGCAAGCCAAAATGATCGAGAAGCATGGCAGCAGACAATATGGATGCAATGGGGTTTGCAATGCCTTTATCGGTAGCTTTAGAATACGCCCCGTGAATAGGTTCAAACATAGCATATTTAGGGCCTAAGGAGGCAGAAGCCAATAACCCGATTGAACCAACAATAACACTTGCTTCTTCAGATAAAATATCGCCAAACATATTTTCAGTTAAAATAACATCAAATTGCCTTGGATTTAAAATGAGTTGCATGGCGGCATTATCAATGTATAAAAAATCTAAAGTAACGTTGGTATATTGCGGCGCCATTTCCATCAATACTTTACGCCATAGTCTTGAACTTTCAAGAACATTAGCTTTATCAACTAAAGTAAGTTTTTGTTTCCTTGATTGGGCAGCTTTAAAGGCTAAATGAGCAATTCGCTCAATCTCAAACCGATGATATCTGCAAATATCAGAAGCCGATTGGCCATCTTCGCTTAATGTTTTTTCACCATAATAAATACCTGCGCTCAATTCACGATATATAATGATATCGGAATCTTTAATACACTTATTTTTTAAAGGCGAAAGATTTAAAAGATCATCATACGCAATGATAGGTCTTATGTTGGCAAACAAATCAAGTTCTTTACGCAATTTTAAAAGACCTTGTTCTGGTCTTATTTTTGCATTTGGATCAAAATTATATTTTGGTTCACCGATAGCTCCAAACAAAATGCTATCCGCTTTTTTACACATTGAAAGCGTCTCTTCTGGAAGCGCAGTAGCGGTTTTAGCAATGGCTGCGCCGCCAATTAAGCCATATTCAAAAGTGAATATATGACCAAATTCCATAGCAATAGCTTTCAAAACTTTAACAGCCTGTGCTATCACTTCTGGTCCTATGCCATCACCTGGTAATACTGCAATATGTAATTTCATTTACTTAGTATGATTATTTATGCTGAAATAATTTCTTTGTAAACCTTACTTGTTTCAATGATTTGATGAATATCTGAATCATCAACTTCTTTTTTCTTGTCTGCAAAGACTAGAAAGTTAGAATAAATTTCGTCCAATTGCAACTTTGTTAACTCGTATCCTATATTTTTTGCTCTGTACGCCAATGCCGCTCTTCCACTTCTTGCCGTTAAAACAATAGAAGATTCTGTAACACCAACATCTTTTGGGTCAATGATTTCGTAAGTTTCACGGTTTTTTATCACACCATCTTGATGAATACCAGAACTATGGGCAAAGGCGTTGGCACCAACAATAGCTTTATTGGGTTGGGTATAAATACCCATACTATCAGATACTAAATGACTAATGCCATACAGCATTTCGGTTTTAATATGTGTTTCTAAATTTAAATAAGGATGTTGTTTTAAAATCATCACAACTTCTTCAAGAGCGGTATTTCCTGCTCGTTCTCCTATGCCGTTAATGGTACATTCAATTTGTCTTGCACCGTTAATCACACCTTCTATAGAGTTGGCCGTAGCTAATCCTAAATCGTTATGGCAATGGCATGATAATATGGCATTATCAATACCTTTTACATGTTCTCTTAAATATTTAATTTTTGCACCATATTCATGTGGTAGGCAATATCCTGTTGTGTCTGGAATATTTAGTACTGTTGCACCTGCTTTAATAGCTGCTTCACAAACACGTGCTAAATACTCATTATCCGTTCTGCCAGCATCTTCTGCATAAAACTCAACATCTTCAACAAATGATTTCGCATAACTAACGGCATCAAAAGCGCGCTTTAAAATATCTTCTCTGGTTGATTTAAATTTGAATTTTATATGAGAATCTGAAGTTCCTATACCCGTATGAATTCTTGCTCTTTTAGCATATTTTAAAGCTTCAGCAGCAACTTTTATGTCATTTTCTACAGATCGTGTAAGACCACAAACGGTAGCATGTTTTACTATTTTTGATATGGCTTCAACAGATTTAAAGTCGCCAGGACTAGACACCGGAAAGCCAGCTTCAATAATATCTACGCCCAAAATATCCAGTTGTTCTGCAATGATTAATTTCTGTTCTGTATTTAGCTTACAGCCAGGAACTTGTTCTCCATCTCTAAGAGTAGTATCAAAAATTTGTACGTTCTTATCTAACATTTATTAAAATAAATTTTCTTATTGTAGTACGAATGTATATTTTGGTTTGCTAAATGTAGAATTAAACATGTTTTTTTTACGATGTTTAACCTATTTATAATGAATTTAAAAAACTGTAAAACAAGCGTTTAACATCATTTTTATAACTATGACAAAAGAACAAAAAGATAATTTGTTTGTATTGATTAAATCGCTTTCAAAATCTGAAAAGAGACAGTTTAAACTTTACGTGGGTAGATTGGGTGTTAATGAAGATTCTAAATTTTTAACACTCTTTAATATTTTGGAAAAACTTCCTTATTATGATGAGGCTATCATTCTTAAGAAAGGGATTGTTAAAAAACAGCAATTGTCAAATTTAAAAGCGCATTTATATAAACAAATCCTTATTTCTTTAAGGTTAAATCCATCCCATCAAAACATAAGGATTCAAATACGCGAACAATTAGATTTTGCTACCATATTGTACCATAAAGGCTTATACAAACAAAGCTTAAAAATTTTAGACAAAGCAAAAAGTTTAGCCATTTCAAATGAAGAAAAAAATATTGCCTATGAAATTGTAGAACTTGAAAAAGTCATTGAATCACAATATATTACCAGAAGTATTAGTAACAGAGCAGATGAGTTAACCATTCAAGCAAAAGAGCTTAGTCAACAAAATGTTCTGGCAAGTAAACTGTCAAATTTATCGCTTCAACTTTATGGGTTGTTTCTAAAAACAGGCTATGTTAAAAATGATAAGGAAAATAAAAGAATCACCAAGTATTTTAATGATAGACTTCCAAAATACAACATAAGTACATTAGGATTTAGGGAGAAACTCTGGTTATACAAGGCTCATTTATGGTATAGTTTTTTAACCCAAGATTTTTTATCTTGTTATAAATATTCCTCAAAATGGGTTACTTTATTTTATGACAATAAAGACCAGATTGTTTTAAACCCAGTATTTTTCTTAAAAGGGAATCATTATTTGTTAGAGTCTTTATTTTATCTGAGACACTATGAAAAATTCAAGAAAACATTGGAAGCGTTGGAGAATATTACCAAGCAACCATGGTTTCCAATGGATGATAATGTAGAAGGATTAACATTCTTGTATGTGTATAATAATAAGTTTAATTTACATTTTATTGAAGGTAGTTTTCAAGAAGGGTTGCCTATGGTTAACCAGGTTTTAGATACCTTAAAAAAATATCAAGACAGAATAGACGAACACCATATTATGGTGTTTTATTATAAAATTGCAAGTTTGTATTTCGGTGCCGGGGAACATAAAAAAAGTATATTTTATTTGGAAAAAATTATTAATAACAAATCACTTGAAATGCGAGAAGATTTATTGTGTTTTGCCAGAATCTTAAATCTTGTAGCGCATTATGAGGCAGGCTTGGATTATAATTTAGAAACACTCATAAAAAGTACCTTTAAGTTTTTAATCAAAATGGAAGACTTATATGAAGTACAGAAAGAATTTATTAAATTTTTAAGGGGATTGGGAGATATTTATCCACATGAAGTTAAGGGTGAATTTATAAAACTTCATCAAAAATTAAAACAATTTGAAAATGACCCCTATCAAAGTCGTGCCTTTTTATATTTAGATATTATTTCATGGTTAGAGTCTAAAATAGAAGGCATGCCCATTGGCTTAATTATTAAAGATAAATTTGACGCCAGTTTGTTAAAGAAATAAATTTTCATAAAAAAAATTAGGATTTTAAATTTTTCTGACTGAATATTTGCACTCACAAAGTTCAAAAACATATTGAAATGTTATCAAGAAAGGCGGAGGGATTAGACCCTGTGAAGCCTTAGCAACCCTTTACTTGTAAAGAAGGTGCTAAATTCTACCCAGTTCTGGATGGTTTTCAGAATAATTTGGATAGATAACCAAACGAAATTGCTCACAGCAATTTTTATTTCTTTTTAACATGCTCATTTTAGTTTAGGTAACCTATAACTTGGCCTACTTAATTAACTTTTGTGACTAATTTAAAAAAGAAATTTGAAAAAGGATTTACAACATATCATCATCAAACATTTTACGACTCAAAGTAAGGCTGTAAATCTTGAGATAAAGTTAAGTTATCAGTCATTTGGAAAACCTTTGGGTTCAGCGCCTATTGTATTGGTAAATCATGCACTAACTGGAAATAGTAATGTGGCTGGTGTACACGGCTGGTGGAAAGATTTAGTGGGTCAAGAGAAGGTTATTGATACCAAGCTTTACACGGTTTTGGCTTTTAATATTCCGGGTAATGGGTATGATGGTTTTGCGATTGAAAATTATAAAGATTTTGTAGCAAGAGACATCGCAAGTTTATTTTTAATAGGTTTAAAAGAACTGAAGATTGACAAACTTTTTGCAATCATTGGAGGTTCTCTTGGTGGTGGCATTGCTTGGGAAATGGCGGTTTTAAATCCAGATATTACAGAGCATTTAATTCCGGTGGCAACCGATTGGAAATCGACCGATTGGCTCATTGCTAACTGCCAAATTCAAGAACAATTTTTATTAAATTCCAAGAACCCTGTTCATGACGCCAGAATGCATGCCATGTTATGCTATAGAACGCCTGAATCTTTCAATAAGCGGTTTCAAAGATCAAAAAATGAGGAATTGGAAATTTTTAATGTTGAAAGTTGGTTGCTGCATCATGGTAATAAATTACAAGAACGTTTTCAGCTTTCAGCTTATAAATTGATGAATCAGTTATTAAAAACCATTGACGTCACTAAAAACAGACCCAATGATTTTAATGTGTTAGAAAATATTCATGCTAATATTCATATTGTAGGTGTTGATTCCGATTTGTTTTTTACGGCCGAAGAAAATAGGCAAACACACAAGCAATTAGCAGTATCAAACCCAAATGTGACTTATAATGAAATACATTCAGTACATGGGCACGATGCCTTTTTAATGGAATACGAACAATTGGAAAAAATAGTAGAAGGCATTTTTGTGCCACATTCTAAAAGTAGAAGAATGAAAGTATTAAAATTTGGAGGTAAGTCTTTAGCTAATGGCGACGGATTAAACACAGTCATTTCAATCATTGAAAATAAGGTAAATGCAGACGAAAAAATAACCGTTGTAGTATCTGCAAGAAACTCGGCTACCGATGATTTAGAAGATATTTTAAATAAAGCGGTAAAAGGACAAGATTATAAAGTTTTGTTGAAACTATTTAAAGATTATCAAAAACAACCATTAAAAGAGGTTAATTTCTCAAAAGAATTTTTGGTTTTAGATAAACTGTTTGAAGGGGTTAGTTTACTTGCCGATTACAGTCAAAAAACTAAAGATGAAATTTTAGCACAAGGCGAATTGCTTTCAGTAAAACTCATTGCGGCTTTATTAAATAAAAAAGGCATAAAGGCTAATGCTGTTGATGCTAGAGAACTTATAAAAACCGATGGTAACTTTGGAAATGCTCAGCCTATTTTGCAATTATCTAAAGACAACGTCAAGAACTTTTATAAAAATAGCGGGAAAGATGTTGTAAATATTGTGACTGGATTTATAGCATCAAACGCTAAAAACGAAACCACAACCTTGGGTAGAAACGGTAGTAATTATACGGCTGCTTTGTTGGCCAATTATTTAGATGCCGAAGAATTACAAAATTATACGCACGTCAATGGTATTTACACAGCCAACCCAGATTTGGTTGAAGATGCCCAAAAAATAAGAGAATTATCATTTAGCGAAGCCAATGAATTGGCAAACTTTGGAACAACCGTTTTACACGCAAAAACCATCATTCCGTTGGTTGAAAAAAACATCAATCTTCGTATTTTAAATACCTTTAATCCAGATGATGAAGGCACCTTAATTACGGCCAAACCAAATTCAAAAGAAGTCACCTCATTATCAGTCTTAGATCATGTTGCCTTAATTAATTTAGAAGGTCGCGGTTTATTAGGAAAAAGTGGTGTTGATGCCAGAATATTTGGTGCGTTAGCAAACCACAATATTAGTGTAAGTATCATTTCGCAAGGGTCTTCAGAAAGAGGTATTGGTTTAATAATAAATGCTGATCAGGCTACTCAAGCCGTTATTGCTTTAGAACGCGAATTTGAAAACGATTTTTATTCGCAAGATGTTAATAAGATTGGAGTTGTAGATGACGTGTCTGTTATTTCAATTATAGGAATAGAGTTAAGTTCATTCCATAAACCATTTAATGCACTCATAAAAAACCAAATTACCCCACTATTATTTAATAATACAGTTACAGGAAGAAATGTTAGTTTGGTTGTAAAAAAGAGCCAGTTGCACAAAGCTATGAATGTCATTCATGGTGAAATTTTCGGCATTTCTAAAAAAATAAACATCGCTATTTTTGGACATGGATTGGTAGGAGGCGCATTAATTAATCAAATTTTAAAATCCAAAGATGAGATTGAAAAACGAAAAGGCATAAACCTGAATGTGTTTGCCATTGGAAATTCTAAAAAACTGCTTTTAAATAGAAAAGGAGTTGATGAAAACTGGAAAGAAACTATAAAAACAGCATCATTTGAAAGCTCTATACAAGATGTTATTGCTTATGCTAAAACTCATCATTTAGAAAATTTAATTGCTGTAGATAATACGGCAAGTTCAAGTTTTTATAAAAATTATGTGCCATTGGTAGAAGCAGGTTTCGATTTGGTATCATCTAACAAAATAGCCAATACCATTTCCCATCAGTTTTACACAGATTTACGGGTTAAATTAAAAGAAAACAACAAACAGTATTTATATGAAACTACTGTTGGCGCAGGTTTACCGTTGATAGATACCATTAAATTATTGCACGAATCTGGAGAAAATATCACCAGAATTCGTGGTGTATTTTCAGGAACTTTAAGTTATTTATTCAATAACTTTTCGGTTCAAGACAAGCCATTTAGTGAAATAATCCAAGAAACTATTGATAAAGGTTTTACAGAGCCAGACCCAAGGGAAGATTTTTCCGGAAATGATGTGGCTAGGAAACTATTAATTTTAGCTCGGGAATTGGATTTACAAAATGAGTTTGAAGATGTTTCGGTTCAAAATTTAATTCCAGAAGCATATAGAGATATTTCTGTACCCGAATTTTTAAAGCAGTTGCATGTTTTGGATGATGAATTTCAAAAAATAAAAGACAATCAAAAACAGGGTCACGTGTTGCGGTATGTAGGAGATTTGTCTGGCGATTTATCAAAAGATAAAGGACATTTGGAAGTGAAATTAGTATCCATTCCTGGCGATAGCACTTTAGGACAAATAAAAGGAAGCGATGCCATTTTTGAAATATTTACAGAATCGTATGGTGAACAACCTATAGTAATCCAAGGCGCAGGCGCAGGCGCACAAGTCACTGCCAGAGGTGTTTTTGGAGATATTTTAAGGTTGTCTAAGCATATAAATTAAATAATTTTTCATTCCTGCGAAGGCGGGAATCCACGAAATATAAGTTGTCACACTGAGCGCAGTCGAAGTGCTGTTATAATTATAAAAATTAAAATTGCCCACTAATTCACTAATTAAATTTGTGAATTAGTGGCAATAAAGAAAAGAAACATGAGCGAAAAAAGAAAGCAATTTGAAACAGAAGCCATTCGTACGCAATTAAAACGTACCGATTTTTTAGAACATACTAGCCCCATATACTTAACATCCAGTTTTGTGTTTGAGGATGCCGAAGATATGCGCGCCTCTTTTACAGAAGAAAAGGAACGCAATATTTACAGCCGCTTTTCAAATCCGAACACCACGGAGTTTGTAGATAAAATTTGCAAAATGGAAGGTGCCGAAAGTGGTTATGCCTTTGCAACAGGTATGGCTGCCGTATTTTCAACATTTGCGGCCTTGTTAAAAAGTGGCAATCATATTGTGTCTGCACGTTCGGTGTTTGGCTCAACACATGCATTGTTTGTCAATTATTTTCCAAAATGGAATATAGAAACTACTTATTTCGATATTACTAAGCCAGAAACTATTGAAAGCTGTATTACTGAAAACACTAAAATCCTTTATGCTGAAACTCCAACCAATCCAGCAGTAGATATTATAGATTTGGAATTGCTTGGTGATATTGCCAAAAAGCATAATTTAATTTTAATCATTGATAATTGCTTTGCCACGCCATATTTGCAACAACCTATAAAATATGGCGCGCATTTGGTCATTCATTCCGCTACCAAATTAATTGATGGACAAGGCCGCGTATTAGGTGGTATAACCGTTGGCAATGCCGATTTAATTCGGGAAATCTATTTATTCTCTCGAAACACAGGGCCTGCTTTATCGCCGTTTAACGCGTGGATACTATCAAAAAGTTTAGAAACACTAGCAGTTAGAGTTGATAAACATTGTGAAAATGCCTTCAAAGTAGCAGGGTTTTTGGAAGGTCATCCAAATGTGAATTGGGTTAAGTATCCATTTTTGAAATCACATCCGCAATATGACGTGGCTAAAAAACAAATGAAACTGGGAGGAAACATTGTGGCTTTTGAAGTAAATGGCGGTATCGAATCAGGAAGAAAATTTTTAAATTCAATTAAAATGTGTTCATTATCAGCTAATTTAGGAGATACCAGAACCATAGTAACACATCCCGCTTCTACAACCCATAGTAAATTGTCTGAGGCGGACCGATTAGAAGTGAGCATTACGGATGGCTTGGTTAGAATATCGGTGGGATTAGAGCATGTGGATGATATTATTAAGGATTTGGAGCAAGCTTTAAAGTAATAATATTAAACCAAGGGGTGTTTTTTAGCTGATATTCAGGGTGTCCTGTTTGCAAAAAAAATAAATGATAAAATGTTTGACCATTCTTCATATATTTTTAACTCGTTGGGACTTTCACCATATCCAGCTTTAAAATCAGCAAAAAGTGAAATAGGGTTTTTATGTATATCTGTATTCTGCAATCTGGCTGCAAATTTTCCTGACATCCATGGTTGTACTTGAGGGCCATTCATTCCGGCTGTTAAAAAGACTGCAGGATACTGAGTGTTTTTTCTGATATTTAGATATGGATCCATGTTAATTGATGATATGCATTCTAACGAAACTTTAAATGAACCAAATTCTTCTGTGTTAGTTCCGACCGATCCAATTACTTCTCTGCGTAATGGATTTAAATAACCTACTTCCAAAATAACAACTTTAAACAAATCGAGGGTTTTTTCTTTATCAAACATTTTTCTTATATTTATAACACAATTCACCCTAAAAGGAATTTTAAAAGCAAATAACTGAATACAATTGAAACGTTTTCAATCTAATAATTCCTCGTGGCTTTGCCGCGGGGTTTCCGCTAACGCTATTAAAACATGATACACCCAAAAAAAGTATTGATCATTGAAGATGAGCCAATGATTCTAGAGAATTATGAGAGAGCTCTAATTAGTATTGAAAATAATTCAACATCCCTTAAATTTTGCATCGACCAAGCTACCAATTGTCAAGAGGCTTTTGATAAAATCAAATTGGCAAGACATAACAAGCGTTTGGATTTGGTTTTCTTGGATATTAGATTACGACCAAGTCCTGACCATAAAATTCAATCAGGTGAGGATTTGGGCATTATGATCAGAAAAAATTTGCCCAACACAAAAATAATTGTAATAACAAGTCATGATGAAGCTTTTCGTTTAAATAATATTTTGAATACTGTTCAACCCGAAGGCTTTTTGGTCAAAAGTGACATCGATTTTAGCGATCTCATTGAGACCATCAAAAAAGTCATGGACGAAAAGAACCACTTTAGCCATACGGTTGCCACATTGTTAAATCGCAATTCCTTAAACAAGACAACATTAGGTGATGTTGACATTAAACTACTTCATGAAATCTCCAATGGTGCCAAAATGAAGGAACTGGTGGAATTATTGCATCTCTCAAAATCTGGTGTTGAAAAACGAAAAAGAAGGATAAAAGAAAAGTTTGACGACTGGCACATGAGTGACCGTGACATGATTTTGGCTGCCAAAGAAAAAGGATTTATTTAAAATTTTCTACTTTTGCTTACTTTTAGTGTGCGTTTTTGTTGCCTGAAATGATTTGATTTAAATAAGTTTATAAAACTTTATCAATCCAATCATTTATGAATCCTCTCAAAACCCTTTTGCAATATTTAGATGCTGAAAAGATTTCTATAGATAAAGAAGAATTTGATTTTCAGTTCAATTCCCATCCTGATTATCCTTCGCTTTTGGCATTATGCGATACCTTAACGTTTTTCAATATTGACAATGCCGCATTTAAGGTTGATAAAGCGGAAATTGATTTATTGCCAAATAATTTTATTGCCAAATTAAAAAAAGGACATACCGATTTTTTGTCTTTTGTTGAGAGAAAGGAAAATAAAATTTCTTATACCAATGGTACAGAACAAAAACTTTTAGTTACAAAGCATGATTTTGTGTTGTTATGGGATGATGTTGTTTTACTTGTGGAAAACGATAAGGGTGCAGTAAAACAGAAATCCAAAAACTGGATAAACAGTTCCCTTCTGTTGCTTTCTGCACTACTTTTTGTATCCCTAATATCAATACATCTGCCCAATAAATGGTTTTTGATTTTTTATGTTTTTCCGGTTATTGGTGTCATCCTTTCCATTGCTGCCTTAAAGGAATTGTTTAATGTTAAAAACAGTTTATTGGATAATTTTTGTAATGCGTCTTCATTTACAGATTGTAACTCCGTTATAAATTCTTCCAAATGGAAGCTGTTTGAAAAAATTAGCTATAGCGACCTGAGCATAACGTTTTTCACCGTTCAGATTATAGCATTGTTTATCATGGGTCTTACAAACCGTTTTGCCGAATATTTCTTTATCCAGAAGTTAATATTACTGTCATCGGTCCCAATTATTTTGCTCTCTTTATACTATCAAAAATTTGTTGAGAAAAAATGGTGTCCCATTTGCTTATCAATAGTTGGGATTTTGCTGTTTGAACTCGGCTATACCTTCTATTTACAATCTTTTTTTGATTTTAGTATCAATTTCTTTGGTATAACATTATACCTGTTCACTTCAACTTTGGTTTTTACAATTTGGTACTTTTTAAAAAACTCTCTAAAAAAGCTCAATAGACTTAAAGAAGCAGAGGTAAAAGCCAATCGTTTTAAAAGAAATTATTCCATATTTAAAAGAATACTGACATCCAATGAAAAATTTGTTTTACCGGATACTCCATTAGCGTTCGGAAATGATGGTGCTCCTCTCGAAATAGGTATAGTAACAAGCCCATTTTGTGGCTACTGCCAAGAACCACATTATATGCTAAAATCCATTCTAAAAAAGTACAATGGTTATGTAAAAGTTTCTACATTATATAATGCTAATCCCAAAATTGAAATCTTTAGAAAGTTAACCACGGGCATAATTGACATAAAGTTAAGTCAAGGCGAAGAATTTTACTATCGGGCCATGGATGATTGGTATAAAACTAAAGATTCCCAAAAATTGTTGGAAAAGTTTCAAATAAATACAGACACAGCCAAAATTGAACAAATTCTAAAAACCCAACATGAATGGTGCAAACATAATAACTTCAATTTCACGCCTTGTTTGTTCGTGAATGGATATCGCTATCCAAAAGAGTATGACATTGCGGATTTACCCTTTTTTATTGATGAATTATTGGATGATACATCGTTTGGAGAAAAAAAATCTATGTTTAAAATAGTGGAAGCCGAAAAGCTATAACAGAGTAGGCATTTAATTTAATATCTTTATTATAAAAAAAATTAGTTTAAATGTAATGAAAGAACATCTTACAAGAGATGAGATGCGGGGAATTAACGGGGGTGTTGAGGCCCCAAATGACTGTTTGGTGTTGACCACATGTAATTTCAATAGCCAATGCCCTAATTCATATTGTGATAGATGTATACCATCACCTTTTGGAGATGAAGCAGGTTATTGTGCCACATAATTCGCCTAATTTAAAAAATGAATAACTTGGTATGCGAAGACAGATTGCTATCTTAGATGGCAATCTGTCTATACCTTAAATAGACCGTAATATGTTTAAAGCTAAAGAAAAAAAAAGAATATGGATAACACTTATGATAACTGCTGTTTGTCTGTGTGGTTTATTAATGAACTGCACCAATCAAAAAAAAAATAACGAGTTCACTTTGCATATTAACTTTAAAGGAGAAAACGCAAAATACTTGATTTTAGTTTATAAGGATTCCAGTAATAGCAGAGTAATAGACACCTTTAAAGTCAAGGGTATTGAATATAAATCAAATGGATATATTAAGGGAGCTACACGTGTGGGAATTTTTAATGATTTGAGAAATATTGAAGACATTGAAGACCCCAATACTTTTTCATTTTTTATAGAACCTAAAAACAATTATGTCAATCTTGTTGAAAACAAGTTTAAGGAAGCAATTGTAAAAGGGTCTAAAACTCAAAAGGAAGATGAAAAATTATTGAAAAGTGTTGATGATGTTTATTCTGACATAAATATTTTAATGCGTAAAAGAAAAGATTTAATTAAGAAAAAATATGAAGGGGGTAATGTCGAATTGATCAATGGACAAATTGAAGAAATTTCCTTAAAACAAAAAAACAATCTGAAAAAAATAAAAAATGTCTATTTTGATTTTATTGAAAGTAATCCAAATTCTGATTTAAGCGCATATTGGCTTAATTTTTATTTTAATGAAACCCAAAAAGATTCCTTAGAACTTTATTTTAGCAAATTTACACCTGAAGTTAAGAACAATCTTTATGGGAATCAGATAGAAGAAAAAATAAGGGCTATAAATAGCTCAATTTCTTCAAATATAGGTGATATTGCCTATAATTTTGATCTGATTGATATTAATGACAAAAAAATAAATTTAGGTCAATTTAAGGGAAAGTATGTTTTATTGGATTTCTGGGCCAGTTGGTGTGCCCCCTGCCGGAAAGCCAACCCAAAATTGAAAAGGTTGTATATTGAATACCATCCCAAAGGATTGGAAGTGGTTGGACTTTCCAGTGATCGGGATAAAGCTTTATGGAAGGGAGCTGTTAAAAAAGATGGTATAGATATTTGGCATCAAGTGTATTCTGGCAATAATGTGTTGTTTAATAGCACAAATTACAATTTTAAAGCTATTCCTGCCTATATATTAATTAATAAAGAAGGCTATATTATTGGTCGTTACTTAAGTGCCAGTACAGAGGGCAAAGATTTTAATGATTTAGAATACAAATTGGCAGAAATATTCCTTAAATAACCGCATTCTTACAAGTGGTATTGCCTAAATTTCCTAACAACAAAAAGACCGAGGCCCAACCTGCATAAAAATCATTGCCAAATACTATAAAAAGGTTATCGTTGTTCAGCAGATTCGTAGCTTATCCGAAACTACTAGGGTAGGTAGTACCTTATTGGGTATTAGCGACGCTGTAGAAAAAATTGGCTTTCGGTCACTTGGCGTAAAACTCAATTTAAAAAAACTTTCTGAAACGCCTTTGCCATGTATCTTGCATTGGAATAAAGTGCATTTTGTGGTGCTCTACAAAATTAAAAGTACTGATGTTTCCCCCATTGGGGGAAATGCCAAAGGCAAAGGGGGCTTTTATATTTCAGACCCCGCACATGGCTTATTGACCTATACAAGAAAAGAATTTTTAAAATCGTGGATTGGCAACAATGCAGATGAAAACACCGAAGAAGGCATTGCATTGTTGTTAGAACCAACACCCAAATTCTATGATACTAATTTTGACGACCAAAAAAAGGCCTTTGGTTTTCAATTCCTGTTCAAATACCTCTTTAAATACAAACAATTTCTATGGCAATTGGTCATTGGGTTACTTGCTGGCAGTTTGTTGCAGCTCATAGTTCCATTTTTGACGCAAAGTGTCGTTGATGTTGGGATCAAAAATTTGGACGTTCATTTTATATATCTCATCCTCTTTGCGCAATTGGCACTGTTCATTGGCAGAACATCCATTGAGGTCATCCGCAGTTGGATCTTGTTGCACTTGAGCACACGTATCAACATCTCCTTGGTTTCGGACTTTTTTATCAAGCTCATGGACCTTCCCATTGCTTTTTTTGATACCCGTATGACAGGTGATATCTTGCAGCGCATCAATGACCACAGACGTATCGAGCGTATTTTGACAACCTCATCATTAAACGGACTGTTTTCCATGGTAAACCTTATAGTGTTTAGCCTTGTCCTTCTATACTACAACCTTACAATATTCGGTATTTTCATTATGGGCAGTCTATTTTATTTTGTTTGGATTGCCGTCTTTTTAAAGAAACGAAAGGATCTGGATTACAAGCGGTTCTCTAGGGTAAGTCAGGAACAAAGTAAGGTCATTGAACTTATCAATGGTATGCAGGAAATAAAACTGCACAATGCCGAAAAACAAAAGCGTTGGGATTGGGAGTTTTTGCAGGCAAGGTTGTTCAAAATATCAATGGAAGGCTTGGCATTGGAGCAGTACCAAAGTGTTGGTTCGGGTTTTATAAATGAGGTCAAAAATATTTTAATCACGGTTCTTTCAGCCAAGTTGGTCATAGATGGGGATATCACCTTAGGGATGATGCTGGCCATCAGTTACATTGTTGGTCAATTAAATTCTCCCATAGCACAGCTTATCAATTTTATTCGAGAACTGCAGGATGCTAAAATTTCTCTCGATCGTTTGTCAGAAATTCACAACAGGGAAGATGAGGAACCTGACAATGTTGATAAGATCATGGATATAGGGGACTGTAAAGACCTAGTTGTTTCGGACCTGTGGTTCCGTTACGTTGGTTCAGACCAGATGGTGTTACAAAATTTGGAAATAACGATCCCGGCCAATAAAATAACGGCAATTGTAGGGGTAAGCGGCAGTGGGAAGACCACGTTAATGAAACTTCTTTTAAATTTTTATCGCCCTGTAAAGGGCCAGATCAATCTTGGTAACTATAATATGACCAATATTTCACAAAAGGCATGGAGAAAAGAATGCGGTGTCGTTATGCAGGAAGGCTATGTCTTTAATGACACCATAGCAAATAATATCGCCGTGGGATCAGATCATATTGATAAAAAGAGGCTGGAGAAAGCGGTTACCATTGCCAATATCAAAGATTTTATCGAATCATTACCTCTTTCATATAACACAACAATAGGTATGGAAGGTGTTGGGTTAAGTACCGGTCAAAAACAAAGACTGTTTATTGCCCGGGCAGTTTATAAAAACCCTAATTATTTGTTTTTCGATGAGGCAACCAATGCCCTGGATGCCAGTAATGAAAAGATCATTATGGAAAACCTTAACCAGTTCTTTATCAACAAAACCGTGGTTATAATAGCGCATAGGTTAAGCACGGTAAAAAATGCCGATCAGATTGTCGTTATTGATAAGGGCAAGATTGTTGAAGTGGGCAACCATAAACAGCTGATAAAACTAAAAGGCGATTATTTCAATTTGGTAAAAAATCAGTTGGAGCTGGGAAATTAATGTTAAAGCAATTGTAAATATGTCAGAAACCAATAAAAAGCTATTGAAAAATATAGAGCTAAGGAGCGAGGAGGTTCTGGAAATATTGACCAAGGTACCCCATTGGATGATTCGATGGGGCAATGTGCTGTTTTTAGTCCTGATTTTGCTTTTGCTCTTTCTTTCATGGTTTATCAAGTATCCTGATATCATACTATCGGAAGCCATTATCACAACGCAAATCCCGCCACAAAAGGAATATGCTAAAACCACTGGTAAATTGGATGCGATTTTGGTAAAGGACAATCAAGTTGTCACACAAGACCAGCCATTGGCAATAATTGAGAATACGGCCAATTATAGTGATGTTTTTAAGTTAAAGGCTGTTATTGATACTATTAAAATCAATAATAAAACCTTTTACTTTCCATTGAATAGTTTACCACTTTTATTCTTGGGGGATATTGAATCAAGTTATGCATTGTTTGAAAACAATTATATTCAGTACAAACTTAATAAAGAGCTGCAGCCTTTTACAATCGAAGAATTGGCAAACAAAAACTCTCTGTTTGAGCTAAATAGAAGATTAAACAGTCTGCAATCCCAAAGAGACCTTAACAGGTCGGAGCTAGAGTTTAAACAGAACGAACTGGATAGAAATAAGATTCTTTTTGAAAAAGGGATAATATCGGCACAAGAATTTGAATACAAGCAAGGCGAATATGTACAAGCCGAAAGAAACTTCAAAAATTTTGAATCCACTATATCACAAATAAGGGAAAATATAAGCAATGCGCATAAAAGCTCAAAAGGCACCGAAATAAATAAAGTAAAGGAAGAAATGGTATTGCTAAAAAATGTCATGCAATCGTTCAACCAACTTAAAAAGGCCATTAAAGATTGGGAATATCAATATGTTCTTCAGTCCAATGTCAATGGCAATGTGTCTTTTTTAAATTATTGGAACATCAATCAGACGGTCAATTCAGGTGATTTGGTGTTTACCATTATTCCGAGCGGGAATTCATCATTCATAGCAAAATTAAAGACCCCTGCCCAAAATTCGGGAAAAATCAAAGTTGGCCAACGTGTCAACATCAAACTGGAAAATTATCCAGATACCGAATTTGGTGTGTTGAATGGAACGATTAAAACGATTTCATTAATTCCCGATATGGTTGGTCTTTATCTACTTGATGCTGAACTTCCCAAAAAACTCATCACTTCTTACAACAAGGAGATAGAATTTAAACAGGAAATGCGAGGCTCTGCTGAAATCATTACGGAAGACTTGAGGCTAATAGAACGGTTTTTTTATCAATTTAAAGAAGTTTTTAAAAGATAAATTTATTCTTATTATTATCTTAGCACCATGCTATCTAAAAAAACAAAATACGGAATCAAAGCACTTTGCTACATTGCCAGGGAAAATGGCGATACACCTGTTCAGGTAGGTGAAATAGCAAAAAATGAACAGATTCCTCAAAAATTTTTAGAAAGCATTTTACTTTCACTAAGAAAAGCTGGGTTTTTAGGGTCTAAAAAAGGAAAACATGGCGGCTATTATTTAAGAAAATTGCCTTCAGAAATTATTATGGCAGATGTGATGCGTGTTTTAGAAGGGCCCATTGCCATGCTGCCCTGCGTGAGCTTAAATTTTTATGAAAAGTGTGATGACTGTCCTAATGAGCATGCCTGCAGTGTTCATAAACTCATGATTCAGGTAAGAGATAATACCTTAAATGTTTTAAGAAATAATACGCTGGAAGATTTATCGTGTAAAAAATAGGTTAGAATATCTTAGAAAACACTCCTTTTTTTAAACGTTTTATTGCCTATTAGTACAAATTATTTCATTTTCTTTAAAATTTAATAATAATTTATGGAATCTAATTAAAAATATTATTTTTGTATTTCCTATTAAATCTATAGGAATTATATAAATCAATTTAAAATGATTACACAGGTGTTAACAGATTCGATACAAAAGGAGAAATCTACCTACAAAGAAGATGTCGTTAAAGAAAAACCATTTAGAAGTGTTGCAAAATCTATAAGTTGGAGAATAGTAGGGACTTTAGATACGATTTTAATTTCTTGGTTGATAACAGGTAAATTAGAATTGGCATTTTCAATTGGCTCCATAGAATTAGTTACTAAAATGGTGTTATACTTTTTCCATGAACGTATTTGGAATTCAATTAAATGGGGAAAATAAATAAAAGTAGTATGATAACGCAAGAACAAATAAATGAATTAAATAGTCTTTTTAAAGAAGCAAAGCCTTCTGAAATTATTAAAAAGGCCTTTGAAATTAGTAATCAAGCTGTTGTTACAACTAATTTCAGACCTTACGAAGCCGCTATTTTATTCGCTGTAAATTCTGTTGAAACTAAAATACCCGTAATTTGGTGCGATACCGGTTACAACACACCACAAACCTATAAACATGCCGAAAAAGTCATTAAAGATTTAAACTTAAATATCTTTTTATATGTGCCAAAGCAAACGGCGGCGCACAGAGATGTTGTTATGGGAATTCCAAGTGTTGATGCTCCAGAACATGTTTTATTTACAGAGCAAGTAAAGTTAGAACCTTTCAGACGTGCTATGGAAGAACATAAACCAAACGTATGGTTTACCAACCTGCGTCAAGGACAAACTGCATTTAGAGACAGTATTGGAATTTTTAGTATAAGCAAAGATGGCGTTTTAAAAGTAAGCCCGTTTTATTATTGGTCTGATGTAGATTTAGACACCTATTTAGAAGAAAATAAGTTGCCAAACGAATTTAAATATTTTGACCCAACCAAAGCATTAGAAAATAGAGAGTGTGGTTTACATGCTTAAGATAATAGATAAATGAATACAATGAAGAAAGATACATACCATATAAATTCGCTTGAAAATGAAGCCATTTATATCATGAGAGAAGTAGCAGCACAATTTGAAAAACCAGTGCTTTTATTTTCTGGAGGAAAGGACTCCATTACCTTGGTTAGACTAGCCGTTAAAGCCTTTTATCCAGCGAAAATACCTTTTCCATTAATGCATATTGATACAGGGCATAATTTTCCAGAGACGATTGAATTTAGGGATAAACTCGTAAAAGAATTAGGGTTAGAATTAATAGTAAGACATGTTCAGGATTCTATAGATGAAGGTAAAGTAAAAGAAGAATCTGGTAAATACTCCAGTAGGAATTCGCTACAAACTACTACACTTTTGGATGCTATTGAAGAATTTAAGTTTGATGCATGCATAGGAGGAGCAAGACGTGATGAAGAAAAAGCAAGAGCTAAAGAGCGTATTTTTTCAGTGAGAGATGATTTTGGTCAATGGGATGGAAAAAATCAGAGACCAGAATTGTTTGATATGTTAAACGGTCAAATTGAGCACGGACAAAACGTGCGTGTGTTCCCTATTTCAAATTGGACAGAATTAGATGTTTGGTCCTATATAGAAAGAGAAAATATCGAAATTCCATCCATTTATTTTGCTCATAAACGAAAAGTCTTTTTACGTGATGGATTAATTTGGTCGCATTCAGAATTTGTGTATCAAGAAGATGATGAAGAAGTGTTAGAACATATGGTAAGATTCAGAACCGTTGGCGATATGAGTTGCACAGCGGCCGTATTTTCTGAAGCTACAGATATTGCAAGCGTGGTAAGAGAGATTAGAGATTCTACTATTTCAGAACGTGGTGCTAGAATTGATGATAAACGTTCTGATGCCGCTATGGAAAAACGTAAACAACAAGGGTATTTTTAAAATTTGCTTTAGCAAATTTTCGCTATTAGCTATTGGTTTTTAGCCCTTAGCACATGTTTAAAATAAAATTATAAAATTACCAGAAGTGAATAGCTAACAGCTAAAAGCTAATGGCAAACAGCAATAAAGATGGAAGTATTAAAAATTGCAACTGCAGGAAGCGTAGATGATGGAAAAAGTACCTTGATAGGGCGAATACTCTACGATACAAAATCACTAACTACAGATAAGTTAGAAGCCATTGAAAAAACAAGTAAACAAAAAGGTTATGATTATTTAGACTTTTCTTTAGCAACGGATGGTTTAGTAGCGGAAAGAGAACAAGGCATCACCATTGATGTGGCTCATATCTATTTTTCAACCGCTAAAAAAAGTTACATCATTGCCGATACGCCTGGTCATGTTGAGTACACACGTAACATGGTAACTGGTGCGTCAACATCTCAAGCATCCATCATATTAATTGATGCCAGAAAAGGTGTCATTGAGCAAACCAATCGTCATTTCTTTATCAATAATTTATTGAGAATTAAAGATGTGGTGGTAACCATTAATAAAATGGATTTGGTTGATTATTCAGAAGATGTTTATAATAAAATAAAAGCCGATTTTTCTGAATTGATGAGCAAAAGAGATTATCAAGATCAAAAAATAACCTTCATTCCGGTAAGTGCTTTAAAAGGAGATAATGTGGTAAACAGGTCAAATAAAATGTCTTGGTACACAGGTCAAAGTTTACTGGAGCATTTAGAAGCCTTAGATAAGAAAGATATTTTTAATGTTGGTACTCCAAGGTTTCCTGTGCAATATGTCATTCGTCCTAAAACCGAAGAATTTCATGATTTTAGAGGCTATGCAGGAAAAGTATATGGTGGTGAATTAAGCGTTGGCGATGATATTGTGGTGTTGCCTTCACAAACCAAATCAAAAATAAAGGATATTTATTTCTATGATGAAAAATATCAAACGGCTTCAAGACGTAGTTCTGTAACCATTACATTAGAAAATGATATTAATGTAAGTCGTGGAGATATGATTGTAAAAGATGGAGATTTACCTACTATTGATAAACAATTTACAGCCAATATTTGTTGGATGGATTCCAATCAATTAACTAATGGAGGTAAATATATTGTGCAACACGGTATTAACAAAGTCTTAGCTAAAGTTGATAAAATCCATCATAAAATTAATCCAGATTATTCGGGTATTGAAGAGAATGTAACAGGGTTAAATGTGAATGACATTGCTCAAGTAACATTTAAACTAAACAAACCTATTTTTTATGATCCATTTAAAAATCATAGAACAAATGGGTCGTTTATATTGATAGATACTAATACAAATAACACTGTTGGAGCAGGGTTTATTCAATAAAAAATAATTAAAAAATTCTTTCCAAAAAAGGAAAGGTCAGGTACGGTCATGCAAAGTTTTAGAACGGAAATAGAAAATCCTATTGTCGAAAAGGATATTATTGAATTAGCAAAAAAAATTGAGTTATTCAATACAGGTAAGATTGATGAAGAAAAGTTTAGAAGTCTTCGTTTGGCACGTGGTGTGTATGGCCAACGCCAAGAAGGCGTTCAAATGATTCGTATTAAACTGCCTTTTGGAAAAGTATTAAGCAATCAATTGAAACGAATTGCTGAGGTGTCTGACGAATATTCTCGTGGGCGTTTGCACATCACAACCCGTCAAGACATTCAAATTCATCATGTCGATTTAAACAGAACGCCACAGCTTTGGGCCGACTTAGAGAAAGATGATGTTACGCTCAGAGAAGCTTGTGGAAATACCGTTAGAAATGTCACTGCTTCAGAAACTGCTGGCATTGATGTCAATGAACCTTTTGATGTGTCACCTTATGCAGATGCCGTTTTCAAGTTCTTTTTAAGAAATCCTATATGCCAGGAAATGGGACGAAAATTTAAGGTTTCTTTTTCTTCTTCTGATGAAGATACGGGCCTTTCATATATGCATGATTTAGGCTTTATTGCCAAAATTCAAAATGGTGTACGTGGCTTTAAAGTTATGTTAGGAGGCGGATTGGGTTCTCAACCACGTCATGCCGATGTGTTATATGATTTTATTGAAACTGATAAAATCATTCCTACAATGGAAGGCGTTTTAAGAATTTTTGATCGTCATGGCGAACGTAAAAGTAGAGCCAAAGCCAGAATGAAATTCTTAATAAAAGATATAGAATTAAAGGCTTTTAAAACATTAGTTGAAGAAGAACAAAATGCCATAGAGTTTAAATCGGTGCCCATAGATTTTGAATCGTATAAGCCTTCAAAACCTGTGTCAGTTGATGTTCCAAAAGTGGAGATAAAAAATCAAAAAGCTTTTGAAACTTGGAAATCGACAAACCTTGTGCTTCAAAAGCAAGAAGGTTATGTGGCCATTGGTGTTAAAGTACTTTTGGGTGATTTTTATACTGATAAAGCAAGATTATTAGCCGATTTGGTTGAGAACTTTGCAGCAGGCGAAATTCGTTTAACATTGCGTCAAAATATATTAATCCCTTTTGTTAAGGAAGAATTAGTGCCATTTTTTTATATGGAATTAGATAAACTTGGCTTTGCCGAAGCAGGTTACAACAAAGCGGTTGATATTACAGCTTGCCCAGGAACGGATACTTGTAACTTAGGAATTGCCAGTAGTACAGGAATTGCAGCGGAATTGGAGCGCGTTATAAAAACCGAATATCCACAGTATTTAGAAAATAAAGATTTATTGATTAAAATTAGTGGTTGTATGAATGCTTGCGGGCAACATACCATGGCCAATATTGGGTTTCAAGGCATGTCGGTTCGTACACCAGATAAATTGGTTGCTCCGGCATTACAAGTGTTATTAGGTGGCGGAAATTTAGGTGATGGCAATGGTATTTTTGCAGATAAAGTGGTAAAGATTCCAAGTCGAAGAGGTCCCGAAGCATTGCGCAGAATTTTAAATGATTTCGAAACTAATGCTCAAGGTAAAACGTTTGTAGCGTATTATAAAGTAACAGGCGAACGTTATTTTTACGATTTGTTAAACGACCTCCAAGACGTTACCAATTTAACCCAAGCCGATTTTATTGATTGGGGAACCAATGAAAAGTATGAAAAAGCCATAGGTGTTGGTGAATGTGCAGGTGTTGTTATTGATTTAATTTCAACCTTATTTTTAGAAAGTGAAGAAAAAATTGAGAACGCAATATTTTCGTTTAATGATAAGGTCTATTCAAGTGCTATTTACCATGCATACAGTTCTATGGTAAATTCTGCAAAAGCATTATTGCTTTCTGAAAATATTAGCACGAATACACAGGCAGGTATCATCAGCCAGTTTGATGACACTTTCGGGTCTAATGAAAAATTAAACTTAGGAACGACCTTTTCAGAATTGATTTACCAAATTAAGGAATACGCGCCTACCCAAGAATTTGCTTCAAAATATATTGAAAATGCGAATCAGTTTTTAGCTAAAGTAAGAGCCTTTAGAGGGATTCAATAAAAAGCTGTGTTTGAAATAATGTTATCTAACACCCAATTTTTGAAATGGAAGTAACGTCTAAAATACCAAAATTAACCGTAGTTGGCGCTGGACCTGGAGATCCTGAACTCATCACACTAAAGGCTATTAAAGCCATTGAAAGTGCCGATGTTATTTTGTATGACGCGCTCATTAATGAAGAATTGCTTAATTATGCTTCTAAAAAAGCAGAAATTATTTTTGTAGGCAAACGTAAGGGTTGTTATGCATATCAACAGGAACAAATCAATGAGTTAATAGTAAGCAGAGCAAAAAATCATGGTCATGTAGTTAGATTAAAAGGTGGCGATCCATTTATTTTTGGAAGAGGTGCCGAAGAGATTGATTATGTTAGACAATTCGATTTAGAAACCTTTGTGGTTCCAGGAATATCCTCATCGTTTGCGGTGCCAGCATATCAAGGTATTCCATTAACAAAAAGAGGTGCATCTGAGAGTTTTTGGGTCATAACAGGTACAACAAAATCACATCAGTTATCAAATGATGTTGTTTTGGCTGCTCAATCGACAGCAACCATTGTTATTCTGATGGGCATGGGAAAACTCAATGAAATCGTTGAGGTTTTTAAGTCTCAAAATAAGCATGCAATAGCTGTAGCCGTCATTCAAAATGGTACTACCAAAAATGAAAAAGTTGGTTTTGGAACCATTAATACCATTGAGAAAGTTGTAGAACAAAAACAGTTATCATCTCCAGCAATCATTGTTATTGGCGATGTTGTGAAAGAAAGAGTAACTTTGTCGTCTGTTTTAAATGAAATAAAAGCATTAAAAAATGATTAATTTTTAAATGGAAAGAAATAATTTATACCCTATTTTTTTAAAGTTAGATAATCTTCATGTGCTTATTGTCGGCGGCGGTAATGTGGCTGAAGAAAAATTAACCTTTCTGTTAAAATCTAGTCCAAATGCACATGTCACTATGGTATCTCCAATGTTCAGAGAAGGCACCATAGAATTAGCTAAAAAAGGTGATGTAAAATTAATAAAAAGACGATATAGCAAGCGATTTTTAAAAGGTAAGCACATGGTTATTGCAACCACCGATGTTCCTAATGTCAATGTAAAAGTGTACGAAAATTGTAGAAAGAAAGGAATTTTGGTTAATGTTGCCGACAATCCACCGTATTGCGATTTTTATATGGGTGGTATCGTAACAAAAGGCCATGTAAAAGTTGCTATTTCAACCAACGGAAAGTCGCCTACAACCGCCAAACGTTTACGTCAATTTTTCGAGGATGTCATTCCTGAAAATGTCAATGATTTGGTTCAAAATTTGAATGAATACAGGAATACAATACAAGGTGATTTTCAAGAAAAGGTGGAAACTTTAAATGAATTCACAAAAGGATTAATTGCTAAAAAAGAGTCTAAAAATGATTAAAACAGATATACTAATTATAGGTGCAGGACCAACAGGTTTATTTACGGTTTTTGAAGCAGGATTGTTAAAACTAAAATGCCATTTAATTGATGCCTTACCACAACCTGGAGGACAATGTTCAGAATTATATCCAAAAAAACCTATTTACGATATCCCAGGTTTTCCAGAAATTTTAGCGGGTGATTTAGCTAAAAACTTATTAGAGCAAGGGAAACAGTTTGAGCCCGGTTTCACATTGGGAGAACGCGCAGAAACTATTGATAAATTAAAAGATGGTACATTTATAGTAACCACCAACAAAGGTACAAAACATCATGCACCAGTGGTTGCTATTGCTGGTGGATTGGGCTCTTTTGAACCAAGAAAACCATTAATTGATAACATAACACATTATGAAGATAAAGGTGTTGAATATTTTATAAAGGATCCTGAAGTTTACAGAAATAAAAAAGTAGTTATTTCTGGAGGCGGCGATTCTGCCTTAGATTGGAGCATATTTCTAGCCGATATTGCTTCTCAAGTGACTCTAATTCATAGAAGGAATGAGTTTAGAGGAGCTTTAGATTCTGTTGAAAAAGTAACGGAATTGAAAGGCCTAGGCAAAATCAATTTAATTACACCTTCAGAAGTGACAGGTTTGGTTGGTGAAAATAAATTGGAAGCCGTTGTCATAACTACAGAAGGCGAAGAGTCGCAATTTGAAACCGATTATTTTATTCCGTTATTTGGCTTGTCTCCTAAATTAGGACCTATTGCCGATTGGGGATTGGAAATCGAAAAAAATGCTATAAAAGTTGATAATTCCTTAAACTATCAAACTAATATACCTGGTATTTTCGCTATTGGAGATGTTAATATTTACCCTGAAAAATTAAAATTAATTCTTTGTGGTTTCCATGAAGCTACCTTAATGTGTCAAGCAGCTTACAGAATCATCAACCCTGGTAAAAAGTATGTGTTAAAATATACTACGGTAAGTGGCATTGATGGTTTTGATGGTACTCGTAAAGAAGCTCCAAAAGCGGTGGTACAATCCATTCAATAAAAAGATTTTTTATCTAAATCATTATTGTTGTAAATTTCAGGATTGAATAACGACAATCATTTAGATAATATAAAATAGGTTATATGATGGATCCATGCGAAGAATTGAACGATAAGTTAATTCAGAAAAAATATAATGTGCGTTTAAAAGATGTTGTAAAAACATTCACAAAACGATTATTCTATTACATTTTTGATGAACACGAGAATGAGCTTCAGTTGTTAAAAAAAACCTTTTTAGAGATTACCTGTAATTTTAATATTGAAAATGGAGAAACTGTTTGGGAGGAATTTAAAAGTAAGTTTCAACTCATCAGAGCTAAACTAGATATAGATGCTGTAGCCGTTGTGAATTTTGACCCTGCCACAAAAAGTTTAGAGGAAGTTTACTTAGCATGCCCAGGTTTTTATGCCATTTCAATTTATAGGTTAAGTCATGAATTGTATGTACAAAATGTCCCTATTATTCCTAGAATGATGAGTGAATATGTACACGGTATAACAGGGATAGACATTCATCCGGGTGCAACCATTGGAGAATCTTTTTTTGTAGATCATGGAACAGGAATTGTCATAGGAGAAACATCTATCATCAAAAATAATGTCAAGATTTTTCAAGGGGTTACTTTAGGGGGTATTCAAGTGAAGAAAAGTATGGAATCTATCAAACGTCACCCAACGATTGAAGACAATGTCACTATTTACGCCAATGCTACCATTTTAGGAGGCGATATCGTTATTGGGGCAAATAGCACGATTGGTGCAAATGTTTGGATAACCCAATCGGTACCAGAAAATTCATTGGTAACCTATCAAACAGAAATTAAAATTAGACCAAAGAAAAATGGGATACACTAGTATTACAGACCGAATAGGCAATACACCATTGGTGGAAGCAAGTCATTTAATTCAAAATAAAAAGGTCAAGTTGTTATTAAAGCTTGAAGGCGATAATCCGGGAGGTAGTGTTAAAGATCGAGCGGCTTTTAATATGATTTCTGAAGCTTTAATACGAGGTGACATTAGCAAAGGAGGTACATTAGTGGAAGCCACAAGCGGCAATACAGGTATTGCATTAGCATTTATAGCCAATTTATTGGGTTTGAAGATGGTGTTAGTAATGCCTGAAAACTCTACCGAAGAGCGTGTTAAAACCATGCGAGCTTATGGTGCTGAGGTTATTTTAACACCTGCCGATATTGGCATTGAAGGCTCCAGAGATGTTGCATTTCAATTACGGGATAAAAAAGGGTATATCCTTTTAAATCAGTTTGAAAATGATGATAATTGGAAAGCGCATTATAAAACCACGGGCCCAGAAATTTGGAGAGATACCCAAGGTGAAGTCACGCATTTTGTTTCTGCCATGGGGACCACAGGTACTATCATGGGTGTTTCAACGTATTTAAAAGAGAAAAATAAAAACATCAGTATCGTGGGTGCACAACCAGCCGATGGCGCAAAAATTCCGGGTATTAGAAAGTGGTCGCCAGACTATGTGCCTAAATTTTTTGATAGGTCTAAAGTAGATATAGTGATTGATGTGAGTGAAGAAGATGCCAAAGCAACAACCCAACGACTAGCAAAGGAAGAAGGCATTTTTGCAGGCATGAGTAGTGGTGGCTCCGTTTTTACGGCTTTAAAATTAGCTGAAACTTTAGAAAGTGGTGTTATTGTTTCTATTATTTGCGATAGAGGCGACCGGTATTTGTCTTCAACTTTATTTGAATAATTAAGGCAATTTTTCATAAATAGTGCGGATAAAAAAAATATTGTTAGTATTTTTGTTCGCTCGTTCATAAACGTATTAATAATGTTATCAAGAAAGGTAGAGGGAATAGACCCGTTGAAGCCTTGGCAACCCTTTTTTCGGTAGTTATCTGGATAAAGAAGGTGCTACGTTCTACTAATTATTTAAACTATAATTAGAAAGATAACGAAAAGTGTTTCTTTTACTTTTCTTGATGACATACAGATATAAATTATCAAAAATGTCAAACATACAAAAAGCTTTACAGCAACGTATTTTAGTATTAGATGGCGCCATGGGAACCATGCTTCAGCGATATAAGTTTACTGAAGAAGATTTTCGGGGCGAACGTTTTAAAGACTATCCAACACCTTTACAGGGTAATAACGATTTGCTTTCCATTACACAGCCAGAAGCTATTAAAACCATACATGCCAAATATTTTGAAGCTGGCGCCGATATTGTAGAAACTAATACGTTTTCTGGCACTACCATCGCTATGGCCGATTATCAAATGGAAGATTTGGTGTATGAACTCAATTACCAATCCGCTAAATTAGCCAGAGAGGTTGCTGATCAATTCACGGCAAAGGAACCACATAAACCACGCTTTGTTGCGGGGTCTATCGGACCAACAAACCGAACAGCAAGCATGTCGCCAGACGTTAATGATCCTGGTTATAGAGCTGTCACGTTTGACGAATTGCGTATCGCCTATAAACAGCAAGTGGAAGCGTTAATAGATGGTGGTGTTGATTTGCTATTGGTTGAAACCGTTTTTGATACCCTAAACGCCAAATCAGCATTATTTGCCATTGAAGAAGTAAAAGATGAACGCAACATAGATATCCCCATTATGTTAAGTGGTACTATTACTGATGCTTCAGGAAGAACGTTATCAGGACAAACAGCCGAGGCTTTTTTGATTTCCGTGTCACATATTCCTTTATTGTCTATTGGATTTAATTGTGCTTTAGGCGCCAATTTATTGCAACCTCATTTAGAAGCCATTGCCCATAAGACTGATTTTGCTATATCTGCACATCCTAATGCGGGTTTGCCAAATGCTTTTGGTGAATACGATGAATCTCCCGAAGAAATGGGCGAGCAAATTGAAGAATATTTAAAAAAGAATTTAATAAATATTATAGGAGGTTGCTGTGGTACAACGCCTGAGCATATTAAAGTGATAGCCCATATTGCAGCAAAATATAAACCACGTCGACATACGGAACCTGTTTCAGCATCTCAATAAATAATGATAAAAATTAAACAAACAAAATTCATGCGCTTATCAGGATTGGAGCCCCTAATCCTAAACGAAGACAGCAATTTTATAAATGTTGGTGAGCGTACTAATGTAGCAGGTTCAAGAATGTTTCTTCGACTTATAAAAGAAGAAAAATTTGATGAAGCCTTAGCGGTTGCCAGACATCAGGTTGATGGTGGCGCGCAGATTATTGACATTAATATGGACGATGGTCTTATTGATGGTAAAGAATCCATGGTGCGTTTTTTAAACCTGATTGCTGCTGAACCGGATATTTCCAGAGTCCCTATCATGATTGATAGCTCTAAATGGGAAATCATTGAAGCTGGTTTAAAAGTAGTTCAAGGTAAATGTGTTGTGAATTCCATTTCTTTAAAAGAAGGTGAAGATAAATTTATTTGGGAAGCCAAGCAGATAAAACGTTATGGTGCTGCTGTGGTTGTTATGGCTTTTGATGAGGTCGGTCAGGCCGATAATTATGAGCGCAGATTAGAAATATCAAAGCGTTCTTATGATATTTTAGTCAATAAAGTAGGTTTTCCTTCCGAAGATATTATTTTCGATTTAAACATATTTCCGGTAGCGACAGGTATGGATGAGCACAAAAGAAATGCCATCGATTTTATTGAAGCTACTAGATGGGTACGCCAAAATCTACCAAACGTCAGCGTCAGCGGTGGTGTAAGTAATGTGTCGTTTTCGTTCAGAGGAAATGATGGTGTTCGCGAAGCCATGCACTCGGTGTTTTTGTATCATGCCATTCAAGCGGGTATGAATATGGGAATTGTTAATCCGTCACTTTTAGAGGTGTATGATGATATCCCAAAAGATTTATTAGAACATGTTGAAGATGTTATTTTAGATAGAAGAGACGATGCTACCGAGCGTTTATTAGATTTTGCCGAAACCGTTAAAGGGTCTAAAAAAGAAGCTGGAGCCGATTTGTCATGGCGTGAAAATCCTGTTCAAGATAGAATCACCCATGCGCTTGTAAAAGGTATTGATGCCTTTATTATTGAAGATGTTGAGGAGGCTAGATTACAGGCAGAAAAACCTATTGACGTTATTGAAGGCAATTTAATGATAGGCATGAACGTGGTGGGGGATTTGTTTGGTGCTGGAAAAATGTTCTTGCCTCAGGTTGTTAAATCTGCAAGGGTGATGAAAAAAGCGGTGGGGTATTTAAACCCATTTATTGAAGCTGAAAAAGGTGACTTGCAAGAACCAGTTGGTAAAGTTTTAATGGCGACCGTTAAAGGCGATGTACACGATATTGGAAAAAATATTGTAAGCGTCGTGTTGGCTTGTAATAATTACGAAATCGTCGATTTAGGCGTGATGGTGCCACCAGAACGCATTATTTCTGAGGCCATTTTACATAATGTAGATGCTATTGGATTATCGGGTTTAATCACACCGTCACTTGATGAAATGGTGTATTTAGCCAAAGAAATGGAACGCCAAAATTTCAGCATTCCATTACTTATTGGAGGCGCAACGACTTCAAAAGCACATACAGCTGTAAAAATAGATCCGCAATATAAAAATGCTGTGGTTCATGTGAACGATGCGTCTAGAGCTGTTACTGTTGTGGGTGATTTGTTGAACAAAAAAACGGTCAACGAATATGTTGCCAATTTAAAAAAGGATTATGACGAGTTTCGAACCAAGTTTTTAAAAAGAGGCAAAGAGAAATCGTATATTTCCATTATTGAAGCTAGAAAAAGAAAGTTTAAAATAGATTGGGAAACTTCTGAAATTGTTAAGCCTAAGGAACTAGGAATTCAGGTTTTAAAGCAGTTAAGCTTGAAGGAATTAGTACCATTTATAGATTGGAGTCCGTTTTTTAGAAGTTGGGATTTACATGGTAAATATCCAGATATTTTAACCGATGAAGTTGTGGGCGAGCAAGCAACCATCATGTTTAAGGAAGCGCAAAAAATGATTGAAGAAATCATCGCCAAGCAATTATTAAAACCAAGAGCGGTTTTCGGATTGTTTGAAGCGAATACAATCAATCATGATGATATTTCTGTACAGAAAAAAGGAAAAGAAATCGCTATTTTCAGAACGTTGCGTCAGCAATTAAGTAAACGTGAAGGCATTCCAAACATGGCTTTAGCCGATTTTATTGCGCCCAAGGAAACTGGAAAAACCGATTATATGGGAGCTTTTGCTGTGGCTATTTTTGGGGCACAAGAATTGGCTGATAGTTACAGAAAAAAAGACGATGATTATAATGGTATTATGGCGCAAGCCATTGCTGATAGGTTTGCAGAGGCTTTAGCGGAATATTTGCATAAACAAGTGCGAACTAAACATTGGGGTTATGCCGAAAATGAAGATTTGACCAACGATGATTTAATCCAGGAGAGTTATAAAGGCATACGTCCAGCACCAGGTTATCCAGCGTGTCCAGACCATTTGGAAAAAGAAACCATTTGGGAGTTATTAGACGTCGAAAAAGTGATTGGTGTCACCTTAACCGAAAGTTTAGCGATGTGGCCAGCGGCAGCAGTTTCAGGTTATTATTTTGGAAATCCGGAAGCGAAGTATTTCGGATTAGGTAAAATAACCGATGATCAAGTAACCGATTTTGCTGTTAGAAAAGGTATTTCTAAAGAGAAAGCTAGAAAATGGTTGCATCCAACGATTGCAGATGAATAATAAAAGTCATTACGAGGAATGAACAAGTTTATACTGAGTGCAGTCGAAGTAAAGTAATCACAGGAACAGATTGCTTCATTTCATTCGCAATGACAAAACTAATATTGTTTAGAAATGAAAAACAAATTTATAGAGTTAACATTAGGTAGTTACATCATTTCACATGGCTATAATGCCAAGGATAAAGAAATGATGGAACCAATTTCTTCGGATAATTTCTCAAAGAAAATCATACCTGTTTCCAGAATAAAATCGGTTAGTGAAAAATATATTTTAACCGATTATGTTGATGGGCGATGGATTTATTGGGAATATGAAGAGGACTATGAAGCCATTAAAAAGTTATTGCTTTAATTTGCGTTAGCGATTATAGTGGAAAGCCCACAGCGAGGCACGAGCGAGGACTTGAAGCGGAAAGCGCGACCCTTGTGGTAACTCCCAAAATAATTAAAAGTTTTAGAAATTTATTCGTGTATTTGTGGCGAATAAAAAAAGTAAATAATATTAAATGAAAGTCCCCTTTGGGGATTTAGGGGAAAATGAAAGTAACAGATCACATAAAAAAAGCCAACGGAAAAACCTTGTTTTCCTTTGAAATTATTCCACCTCAAAAAGGGAGAAATATCCAGGAACTCTATAATAATATAGATCCACTGATGGAGTTTAATCCGCCTTTTATAGATGTTACAACTTCTAGAGAAGAGTATGTTTATATTGATAAGGGTGAAGGACTTTTAGATAGAAAAATTACCCGCATGCGTCCAGGTACCGTTGGTATTTGTGCGGCCATAAAACATAAATATAACGTAGATACCATTCCGCATGTGTTGTGTGGCGGATTCACAAAAGAAGAAACAGAATACGTCTTGGTTGATTGCCATTATTTGGGCATTGATAATGTCATGGCGCTTCGTGGTGATGCCATGAAACATCAACAATATTTTGAACCTGCTGAAGGTGGACATGCTTATGCATCAGGTCTTGTAAAACAAATGAGCGATTTAAATAAAGGCAAATATTTGCATGATGTGGTAGAATCTGATTATAAAACCAATTTTTGTATTGGAGTTGCTGGATATCCTGAAAAGCACTTAGAAGCACCATCCTTAAACACCGATTTAAAACGTCTTAAAGAAAAAGTTGATGCAGGAGCTGATTACGTAGTAACGCAGATGTTTTTTGACAACGCTAAATTCTTTGAATTTGTTGATAAGGCAAAACAGGCAGGAATTAATGTGCCAATCATTCCAGGAATAAAACCGATTGCCGTAAAGCGACATTTACAATTGTTGCCACAGGTTTTTAAAATTGATATACCAGAAACTTTAATTCAAGAAGTAGAAACTTGTAAAGACAATAATCAAGTGCGTGAAGTGGGTATAGAATGGGCGATCAAACAGTCGAAAGAATTGTTAGAAGCTGGTGTTCCAGTCTTGCATTATTATTCCATGGGGAAGAGTTATAATATAAAAGCCATAGCATCACAGTTGTTTTAAATAGTCCTTTATTTTTGCCTCATAAGTAAAGTTTTTCATGCGATATTTCATTTTAAGTGCTTTTTGGCTTCTTTGTAGTGTTTCTTTTTCGCAAGAAAAACAAAACACTTCCTTTGTGGATGTCAATTATTTTAAAGGAAACATAGCACTTCAAAATAACGATATTCTTCACTTGATAACAGGTCATCCTGAAGGTGTCATCT
>Ga0210058_1000093_pt1 | contig 85730 bp, 74 predicted proteins | sample CryGeymeta201511_FD_183979 | JGI IMG/M metagenome (GOLD analysis project Ga0210058, IMG submission 183979) | Groundwater microbial communities from Crystal Geyser aquifers in Utah, USA - Crystal Geyser metaG 2015-11 (SPAdes) (version 2) | ecosystem: Environmental > Aquatic > Deep subsurface >...
GGCGACCGGATCGCCGCCATCACAACGCACAACGAGCCTTGGGTCATCTCCGTCCTGGGCCACAAGCGCGGCATTTTTGCCCCTGGTCTGAAAAGCCGGGCAACGGCAATGCAGGTGTCACACCACCTTCTTTTAAGCCATGGCATGGCGGTCAACGCGCTGCGTCAAAACGGATGCAAAGCGAAATTAGGCATTGTTTTGAATCTCTCTCCGATGCACCCCGCATCAGACTCCACCGAAGACTTGGCGAAAACGGTTACTGAAGACGGATTGTTGCTGCGCTGGTACATGGATCCATTGTTCAAAGCGGCGTATCCGGCAGACATCATTGCGCTCCTGGGGCAAGACGCACCGCACATTCAAAACGGCGACCTTCAAACCATTGCAACACCATTGGACTTTTTGGGTGTCAATTACTACTCACGTTCGGTCGTCAGTGCCAGCGGCAATTGGGATGTGCACTTGAGTGGCCGTGAAATTACCGAAATGGGTTGGGAGGTCTATCCCGAAGGCTTGACCGAACTCTTGGTGCGGATAAGCGCAGACTATCGGCTACCTCCCATTTATGTCACAGAAAACGGGGGTGCCTTCAAAGACCACTATAAAAATGGCTCCGTCAAAGATCCTCTGCGCACTGACTATATTGCGCGCCACATTGCTGCAGTTGCAGATGCCATCGCCCAAGGGGTTCGCATGGAAGGCTACATGGTTTGGAGCCTGATGGACAATTTTGAATGGGCATCAGGCTATGAAAAGCGCTTTGGCATCGTCCACGTCGATTACGCCACACAAAAGCGCACACTGAAAGACAGTGCGCTGTGGTACAAAAAATTCCTCCAACACCAAACCATATTACGCAGCGGCAACGATAAGGTGTTGATTCCGATTAACCAGACTGAATGGAACACCGTCGCAGCGGGCGCATGAACAAGGAACCGGTTTCAATACAGGCCAGCAGCACAAGTGCGGGCAACGGACATTGCATCAGAGGCAAACAGTTTTTAATACAAAGCAGTCAACAACACAGAGAAATGTATGACCAAGAAAACGAGTGATCCCCAATGGAAACTGGTTTGGAGCGACGAGTTTGACGGTGACCAAGTTGATACCACCAAGTGGGACTTCGACATTGGCAACGGCTTCTTTGACTACAAGACCCATTCATGGATTGCTGGCTGGGGCAATGAGGAGCTGCAGTACTACACGCGGGAGCCTGAAAACGTATCAGTCAAAGACAGCCTGCTGACGATCCGCGCAGTCAAAGAGTCTCTGCACGGCTGCGGTTACACCTCTGCACGTTTGAAAACACGCAAGCGTGACGGCACGCCGCTGTTTGCAAAACGCTACGGCAAGTTTGAATTCCGCGCCAAAGTGCCCTGGGGCAAAGGCATGTGGCCAGCACTTTGGCTGCTTCCGGTAGACGACAAATACGGAGGTTGGGCAGCCTCGGGGGAAATTGACGTGATGGAAATCGTCGGCGAAAAGCCGCATCAGACCCTGGGTACGATCCATTTTGGCTCCACCTTCCCCGCGCGTGAATTGGTGACCCATGTGTATGACATACCCAACGGCAGCACGGTGGCCGACTGGCACGTCTACTCGGTTGAGTGGGAACCCGGTGAGATTCGCTGGTTGCTTGATGGCGTGCTCTGGGCCACGCAAAATTTTTGGTGGTCTTGCAGCAAGAAGACAAGCGAAGGTGCTGGCGTGGTAGCCCAGAACCCGGTGGAAGTGAATCCATGGCCAGCGCCTTTTGACCAACCGTTCTACCTCATCATGAATGTGGCCGTGGGTGGCAACTTTCCAGGGCATCCGAATGCTGATACACAGTTCCCTGCCGAGATGGTGGTGGACTACGTGCGCGTGTATGACAAAGTGGGCGGCTACGGTCTGGTCAAGCCCATTGGAGAAGGCAAGCTACCTTTCCAGAAAAAAACAAGAGTCAAAAAGACCTGAGGTCAACTTAAGGAGATTGATTACCATGTCCCAAACCATTTCATCAACGAGCGGCTGGATTCAAGCTGGTATAAATGCAGGAGTCACAGTTGGTTTTACCCCCGGCTCTAACACTGTGGCCGCAACAGAGCCGGCGCTCAGCACAGCCGATCAATTGGCTCTGCAGCAGGCGTTTACCCACAGTCTGGCTCGTGGTGCGCATGGCCTGTGCTTTAGTCCTTACCTGGATGGACAAGCGCCTGGCTCCCAGGTAAGCGCAGCGCAAATCAGGACGCGTATCCAGATCATGGCACCTTACGCGCGCTGGGTTCGCAGTTTTTCCTGCACCGATGGCAACGAGCTGATCCCGCAGATTGCACACGAGTTCGGCCTAAAAACCCTGGTGGGCGCTTGGCTGGGAACCGATGCCGAGATCAACGAGCGCGAAATTGAAGGTGTGATTGCGGTTGCCCGCGCTGGCCACGCAGACATCGTCGCAGTGGGTAACGAGGTGCTGTTGCGCGAAGACCTGAGCGAAGATGAATTGCTCTTATTTATAGAGCGGGTTAAGCAAGCTCTGCCTGGGGTCAAGGTTGGCTATGTAGATGCCTACTACCTGTTTGAAAAACACCCGCGTGTCACCACTGCCTGCGATGTGTTGCTGACCAACTGCTATCCGTTTTGGGAAGGTTGCCCGCGCGAACAAGCGCTTGACTACATGCAAACCATGGTGCGTCGGGTACAGGCCGTATCAGGTGGCAAGCCAGTCATCATCAGTGAAACCGGTTGGCCGGATCGGGGCTCTGCTTTTCATGGTTCGGTGCCTTCCCAGACGGGTGCCATGCGCTACTTTGTTGACACAGTCAACTGGGCCCAAGAAGCCAATGTGCCGATGTTTTACTTCGCCGCTTTTGATGAGGCCTGGAAGGTCGGCGCAGAAGGTGACGTGGGTGCCTATTGGGGCTTGTGGGACAAGGCGGGTCAACCCAAATTTGCAGCGGAGTACAAACTTTGAAAACCCGCGTTTTCCAGAGCCTCAAACCAGGCAATGCAATTTGTTATTCGGGCTATCGTCGGGGACAGAGCCCTGACACGCAAATATTTCCTTCTCTCGATGAGATTCGTGAAGACCTGCACCTCTTGCAAAAAAACTGGCGCTACCTGCGGTTGTACGACTGCACCTTGCACGCAGAACGTGTTTTACAGGTGATTGCCGAGGATCAACTCGATTTTCAGGTGATGCTGGGCGCTTACCTTGGCCCAGAGATGAACAATTTTGGCTGTCCCTGGGGCGGCAGCTACGGTGAGGATCATCTTGAAAAAAGCAAACTGGCCAATGCCGCGGAGATTGAACGTTTGATCGATTTGGCCAAGCGTTATCCACACATCATTTTTTCTGTGGCGGTGGGCAACGAAGCCACTGTGGATTGGACTGACCATTTCGTGCCGGTCAGCCACATGATCGACTATGTGCGTCATGTCAAGCAGCATGTCTCTCAGCCTGTGACGTTTTGCGAGAACTATGTCCCTTGGCAACACAAGCTGCGCGATTTGGTAGCAGAAGTTGATTTCATCTCGCTACACACTTACCCGGTATGGGAATACAAGCACATCCACGAAGCACTGGACTACACCAAAGACAACGTCGAAAGCGTGGCACGTTTGTACCCCGACAAACCGATCGTGATCACCGAAGCCGGTTGGGCCACCCACTCCAATGGCCGTGGCATTCAGCCAGAAAACTCGTCCGAAGAATTGCAAGCCATTTACTACCAGGATTTGATGACCTGGTCGGCGCAAACCGGGCTGATGGTCTTCGTCTTTGAGGCCTTTGACGAACCCTGGAAAGGCTCCCCAGACCCGCTTGAGCCCGAAAAGCATTGGGGTTTGTTCACGGTCGATAGGCAACCCAAACGCGTCATGCAATCGCTTTACGCCACGTAAGAAAGTAGTTTATGAACACAGCCAACACATCAGCAGGCCATAAGGTTCCATTTGGTCACAAGGTTGCCTTCGGTTTGGGCATGTTGGCCAACCAGATGTTCCCGGCGGCTCTGGGCATCTTTATGGTGGTGCTGGTGCAGAACCTGGGCTTTCCGCCTTGGATGTGGGGCGTGCTGTTCTTCCTGCCGCGCGTCTTTGATTCGGTGACCGATCCGATCATGGGCTTTATCTCTGACAACACGCGCTCCACCTGGGGTCGGCGCAAGCAGTACGTGTTCATCGGTGCCATCGTCATGGGTATTTCCTTTGTGGCAATGTGGCAGCTCCATCGTGAAAGTGGCCTGAATTACAACTTTGTCTACTTCCTGTGCTGGTCCATCGTGTTCTACGCCGGGCTTACGCTGTTTAGCATTCCTTACGTGGCGATGGGCTACGAGATGAGCGACGACTTCCACGAGCGCACCAGCATCATGGCCGTGGCGCAATGGATCGGTCAGTGGGCCTGGGTGATCGCACCCTGGTTCTGGGTGGTGATGTATGACCCCAAGTGGTTTGAAAACGCCGACACCGCCACGCGTACGCTTTCCGTTTGGGTGGGCGTGGTCTGCATGCTGCTGGCCATGGTGCCAGCAATCTTTTTGCCAAGTCGCTCGACCAAAGACGACGACCATCTGGTGCCCCTGACCTGGGCCAACTTTGGCGGCGGCATGCGCGAGATTTTGACTGGCTTCAAAGAATCTTTTGGCTATCGGCCATTTCGCCAACTTTGTTACGCCACCTTCCTGATTTTCAATGCCTTCAACACGGTGGCGGCGTTTTCTTTCTTCATCGTCGTCTACCACCTGTTCAACGGAAGCACGGCAGATGCCTGGATATGGCCCACACTGTTTGGCAGCGTGGGCGCACTGGTCACCACCTTCGCGGTGATTCCCACCGTGGCGTGGATGTCTAAGAAGATGGGCAAGAGAGATGCGTTCATGGTGTCCCAGGGCATCTCCATCATTGGCTACGTGCTGCTGTGGTTTTTGATGATCCCCGGCAAGCCCTGGATGTTCATGTTTGCGCTGCCGTTCTTTTCATTTGGCATCGGCGGCTTGTTCACCCTGATGATGTCGATGACCGCTGACGTCTGCGACCTGGACGAACTGGCCAGCGGTAAGCGCCGTGAAGGTATTTTTGGCGCAATCTACTGGTGGATGGTGAAGTTTGGCTTCGCCATAGCGGGGTTGCTGAGTGGCGCCATCATGTCAGTGGTGGCCTTTACCCCGGGCGCTGCAACCCAGCCTGCAGGCGCTGTTGACGGCTTGCGCCTGTTTTATTCTGGCGTGCCCATCTTTGGCACACTACTGGCGATGTGGATCATGCGCAACTACGATCTCGACGAGCAGCGTGCCACAGATGTGCATAACCAACTGGAACAGCGCAAGCACCCAGCTACCCCAGCGCCGTCGCAGGGGTCAGGTGGTCGGGTTTATCTCCACCGACTTCACCAAGACCTGTCGAATACGCAGCCATCTCGCCTGGCGGGAATGTCGGCACAGCAAATTGCCGCACTGTTTTCTCAGACCCGTGCTGCTGGCGTCCACGGCTTGTGCTTTAGCCCGTATGCCGAAGGGCAAACTGCTGGTGACCTGGTGTCAGAGGCACAAATTCGCAGCCGCATTGCCATCATTGCCCCGCACACGCAGTGGCTCCGGACGTTTTCGTGTACCGAAGGTCATGATCTGATTCCCGTGCTGGCCCGTGCCCAAGGGCTGAAAACCATGGCCGGCGCGTGGATTGGGCCAGACCGCAAGCGCAACGAACGCGAAATCGCATCTTTGGTGAAGCTGGCGCAACAGGGTCTGGTTGATATCGCAGCCGTCGGAAATGAGGTGTTGTTGCGCAACGATCTTCCACAAGAAGAACTGCTGGACTACATCCGGCGGGTGCGCGCTGCGTTGCCAGACTCTGTGGCGGTGGGCTGCGTTGATGCTTACTACGAGTTCCTCGACAGGCCGGCTTTGGTACAGGCCTGCGACGTGGTGTTAGCCAACTGCTATCCGTTCTGGGAGGGTGTGGACATCAACCATGCGCAGCCGTACCTCAAGCAACTGTACACGCTGGTGCACAAGGCTGCAGGTGACAAACGAGTCATCATTACCGAAACCGGATGGCCCGGCCAAGGCCAGTTGGTGGCGGCGGCAGTGCCCTCACCCGAGAACGCCATGCGTAACTTCATTGAGACCCAGGAATGGGCGCGCCTTGAAGGCGTGGAGCTGTTCTATTTCACCTCGTTCGATGAAGCCTGGAAGGTGGGGGCTGAAGGTGATGTGGGTGCCCACTGGGGACTATGGGACAAAGAAGGCAAGCCCAAATTTGCCTGAATTCACAGTGGATTCATCTGACGAAATTTGTTGTCATGACAACACCAAAATATGACTAAAAATTATGCATTGCAAGCCGATGGCTTTCACGTTAACGGGTTCAACGCCGTCCGGCCTTTCTCCAGCTTTTTGCCCGGCATCGCCGGAACCACGGGCAAACCCCTGTGGGTTTTTTATACCAATCGGGGGCAATGCATTTCCAGCTTTGGCGTGGGCGACAAAAACGGCGCCATGCTGGAGTTTTATCCGGCCAACAAGGCTTATGCGCTGACTTCACTGCTGGGTTTTAGAACCTTCATTCAGCTCAGGGACACCCAACACACGCTGTTCGAGCCGTTTCTAGTTACCGCTGGCGTGAATTGCACGCAGCGGTTGATCGTTCGGCCTCACGAGATTGAAATCGAGGAGACCAACCAAGCGCTGGGCTTGCGTGTACGCGTTGTCTATTTCACGCTGCCGCAAGAAAGCTTGCCCGCTCTGGTTCGTAGCGTATCGATCGAAAACATGGGCTCCACCCCACTCCAAGCCGACGTGCTGGATGGGTTGCCGCAAATCGTGCCATTTGGCCTGCAAGACACCCCCCTCAAATCGATGTCGCGGACCATGGAGGCGTTTGCTGAAATCCGCCACGTCACAGAACACCTGCCCTTTTTCAAGCTGAAGGTCGAACCCTCGGACAAGCCCGAAGTGCAATGGATTGAGGGAGGGTTCTTCGCGTTCACCATGCACCAGGGTCAATCTGTGCCTGTGATCGTCGATCCAGATCTGGTGTTCGGTGTCGACACCAGTTTTCGCACGCCGCTGGCCTTTTTGGCAAACGCAGACATCAATGCCTATGAGTCGCGCCGTGACACACTGACCGGCTCGGCGTTTGCACAGATCGCCTTGACCTTGCACCCCGGTGAAGTCTCGTCGTGGGAGTCTTATTTCGGCCAGGTTCCGGCGTGGGAATCGGCGCGCTCTTTTCGTGAGCATGTAGCGGCCAGCCCTGGCTACGGCGCTGAGCGGCGCGCGGTCAACGCGCAACTCATTGGGGACATCGGTAACCGCTTTGCCTTGCTGGCCGGGCCACCAGCGTTGGACCCCTATACACGACAGGCGTTTTTGGACAATACGCTACGCGGTGGGCAACCCGTTGTTGTGCCCAGTGCCAGCGGTGCGCAGGTGTTTCATACCTTCACGCGCAAACACGGCGACATGGAGCGCGACTACAACGCGTTTGAGCTCGCGCCAAGCTACTGGTCACAAGGCAATGGCAATTTCCGCGACGTCAACCAGAACCGACGCTCCGAAAACTTCACCTATGCCGGTGTAGGCGCCAGCAATATTGAAACGTTCTTCAACCTTATCCAACTCGACGGCAACAACCCCCTTGTCATTCAATCAGAGAAGTTTTGTCTCTCCCAACAAGCATTGCAGCAACTGGCCAGCCGCTGGCACCTGGCACAAACCACCAAATGGCAAGCCAAGCTGAGCACCGCGTTCAGCCCGGGCGCGCTGATGGAGTCGCTGGTCAAAGCCTACGGCACACCAGAAATATCCCAACCCTGGTTTGAGTCGATCATTGGCTTGGCCGACAAGGTTCAAGACGCCACCCATGGTGAAGGGTATTGGGTGGATCACTGGCTCTACAACCTCGACTTGCTCGACAGCTTTGTGTCCCTGTTTCCCGACCAGACCCCTACCCTGCTCTTTGGGCAACGGCAATACACCTTTTATGACAACGACCATGTGGTGCAGCCACGTGCAAAGAAATACGTGTTGCGCACTGATGGCTCGATCAGGCAATTGCATGCGGTTGGTCAAGACGCCGAAAAAGCCAAGCTGATTGCCAAACGCACCGAGCATCCAAGGCTGATGCGCACGCAGCACGGTACCGGCGCTGTTTATCGCAGCACCTTGTTTGAAAAGCTGGTGTGTTTGCTGGCAGTCAAAGCCACGCTGTTTGATCCCTTCGGAGTTGCCCTGGAGATGGAAACCGAAAAGCCTGGTTGGTGCGATGCGCTCAACGGCTTGCCCGGCTTGTTTGGGTCGTCCACACACGAGGCGTATGCGCTGCAAAGAGCTATCACCTTTGCTCGCCACGGACTTGCAGCTTACGATGTCGCGCAGCCGATTGAATTTCCGGCAGAAGTAGCAGACCTGATTCGCTCTGTCACCCGTATCTTGAACAACGCCGATCCGCATGGCTTCTACCCAACATGGGACCAGCTCGCCAGTACCCGGGAGTCTTTCAGGCACCAAACCCGGCTGGGTATTGCAGGCGACACTGAGCGGCTCACAAGCGACGTCCTTTCAGCTTTATTCGATGCAGTTCATGCCACCCTGAGCCGTGGTCTTGCCAAAGCCAGAGACGCACATGGCCTGCCAGTGAGCTATTACATCAACGAAATTGCCGAGCATGAAATTTTGGCTCCTGAGCCGGCCGAGCGTGGCGCCGACGACGAAACACCTGTTGTGCATGTGCACGCACTCAAGTTCCGCCACAAACCAGTCAGCGCGTTCCTGGAAGGTACCGTTCAGGCGCTGCGCACTGTCGGCTCTGCGGTCGAAGCCAAGGCGCTTTACGAGGCGGTTCGTGCCTCTATGCTGTATGACACCAAGCTGGGTATGTACAGAGTCAATGCGCCGCTGGATGACATGAGTTTTGAAATTGGACGCAGCAAAATATTTGCGCCAGGCTGGCTGGAGAACGAATCCATCTTTTTGCACATGCACTACAAGTTTCTGCTGGAGACGCTGCGCAGCGGGCTGCACGCCGAATTTTTTGCTGACTTGCAAAAAGGACTCGTCGCCTTTCTTGACCCAAGCACTTACGGCCGCTCTCCGCTGGAGAATTCCTCTTTCATTGCCAGCAGCCGCTTCCCGGATGCCAAGGTGCACGGGGTGGGCTTTGTTGCGCGTTTGAGCGGTGCCACTGCGGAATGGATCAGCATGGTGCTGCACATGGGGCTGGGCGCTGCGCCGTTTTTGGTGGAGGCGGGCGAGCTGCGCTTTAAACCACAACCGGTACTAGCCGATTGGTTGTTTACCAGCCAGGCCAGTGGCGGCTTTGCAGCAAACAGCTTTGGCTTCAAACTGTTTGGCAAGACTTGGGTGGTTTACAACAATCCCAAACGGCAAAACACCTTTGGGCAAGATGCTGTCGCGCCGGTGGCATTCGAGTTGACCTATGCCGAAGGCACAACGCAAACCCATACGGGTGACTCGTTGCCTGAGCCTATGGCGGGTGACCTGCGCGATGGCAAATTGCAGAATTTGGTAATCACTTTGGGCTAAAGCTTAAATTGTCTATCGCCCTAAACGCTGTTTGTAAGGTAAGTGGCGATAGAGTGCGGCGGCAGCTCAGTGGCCGCAGTTTCAATTCCTAGTTTTAGTGCGAAGGCAATGGCTTGGTCAGTGCGGTTCATCACCACCACGGCCACCGAGCCATCCGGGTTGGCAAACGCGGTGCTCTGCAGGTCTTGCCGGCTGGCGGCGCAGAGCACACGTTGGGCACCTGGTTTGATGAAACGGCTGAAATGCCCCAGGTAGTAGTACGAGCTTTGGTGCATCAGCGTGTCATTGACGGTGTTTGCCAAGATAGGCGCACTACACAAGTTGCCTACATGGTTTGGTCCACCGGTTTCATCGAGCATCAGGTTCCAGTCGATCCAACCCACTGTCCAGCGGTTCAGGTCGTTGATGATGTTGTGGGCGTAACGCTCGCCTAAGTTCCACGAGCCCGTGTGCGGGCCGCCTTCCTGGCAACCTTCGGTGAACAACAACTGCTTGTCTGGCCAGGCATCGTGGGTGAGTTGCACTTGTTCAAAATGCGCCTCACCGTACCAATGAAAGCCAGCACCCCACACGTACTTGGCAGCTTCAGGGTCAGAATACACCACGCTGGCGCGCTGCACCAGGTGGTCTCGGTTGTGATCCCAAATCACGATCTTGACGTGGCCTAAGCCAGCTGCTGCCAACGCTGGCCCTAAGTGGTCGCGCACAAAATCGCGCTCTTCTTCGGCACTGTAAATGCAAGAGTCCCAGCGTTGGGTCGCCGCGGGCTCGTTTTGAACCGACACCGCCCACACCGGCACGCCCTCATTCGCGTAGGCTTGAATGAAGCGCACAAAACACTGTGCCCAAGCGTGGCGAAATTCGGGCAGCAAAAAACCGCCGTGGTTCATCTGACCATTGCTTTTCATCCAGGCCGGTGGGCTCCAGGGCGAAGCAAGCAGCTTGATGGGTTGCTTGGCAACTTTTTGCGCGGCCTTAATGAAGGGCAGCAGCGCTTGCCGATCGCGGTCAATGTTGAAGCTATTCAAGTCGACATCGCCAGGTTCTTCGACATGGGCGTAGTTACCCAGCGAAAAGTCGCAGCTGTTCATGTGTACTCGGCAAAGGCTGTAGCTGTGGCCTTGCTCGCTGTCGAAGTAGTTCTTCAGAACTTCATCTTGACGAACTGGGCTCAGCTTCTGCCAAGTGATGGCTGCGGCTTCGGTGAAAGCGCCGCCAAACCCCACGATTTGCTGAAATTTTTTTTCAGGACAAACCCAGACTTGATCGGCGAATTGTTTGTCATCTGTGCTTATCAGCCGGGACTGTCTGCTTAATCCATCCAGACAGTCCCTGGCGGTGAGATAAACATGCATCAATCAGAGTTACCGAGCCCAAAAGATATTGTCCAGTCTGATCTCTGGCAAGCCGGTTCGTGCAGTGTTGCCAGTCTCGCTGTAAATATCCGCTACAGATAACCTGGTGAGGATAAAACGCAAATCAAGGTCTGGGTTGGCCGCTTTGAACGCACTCAGCGGAATACGCACATCACACCATACAGCGGGACTGTTGCTGCAGTAGCCGAAACTGTCACCCGGAGCTACCAGCACATTGGCTTCAACCACACGGCCAAGCTCAGTGTCGCTTGACAAGCCAATTCTGAGCTTGCCTGCATAACTGGTCTTGATACTGAAGTTAACTGAACCCCCCGCAAAGTTAGACATATTGGAGCTGACAACCGGAACATCGACGGACTGCCACAGCAAGCCCCAGCCATAGTCTCTTGGCGTGAAGTTGCGCAGTCGAATGAAATTGCTGGTGGGCAGCGAAGCGCCCAAATCGCCAGATGCCGAATCGCCGACGGCAGGGTAATCCGAGACGAACGTACCACCATCAAAAGCGTCCGCTCGCATCCCAGGAGGCCAGCCTGTCACCGCCTCTGAATGAATGATCAGTTTGGCATCCGTAACCGCAGAGTTCAATTGTGGTGGCTGGAAGAAAATAGCATTAGCCTGGTTGCAGCTACCTGCCTCTTTTAACCATGTGGCGGATGGTTTAAGGCTTTGTGCTGAACAGCGAGCCTCGCGCGCCACATTAAACAAGCCCCAGCCGTTGTCGTCACCTTTCCAGGGTTCATCAAACGCTTCAAAATAAAAGACGTTCTTGGGACCCGCACCGGCCTTGCCTTCGGCGGCCCATGCCATCAAGCGATCCAGATACATTTTCTGATTGACCGGATGCGCCAAAAAGGTGTACCACTTGTTGGAGGGGTTGACCGCCATCCAACCGGTTTCACCAATCACGATGGGCATTGCACTGAACCCTTTTGAATCGAGAGATGAGCGCGCAGCCTGGTAGTCCGCTTTTGTAGAAGCCATGGCCGCATCCATCATGGCGGCGGCGCGTTGCTGAAGGTTAGTGACACTCAATTGTTTCCAGTCCCATTTATCGGGTAAAAAATGGGTATCCACCATTGAATAGGTGTGTACAGCGGCAAAGTCAATGACGTCGAAAACAGCGCGATCAGATTCTTTGGCGTAAAACAACCAATTGTCATCGGTCGTGACAGGTTGTTTGATCTGACTGCGAACGGTAGCAATATTCTGTGCCAGTTCGGATGGCTGAATTTTGTGGTCGCTCCAACTCACCAAAGACTCGTTGCCCACGCTGACTGCTGCGACGATGTTGGGGAAACTATTGGCCAGTGCAACCCCAAAAGCCATTTCTTTCTTGTTGTCAAAGTCACTATTGCCCGCCATCCACATACCCAAATAGACCTTGAGGTCGAGACCGTTATCCTGAATCACACGTAAAACGCGCTGCGCGACTTTTTCGTCACTGTTAAAGACCCGAACCATTCCAAAGCCAGCAGTTTGTAACAGGGTCAGGTCTTGGAGCACTTGTGCATCGGTGATGACTTCATTGACGCGATCTTCATTTTTCAGCGAAGTCCTGAAAGGCGAATAATTGACTGCCTTGCGGGATATGAAATCTACGCTAAGTGGCCGTAGCCCGCCTGCTGTGGTTGTGACATTCGTCACTGGCGTGGTGCCACCGCCGCCACAGGCAGTCAAAGCAAACACGACAACCGCAGCCGTAGCTACTTTGATTACTGTAACGGTTCGACGAATTGAACCAAAAATGACGGCATTCATAAATTGTCCTTAAGCTCAGTTGTATTAAAAACCATACGTAATTTGAACGTTGAACCAGTGGCCATTTTTGGCGATGCGGGAGTCCACAGCGGTGAACGCATCGTTGCCTGGCATGGATATTGGCGACAAACCCCGGTTGGCGTAGTGCACAGTGCCGAGAGAAAAGTCAATATTTCTCTCTCTGCCAAAATCACCTTTATCAAAGGCATATTGCAAGCCAAGCACAGCGAGCAGGGCTGAGTTGTCTTGTCCCCGGTTACTGGGGTTGTCAGTTTTCGCAGTACCAAAATGAAGCATACCGATGGACGGAGTCCATTTGCCAACACGATAGCGTGCCCCAAGAACCACGTCATAAGAACTGGCCGGATAACCCGGGTTCGCCACACCATTTAGCGTGCCATTCCAGTTCACATTGAACATGTTGTTCCATTGCAAAGTGTTCGGGTTTTGCACCGCATTTGCACCACTCCACCAATTGCGACGGACGCCAGCCGAGAGTTCAAGTTGGGGCGTAGCCCAATAACGCCCCATAACCATCGTGATGCCCTGACTGGACTTGCTCAACAATGGGTCATCTAAAGAGGATGCAGTCAAGCCAGTGAAAGGGTTATGCCCCCAGGAGCCAGGGCCACCGTTTTTTGTATCTTGCACAATCAGGGAAAGCTCAAGCGGGCCACGCCAATATTTACCGAAAAATTCAAAAAAAGAGGGTTTGTTCTTTTTGAAGTTGGTCTCTCCCCGGTCATAAGTGCCCTCCAAAACCAGATCGCCCTCAGCAACGTCAAAGAGTCGCGACTGATACCTGATGGCGTTGGTCAGCAAACCATATCCCGCGCCACTGGACGACCAGGCCTCAGCCAACCCGAGGTTGCTACCGAAAGGATAGTCTGCTTCTGCCCACGACCTTGTTGTTGTGGCACCAATAGTGAGACGGCCATAGTCTTCATGGCTGAGAGTGACGTTTTTTTCGTACCAAAACCCGGGAATATCCACTTTGCTGCCAGTCCGGTCGTCGTAGGGACGCTTACCGTCCACAAAGCCATCGCGCCAGCGTTGGCTCAGCAGAGTCTCAAACTTGAAGCCTTGGCCGAGCTTGAATTTGGCACCCAGGTAAGGTTGCACGATCAACACCTGTGTGCTCACGTTTTCGATGGGTCGGCCTGGCAATATCGTGTCCGCCCATATTTTTTGTTTGCCTTCGGTCGGCCCCGCCCACTGACAATTCAAGCAACGCTTGTCTTGCACCCCGAAAGAGGCCAGCGCAAAACCAGAAAAGCTGAACATGTTGTCTGGACCGAATTCAACGGCTTGGCTCAGACCCGATGTGGTGGCCAGAACAATGGCCAACAAACCATGACGCAAGGGCGGCTGCCGCAGAGCAGATTGGTTAGCGTATCGGTTTATTGAAGCCCGATTTGTAAAGCTGGAAATGGATTTCATGATGGTGACTGGTCTGGTTAATGTGAAAGCGCTTTCAAATTGACCCGATCATCGTTCTTTTTTTAAAAAATGAAACTCAGTATTTTCCCTAGGTCACCAGTATCAACAATCGGAATCCCGGTTAATCCCAAATAATCGATTAGGCGGCACTTCGTGCCTGCATGATGCCTGACGGTTGATTTGCGGCCATTTTGCCCGTCCGCTCGTCGTCCATAGCTACGGCTATGAACGCCTCTCGGCCAGCCAAACTGCCTCGCAACTCACCTCGCCATGCATTCATGCCCTATTGGATTGTTTGGGTTAATCAGGGTTTACCCTTTTCGGGTAAGCCCGTGGCTGTATTTTGAAAGCGCTTTCATTATGATGTGGCCTTCCTTCCTGGTTTTTAAAAGGTACAGCTATGAATGTCTTGAAAAAATGGAGTACCGGGCTTTTGCTTGGTTTGAGCATTGCGCTGATGTCAAGCGCCCAACCCGTCACACTCGGCAGCGGCAGCTATCACCTGTCGCCCAAGCGGGGTGACCAGGCACCGCCTACTGCACCGTACCGCACCGATGTGATGCTCAAACGCGCCGCGCCCACCAACCAATGGTATTCGACGCTGATCTTCAATCCCAAGCCCGAGGCGCTGTTTGCGCACCCGCTCACGCTCAGAACCACGCCCGCCGGACTGGAGGTCGCCCTGCCCAGCAAGCAAGTGGTGCCAACTGAATTTCGTGAAAACGAAATTCATTACCCCCACCGCGATCCGCTGGTGATTTCGCCGGTGGCTTTCGAGCCTGGACTGGCAAAGTTGGCAGGTGCATCAGACTGGGCAGTTGACATCGCGATGGACTGCGATGCCGACCAGATGCGGGTCACCACGGCCCACGGCAGTCCCTATGCCTACATCACGCTGTCGCGCGGCGATGTGCGCATTAAGCTGCCATCGACTGGCGATCGGTTTGCCAACGATGCCGATGCACGCGTACTTGCCTTGCACATTGGCGGCAAATCGTACGCCCTGTTCGGTCCCACCGGCGTGCGTTGGGAACAGGTCTCGCCCACCGAATGGATCGGCCACCTTCCTGCGGGTAAAGGTTACCTGTCGGCGGCGGCCTTGCCAGACGACCACTTAGAGAGCCTGCAACTGCTAACACGTCACGCTTATGCGTTCCTGCAAGATACGCATGTTGATTGGCGCTTCGACCCAGCCACCAGCAAGGTCGAGAGCACCTTTACCGCCAAAACCCACGTGATGGAGGGGGCTGACAACGGGCCGCTCTTGGGGCTGTACCCGCACCAATGGTTCAACAATGCATCGGTTGCTGACAAGTTGGGACCTGCCTACGACAGCATCCGTGGCAAGATTCGACTTCTTGCAGCGAACCAGTTCAAGATTGAGCGCACCTACCACGGTGTGTTACCGCATTGGCCAGGCCTTAATGAGGGATCGGGGGCTTCTGAAATCAACGACCTTCTGAAGATTGATTTGCGCAAGCGTCGCACACTCATACCCATTCGGGAGAACATAGACAACTGGCGCGTCAGCGCTTACTGGCAGGGCAAGGGCTTGACACGCACGACCCAACTCGCCGCGGTGGCCGAGCAGCAAGGCAACACCGACGCTCGTGAACAGTTGCTAACGCTGGTCAAAGAGCGTATGCAATGGTGGTTTGGCGGCACCGGCCGCAGCTATTTCCATTACAACAAAGACTTGGGAACCGTGGTCACCTACCCCGACGAGTTCTTTGCCGCTGCAGAGATGAACGACCACCACTTCCATTACGGCTACTGGATCCGCGCGGCGGCTGAAATCGCGCTGCGCGACCCGGCTTGGGCGGCCAAAGACAAATGGGGCGGCATGGTGGACATGCTGGTAGCTGACATCGCCACAATGCAGCGCGGCCGCACCGACTTTCCGTTCCTAAGACCTTTTGACCCGTATTCTGGTTTCTCGATGGCTTCCGGCGTTGGCCTGTACGACTTTGGTAACGGGCAGGAGTCCACATCAGAAGCGATCAACGCATGGGCTAGCATCATTCTTTGGGCTGAAGTGACCGGCAACCGTGAACTGCGCGACCTCGGCATTTACCTGTACACCACCGAGATTGACGCCGTCAGCCACTACTGGTTCGATGTCCACCATCTGGTGTTCCCGCCTGAATACAAGAACGTCGAGGCCAGTTGGGTGTTTGGTGGCCGCTACGCACACAAAACCTGGTGGACTGACGAGCCGCGCCAGACCAAAGGCATCAACTTGCTGCCGGTCACTACCTTCTCCACCTACCTTGGACGCGACCCGGCTTACGTCAAACGCAATGTCGACATACTGAAGCCCGAGACCGAAAGCTACAACGCCATCGGCAAGTTCCCACCCAATCCACCACCGCAAGATGTCTGGCAGGACGTGTTCGCCAAGTACCTGGCGTTGGCCGACCCAGCAGCAGCCTTGTCCCAATGGGATCGGTACGGCAGTGTTGAATCTGGTGACACGCGCACCCACACACTGCACTGGATGCTGAGCCTGCAAGAGATGGGTACGCCAGATTTCAGCGTGACCGCCAACACCACGCTTTACAGCGTGTTCAAGCGCGCCGACGGGCGCAAGACCTACTTGGCCTATAACGCTGGCAAGACGCCAATCACTGTCAAGTTCAGCGACGGCAAGAGCTTAAACGTGGCACCGGGCACGCTTGGCCGGTTGTGATAAGAAATGCCACCATGGCTTGCCTGCTGATCGCGTTAGGAATGGCGAGATGTCCTGGATGAACGGAAGAAGCAGCGTCATCTGCTTCTGTCACTTCACCCGTTTTCCGCCGAGCTGAGATGCACGTAAAAACCATAGTTACCTCGCGCGGACGATAAACGCTAATCTTTTGCCTGATGGACAACAGCCTATTCACAAGCTCACTACACCGCTGCTACCCGAAAACACCAATCCAAGTTGCTGGATTTATCTTCAAATAAACAATCTGATGAAAACCTCGCCACAAACCAAGGGAAAGCCCTAGTGTCACAGACAACATATCTCACTATATTAGATGAAAGCGCTTTCATGAACTCGCTTTCTTTGACTGCTTCATACCAACATTCCTGTTAGGAGACACTTCAATGGATCATTTTGGAAAAACTTTTATTTTGTCGACTTGTGCCCTGGCTGCATCCTTGCTGATCAGCGCCTGCGGAGGAGGTTCAGCAACCGACACCGTGCCGCCGACAGTTGCCATTACATCATCCGCAGCTACGAATGGCACCGTGATATACACCTTCGCTTTTAACAAGGAACTCGCCGCAAATACATTTGTGCTTGAAGACATACTTGTCACAGGTGGTACGGCAGTTAACCTGTCGCAGGTTGACGCAACACATTTCAGAATGACCGTCACTCCAACTGGTAGTGCCGTAACGGTTGCAGTTCCTGCCGGCAAATTTGATGATCTTGCACACAACTTCAATACTGTCGCAGCGGTCAATACCTTGATCATTCAGACTGATGGTGGTGGGGGCACTGGCACTGGAGCCAGCACAGCGCTGGTGTCCTTCGAGGAAGCCACTGCACCCACGCTGACCGGCTTCGGCGGTGCTGAAGATGCCACCGTGGTCATTGACCCGGCAGGGGGCACAAACAAGGTTGCCAAGGTTGTCAAATCGGCCACAGCCGAACTTTGGGCTGGCACCACCGTATCCACCGGTGCCAACGATTCCATCGCCACCATTCCCTTTACCACCGCGGCTACGACCATGACGGTGCGCGTGTATGCCCCAGCTGCCGGCATCCCGGTGCGCCTGAAGGTGGAAACCGCAGGCGACCCGACCCGCTCGGTTGAGACTGAGGCCACCACCACCGTAGCCGGCGGCTGGCAGACCCTGACCTTTAACTTTGCCAGCCAGGCAGCGGGCACCGCCGCGTTGAACCCAGCCTTCACCTACAACAAAGCATCTATCTTTTTCAACTTCGGCATCACTGGCGCTAATGGCGGTGGCGGAACTTTCTTCTTCGATGATGTCACCTTTGGTGCGGCAACGACAGGTGGCACTGGCACTGGCACTGGCACTGGCACTGGCACTGGCACTGGCACTGGCACTGGCACTGGAGCCAGCACAGCGCTGGTGTCCTTCGAGGAAGCCACTGCACCCACGCTGACCGGCTTCGGCGGTGCTGAAGATGCCACCGTGGTCATTGACCCGGCAGGGGGCACAAACAAGGTTGCCAAGGTTGTCAAATCGGCCACAGCCGAACTTTGGGCTGGCACCACCGTATCCACCGGTGCCAACGATTCCATCGCCACCATTCCCTTTACCACCGCGGCTACGACCATGACGGTGCGCGTGTATGCCCCAGCTGCCGGCATCCCGGTGCGCCTGAAGGTGGAAACCGCAGGCGACCCGACCCGCTCGGTTGAGACTGAGGCCACCACCACCGTAGCCGGCGGCTGGCAGACCCTGACCTTTAACTTTGCCAGCCAGGCAGCGGGCACCGCCGCGTTGAACCCAGCCTTCACCTATAACAAGGCCTCGATTTTCTTCAACTTCGGCAAGACCGGCGCACTTGGCGGCGGTGGGACGTTTTACTTCGACGACCTCACTTTTATCCCATAAAGCAAGTTAAATAAGCTTTTGGCGTTTCGGAGATAAACGCAGACAAAGCCAGAAAGTACAGCGTTTGTCCTACTTGTTGCCGAGGCGACTGGTGATTTTGGTCATCAGTTGCCTTTTTGATTTTGATAGCGAGTACACCTTGTTTACGCTGGGTTTACGGGCAGATTTCTAGAGAAACTTTGGGCTGCTGCTCGGCGCATTGCCGACTATCAGCTGTAACCACGTTATAAACGCCAAAATTTTCATATTCCAGCTTTTCCGATTGCAGCGCCATATTTAACGCGGCTTGACCCTGATCGATCAGATGTTGGTGCTGCTCATCAGCAGCGTGCTGACGTCACTAACCGTACCCAATGATCTGAACCAGACAGTCGACGCGTGAGCTCCGGCGGCCAAGAGGAATATTGCCAACATGCGTTCGTCTCCAGATGACCCGGCGGTATCCGCCACCCACCCGCATTGACCTTTTGCCAGCTACTGGCTTACCTGCCATCGGACAATTGAGCTCATGAACGCCCAACTCGATTTGCCTCGCCTGGTGCAAACCTCCTTACGCTGGAACAACCGTTTCCACCACCTGGGCGCGCGCTTTTACACCCCGCTGGCACCGCAGCCGATACCCGCGCCCTACTGGGTCAGTCGCAGCGCCGCGGTGGCAAAACAACTGGGACTGGACGAGGCCTGGATGGATAGCGACGACCTGCTGCAAGCGTTCAGCGGCAACCTGCCGATCAGCGGCACGCAGCCGCTGGCCAGTGTCTACAGCGGCCACCAGTTTGGCAATTGGGCCGGGCAACTGGGTGATGGGCGTGCGATTTTGCTGGGTGAAGCCAATGGCTTCGAGATTCAGCTCAAGGGCTCAGGCCTGACACCGTATTCGCGCATGGGTGACGGCCGCGCCGTGTTGCGCAGCAGCATTCGTGAGTTTTTGTGTTCCGAGGCGATGCATGCGCTGGGCATCCCGACCACGCGCGCGCTGTGCGTGGTGGGTTCTGATGCGCAGGTGTGGCGTGAAACCCCTGAGAGCATCGCCGTGGTAACCCGCGTCGCCCAGAGCTTCATCCGCTTTGGGCACTTTGAACACTTTGCGGCGCGCCGCCAGCTGGAACCCCTGAAAAAGCTGGCCGACTATTGCCTTGAGCGCTATTACCCCGAGTGTTTGCAGGCCAGCACGCTGGCAGGCAACGCCTATGCCAACTTGCTGCAAACGGTGACAGAGCGCACGGCCATGATGGTGGCGCATTGGCAAGCGGTGGGCTTTTGCCATGGGGTCATGAACACCGACAACATGAGTCTGTTGGGGCTGACCCTGGACTACGGGCCGTTCCAGTTTCTGGATGCCTATGACCCCGGCCATATTTGCAACCACACCGACCGCGCGGGCCGCTACGCCTTTGACCATCAGCCCGACATCGCCCACTGGAACCTGTACGCGTTGGCACAAGCGCTGCTGCCCTTGATTGGCGAACAATCCCTGGCGCTGCAAGCACTTGACGCTTTCAAACCTTTGTTTGCCGCCAAGTACCACCAGCTGATGTGTGCCAAGCTGGGGCTGGCCGATGCACCGGACGCGCTCATTGAAGACCTGCTGAGCCTGATGGCACGTGACAAGGTGGACTACACCATTTTTTGGCGACGGCTGAGCCATGCGCGGGTCGACGGCCACACCACACCGGTGCGTGACCTGTTTCTGGATCGCCCGGCATTCGATGCCTGGATGCTACGTTATTCAGAGCTGGTTACACATACACAGCAAGGGCTAGAGGCCGATTTGATGCTTAAAATAAATCCCAAGTTTGTACTGCGCAACTACCTGGGCGAAGAAGCCATTACGGCCGCCAGGAACAAAAACTTCTCGGGTGTATCCAAGTTGCTCACATTGCTGAACAGCCCGTTTGACGAGCACCCAGGTTTTGAGCACGAAGCCGGTTTTCCGCCCGACTGGGCCAGCCAGATTGAGATCAGTTGCAGTTCCTGAATTTTCGAGAGCAATTTCACCATGACCTTTCCCGTTCAAAAAACCGATGACGAGTGGCAGGCTCTGCTACAACAACGCGGTGCAGAACCCGTTGCCTTTCAGGTCACGCGCCATAAGGCCACCGAACGGCCTTTTACCGGCAAATACGAGCGCCAATGGGCGGATGGCAGTTACCACTGCATCTGCTGTGGCAACAAACTGTTTGACGCCAGCACCAAGTTTGATGCGGGCTGCGGCTGGCCGAGTTTTTCGCTGGCCGTGCTGGGAGCCATCAGCGAAATCACCGACACCAGCCACGGCATGAAGCGGGTCGAAACCGTCTGTGCTCAATGCGGAGCACACCTGGGCCATGTGTTTGAGGACGGCCCCACCGACACTGGCCTGCGCTATTGCATGAACTCGGCTTCGTTAAACTTCACCCCTACATGAAAATACTGATCGACTTCTTCCCTATCCTGCTGTTCTTTGGTGCCTACAAGGTCTATGACATTTACATCGGTACCGGCGTGCTGATGGCTGCCACGGTGCTGCAAATGGCGCTGATCTACGGCATTGACCGCAAACTGCAGATGATGCACAAGGTGACACTGGCCTTGGTGCTGGTGTTTGGCACGCTGACCCTGGTGCTGCACGACGACCGATTCATCAAATGGAAACCCACCGTGTTGTATGCCGCAATGGCGATTGCACTGGCGGTTGCCGTCTGGGTTTATAAAAAGAACTTCTTGAAAATGCTGTTGGGCAGCCAGTTGACACTGCCCGAATTGGTGTGGATGCGGCTGAACCTGCTGTGGATCGGCTACAGCGCCTTCATGGCGATCATCAATGGCTACGTGGCGGCTTACTACAGCACCGAAGCCTGGGTGAACTTCAAACTTTGGGGCTATGCCTTTCCACTGGTGTTCATTGTGGGCCAAGGGTTTTACATTTCACGCTACCTGGTCACTGACGAGGCCAAGACACCCACACCATGAGCACACACGCCCCCACCGCTACGCAACTGCAACTGCGCTTGCAACAGGTTTTGCAGCCGACTCAGCTTGAAGTGATCGACGAGAGTCATCAGCACCACGGCCACGCCGGAGCCAATGGCACCGGCTTTGGCAGCCACTTTCGGGTGCGCATCACTTCACCTTTATTTACCGGCAAAACCCCGATTGCACGGCATCGGCTTGTGTATGATGCGCTCCAAGATTTCATGGATCAAGGCCTGCACGCGCTGGCCATTGAAGCCCAAACACCCACCGCTTGACTGCAGCGGGCTGAAACCCCACCCAAACCTTTTTACTTTGAACCGCAGGAAATTTGCATGAAAAAGAAACTTATCTCAAGCATTGCTTTTGTCGCCCTGATGGGCAGCCTGTCTGCCGTGGCAGATGCGCAAAACGTGGCCATCGTCAATGGCAAAGCCGTCCCCATGGCACGCGTGGAAGCGCTAAGCCAGCAGGTGGCTCGCTCTGGCCGTCAGGTCACGCCTGAGATGCAACAACAAATCAAGGACGAAGTCATCGCCCGAGAAGTGTTCATCCAGGAAGCCCAAAAAATGGGGCTGGATGCCTCTGAAGACTTCAAAACCCAAATGGAATTGGCACGCCAGACCATCTTGATCCGCGAGCTGTTCACCAACTACCAAAAAACCCATCCGGTGACCGATGCCGACATCCAGGCCGAGTACGACAAGTTTGCCGCATCCAACGGTGGCAAAGAGTACCGCGCCCGTCACATTCTGGTAGAAAAAGAAGCCGAAGCCAAAGCCATCATTGCCCAGCTGAAAAAAGGTGGCAAGTTTGACGAAATCGCCAAAAAAGCCAGCAAAGACCCAGGCTCTGGTGCCAAGGGCGGTGACCTGGACTGGGCACCTGCGGGCAACTATGTGGCTGAATTTGCCACCGCTTTGAAGGCACTCACCAAGGGTCAAACAACCGACACGCCAGTCAAATCACAGTTTGGCTACCACGTGATCCGTCTGGACGACATCCGTGATGCCCAATTGCCTAAACTCGACGATGTCAAACCCCAAGTGGCGCAACAACTGCAACAGCAAAAACTGGCCAAATACCAGGAAGAACTGCGCAACAAAGCCAAAGTTGAATAAAATTTTGAACACCTAACCCAGCCATGCCTCAAACCGCGTGAAGTCTGCGCTGAAAATACAAAGAATTCACTTGTTAGAGACTAAAAAACGCGGCCACTGTGCCGCGTTTTTTTATGTCTCAACACTCAGATGGGTCAGTGCGGATTTTCAAAAAACAGGTAGTTGGAGGCGTAGTCGCTGATCTCGAAGTAGACTTTTTTCTCGGTCGGGTCGACGATGAAGTTCAGGTTTTCATCCATCACACCATAGCCAAAGCGGTACGGGCGCGGCAGGTTGTCTTGCGTGCCCATGGCGGTGGAGAGTTTGTCAATTTTCAAGAACCGGCGCACCACCTTGTCACCGGCATAAAACTCCAGCACGCCGTTGGTACCGGTCCAGTTCTGGATGTCGCGGCTGATCTTGTTCTGCTGCTCCTGGGTGCAACTTGTTAAGAGAAAAAGGGCTGTAGCCCCCGTCAATATTGAGCAAGCAGCTCTTAATTTAGTAGTATTCATCACATTCCTTTGGTCTGGTCTGGTTTGTTTTGGTTTGGTTTGGTTTGGTTTGGGGTCAACATTCGTCACGCGACAGTGGCAGTCGATGCCACAGCGCGCTGGCGCAAGGCCTCATACAGGCACACGCCACTGGCCACCGACACGTTCAGGCTTTCCACCGCTCCACGCATTGGAATGCTAACCAGTTGGTCGCAGGTTTTGGCGGTCAGGGCTCGCATGCCGTCACCTTCTGCGCCTAGCACCAGGGCCACCGGACTTTTCAGGTCTGTCTGGTACAGCGTTTGGGTGGCTTGGTCGCTGGTGCCGATGATCCAGATGTTGCGTTCCTTGAGTTCATTGAGGGTACGCGCCAGGTTGGTGACCATAAAATACGGTACGGTTTCAGCCGCGCCGCTGGCCACCTTGGCCACCGTGGCGTTAATGCCCGCTGCGTGGTCTTTGGGCGCAATCACCGCGTGTGCTCCGGCACCGTCGGCCACCCGCAGGCAAGCTCCCAGGTTGTGCGGATCGGTAACACCGTCCAGCACCAGAATCAGGGGCTGGGTGCGCTCGGCCAAAGGCAGGTTGGCGTTGGCGGCTTCCAGGTTTTCAAGCAATTCGTCCAGCGAATGCACTTGCGCAATCTGGTTCACCCTGGCCACCACACCCTGATGGCCGTGGCTGCCTGCCAGGCGTGCCAGCCGGACACCATCGGCTTCTTGCAGGCGCACACCGGCTTCTTGCACACGCTCTAAAAACTGGCGCATGCGCGCGTCACGGCGGCCGGGGTCAATGAAAATTTCAAGAATGGATTGGGGTGCGGTCTTCAGGCGCACGCCCACGGCATGAAAGCCGAACAGGGTTTTAGGGGTAGACATGCCCCGATTATCGGGGCTAGGCGTCCGGTTTCAGACGATGCAACCGGCCTCGATGGTGATGGCGCGTTGGCAGCGTGTGGCCATGGCGCGGTCGTGCGTAACCAGCACCAGTGTGGTGCCAAGTTCACGATTCAGGTCAAACATCAGCGCCATCACCTTCTCGCCAGTGGCAAAGTCCAAGCTGCCGGTGGGTTCATCCGCCAGCAGCAACGCAGGTTGCACCACAAAGGCGCGTGCCAGTGCCACGCGTTGCTGTTCACCGCCGGAGAGCACCTTGGGGTAATGGGCCAGGCGCTGCGACAAGCCCACCCGTGCCAACATGTCGGTGGCCGCTTGGGCGGCATCGCGCCGCCCAGCCAACTCCAGCGGCAACATGACGTTTTCAAGTGCGCTCAGGTTGCCCAGCAATTGAAAACTCTGGAACACAAAACCCACTTTTTCAGCCCGCAGTGCGGCACGCGCATCTTCACTTAGTGCAAATAGGTCTTGCCCCGCCAGACGCACCGTGCCGCTGCTTGGGGTGTCAAGGCCGGCAATGATCGATAGCAAGGTGCTTTTGCCCGAGCCCGAGGCACCGACAATAGCGACTGTTTCCTTGCTCAAAAGAGAAAAATCAATATCACGCAAAATGTCAAGCGTGCCGGTGGAGTCGGTCACACTTTTGAACACGTGTTCAACCGAAATAATGCAATCAGACATGAATTCCTTTAATCAACATCAACCCTCTTGTCGACGCTACTTTATCGCGCTGGGCGCTGCAGCCCTGTTTGTAGGGTTGAACACCGCTGCACCTGCTGCCACAAAACAGACGAAACCAGCGCCGCGTATCCTGGTTCTGGGTGATTCGCTCAGTGCCGAATATGGGTTGCAGCGCGGCACAGGTTGGGTGGCTTTGCTTGAAAAAAAACTGCTTGCCGAGAAAATAAACGCTTCTGTGATCAACGCCAGCATCAGCGGCGACACCACCTCGGGCGGGCGCTCGCGTCTGCCAGCCCTGCTGGCCCAGCATCAGCCCAGCCTGGTGGTGATCGAACTGGGTGGCAACGATGCCCTGCGTGGCCTGCCGCTGGCCATGACACAGGACAACCTGACGAGCATGGTTCAAACGGCCAAACAGGCCGGCGCGCGCGTGTTGCTGCTGGGCATGCAAGTGCCGCCCAATTACGGCCGCGAATACGCCCAGGCGTTTTCCAACACTTATACACAAACCGCCAAGACCAGCAAAGCCGCAGTCGTGCCTTTTTTCTTGAGGGGCATTGCCGATGTGCCTGACAGCTTGAAGTGGTTTCAGGCCGACCGCATTCACCCCAAGTCAGAAGCCCACCCGCTGATCCTGGCCAACGTGTGGCCCGACATCAAAAAAGGATTGCAATGAGTTTGACCCCAATGAGTGCCACCGAGGTGATCCAGCGGTGGACTGAGTTTGACACCGTGATCGATGCCCGCAGTGAAGATGAATTTGCCGAAGATCACCTGCCCGGTGCGGTGAACTGGCCAACGCTGAACAATGCCGAGCGCATTGAAATTGGCACGCTGTACAAACAGGTCAATCCGTTTGAAGCACGCAAACGCGGTGCGGCCATCGCCGCACGCAACATTTCGGCCCACATAGAACGGCACGTGCTGGCCAAACCCAGGGAATGGAAACCGCTGGCTTACTGCTGGCGCGGCGGGCAACGCAGCGGTGCCTTGTCCTTGATTTTGAGCCAGATCGGCTTTCGGGTGACGTTGATCGAGGGGGGCTACAAAGCTTTTAGAGCGGCCATCGTGCAGGACATCACGCAGCAAGTCGACCGCCTGCATTTCAAGGTGGTCTGTGGCCCCACCGGCAGTGGCAAAACCAGACTGTTGCAGGCACTGGCGGCACAAGGTGCACAAGTGCTGGACCTGGAAGACCTTGCAAACCACCGCAGCTCCGTCCTAGGGGCTATCCCGGGGCTGGCGCAACCGTCGCAAAAGCACTTTGACACCCTGATATGGGACAGATTGCGTCACTTTGAACCTGAGCGCCCGGTGTTTGTGGAGAGCGAAAGCAAAAAAGTTGGCAATTTGAGTGTGCCGATCAGCCTGATGGAAACCATGCGCTCAAGCCCCTGCCTGAACCTTCAGTTGAACGACATGGAACGCGTGGCCTTGCTGCTGGAGGACTACCACCACATGGTGGACGATGTGGACTATTTCTGCAACCGTTTGTCGGTGCTGATCCCACTCAAAGGCCATGTGGTGGTTGAAGCCTGGCAGGCCCAGGCCCGCGCAGGCAGGTTTGATGCCGTGGTCATGGACTTGCTAAAAAACCACTATGACCCGGCCTACCAGCAATCCATGGAACGCAATTTTGAGCAGTTTGTAAAGGCGCAAACGATCACGCCTGACAACCGCTCAGCCGCTGCCATGACGACGCTGGCAGGTGAGATCATCACGGCGAATACAGTGTGATTTTTGCCGTTCAAGACCTGAAAAGGTCAACGGCTGCAGAGATTTTTGGCGAGAATTTCAAGCGCTGGCGGGTTCACCAGAGGCCTGTTCGCCGTCTGACAATGGGGCATCAGGCAGGCCATCGCCCGCTTTGCGCTGGGCTTTTTCTTTGAGCTTTTCTTCTTTTTTCTTCTTTTTCGCCAATTCTTTTTGACGCTTTTCGTAGCCGTAATTAGGTGTTGCCAAGGTGTTCTTTCAAGTTAGTTGACCCATTTTACCCGGCAGCGCTTGCCCCATCGACGAAGCGTCCAAATCAGCTTAAGCGAACGCTTGTCAGCGCTTGCGCCACATCAGCCTGCAAATCCAGTACCGACTCAAGCCCCACCGAAAAGCGCACCAAGATGCCTTGACGCAGATGGGCTGGCCAATGCTGGCGCATGCTGGCCAATTCATAGGGCACGACCAAACTGATCGGCCCGCCCCAGCTGTAGCCAATTTTGAACAGCTTGAGTGCATTGCAAAAGGCATCCACCTGCGCCTGGCCATATTCAGGTTTAAAAATCACACTCAGCAAACCAGCAGCGCCCCCCGCGTCCAACTGGCAAAGCTTTTGCCAATGGGCATGACCGGGCGAATTGGGCAATGCCGGGTGCAACACCTGGGCAAACTCGCTGCGCTGGGTACACCACTGCGCCAGGATGCGTGTGGCCTCGTCATGAGCACGGTAGCGCATGGGCAAGCTGGGCAAGGAACGCAGCACCGTTTCTGCATCATTGGCACCAATGCCCAGCCCCAGGCGCATGTGACACAGCTTAAGCAACATGTGCAGGCGCTCGTCCACCGTGATGACGCTACCCATCAACACATCACCGCCACCGCTGGGGTACTTGGTCAAGGCATGGATGGAGATATCGACACCCAAAACGGGTTGATGACCGGGCAGCAGGTCAAAGGGTTTGAACGCCAAGCCCGCGCCCCAGGTGTTGTCCAGTGCACAAATGACTTTGGCCGACTTGCAGATGCGCACCTGCTCGCACAAGTCTGGAAACTCAAGCGTGACCGAACCTGCCGCTTCCAGCCAGACCAATCGGGTTTTGGGCGATATCTTGGCCGCCAGATCGGCCGGGTTCATGGGGTCGAAATACTGGTGGCTGATGCCCCAGCCCTTGAGTTCCCCTTCGACCAGCGACTTGGATGGGCCATAGGCATTGTCAGGCAGCAGCACCTCGTCGCCTGATTTCAACAGGGCCAGCGACACCGTCGCGATCGCGGCCAAGCCGCTGGACACCAGCAGACATTGCGCTCCGCCCTCCAGGGTGCACAGCCGCTCCTCCAGCATGTAGGTGGTGGGCGTGCCATGCAGGCCGTAGGTGTAGGCGGTTTTGTCTTTCCAGTCGAATTGCCGCATGGCTGCCACGCTGGGAAAAAACACGGTAGAAGCCTTGAACACACCTGGTTGCGGCGCGGCAAACCCAGCCGGTGGCTGGTATGGGTGATGAATCAGGGTGGTGATGAAATCGGTCATGACGGGTGCGCTTTAAAAACTCAAACGCTCCACTTGGTCAGCAAATTTTCGGGGCGCAGGCTGTCGTAGCTCTCAAAGGGCTGGTGAATCCAGGGGTTGCTGGGCAGGTAGTCGACGCAATAGTCTGGCGTGAAGGTGGATACGGCTTTGCTCCAGATCACTGCGCTACGCAGCTCAGTGATCGGTTTGTATTCATTCTTGAGTTGATGCACCACGGCATTGAGGGTGTAGCCTGTGTCCGCCAGGTCATCCACCAGCAGCACTTTGCCCGCAATTTCACCTTTGGGTGTGGTGATGTAGTGAGCCATGTCAAGCTTGCCTTGCACCGTACCCGCAGCTGAGCGGTATGAGCTGGTGGACATGATGGCCAGGGGCTTGTCAAACACGCGCGACAGGATGTCTCCGGGGCGCATGCCGCCACGCGCCAGACACAAGATGGTGTCAAACACCCAGCCCGACTGGTGAATTTTGATGGCCAGTTTTTCGATCAGGTTGTGGTATTCGTCGTAACTCACGTACAAGTGTTTGCCGTCTTCTGTCAACATCAGAATACTCCTCTATTTATAGCTACTAGCCCATATAAATAAAGGGCTAGAGGTCAATTTTATCAATGAAATTAATCAGCCAAAAAGGGGTGACGCATCATGATGGTGTGGTCACGATCCGGGCTGGTAGAGACCACGTGGATCGGCACCCCGGTGACCTGCTCAATGCGCTGCAAATAGAGCCGGGCTGCTGCAGGCAACTTGTCGTACTGAGTGACACCGACCGTGCTTTCGCTCCAGCCTTCCAGGGTTTCATAAATCGGCTTGCAGCGTGCAATGTCGTCCGCGCCCATGGGCAGAATGTCGGTGACTTCACCGTCGAGTTCATAGCCGGTGCACAGCTTGAGTTCTTTAAGGCCGTCGAGCACGTCGAGTTTGGTGATGCACAAACCAGTCAGGCCGTTGACTTGAGCCGAGCGTTTGAGCAAGGCCCCGTCAAACCAGCCACAACGTCGGCTGCGCCCGGTGGTCACGCCTTTTTCAGCACCAATGGTGCTCATGTGGTAACCCGGTGTGCCCGCCTTTTCCCATTCCAGTTCGGTCGGGAACGGGCCGCCACCGACGCGTGTGCAATAAGCCTTGGCAATGCCCAGGATGTAATGCAGCATGCCCGGGCCGACGCCAGCACCAGCGGCAGCATTGCCCGCCACGCAGTTGCTGGAAGTCACAAACGGGTAGGTGCCATGGTCGACATCGAGCAGTGTTCCCTGTGCGCCTTCAAACAGCAGGTTTTCGCCTTTGAGGTGAGCCTCGTTCAATTCACGCGACACGTCGGCCATCATGGGTTTGAGCAGTTCGGCGTGGCGCATGGCCTCGTCATAAACCGCCTGAAAAAGTACCTCGCCGTCTTTCATGTACGGTGCCAGCGTGGAGCCAAAGTCAAACGATTTGGAACCCAAAAAGGTGGTCAAGACATGGTTGTGCAAAGTCAGCAAAGTATGCAGTTTGCTGGCAAAACGCTCGGGATACTTCAGGTCTTGCACCCGCAGTGCACGGCGGGCAATTTTGTCTTCGTAAGCCGGGCCAATGCCGCGCCCCGTGGTGCCAATTTTTTCGCTGCCACCCTGCTCGCGCGCCGCTTCCCGGGCCACGTCCAGGGCTGCGTGAAAAGGCAAAATCAAGGGGCAAAGCTCGCTCACGCGCAGGCGCGAACGAAGTTCAACCCCGCGGCTTTCCAGCGTCTCAATTTCGTCGAACAGCTTGGCAGCCGAAAGCACCACGCCATTACCGATATAACACTTGACCCCCGGGCGCATGATGCCGCTGGGAATCAGGTGCAAGGCCGTCTTGACCCCGTTGATCACCAGCGTGTGCCCAGCGTTGTGCCCCCCCTGAAAACGCACCACGCCCTGCGCGCTCTCAGTGAGCCAATCGACCAGTTTGCCTTTGCCTTCGTCGCCCCACTGGGCGCCGACCACCACCACATTACGTCCTTTGATCGCAGTCATTTTCAATTTGCCTCTAGTTTCAATTCATTGCCTGCACAACCCACTGACCGGCTACCTCGATCAGCTCACGGTCGCATAAAAATTCATCCACTTCACGCTCATGTCCGGGCAAGACGCACACCACAATCTCGCCTTGTGCGCGCAATGCAGCAAGGGCGGCACTCAAGCGGACATCGTCACGCCACGGTGCATGAATAGCAGGCTTCAAGGGTTGCGCCTCAACGGCGCTGACCAGGGCCTTGATATCCAGGCTGAAACCGGCTGCTGGACGGTTGCGGCCAAACACCGCACCCACCTCGTCATAGCGTCCGCCACGCACCAAGGCATTGCTCACGCCGGGTGCATAGATCGCAAAGCGTGCGCCGGTGTAATACGAATAACCACGCAAATCAGCCAAATCAAAAGTGACCTTCACACCCACCAGATGGTCTGCCAGGCGCTTCAAATTTTGTAGCGCCTCATGCACACCTGGCAAGGGCGGGAGTGCTTTTTCTGCCTCAATCAGTACGGTTTGATCGCCATACAGTTTGACCAGTGCCAGCAAACCCTGGCGCACCGGTGCAGGCATGTCTTGGGTCAGTGATTTCAGCTCGGGCATGTCTTTGACCACCAGAGCGGCGTGCAACTGCTTGAGCTGCTGTGGTGAGACGGCAATACCGGCCAGTAGCACCTTGACCAAGCGGGCATCTGCCAGGTCAACACTGGGCTGCGCCAGCTTGGCGGCACGCAAACAATCCAGCGCCAGCGTGAGCACTTCAATGTCAGCTTCCAGGCCCGCATGACCATAAATTTCAGCGCCAAACTGCAAGGGTTCGCGGGTGGCGTGCGGTGCACTGGCCCGGGTGTGCAAAACCGACCCGCAATAACACAGGCGCGTGACCCCGGCACGGTTGAGCAGGTGCGCATCAATGCGCGCAACCTGGGGCGTGCTGTCGGCACGCAGCCCCATCATGCGGCCTGAGAGCTGATCGACCAATTTGAAGGTTTGCAGGTCAAGCGCCTCGCCCGAGCCCGACAACAGGGATTCAAGGTGTTCCAACAACGGCGGCATGACCAGCTCGTAGCCATAACAGCGTGCGGTATCCAGCAAATTTCGACGTAATTCTTCGATGTGCCGTGCTTCAGACGGCAAGACATCGGCAATGTGATCCGGCAGGACCCAAGCAGACATGTGATTTTGGTAGGCTGTTAAAACCGTGATTTTACCGGGCTAAAACACCATATTGGCTCAAACCACAAACCAAATCAGCACCAGCCCCGACAACAAACTGGCCAGACCAAAGAAACGCAACTGCCCGTCAGAGAGTTGCAGGATTTGCAGGAAAGTTTTGCGCCAGATGCCCGGTGACACAAAAGGCATGAAGCCTTCTATCACCAGCACCAGCGCAAAGGCTAGCCAGAAAGTCGTGCTGTCCAAACCTGGTTCCTGCGCTTATTTTTTGGCAGGAGCTGGTACACCACCACGCATCGACTTGAAGAATTCTGAGCTTGAAGGATCCAGAACCATCACGTCATTTTTGGAAGCAAAAGATGACTTGTAAGCATCCAGACTACGGTAAAACTGGGCAAACTGGGGGTCACGACCAAAGGCTTCGGCGTAAAGGCGCGAGGCATTGGCGTCGCCTTCGCCCTTGATTTTCTGTGCATCGCGGTAGGCATTGGAGACCGTGATTTCACGCTGCCGGTCAGCATCAGCACGAATTTTTTCGCCTTCGGCAAAACCGGTGGAACGCAGTTCATTGGCCACCCGCTTGCGCTCGGCTTCCATGCGGCGGTAGACCGATTCGGTGATGGCATCCACGTAGTCAACCCGAGTGATGCGCACGTCAATCACATCCACGCCCCAGGGCTTGACACCACGCACCTGACTAAGGACTTCTTTTTTAACGTCGTCCATCACCTCTTCGCGCTTGGCTGACAAAAGCTCTTTAACGGTGCGCTTGTTGACCTCTTCCTGAAAAGCATTGCGCACCACGCGGTTGAGCTGGCTGGCACCAGCAGCTTCGGTAGTACCCACGTTGCGAATGTATTCAGTGGGCTCGGAAATACGCCAGCGCACGTACCAGTCAATCACCACGCGTTGCTTTTCCGCCGTCAACACCGGCTCGTTATCCGTACTGTCGAGTGTCAACAAACGCTTGTCGATGTATGAAACATTCTGAAAAGGTGGCGGCAGCTTGAAGTTCAAACCGGGTTCGGTGATGACTTCTTTGATTTGCCCCAAAGCAAACACCACCCCAAATTGGCGCTGATCCACCACAAACAAGGTGGAGCTGGCAATGGCCAGCACAAACAACAGACTCGAAATAACAAATCCCAGGCGATTCATGCGCGGCTCCTATCGGGTTTCACGCGTACGGGCACGGGCCGCGTCGCGGGTACGTGCATCTGCTGCTGCGGATGCCGTGTTGGGGGGGGGCGTGCTGGATGTAGCCGCAGGTAGAGAACCAGCGGAGACCTCTTCTGACACTTGACCGGTCATTTTGATGAGCTTGTCCAACGGCAAATACAACAGGTTGGAGCCTTGTTTGGAGTCCACCACAATTTTGGTCACACTGGAATAAATTTGCTGCATGGCATCGATGTACATGCGGTCACGCGTGACTTTGGGGGCACGTTGATACTCGGCCAACACCGACTTGAAACGTTGCGCATCGCCCTGCGCCTGCGCCACGATACGGGACTTGTAAGCATCGGCCTCTTCTTTCAAGCGCGAAGCAGCACCCACGGCACGCGGTATCACATCATTGGCATAGGCTTGCGCCTCGTTCTTGGCGCGTTCGCGTTCTTGACCGGCCTTGAGCACATCGTCAAAGGCAGCCTGCACCTGCTCGGGGGGACGTACCCCACCCTGCTGCAAGTTGATGCCCACCACCTCAATACCCACCTTGTAACGATCCAGGATTTTTTGCATCATGGCACGCACACGCGGTGCAATCTGGTCGCGCTCTTCAGACAGGGCACTGTCCATTTTCATTTTGCCAACCACTTCACGAACCGCAGTTTCTGCCGCTTGCACTACCGCATCCGCCGGATTTTTACTCTCGAACAAGAAGGCACGCGCATCGCTTAGGCGGTACTGCACCGCGAACTTGATTTCGACGATGTTTTCGTCTTCGGTCAACATGGCCGATTCGCGCAGTCCAGTGGCCTTGATGACCACGTCACGCCCGACATCCACCGAACGAATTTGGGTCACAAAAACCAGTTCATGGCGTTGAACTGGATAGGGCAGTCGCCAGTTAAAACCTGCCCCAACGGTGGAATGGTATTTGCCAAACTGGGTGATCACTGCCTGTTGACCTTCTTGAACAATGAAGAAGCCGGTACCCAACCAGATCAACACGGCCACGGCAAGCACCAAGCCCGCACCAATACCGGCACTTTTCATGTCGGGCTGAAAACCACCGCCTGAACCAGAACCGCCACTGGGCGGTGCGCCACGACCGCCAGATTTGGTATTACCAAACAAGCCACCGAGTTTGCGGTTGAAGTCACGCCAGAGTTCATCCAGATCAGGTGGACCCTGGGTGGGGTTACGCCGTGGGCCACGATCTTGTGGCTGAGGTGCATCCGCTGCGGGTGGCTTGGCTTCAGGCTGGTCAGCGTTGTTTACATCTGCAGGTTTGTCGTCGCTGCGCCCCCAGCGGGGGTCATTGAGGTTGAACATACCCCGCAAACGTTGGGGCAATCCTGCCAGACTGAGGGTGGAAAATGAAAGTTTCATCAAATCAACTCTTGTGTTTACAGATCAGATTGTGCCGAATCAAAGTCCAGCCTCACCACTTGGAGGGAAATGCGATGGCAAAAGCGCTACGCCTTTGGCTGCCATAACCTGCTCAACCAGTGTTTGTCTCAACAAGGCCAAGCCCAGCCCCTGCTGTGCGCTGATGAATACCCGGGGCGTAGCCACACCGCCCAGGTCATAGCTGTCTTGCATGGTCACAGGTTGTTTTTCAGCGTCTACCGCATCGAGTTTGTTGAACACCAGTATTTGTGAAATGTCTGCCGCACCAATTTCAGCCAACACTTGTTGCACCTGTACCATTTGCTCTGCATGATCCGGACTAGAAAAGTCCACCACATGAAGCAACAAATCGGCATCGACCGCTTCTTGCAAGGTTGCCTGAAAAGCATCTATCAGACCGTGTGGCAAGTCACGAATGAAACCCACCGTGTCAGACAAGGAGACCATGCGCCCGACCTCGCCCAGATAAAGTTGGCGTGTGGTGGTGTCCAGGGTGGCGAACAGTTGATCGGCTGCATAGGTACGCGCCTTGACCAACGCATTGAACAAGGTTGACTTGCCTGCATTGGTGTAACCCACCAAAGAGATATTGAAGGCATCGCGCCGATCACGTTGGCGTCGCTGTGTCTGGCGCTGGCGCTTAACCTTGACCAGGCGCTCTTTGATGCGTTTGATGTTGTCCCCAATCATGCGACGATCCAGCTCGATCTGGGTTTCACCCGGTCCACCGCGCATGCCAATGCCACCACTTTGACGCTCCAGGTGCGACCAGCGCCGCACCAATCGCGTGCTCAGGTACTGCAGCCGCGCCAACTCTACCTGCAACTTGCCTTCATGGCTGCGCGCTCGTTGACCAAAGATTTCTAAAATCAGCAAGGTGCGGTCATTGACCGGAAGTTCCAGATGACGTTCAAGGTTGCGCTGTTGCGCCGGACTCAGACTCTGGTCAAACAGAACCTCTTGCGCACCAAGTTCCTGCGCCAGCGACTTTATTTCATCGGCTTTGCCACTGCCAACAAACAAAGCTGCATCCGGTGCGCGGCGCTTGCAGGTCAATCGGGCGACCGGACGCAAGCCGGCCGTCTGGGCCAACAGACCTAGCTCTTCTAGTTTGTCGTCAAAATGGGGAAGTCCAAAATCAACCCCTACTAGCAGAGTAGGAGCGCCTTTGGATTCAGGCTGCTGCAGCTTGGTCACCCTCACCAGCAGCAAAATTCACGGCACGGCCAGGAACAATGGTTGAAATGGCGTGTTTGTAGACCATTTGCGTCACGGTATTGCGTAACAGAACGACATATTGATCAAAAGATTCGATCTGACCTTGTAGTTTGATGCCATTCACCAGATAAATAGACACCGGTACATGTTCCCGACGCAGCGTGTTCAGGAACGGATCTTGTAGAAGTTGGCCTTTGTTGCTCACGATATTCTCCGTGTTCTGGAAATTTAAGAAGGGGAAACGATAACACAGCAGATTGCAGATTTGATTGGCAAGCTGTTGAATTCCACAATAAAGTTGGAACAGCCAAGGCTGTTACTGACTGAGTCAAGCAGATTTATCTGCAAAAGGATTCTCGGAAGTCTTGAATTCGATTCGGAGCGGCGTGCCTACCAAATCGAATTCCTTGCGAAAACGCCCTTCAAGAAAACGCTTGTAAGCCTCTGTGACATGATCGAGCGAATTGCCATGAATCACGATCACCGGCGGGTTCATACCACCTTGGTGTGCATAGCGCAATTTGGGGCGGTACATGCCGGCACGTTTGGGGCTTTGGAATTGCACCGCCTCCAGCAACAAACGCGTCAACACGGGTGTGGACATTTTGCAATTGGCTGCTTTGTAGGCCTGCGTAACGGAGGCCCACAAGGGCCCCAAACCTTGACGCTTTTGCGCTGAAATCAGATGCATGTTGGCGAATTTTAAAAACGGCAAGCGAGTTTCAATCGACCGCTTGACCAATTCGCGCTGGTATTCGTCCACCGCATCCCATTTGTTTACCGCCAGCACCACGGCCCGACCATTTTCAAGGATGTAGCCCGCAATGTGGGCATCTTGATCGGTCACCCCTTGCGTCGCATCAATCAGCAACAGCACAACATTGGCCGATTCAATAGCCTGCAAGGTTTTCACAACCGAGAATTTTTCAATGGCTTCAAATACCTGACCTCGACGACGCAAGCCAGCTGTATCAATCAGTTCAAACTTCTGTCCATTTCTCTCAAAGGGCACAGAAATTGCGTCACGGGTGGTCCCCGGCAAATCAAAAGCCACCAGGCGCTCCTCGCCCAGCCAGACATTGATCAAAGTTGATTTGCCCACATTGGGACGGCCTGCAACCGCCAGCTTGATCACACCAGGCTGGTCTTCATCCAACGCTTCTTCATCGCTCAAATGAAGCGGCGCAAACGCCATGTCAATCAGGGATCGAATCCCTTGACCATGTGCAGCCGACACCGGATGCACCTCACCCAGACCCAACTCATAAAACTCCACCAGTTGCACGCCTTCGAGCATGCCCTCGGCCTTGTTGGCAACCAGCACACAAGGTTTGCCCAAGCGCCTGAGGTAATTGGCAATGTCATGATCCTGCGCTGACACACCTGCACGGGCATCGACCACAAAAATGACCACATCGGACTCGGCCACAGCCTGTCGGGTTTGCTTGGCCATTTCCTTGAAAATGCCGCTATTTGCATCCGGCTCAAAACCACCGGTGTCAATCACAATGTATTCGTGCTTGCCCTGCTTGCCATTGCCGTAATGTCGGTCACGGGTCAGACCGGCAAAGTCAGCCACGATGGCATCACGTGACTTGGTCAAGCGGTTGAACAACGTCGATTTGCCGACGTTGGGGCGGCCCACCAAGGCCAAAACAGGTTTCATCAGATGCGATCCAGCGTTAAATGAAAGTAGTCGGGGTCATTCTGGTCGAAACCCAAAAATACCACCGTTGCTGGTTAAAACAACCAAAGTTTCCGCCGCCGCAACCGGAGCAACCTTGATGGCAGAGCCATCCGTGCTCAAACGCTTCAAAATAGCGCCATCATTTCTTGAGAGGAAGTGCACCAGTCCCACTTCATCGCCCACCACCACCGATCGCCCCAACACCAAGGGTGCACTAAGCTGGCGATAGCGCAAGCGTTCCGAAGTCCACGCCACTTCTCCGCTTGCACGTGCCCACGCTATCAATCGCCCGTCATCTTCAACTCCATAAACCCTTAAGTTGTCACCATCTAAGCCAACCGTTCCGACAGATGATTTTTTCCAATTAGTTATCCCCCTGGTTGTATCCACACAACCCACCGCAGACTGAAACGCCCTGACGCAAATCACATCCACTTGGCGACTCACACCACCAACCAAATCAACAAGGCGCTCGATGTCATTGGTTCCACGAGGTGTGGCTACTGCGGCATCCCACATCACCGTACCGTTGGTTGGATTAACACCAGTCAAATGACCTGACTGCCCTACCAGTAGGGTATTTCCCTTGGCAAGAAGGATGCCGGGTTGGCGCAAAACCAGCGCATCACCGGGGCGTTGTTGACGCCATAATTTGCGTCCGCTCTTGGCATCAAACGCCGCCAAACTGCGGTCTGCCCCCAATACAAACACTCGCTCACCCGCAATCAGAGGTGAAGTGAACACTTGAGTAGATAAAGAAGAACGCCAAAGAAGAATACCGTTCTCAAAAACCACAAGTTCATTGGCACGTGTGACCACACCAGCGAAATGTCCATCACTGCCAACCCCGGCTGAAATGCCTGCACCCGCGTTGTTACGCCAAAGTTCAGTACCAGTGCGTGCATCCATGGACACAACCACACCATCAGTGCTGGCAACGGTTACCACATGCCCGTTAATTTTGATTTGCAACGGGAAATCAAGCACGCCAATTTTGCTGCTCCATACTTGACGCACTGCCAATGTGGCTGGATCAGGCCCGAGATCATCAGGTTTGGGATTCACAAGTCCGCCTGAACAGGCTGACAATGAAGAAACCACAACCCAAGCCCAAACAGCACGAATTGAAACCTTTGAGAATTGCTTGAACATAATTATTATTTCTTTTCTGCAACAGTGATTGTTGATGCGTTTGCTTGGACATCAACGCCCATGGCATTGAGTTTAACTACGACCAATTGCCGATATTCGGTGCGCGCATCAAACAAGCGAAAGGCCTTTTCATATTCAGCAATGGCCTTGACTTTGTCACCCTTTGAAGCAAAAACATCGCCCTTGCGATCAGCCACCAATGCTTCAAAACTTGCAGGAAACGAGCCATTAAGTTGGTTTAATGCAGCATCAAAATTTTTATCTTCCAGCAAAATGGCTGACATGCGAAGCTTGGCTAAGGCTTGATAAGCTTTGTCAGACGAAGTCTCGGCCACCCAAGTCAATGCCGATTTGGCGGCATCAGTTTTCCCCATGGTCATGTATTGCTTGGCAACCAGCAAACCTGATTGATGGGCGTAAGTAGTAGAGGCAAACCGGGATTTCATATCACCAAACACACGGTCAATTCGTGTTGCATCAGACGATTGAACCGAGCGATCAAGCTCATCGAAAAGAGCGGCTGCCGCAACCGCCTGATTACGTTGCCAATATTGAAAGAAATTCCATCCGGCAAATGCCCCCAAAACCACAATCAAGACCCAAGTGATGGCGTTGCCATACTGGCTCCAGAAGTGCTTGATTTGGTCGAGTTGTTCTTGTTCTTCGAGGTCTAATTGATTCGCCATGACATATTCCGGTTAAGCGTTTGATTGTAGGCGGACGGCCCAAGTTGCCACATCGCGCAGCGACTCAGTGGCCTGAGTTGCAGACGCATCACGCAACGGCTTGACGGTAACTTGGTGCGCTGCAATTTCATCTTGGCCAAAAATGAGTGCATAGCGCGCCCCGCTGCTGTCAGCTCGCTTGAACTGGCTTTTCATGCTGCCCATACCGCTTCCAGAGCTGGCATGCATTTGCACGCTCAATCCTGCTGTGCGCAAGGTTTGCAAGGTTGCCAATACAAGCGGCAAGGCATCCTCGTCACTCACAATTGCGTAAGCATCCAGCGTAGGGTTCATGGCCTTCAGGCCAGCACTCCTGGCCAGTTCCAGCACCCGATCAACCCCCAGAGCCCACCCCACTGCCGGAGATGGTTTACCCCCCAGCTGTTCAAAAAGGTAGTCATACCGTCCACCGGCGCACACCGTACCCTGCGAACCCAAACGGTCTGTGGTGAATTCAAAAACCGTCAGGTTGTAATAGTCCATGCCACGAACCAAACGCGGATTGATGGTGTATGCAACCTGATTGGCTTCAAGAATGGAGGTCAGCCGCTTGAAATGCGCAAGGGATGCATCACCCAGAAAGTCCATCAGCTTGGGTGCAGCTTCCACCAAAGCCTGCATGTGCGGATTTTTGGTGTCAAGAATACGTAACGGATTGCTGTACAAACGCCTTCTGGCATCCTCGTCAAGCTGGTCTTGATGCTGCTCAAAATGCGTGATCAATGCTTGACGGTGTGCCAACCGTTCTGCCGACTGACCCAAGCTGTTGAGCTCCAGACGTACATCCTCCAGGCCAATTTCTTTCCATAAAGCGTTGGCCATCAAGATCAGTTCGGCATCTACTTCAGCGCCCGCGTATCCAAGGGCTTCCGCGCCAATTTGGTCAAACTGCCGGTAGCGACCTTTTTGTGGGCGCTCATGACGAAACATCGGCCCCATGTAGTAAAGCCGCTTGCCACCGTCATAAAGCATGTTGTGCTCAATGGCTGCACGCACCACACCTGCTGTCGATTCCGGACGCAGTGTCAAAGGATCGCCATTCAGACGATCCTCAAAACAATACATTTCTTTTTCGACAATGTCTGTCACCTCGCCCAGTCCACGTATGAACAAAGGGGTTTTTTCGACAATTGGGGTACGAATGTTGCGGTAAGCAAAACGCGCCATCAAGGCGCGCACCTTGGCCTCCAACCATTCAACCATTGCTGAATCGGGTGGCAATACATCGTTCATGCCTTTAACGGCAGCGAGTTTTTCTATTTTTGTGGGAGTTGCTTGTACAGACATGGGAGTTCAACTTAGGCAATGGTGTCCGACGGAGCACCAAAACGCCTCTTGACATAATTTTCAACTATCACCTGAAACTCCTGCGCAATGGCATCACCGCGCAGCGTCAGACACTTTTCACCATCGATATAGACCGGCGCAGCAGGCGCTTCACCTGTGCCCGGCAAGCTGATACCAATATTAGCCTGCTTGCTTTCTCCAGGGCCGTTCACGATACATCCCATCACAGCCACTTTCATCTTCTCAACCCCGGGATAACTGGCACGCCATACCGGCATTTGGTCACGCAAAAACCGCTCAATTTGCTGTGTCAATTCCTGGAACGTGGTGCTGGTGGTGCGACCACACCCAGGGCAGGCTGTCACGCTGGGCACAAAAGAACGCAACTCAAGTGCTTGCAAAATTTCTGACGCAATCACCACTTCTTGCGTCCGAGCTTCACCTGGCTGCGGCGTCAGGGAAACACGAATGGTGTCGCCAATGCCTTCTTGCAACAAAATAGACAACGCCGTAGCCGAAGCAACCGCACCTTTGACACCCATACCCGCTTCAGTCAGTCCTAAATGCAATGCGTAACGGCAACGTTTGGACAATTCACGGTACACCGAAATCAAATCCTGAACCCCACTGACCTTGCAGGACAAGATGATCTGCTGGGGAGCCATACCCAACTCAACCGCTTGAGCAGCAGAGTCAATAGCAGAAGAAATCAAAGCCTCATACATGACCGATTTGGCATCCCATGGCATTGGTCGACGGCTGTTTTCATCCATCAACCGAGCCAGCAACTCCTGGTCAAGACTACCCCAGTTGACACCTATTCGCACCGCTTTATTCCACCGCATGGCAGCTTCAATCATGACTGCAAATTGCCGGTCATGCTTGTCACCTTTACCCACGTTACCTGGGTTGATTCGGTATTTGGATAAGGCTTGAGCGCACTCAGGGTGATCAGTCAACAAACGATGGCCGTTGTAATGAAAATCTCCAATCAGGGGCACATCAATGCCCATGCGATCCAACTGCTCACGTATCGGAGCCACGGCTTGCGCCGCCTCCGGTGTATTCACGGTGAGGCGAACCAACTCAGACCCCGCTAAAGCCAGCTGCTTGATCTGAATGGCGGTACCTATCACATCCGTGGTGTCTGTATTGGTCATGGACTGCACGCGAACCGGCGCGCCACCTCCCACGGTCACCTCGCGATTTGCCCATACCACCCGCGCCTGAAAAGATTGACTGCTCAAAGCAGTTGTAGGAATCACTGGCAAAGTTGAATTCATTACTTCACCTCAAAACGGGCTACATGATCTTTAGCCAAAGCCGAAGTATCAAGAGGTTTGCCTCGCACCGACACTGACACCATATCTGCACGCCCCAAAACCACGGACAGGGGTAATGCACCGGCCAAAGAAATCACCTCATCTTTATTCAGGGTTTTTCGCAATTGCAATACACCCTTGGCATCCACCACTTCAACCCATGACTCACCCAACCCACGTAAGGTAAACAAGTTCATACCCGATCTGTCACTGGCCACCGTTATGGGAGGTATCGATGATGCTGGAGAAGATGCATAAGCTATGGGTGATTGGGTTAATGGTTTTACAGCAGGTGAAACCGACTCATCCACCGAGGGCGTCGAATCTTGAACAACCTGAGCCAGCCCAGGTGCAGAAGTACTGACAGCGGGGTCTGTGACTTTAAATTTTTCTGTAGCTTGGACATCAGCCAAAGATTTTTCTTCAGCCGACAGATCTGCAAAAACAGATGAATCCAGCCATTTTTCAGGTAAGAAAACAATTGACAAAATACCAACGATGACCACCGCCACGGTGATGCCCAATGGTTTTCGCAACTGCCCCATCAAAGCATGTCCTCCTACTCCAGAAGCATCTTCAAAAACTGCGTTCAAGCCTGACTCACCGGTCTTGATTTGAGGTTGTTGAGATCGCGGCAACGCCGCTAACACGGGCGCACTGTCTATTTTCAGAGAACGACACACACTGGCCGCCAAAGCACGAACAAACACCATGTCGGGCAACAAATCAAAGCGATCCGCTTCCAGCGCCTCCAGCTTTTTCACAGGCACTTTCAACGACACTGCCAGCATGGCAATATGCAATCCCTGCGCTTCACGGGCTGTCCGCAAAATAGTACCCGCACCAGAGGTTTTGTCAATTACCTCTGCGCCAGAAGGTTCTTCTACCGTATCGTTTTCAGTCATTAAAGTCACCACGTCGATAAGCAGCTGTTTCGGGTGATTGCGAAAATCTCTTCTCAAGTTGCAACGCCAGTTGGGTCACATTTTCTGTATTGCCAAGTTGCTTCTCGATTTTGATGCCTAGCCATAAGGTCTCTGCATTCGCTAATTCACTGTTGTTGATACGGCGAATATAAAATCTTGCTCTGACAAAATCCTTGTTTTGATATAACAAATTAGCCAAGTTATAACCAGTCACTGGGTTTCCGGCATCAAATTCATACGACTTGAGCAGACTGGCCTCTCCTTGTGGACGTAGGCCTGCTCGAATTTGGCATAGTCCTTGGGTCATTAACGTTTTGGCACGCCCGGAATACAGAGGGTCATTGAGCGCACTTGTGAAATAACTAAACGCTTGTGGATAAAGGGTTTGCTGGCACTTCATCCAGCCCAGGTTATGCAACACATTTCCATCCCCTGGTTTCAAAGCCAATGCCTTATTAAAGCTTTCTTCTGCAAAACCAAAGTCATTCAGACGCATGTAAACCAATCCGCGTAAGCTGTAGGCATCAGGGAATGTGGGGTCGGCCAAGATAGCCAATTTGATTTCATCAAGTGCAATATTTGATTTGCCCTGCTCGAAATACCCCGATGCCAACTCAATCCTGATACGTGCACGCTTACGATCACTTGACTCATCCGAGTCGGTCACAATCTCAGTACGTCCAGGTGTTGCACCTTGTGCGTTGGGTTGAGACGCACAACCAGAGAGCCACACTGCTGCCCCAGCTAACAACACAAAAAACCAATATTTAAAAGTTGGCAAAAAAGCAATTCCCTTGCTGATATTCATGGGTCAAACTCCTGAAACATTCACCGTTGGCAGGGGGATGAGCTTGATACGAATAGACCTTTGCTTTGCAATGCGATCTGCCACACGCGTTCGGTCTTTCACATCACCCGCCAATTGTCCACACGCCGCGTCGATGTCATCACCCCGGGTCTTGCGCACTGTCGTGGTAATACCCGCGTCGTTCAAAATACGCGCAAATGATTGAACCCGATCAGGACTTGAACACAACAGACCCGAAGCCGGAAACGGGTTAAACGGTATCAAGTTGAACTTGCACCAGGCACCCGGATGCGCTTTAACCCGCTCAACCAACTGCCGGGCACATTGCTCTGAATCATTGACACCGTCAAGCATGCAGTATTCAAACGTGATGAAGTCACGTGGCGCAAATGCCAGATAGCGATGGCATGCCGCAACCAACTGTGCCAGTGGGTATTTCACATTCAGCGGCACCAGGGTGTCACGCAAGGCATCATTGGGTGCATGCAAAGACACCGCCAGCGCCACCGGACAATCTTGCGACAGCCGATCCATCATGGGCACGATGCCTGAGGTTGACACCGTCACCCTGCGCCTGGACAAACCATACCCATGGTCATCCAGCATCACCCGCAAAGCCGGGATCAATGCGGTGTAGTTTTGCAAGGGCTCACCCATGCCCATCATCACCACATTGGAAATAATTCGCTCTTCACGCTGCAAATGCTGGCGTAGAAAATGTTCTGCAAACCAAAGCTGCGCAACGATTTCGCCTGTGGTCAGGTTGCGACTAAACCCCTGATGACCCGTTGAACAAAATCGACAACCTACCGCACACCCGGCTTGAGAAGAAATGCACAATGTGCCACGGTCTTCCTCTGGTATGAAAACCGTTTCGACCGCATTGCCATCACCGACATCAAAAAGCCACTTGATGGTGCCATCCGCAGATAGGTGTTGTGAAACCACGGGCATAGAACGAATGAAGGCCAGATTGCGCAACTTTTCGCGCAAGGACTTCGCCAAGTCGGTCATATCGTCAAACTGGTTCACGCCCCTCTGGTGAATCCATCGAAACAGCTGCACCGCACGAAAGCGTTTTTCTCCCAGACGCTCGCAAAAAACGGCCAAACCGTCAAGATCGAAATCGAGCAGATTGACCGTCATAGCTCAACTTAACGAGAGTAAACGTTCATGCCGGGAAAGAAAAAGGCAATTTCCACGGCAGCAGTTTCAGCTGCATCAGAACCATGCACAGCGTTGGCATCAATGCTGTCAGCAAAATCAGCCCGAATGGTACCGGGAGCAGCCTTCTTGGGGTCGGTAGCGCCCATCAAGTCACGGTTCTTCAGGATGGCACCAGAGCCTTCCAGCGCCTGAATCATCACCGGGCCGGAGATCATGAAATCGACCAAATCCTTAAAGAAAGGACGAGCCTTGTGCACCGCATAAAAAGCTTCAGCTTCGCCGCGAGACAAGTGAGCCATTTTGGCGGCGACAATTTTCAGGCCAGCTGCTTCAAAACGTGCATAAATTTGCCCAATGACATTTTTAGCCACGGCATCGGGTTTGATGATGGAAAGGGTGCGTTCGATAGACATGTATTTTCCTTAGCAATAAATAATTTTCCAACCGACGGGTCAAAGCTTTTGATCTTAACCTGAACAGGCCAAAGCTTTTCCTCTTTATGCTTATACAACAGACACAAGACAACAAATCGCGGATTCAGCTGGATCGACGACCCCCCCCCATAGGTCGCCCGCCTCTTGAACCAGAGCCACCACCGCGCTTTTTACCCGCTTCTTCACGTTGTCGAGAAAAACTGTCTGCTCCTATGTAGCCAAACGCAGTTTTCATGGGGTCGGGCTGCGAACCTGGAGATTGCACACTCCTTGCGGATCGGTCTTTTTGAACTCCTGTGGGATCTGGAATAGACCGTATATCATTTGGGCGTGATACTGCGCCGCGAGCCATTCCATTTCTACCACGCATCGGCACAGCTGATCCGCGTGGCCGCTTCGCCGGGTTTGAATCCATGGAAGCACCTCGCTCCATCGCGTCCCCAGTAGAAGCTGAATGACCACGTGCTGCACGTGTCAGCAAACCAATATCAACCTCATCAAGCTCCACCCAGGCACCACGTTTCAACCCCCGCGGTAACAGCATGGAGCCGTAGCGAATACGGATCAAACGACTCACTGCGTGCCCCACACTTTCAAGCATGCGCCGAACTTCGCGATTTCGCCCCTCCGAAATAGTGACCCGATACCAGCAGTTGGCTCCCTCGCCGCCGCCCTCTTCAATGGCACCAAATTGCGCCACACCATCGCCTAACTGCACACCAGACAACAGACGCTGCTTCTCCTCTGGACTCAAACTACCCAATACACGCACCGCATATTCACGTTCGAGTCCAAACCGGGGGTGCATCAAGTTGTTGGCCAGCTCGCCTGAACTGGTGAACAACAGTAAACCCTCGGTATTCAAATCAAGCCGTCCTACCGACTGCCATTTGCCTTGAAACAACTTGGGCAATTTCCGAAAAACAGTGGGGCGATTTTGCGGATCATCATGCGTCACCACCTCACCCGCAGGCTTGTGGTATGCAATCACCCGGGGCGGTGGCGGAGCGACCCGGAAACGGATCGGTTTGCCATTGACCTTGACATGATCACCAAATTGCACCCGCTGCCCAATGTGCGCTGGCTCGTTGTTGACAGTTATGCGCCCCTCCAGGATGAGCTGCTCCATCTCCAGACGTGACCCCATACCGGCCTGTGCCAGCACCTTGTGCAATTTGGGAGATTCTGGCTGCGGTAGCAATACGCGTTTCAATGGCGCAGTCACCCCTACCGATTCCTGTGCATCAAACTGCCCGGATATGACATCCTCGAAACTGATCACACTGGTGGCTGGCTCTGTAGCTGTTGAGAATGGTAATGTCGCGTCGTTGGATGTTGTCATGCTTGTTCCCCATTAGTGGGCGCTGGTTGATTGTCAATAACGGCCGAAATATCCCCAGACCAATTCAATTCAGGTGTATCGGTATCAGCCAGAAGGTTTCCCGACACATCAACAGCCGCCTGATGCATATGGGCATCTGCGCCCATTAAGGTATCAAAAGCTTCCATGGCGACTGCAGGCGACTCCAATACCGGCAACTGGTCAAGCGACTCCATTCCCAAATCGTCCAAAAACTGCCTGGTCGTGGCAAATAACACGGGCCGGCCAACCGTATCGCGATGGCCTATGGCCTCAATCCAGCCGCGATCCTCGAGTTGTTTGAGTGTCAATGAATTCACCGTCACACCACGAATGTCTTCAATATCGCCCCGCGTCACAGGTTGACGGTAGGCAATGATGGCCAATGTTTCAAGCGTGGCACGGGCATATCGGGGCGGTTTTTCTGGATGCAGTCGATCAAGGTACTCACGCATTTCAGGCCGACTCTGAAAGCGCCACCCCCCCGCCAACGCGACCAATTCCACACCGCGCAACGACCAGTCATGCTGCAAATCTGACAACAAACGTTTGAGGGTGTCGCTGGTCACTTCATCGCCCAGCAAAACACCCATGTCACGCAGCATCATGGGTTGTTGAGCACAGATCAATGCGGTCTCAAGGACGCGCTTCGCATCCAGCGTGTTCATGGTTCAGTTGTCACAAAAAGGCATCTACAGATGCTGATAAAGAGGAGGTGTCGCTATAGGGCAGCAAGAGGCTGGCAGCGCAAAAAGAACTTGCCTGAAGTTCGGTTTAAATCTGAACGCCATTGTACTGGAGCCCCCATTGATCAAGAGCACGGGAAAAATCTGTAGGCAAACTGGATTCAAAAGCCAAAGGTACGCCAGTGACGGGATGCGCAAAAGCCAGTCGAAAAGCATGCAGCGCCTGACGATTCATGCCTGCTGCCAGCGCCCCGCCATAAACCGTGTCCGCCACCAGCGGGTGGCCCATGGCGCTCAGGTGAACCCTGATCTGATGGGTGCGTCCGGTTTGCAAAGTGCACCTCACCAGGCATCCAGACCCACCGTTTGCCAGCAGTTCAATATCCGTATGAGCCAATTTACCCGCATGTGTATTCAGGTTAACCACTGCCATTCGCAGCCGGTTCAAGGGATCGCGGCCAATGGGTTGGTGAATCTCACGCCTGGATTCCCCCTTCCAGACACCATGCGCCAGTGCCAGGTATTGACGTTTGACATCTCGGGCTGCAATGGCATGCACCAGTGCATCCATGGCGACGCGAGAGCGAGCCACCACCATCAGCCCACTGGTGTCTTTGTCAAGTCGATGCACGATACCTGCACGCGGCAACAAAAAAGCACGCTCATCAAACCCCAGCAAACCATTCATCAGCGTACCACTCCAGTTGCCTGGAGCCGGGTGCACCACCAAGCCAGCGGGTTTGTTGATGACCAGCACATGTTCATCCACGTGCACCAAATCAAGAGCCATATCTTCGGCCTTGAATGCCTGACTCTGCGGGGTAGGTCTGAGTTCAATCTGACCTGTCGCAAAAGCTTTTACCTTTTGTGCAGCCTTGTTGACGACCTGATCATCAATACAAACCGAACCAAGTTCAATCAGCTGTTGCAAATAACTTCTTGAAAACTCCGGCACCAGATTCACCAAAACTCGATCAAGTCGCATACCATGGTGCAGTTCCGAGAATTGAAACATCCGAACTTCACTTTCCAACTGAATGTCTGACATTTGCTCATCCACATCCACATTCGGTGCCGCCGATATAATCATTTTGGAATTTTTCAAGAAAGCTTCCTTACATGCCAATCGTTAAATTATCTGTTTTTCACACCAGTTTTCTGGCATGTGCACTGTTGCTTAGTGCCTGTTCATCTACGCCTAATGATCCATCCGCCAACTGGAGCCCAAACAAGATTTACGCTGAAGCCAGCGATGAAATCAAATCCGGAGCTTATGACAAGGCCATTCCCCTGCTGGAGAAATTAGAGGGGCGCGCAGCTGGTACACCTTTGGCTCAGCAGGCACAAATAGACAAGGCCTATGCCCAGTTTAAGTCGGGGGAGCCGGTTCTGGCTGTGGCAACGTTGGATCGTTTCATCAAATTACACCCGGCGAGTCCAGCCATGGATTACGCGCTCTATTTGAAGGGCGTAGTCAATTTTAATGATGACTTGGGGTTTTTATCCTTTGTTACCCGTCAAGACCTGTCAGAACGCGATCAAAAAGCAGCCAAAGAATCTTTTGAATCTTTCAAAGAACTCGTCGCGCGTTTTCCTGCCTCAAAATACGCACCCGATGCATCTGCACGGATGAATTACATAGTGAGCTCACTGGCTCAGTCCGAAATTTACGTGGCACGCTATTACTATGATCGTGGCGCTTATCTGGCCGCCATCAACAGGGCTCAAACTGCCATCCGTGATTATGTCGGCGTCCCGGCGCTAGAAGAAGCGCTGTTCATCATGGTCAAATCTTACGATGCGTTGGGCATGACTGACTTGCGTGATGATACACAACGTGTGCTCACCAAGAACTATCCACAAACGCCCTACCTGACGCAAGGCTTCAAAAACTCTAATGACCCTTGGTGGAAACTTTGGTAAGTTCATGACCAAAAAAGGTTACCGGCTCACAGCCTCAACCGGCATTCACAAAGGCGACAGAGACTACCAACAGGATCAGGTTGCGCTGCTAAGCCATGGTCGTGTCAAAGGCTGCATCCTTGCAGTATTGGCCGACGGCATGGGCGGGCGCAGTGGCGGACGCAAAGCTTCCGACCAGGTGATGCTGACCGCAAAACAACTTTTTGAGCGTTACGCACCGGAATCCGATGACCCGGTCGCCCTCCTCAAGCAAATCGTTCTAGAAGCGCATACCGTGATCAAACTCACGGCCATTTCTTCCGAGGAAGAACCCCACAGCACCATTGCTGTTTTTTTGGTCAACCCTGGGGGAGATTGCTACTGGGCTCATGCGGGAGATTCACGCATCTACCATTTCCATGGTAAAAAATTGGTGCACCGTACTTTGGATCATTCTTATGTCCAGACCCTGGTAGATCGTGGTGAGATCACCGCAGAAGAAGCCAGTTTTCATCCCCAATCCAACGTACTGATGGGCTGCTTGGGCACCAACAAAGAGCCCACCTTGACGACGCACTTCATCCCTCAATTAAAACCAGGTGATGCCTTGCTGGTGTGCTCCGACGGACTCTGGCACTTCTTCAGTGACCTTGAGCTTGGCTCCGTGTTGTCTGGGCTTTCACCTCGCGATGCGAGTGAGTTCCTGATCGAAAAAGCCAGGGTGAGGGCCAAGGGTGGTGGTGATAACCTGTCGCTGGCAATCCTGAAACTTGAACCACTCAGCAAATAAACGGGTAAAACCTCACCCGGCCATAAGGGATGCAGAAATTACAAATATCCCTTTTCCGGCGGCACTGACGGGCGCATTGCGTCGTTTCAATCCACTTGTTTAGCAGAGCTAAACGGCGCGTCTTGCGCCTAGCACTGCATCCCGTCAGCACTCGCCATAAACGGTACATTTGCAATTTCCGCATCCCTAAGACTGCTTATAGCCCCATCGGCGTCGGAAGTGGTTTTGCTGAACTACTGCCTTTTTCAATTTGGTTTTTTGCGTTGTCCTGCCGGTGTTGTTCGGCTTCTTTGAGCTTGTCAACAAAACGCGGCTCCTGCGACGACCGATTGCTGTCAGGCAACAACGGTTCAGATGTCTTGCCGCTGGTCGCGGCTTCAGATGCCGCGTTGGCAGCCTTTGTCTGTGCTGCCTTCTTTTCATCTGCGCGCACTCGTTGCTCCAAGTCATCCTGTATAGCCTTTTGACTCGCCAAAGCCTGTTCAGCCTGACGTTGCGGTGACACGTTTTGCTTGATTCGCTGCAAAGTAGCCAGCGCCTTGGACTGACGATCTAGGTCATTCAACACGACTTCCTGACGGCGCAATTCATTCAGCGCTTCGCGCCTTACACGCTTGGCTTCATGCTGGCAACCAAACACGGAAAAGCGTTGATAACAAGCCTGCATGGCTGCAGAATAGTGTGTTTCATACTCTGCACGTTGCGTTTTGATGCGCAGGCGCTCTGCAGTGACATCAATCGTCTCAGGGCTGATCGATTCCGCACGCACGCCAACCGCCGCAGCAAGCCACACGATAAGTGGCAAAAAAAAGACCGCTTTCATGTCAAACGGGTATCCACATCGCGGCGATCCAGGCTCAGAAATTCAGCCGATTGCATTTCCTGAATGCGCGAAACCGTGCGTGCAAATTCATTGGCCATCAAGCCCTCCGTATAAAGTTCGGGCGCGGTCACCTGCGCCGACATAACCAGTTTGACCCTGCGGTCATAGAGCACATCAATCAACCAGGTAAACCGACGTGCCTCTGAAGCCATACGTGGCGACATGGATGGCACGCCACTGAGTAACACGGTGTGAAATTGTGTGGCAATTTCAAGGTAATCGTTTTGCGAACGAGGCCCACCACACAGCGATTTGAAATCAAACCACACCAAGCCACCAGCCTTGCGCAGTGCATGAATTTTACGAGCCTCAATGTGAAGCACCGGGGCTTCGTCCGGGCATTCCGCCAGACGTTCAAACGCATCGGTCATCGCAACCTCTGCCGGCTCACCCAACGGGGTGTGGTACAGCGCCAACTGCGCCAGGGTTTGACCGCGGTAGTCCGTGCCGTTGTCCACATTGATCACCTGCAGGTGCTGCTTCAAAAGTGCAATGGCAGGCAGGAAGCGATCACGGTTCAGACCATGGGTGTACAACTCGTCCGGCTTGAAGTTGGACGTGGTCACCAGCCCTACGCCTTCAGCGAACAAGGCGTTGAGCAATCGGTGCAGGATCATGGCATCGGTGATGTCCGACACATGAAACTCGTCAAAACAAATCAGACGGTATTTTTCGGCAATGCGTTTGGCCAACTGGTTGAGTGGGTTGACCGTACCCTGCAGGTTAGCAAGTTCCCGGTGCACTTCACGCATGAACTCATGAAAGTGCAGCCTGGTTTTGCGTTTCAAAGGTAGCGCGTTGAAAAAACAGTCCATCAAAAAACTCTTGCCCCGCCCCACCCCACCGTACATGTAAACACCACGCGGAATGGGGGGGCGGTTGATCAGTTTTTTAATGGCGCTGGAACGTTGCGCACGGTAGCTGCCCCATTCACGGGCACACGTCTCCAGAACTTGCACTGCGCGCAGTTGCGCCGGGTCAGTACCAAAACCACGGGCAGTGAGCTCGTCCTGGTAAATTTTCTTAACCGTCACAACACATCCATTTGATATCAAAATAATAGCTACAATCCCTTATAATATAAGGGCTAGAAGCCAATTTCACATATAAATCAGAAGTTCAGGGTACGCTTGTCAACGGCCAGTGCCGCTTCTTTGGTCGACTCGCTCAAAGAGGGATGTGCGTGGCACACGCGTGCAATGTCTTCACTGCTGGCGCGGAATTCCATGGCCAGCACACACTCAGCAATCAGCTCGCTGGCCATCGGGCCCACAATGTGAACGCCCAAAATTTCATCGGTCTTGGCATCGGCCAGCATCTTCACCATGCCGGTGGTGTCGCCCAAGGCGCGGGCGCGGCCATTGGCCAAAAACGGGAAAGTACCAGCCTTGTAAGTCACGCCATCGGCCTTGAGCTGCTGCTCGGTGCGCCCGACCCAAGCGATCTCAGGGCTGGTGTAAATCACCCAAGGGATGGTGTTGAAGTTGACATGCCCGTGCTGGCCCGCCATGCGCTCAGCCACAGCCACACCCTCTTCTTCTGCCTTGTGTGCCAGCATCGGGCCACGCACCACGTCGCCCACCGCCCACACACCAGGCAAATTAGTTCGGCAGTCGCCGTCCACCACAATCGCACCCCGCTCGTCCAGCTGCAAGCCCACTGCCTCTGCGTTCAGACCAACCGTGTTGGGCACGCGGCCAATCGACACAATGAGCTTGTCTACCTCCAGCGCCTGGGCTTCGCCCTTGGCATTGGTCCAGGCCACACTGACACCCTTTTTGCTGGTCTTGACCTCGCCCACTTTGACACCCAGCTCAACTTTCAGGCCTTGTTTGTCAAACGCTTTTTTGGCTTCCTTTGCGATTTGCTCGTCCACCGCACCCAAAAAAGTGGGCAAACCTTCAAGAATGGTGACTTCTGCCCCTAAACGACGCCAAACCGAACCCATTTCCAGCCCGATCACGCCGGAGCCAATTAAGCCCAGCTTCTTTGGTACCGCACCGATGCGCAAGGCACCGTCGTTAGAGAGGATGTTTAACTCGTCAAACGGTGCGCCCGGCAAGGCACGGGCATTAGAGCCAGTGGCCACAATGATTTGCTGGCCAACCAGTGTTTCCTCAGCAGCGCCTGTCACCTTGATTTCATAGCCACCCTGAACTCCGGAGCTTGCACCAGGCGCAATGGGTTTGACAAACGAGGCACGGCCATGGAAAAAGCTGACCTTGTTCTTTTTGAATAGATACAAAATGCCTTCGTTGTTTTGCGTGACCACTTTGTCTTTGCGTGCCACCATCTTGGCGACATCCATCGACACCCCTTTGACGGTGATGCCGTGGTCAGCAAAATGGTGGTTGGCTTGCTCAAAATGCTCGGAAGACTGCAACAACGCCTTGGACGGAATGCAACCCACGTTGGTGCAAGTACCGCCCGGTGCTGGCCCGCCTTTGGCGTTTTTCCACTCATCCACACAAGCCACGTTTTTGCCCAGTTGGGCGGCACGAATGGCAGCAATGTAGCCACCAGGGCCGCCGCCAATCACGATCACATCAAATTGTTTGCTCATTTTTTACTTTCGAAGTTCAACGAATTACCGATACGCGAATGAATGAATTGACTCTGACAGCCTAGCGGTGTGGGTTGGGTTTCTGACGTAGCGGAATAAAGGAGGAGGCTTGGGGCTACGCCCCAAGCCGGGGGACATTCGCGTAGTTAGATACCCAACACGCGCTGCGGGTTACACCCTGACCATCCAAGATGAATTGGGGTTTCAGATGTCAAACAACAGCCGCGCCGGATCTTCCAGCGCTTCCTTCATGGCCACCAGACCCAGCACCGCTTCGCGGCCGTCGATGATGCGGTGGTCGTAGCTCATGGCAAAGTAGTTCATCGGGCGCACCACCACCTGGCCGTTTTCAACCACGGCGCGGTCTTTGGTGGCGTGAATGCCCAAAATGGCGCTTTGCGGCGGGTTGATGATGGGGGTGGACATCATCGAGCCAAAGGTGCCACCATTGCTCACCGAGAACGTGCCACCGGTCATTTCATCCATACCCAGCTTGCCATCACGTGCCTTGTTGCCAAACTCGGCAATCTTTTTCTCGATGTCGGCAAAGCTCATCTGGTCGGCATTGCGCAAAATCGGCACCACCAGACCACGCGGTGAACCCACAGCAATACCAATATCGAAGTAACCGTGATAAACGATGTCATTGCCATCCACCGACGCATTGAGTACCGGGAATTTTTTCAGGGCGTGTACCGCCGCCTTGACAAAAAAGCTCATGAAACCCAGCTTGCAACCGTGCTCTTTCTCAAAACGGTCTTGCATGCGCTTGCGCATGTCCATCACTGGCGCCATGTTGATCTCGTTGAACGTGGTCAAAATGGCGTTGGTGGATTGCGATTGCAGCAGACGCTCGGCCACGCGCGCACGCAGGCGCGTCATCGGCACACGTTGCTCTGGGCGACCTGCCAACTGCGCGGCCAGGCTGCCTGCGGGTGCTGCAACTTGAGGCAACAATTGGGCTGCAGCCCTTGCCGGCATTGCGGGAGCAGCTACAACTTTAGGTGCAGCCACAGCGGCCAGCACATCACCCTTGGTGACACGGCCGTCTTTGCCCGTGCCAGCCACCGATCCAGCAGCCAGCTGGTTATCTGCCATCAACTTGGCAGCGGCCGGCATGGCCACACCGGCCATGGCATTGCCAGCAGGTGCTGCTGCAACCGCTGCCAGCTGAGCCGATGGCGCTGCGGCAGCGGCCATGGCCGCCACCACAGGCACCACAGGTGCAGCCGCACCCACCACCGCTTCGGTGTCAATGCGCGCAATCAGCTGCTCTGCTGCCACGGTGCTGCCATCAGGTTGCAAAATTTCAACAATCACACCAGCAGACGGTGCTGGCACTTCCAGCACCACCTTGTCGGTTTCAACGTCGATCAGGATTTCATCCACAGCGACAGCGTCGCCTACTTTTTTCTTCCACTGCAACAAGGTGGCTTCGGCCACGGATTCTGAGAGTTGCGGGACTTTGACTTCTACGATTGCCATATCAATTCTTCCAAAAAATATTCTTGAGGGGTTTGTGGCAAGCCTGTCACCGGCCACAAAGGGTTGATTCAGAAAGCCGTCTTATTTGCTCAGGACGAAGCCCTTGAGCTTGCCAAACGCACCATCGACCAAGGCTTTTTGCTGCTCTTGGTGCAGGTGCGAATAACCCACCGCAGGCGAAGCCGAAGCAGCCCGACCGGAATAACCCAGTTTTTGCCCTTCAAGCATGTTTTCGTGAATGTAGTGCTGCACAAAGAACCAGGCGCCCTGGTTTTGCGGCTCGTCTTGCGTCCAAACCACCTCGCTGGCATTGGGGTACTTTTTAAGCTCGTTGGCAAAGGCTTTGTGTGGAAACGGGTAAAGTTGTTCAACACGCAAGATCACCATGTCGTCGTGTCCATTTTCTTCGCGCTTCTTGGCCAAGTCGTAATAGACCTTGCCAGAACACACGACCACACGTTTGACCTTGTCAGCCTTGAGCGCCTTGTGCTCAGGAATGATGGTCTGGAAACCACCTTTGGTGAATTCAGACAAAGGCGATGCGGCATCTTTGTGACGCAACAGCGACTTGGGCGTAAAGATCACCAACGGCTTGCGCAGGTTGCGCACCATCTGGCGGCGCAGCACGTGGAAAATCTGGCTGGCGGTGGTGGGCTGCACCAACTGCATGTTGGTGTCTGCTGCCAACTGCATGAAGCGCTCGACACGGGCAGAAGAGTGCTCCGGGCCTTGGCCTTCATAACCGTGCGGCAGCATCATGGTCAGGCCGTTGACACGGCCCCACTTGACCTCGCCCGAGGCAATGAACTGGTCAATGACCACCTGCGCGCCGTTGGCAAAGTCACCAAACTGCGCTTCCCAGATGACCAGCGTGTTGGGGTCATTGGAGGCGTAACCATACTCAAAGCCCAGCACCGCTTCTTCGGACAAGATGGAGTCGATGACAGAAAACGAAGCCTGGTTTTCAGCGACGTTTTGCAACGGCACATAAGTACCCACGTCCCACTTCTCACGGCTTTGGTCGTGAATGACGGCATGGCGGTGGGTAAAGGTGCCACGACCGCAGTCTTCGCCACTCAGGCGCACCGGGTAGCCGCTGGCCACCAGCGAGGCAAACGCCATGTGCTCGCCCATGCCCCAGTCGACGGGAATGTCGCCGCGGCCCATGGCGGCACGGTCGTCGTACACCTTTTTCACCAAGGGGTGAGGATGCACGCTGGCGGGAATGGTGGTAATTTTTTCAGCCAGTCGCTTCCACTCCGCCATGGGGATGGCAGTGTCGCCCGCATCAGTCCATTTCTTGCCTAGGAACGGCGACCAGTCCACTGCGTACTTGCTCTTGAAGTTGGTCAACACCGGGTCTACCGTGTGCTTACCTGCATCCATGGCCACACGATACGCTTTGAACATATCGTCACCCAAGGTTGCCCCCAAGCCCTGAGCCGACAGCTTGTCTGCATACAGCTTTCGTGTGCCGGGGTGAGCCGCGATCTTTTTGTACATCAGCGGCTGCGTCAGTGCCGGAGTGTCCTGCTCGTTGTGGCCGAGTTTGCGGAAGCAAATGATGTCCAGCACCACATCTTTGCGAAACTCCATGCGGTATTCCAGCGCCCATTGCATGGCCATGACCACAGCCTCTGGATCGTCGCCATTGACGTGCATCACCGGCGCTTCAACGCCCTTGACGATGTCGGTGCAATACAGAGTAGAGCGCATGTCGCGCGGGTCAGAGGTGGTGAAACCAATCTGGTTGTTGATGATGATGTGCACCGTGCCCGCCGTGGTGTAGCCACGGGTTTGAGCCAGCGCCAGGGTTTCCTGATTGACCCCTTGACCGGCAAAAGCCGCGTCCCCATGCACCAACACCGGCAGCACCTGTCGGCCAGTCGGGTCGGCGCGGCGGTCCATGCGGGCGCGTACCGAGCCTTCCACCACCGGGTTGACAATTTCCAGGTGCGAGGGGTTGAACGCAAGGGTCAAATGTACTGGGCCGCCAGGGCTGGTGACATCGGAGCTGAAACCTTGGTGGTATTTAACGTCACCAGAGGGCAGTTCTTCTGGCGCGGTGTGGTCAAACTCGGCAAACAAGTCAGCTGGTAATTTGCCTAACGTGTTCACCAGCACGTTCAGACGACCCCGGTGTGCCATGCCGATCACGATTTCTTGCACGCCCTGAAGACCGGCTTTTTGCACCAATTCGTCCATGGCCGCAATGAAGCTTTCGCCACCTTCCAATGAAAATCGTTTCTGACCTACGTATTTGGTATGCAGAAAGCGCTCCAAACCTTCAGCAGCAGTCAAACGATCCAGAATGTGTTTTTTTTGTTCCGTATTAAAGCTGGGCTTGCTGCGCACGCTTTCCAGTTTTTGCTGCCACCAGCGTTTTTGCGTCTGGTCAGTCAAGTACTGGTACTCGGCACCAATGCTGCTGCAATAGGTTTCGCGCAGTGCGTTGAGCAGTTCACGCAAAGGCATTTTGTCTTTGCCGAAAAAAGTGTTGCTGGTGTCAAAAATAACTTCCTGATCCGCATCGGTAAAGCCATAAAACGCCGGATCAAGTTCTGGAATATCACGCCGCTCCGTGCGCTTCAAAGGATCCAGGTCAGCCCAACCAGCGCCGACATTACGGTAGGCTGCAATGAGCTGCTGCACGGCCGTGCGCTTACGACCCATTTCAGCATCTTCGCTGGCCATGACCACCTTGGTGCCACCGGCTTTGGCGCGCTGGGCAAAGGCATCAATGACAGGTTGGTGGGGAACGTCTTTGGCGTTGGAGCCATCTACGGCTGGCACATGCTGCAGGGCATCAAAATAATCACGCCAGGTGTCTGGCACGCTGCCTGGATTGGCCAGGTAGTTTTCGTACATCTCTTCAACATACGGGGCGTTCCCACCAAAAAGGTAGGTATTCGCCTGATAAGCTTGATAAACCGAGTTGGTTTCACTCATATTTCGCTGACTTTCATTTCCCTTGGGGAAACTTTAGCTGGTTAAAGCTAGTGGTTGATTAACCTCCCGCGTCACGGCTTAACCGTTTGGCGGATGCGACAGTGGCGTTGGAAGGGCCGATGCAATTAAAGATTGTGCCATCAAAAGACAGCACAATCCTTACATCCAGGCTATAGCCCCCAACGCCGCTTTGAACCCAAATAATCCATTAACGTGAAACAACGCCCACAGCCCACAAAAATGGCGTGTCGTAGGGCCGACTTCAGTCGGCCATGGCGGGTTGAAACCCTTCCCTACGCAGGGCACGCATGTTTCATGCTTTGGGGTGTACTTGTGGAACATGGACGTTAGTCGGCACTTCGTGCCTGCATGATGCCTGGCGGCGTGATTTGCGGCCATTTTGCCCGTCCGTTCGTTGTGCATAGCTAGGGCTATGCACGCCTCTCGGCCAGTCAAACTGCATCGCAACTCACCTCGCCATGCATTCATGCACTAATGGATTTTTTGGGTTGAATCAGGCTTGCACCAAATCTTTGATTTGCTGCAATGCCGATGGGTCGTCCATGGTGGTCAGGTCGCCCGGATCGCGCCCTTCACACACCGCCGTGATCGCCCGGCGCAGGCATTTGCCACTGCGGGTCTTGGGCAGCAGCGTGACAAAGCGTACACGCGCCGGACGCGCCACTGCGCCCAGGTCTTTGTCCACAATCTTCATGATCTCGCCTTCGAGCTTGAGCTTGGCGGCTTCATCAGGTACCAAAGACGCGTCCTTGACCACGGCAAAGGCCATGGCGACTTGACCTTTGAGCTGATCGGCCACGCCCACCACCGCCACCTCAGCCACGTTCGGGTGTGCTGCGATGCTCTCTTCAATCTCACGCGTGCCCAGGCGGTGACCGGCCACGTTGATCACGTCATCCGTTCGGCCCAAAATGAAATAGTAGCCATCGGCATCGCGCACCCCCCAGTCAAAAGTGCTGTAGACCAGCTTGCCCGGCACGCTCTTCCAGTAGGTTTCAACAAAGCGCGCATCGTCACGCCACACGGTTTGCATGCAGCCCGGAGGCAAGGGGCCTTCCACCGCCACCACGCCCTTTTGGTTCGGGCCGGTCAATTCTTCGCCGGTCTGGTCGTCGAGCAGCTTGACGTTGTAGCCATACACCGCTTTGCCAGGCGAGCCAAATTTGGTGGCTGCGCTGTCAACCCCTTTGCAAATCGCCAGAATCGGCCAACCGGTTTCGGTTTGCCAGTAGTTGTCGATGATCGGGCGCCCCAGCCCTGCACTGATCCATTGCGCGGTAGGCTCATCCAGCGGCTCACCCGCGAGAAACAAGGCTTTGAGCGATGACAGGTCATACTTGCTCAGGTAAGCCGGGTCTTGTTTTTTGAGCACCCGAATTGCAGTCGGGGCACTGAACATCACCGTGACCTTGTATTTTTCCACCAGGCTCCACCAAATGCCGCCGTCGGGGCGAATCGGCAAGCCTTCATACATGATGGTGGCCATACCTGCAATCAGCGGGCCGTAAATGATGTAGCTGTGCCCCACCACCCAGCCGATGTCGCTGGTAGAAAAATAGGTTTCACCGGCTTCACCACAATAGATGTGCTTCATACTGGCCGCCAGGGCCACGGCGTAACCGCCGGTGTCACGCTGCACGCCTTTGGGTTTGCCGGTGGTGCCGCTGGTGTACAGGGTGTAACTGGGGTGCGTGGCATCAACCCATTCGCAGGGCACCTCGGTGTTCAGGTGCTTGTCTCGCAGCGCAGCCCACAGCTTGTCGCGCCCCGCCACCAATTCCATGGCCGCCAGACCGCGGTCAATCAGCAGCACCGATTCCGGCTTGTATTTGGACAAACGCAGCGCTTCGTCCAGCAGCGGCTTGTAGGCCACGGCCTTGCCGCCGCGAGAACCCGCATCGGCACTCACAATCACCCGGGGCTCGGCATCTTCAATGCGCGAGGCCAAGGAACCAGACGCAAAACCACCAAACACCACCGAATGAATCGCACCAATGCGGGCACAAGCCAGCATGGCAAAAGCGGCTTCAGGGATCATGGGCATGTAAATCAGCACCCGGTCACTCTTTTGCACCCCCAGGTCTTTAAGCACTGCGGCCATGCGCTGCACTTCAGCGTGCAATTCGCGAAAGCTGTAGGTTTTTTCCTGGTTGGTTTCGGTGGACACAAAAATCAGCGCCGCCTGATCCGGGCGCGTTACCAGATGCCGATCCACCGCGTTGTGGCACAAGTTGGTCACACCACCCGCAAACCATTTGGCAAACGGCGGGTTGCTGTAATCGCAAATTTGCGTGGGCTCCACTTTCCAGTCCACCAATTTGGCTTGTTCGCCCCAAAAACCGTCGCGATCATTAAGGGAACGTTGGTGGAAGGCTGCGTAATGGGTCATGGGTGGTCTCCGATGGTTATGAGTAAACTGAATTCATAATTATGAACCCTGAGCTTGCAACACCCTGACGACAGAAAAAATACCTGCAGATTCCCTTCAGCCTCTATATTACTATCTTTTAAGTAGCATCTAGCCCTTATTTATAAAGGGCTAGATGCCAATTTACTTAATTAATACTTGCAACGCCTTGAACTGCGGATGCTCGGCACTGCGCAGCCACTCAAACAGCACCATTTCCGTGGACACCAGCTCGGCACCGGCACCGGCCAGACGGTCAAAGGCGGCATCACGGTTGCGTTCGGTGCGTGAACTGCAGGCATCGGTGACCACCCACACGTCAAATTCATCTTCAAGCAGGTGCAACGCGGTTTGCAGCAAACACACATGAGCCTCACACCCCGCCACCACCACACTGCTGCGCTCGGTGGGCGTGTTGGACGGTTTTTGCAAGTGCTTGGGCAGGCTGCGGGCATTGCCAGCGGGCGCTTGGAGAGGGGGACGCAGCCATTCGCCCAAACCTTCTTCCACCCCACTGAACTGCATTTTGGCCAGCGTGTTCCAGCACAAGGCCCGTAATTCGGGCAGGTTTTCACCCAGTTTGGACGGGTTTTGCTCGGTGCCCCATACCGGCACTTGCAGCAACTGCGCAGCCTGCGCCAAGCGCAATGCGTTGGCTAACACCAGTGGGGCCTCAAAAATAGCGGCCATCAGACGCGGTTGGTAGTCAATCAAGACCAGTTGTGAGCGTTCAGATTCAAGCAACATGACAGGCTTTCCTTAAGAAAAAGATATTCAATCGGCTATTTTGACGACCACGCGGCCACGCACCTGCCCCGCCATCAGGGCTTGAGCCTGAGCCACGCAGTCTTGCAATGCCACCTCATGCACCATCGACTCCAGCCGCGTCAAGTCCAGGTCGCGGGCCAGTCGATCCCAGGCGCGCTGGCGTTTGGCAAGCGGGGCCATCACCGAATCCACGCCAGCCAGCGTCACACCACGCAAAATGAACGGCATCACGCTGGTGGGCAAGTCCATGCCCTGCGCCAGGCCACAAGCTGCCACTACGCCGCCGTAACGGGTTTGCGCCAAGGCATTGGCCAACGTGTGTGAACCTACGGCATCAACCACAGCGACCCAGCGCTCTTTTTGCAACGGTTTGCCGGGGGCTGACAAATCCGCACGGTCAATGATGCTGGCCGCACCCAGGTTTTTCAGGTACGCCTCTTCTGAGGCCTTGCCGGTGGCCGCCACCACCGTGTAGCCCAATTTGGCCAGTAGGGCAACGGCAACGCTACCCACCCCCCCAGTGGCTCCGGTCACCAACACGTCGCCCTGCCCGGGTTGCAGGCCATGGTCTTCCAACGCCAACACACACAGCATGGCGGTGTAACCCGCCGTGCCGATCGACATGGCCTGACGCGGTGTGAAAGCACCGGGCAGACGCACCAGCCAATCCCCTTGAAGGCGTGCTTTTTCAGCCAGACAGCCCCAACGGGTTTCGCCCACTCCCCAGCCGTTATGCACCACTTGGTCACCCACTTTCCAGTTGGGGTGGCTGGACTCCAGCACCGTCCCCGCTCCGTCGATGCCTGCCACCATGGGCCACTGCCGTACCACCGGGCCTTTGTTGGTGATGGCCAGAGCGTCCTTGTAATTCAGTGTGGAATAGTTCAGCGCCACCGTCACATCACCCGCTGGCAAGCGTGATTCGTCTAAGGGTGTGATGCCAACCCGAAAATCGGGCGTGTTGTCGAGAAGTAGTGCTTTGAACATAAAAACCTTTAATTCAATTTAAATCAATTAGTTACAAGTGTTTAACGAGAAAACACTTTAAGTTTATCAAGCGGTTAAACTCCTGCAATGCTACAACCCTTGCGAATTCTCGTGGCTTCTTTTTGCCTGCTGTCCAGCCTAGCCTACGCAGATACCCAAGAAGTACCCGATCCATTGAACCTCTTGCTTGACAACAGCAAGGTGCTGCTCACCCATGTGGACGAAGCGCGTCACTCGGTGAGCGACAAGGCCGCTGACCTGGTAGGTAGCGCCTTGGGATTTCTAGGCGTACCGTACAAGCGTGGCGGCAATTCGGCCGATACCGGCTTTGATTGCAGTGGTTTTGTAAAAACCGTCTACGAGCAGACTGTCGGACTGATCTTGCCACGCAAGGCCGCGCAGCAAGCTGCCGCCACCCAGCGCATTGACAAAGCTGATTTACAGCCGGGTGATTTGGTGTTTTTCAATACCATGCGCCGCGCCTTCAGCCATGTCGGCATCTACATCGGTGAAGGCCAATTTATTCACTCCCCCAGACCCGGTGCAGAAGTGCGCGTGGAAAACATGGGGGTATCCTACTGGAGCCGTCGCTTTGACGGTGCCCGCCGGGTTCCAGTGGCCGACGCCAGGTCAGCCCCAGAAGTAAAAACTACCGAACCAAAAATGTAATCACCGGCGCACTGATGTCGCTAAAAGGCGTACCCAGTGCCACTTCGCCTTTGCCGTGAAGCACACACTCTTCCCGGCGCAAAAGCACATCCGCACCGCCGCCTGCAAACCTGATCCAGCAGCCATACGAACTGACATCCACCAGCATGATGCTGCCGTTGCGCCAATCCAGCCGCGCATGTTGCCTGGAAACCCGGGGGTCATTCACCACAAATTCGGCCTGACGAACTCGGCCAATATGGATTGGCAGCTCAAATGACTTGAAGGTTTTAGCATTGTCTAGCCAGGTGAGCTCAATCTGGCTCCCCAAGGCATCCCGTTTAGAGTCCACAAATCCATCGGCCAACGGGGACTGGATGGTGAAATACTGCGAGTCCGTGTCTTCCTGCCACTCCAACTGGTACACGTTGCACCATTCGGTGCGTCCCCTGACCTGAATTGGCCCCAGGGGGCGAAGGTGGAATTCCTGTGCCAGATGGCTCCCATCCACCACCTCAGCGTTGAGCCAGATTTGCTGCGGCCCAGTCAATTCACTCAAGCGTGCTGCGATGTTCACCGCATCACCATAACAGTCGTCGCCCACCATCTCCACATCGCCTCGCGCCACGCCAATGCGAAGCGGCATTTTGGTGTTGTTCTTGGGGGATAAAAAACGGGTTTCAAATTCACGCTGCACATCAATCACGGCCGTCACCGCCTGGCGGTTATCCGAAAAAACCACCAACACGCCGTCGCCCAGGAATTTCACCACCCGACCGCCATTGATCGCAAATCGACCAGCCAACCAGGTGGTAATTTCAGTCACCAGCTCGGTGGCCTGGGCATTGCCCAATGATTCAAAAACGCCTGTACTACCGAACAAGTCAGCAAAAACAACCGTAGATTGAATACCCATGAACCATGCGCCTTTACATTAATGACACGAGTTTAGGCGAACTTTCAGGGGTGGTGACCAAAATGTCCCCAAACCAGCATCGCATCACGCCCGTCAACGCTCAAATCTACCTTTGCCCCAACCGGCAACAACACCTTGGTTTGCACATGGCCATACGGCAGGTTGGTGAGCACCGGCAATTTGCTGTGCTGACGCACCCAATCCACAACGCTTTGCAGCTTGAAGCCGCGGTCATGGCGGACGAGTTTGTAATCGGTGAACTGCCCCAGCAACAAGGCCTTTTGGCGCTGCAGCACCCCGGCATGCAACAACTGCGTCAACATGCGCTCTATCCGGTACGGATGCTCGGCCACGTCTTCCAGAAACAGCACGCCGCCTTTGATGTCAGGGAAATAAGGCGTGCCCAGCAGGGAAGTCAGTACCGTCAGGTTACCCCCCCAGAGCATCGAATTATTTATACAAAATGAGCCTGTAGCCCTCTTTAAATCTGCGCTTGCAGCTATTGAATCAATAGCATTCTGGCGTTTGTCCAGCGTTTGCCGCCAACCACTGCCCTCGCCCTGGCCTTGCAGCAAATCGTCAAAACAGGCTTCCATGATCTCGTCGGGCACAGGTGTGGCACCCGAGCCATGCCCATTTGCATCCAGCTGGTCACCCACGCCAAAGCCCTCGCACAGAGCCGGCCCAGACCAGGTTACGGCTCCGGTTTTGGCCAGCACCGCGCTCTGAAATGCGGTGAAGTCGCTGATGCCGACAAACGCCATGCCTTGGTCAATGGCTTTGGCTACTTGTTTGTAATGGATGTCCGCCAGGATGCGGGTCAAGCCATAACCACCGCGCGAAATCAGCGCTACATCCGCGCCACTGGCCGCAGCACGGTGGATGGCGGCCAGCCGGGTGGCATCGTCACCGGCAAAACGCTGGTAGCTGGTCAGGGCATCCGGGTCCACTTCGACCTCATGCCCGAGTGCTTTCAAGCGTGCCAAGCCGCGTTTGAAAGCAGCCTTGTCGCGCACTGCGCCAGAGGGGGAATAGATGTAAATGTGTTTTTTCATGGTTTGGTTTGTGGCATCCAGGCACGCAAGGCGGCGCGGTGACCGGCATCAGGGTACGGAGCCTGCAGCGCCTGCGGACTCAGCGCATCAGTGGGTTGTGATTGTCGCCCGGCAAAGCGCTCTGGAGCCAGATTGATGAGCTGACTTGCCAAGGTGTCCGTATCAGACTGACGAATGGCTGTACCTTCCTGCGGCTCAACCAACACCAACTGCTGCAAAGGTGAAAGGTTCAAGCGCTCCAGCCATTCCAGCAGCGCAGCGGCGTGCCAATCAAGCTTGTGAAAAGAAGATTTCTTGGGTTTGTCGCTCTGACCAAAACCGATCAGGTCGGGTGCCAGCACGCGCCGACCCAGCCTGATCTGTTGCGTCATGAAGCTGCGCCACTGCTGCGACCAGGCTTGCGCGCTGTGCAAGCACAGGTAAACCCTGGCCGCATCGACGGGGCCGGCATCTACATAGTGCAAGCGCAACCCGGCCAAAGACGGCAAATCTGCGACCTCAAACGCCGTCCCAGGCAGGTCTGGCAACCCCTCAAAACGCTGGGCAGGCGTGCGCAGCGCATCTTCACGCACCGGGCTGGCGCTGTGTGATTTTTGCGCGCGTTGCTGCCTGAAAAACGCTTGCAACACAGTGGCGCACTCCTCGGCCAGCACGCCCCCCAGCACCTGGGTCTGGTGGTTAAGCAGGGGCTGGGCAAACAGGTTCAGTACCGAACCCACCGCCCCGGTTTTGGGGTCTGCCACACCAAACACCACGCGCTTTAACCGTGCATGCAACATGGCTCCAGCACACATCGCGCAGGGCTCCAGCGTGACAAACAGTTCACAGCCCTCAAGCCGGTAATTGCCAAGATGTTGAGCCGCCTGGCGCAGCGCCACAATTTCGGCATGGGCACTCGGATCATGGCTATGCACTGGGGCGTTTTGCCCGACACCGATGAGCTTGCCATCACGCACCACCACGGCACCGACCGGCACTTCTCCAGCTTGCGCTGCGGTTTGCGCCTGCGTCAAGGCCGCACGCATCCAGTGCACATCAGAATCAGACATCGCCCCTGCTTCTGGCGGGTTCACTGGTCGTCGGGCATGGGACGCGCTTGCATCGCAGCGTCCACAGCCTGCTTCACTTGTTGCTGAATTTGCTGGCTCTGCTGAGTCAGATTGCCGGCTGCTGATGCAGGCACATCTGGCAAACCCGCTGGCACTTGCACAGCGGGTTTGGAAAGCCCCGTTGCTGCCATTTGCTTGCGTACCAAAGAACCCACCACAAGCAAGGCAATCATTAAACCAACCAACCCCAACATACCGCGCATCAGATTTCTCCTGCGTTAGCCGAGCTTATTCCCACTCAATGGTGGCCGGGGGCTTGCTTGACACATCATAGGTAACGCGGTTGATACCGCGCACTTCATTGATGATGCGGCTTGAGACTTTTTTCAGCAGCGCGTAGGGCAGTTCGGCCCAGTCTGCGGTCATGAAGTCGCTGGTTTGCACCGCACGCAGCGCCACCACGTAGTCGTAGGTGCGGCCGTCGCCCATGACACCGACGCTTTTCACCGGAAGGAACACGGTGAAGGCCTGGCTGGTGAGTTCGTACCAGGTTTTGCCAGTGGCTTCATCAACAAAGTTATTGAGCTCTTCCATGAAGATGGCATCAGCACGGCGCAGCAAGTCGGCGTATTCTTTTTTCACCTCACCCAGAATCCGCACGCCCAGCCCCGGGCCAGGAAACGGATGGCGGTAGACCATGTGGTAGGGCAAGCCCAGCGCCACACCGAGTTCACGCACCTCGTCCTTGAACAGTTCGCGCAGCGGCTCCAGCAGCTTCAGGCCGAGTTGCTCGGGCAAGCCGCCCACATTGTGGTGGCTCTTGATGACCACGGCCTTTTTGTTCTTGGCACCGCCGGACTCGATCACGTCCGGGTAAATGGTGCCTTGAGCCAGCCACGTCGCGCCTTTGACGGTGCGACCACCAACTTCTCCATTTTTTATAGCATCCTGCACAGTCAGCGCAAGGGCTTGAGCCTTAAAAACCTCTACAAATTCGCGGCCAATGATCTTGCGTTTGGCCTCCGGGTCGGCCACGCCAGCAAGCTGCCCCAAAAATTGGTCGGCCGCATCCACGCGAATCACTTTGGCGTGCAGCTTGCCGACAAACATGTCCATCACCATGTCGCCTTCGTTCAGGCGCAGCAGGCCATGGTCGACAAACACACAGGTCAACTGGTCGCCAATGGCGCGGTGAATCAGGGCTGCGGCCACCGACGAATCCACCCCGCCGGACAAGCCCAAAATCACCTCTTCGTCACCCACCTGCTGCCGAATCTGTTCCACCGCCTCGGCGATGTAATCGCCCATGATCCAGTCAGCGCGGGTAGCACAGATGTCGAGCACAAAGCGCTCCAGAATCGCCGCACCGCGCTTGGTGTGTGTCACCTCGGGGTGGAACTGCACCGCATAGAAGCGTCGCGACTCATCAGCCATGCCGGCAATTGGGCAGCTGTCGGTGCTGGCCATGAGCTTGAAGCCTGGCGGCAGCTCGGTGACCTTGTCGCCATGGCTCATCCACACCTGCAACATGCCATGACCCTCAGAAGTGGTGAAGTCGGCAATGCCATTGAGCAACGCGGTGTGGCCGTGGGCACGCACGTTGGCATGGCCAAATTCGCGCTGATGACCGCTGGTGACCACACCGCCCAACTGGTGCGCCATGGTTTGCATGCCGTAGCAAATGCCCAGCACCGGCACGCCCAGCTCAAATACCGCTTGCGGTGCCTTGTCGGTGGTGTCTTCATAGACGCTGGCGTGGCTGCCCGACAGAATGACGCCCTTGAGCTTGCCGTCACGCGCATAGGCACGAACCCAGTCATCACTCACATCGCAAGGATGGACTTCACAAAACACATGGGCTTCGCGCACACGCCGTGCAATCAACTGGGTGACTTGGGAGCCAAAGTCAAGAATGAGGATTTTTTGATGTGACATAGAAAAAAGTAAATCAGAAATGGGAATTGACATCCAGTTCAAGCATGGACTGCAGGCACCGAGCTAACGTCCATGTTCAACAAGGACACCTCTGAGCATGAAACATGCGTGCCCTGCGTAGGGCGGGCTTCAGCCCGCCATGGCCGACTGAAGTCGGCCCTACGACACGCCATTCTTGTCGGCTGTGGGCGTTGTTTCACGTTAACGTCCATGTTCAACAAGGACACCCCTGAGCATGAAACACGCGTGCCCTGCGTAGGGCGGGTTTCAACCCGCCATGGCCGACTGAAGTCGGCCCTACGACACGCCATTCTTGTCGGCTGTGGGCGTTGTTTCACGTTAACGTCCATGTTCAACAAGGACACCCCTGAGCATGAAACATGCGTGCCCTGCGTAGGGCGGGCTTCAGCCCGCCATGGCCGACTGAAGTCGGCCCTACGACACGCCATTCTTTTCGGCTGTGGGCGTTGTTTCACGTTAGCTCCGGGAGGTGACGGTTTATCACAGTTTGAACGGTCACAGCATCAATATCGCCCAAGTAGTTGTGATCCAGGATATTTCTAAAACCACTGATTTCCCGCCAGGAAATGCCAGGAAATTGGGCTTTGGGCATCTCGGGCAGCATCTGAGTGGCTTCGGACAGGGTTTGCAAATTACGCAACGAAGCATCAAACAGCACTTCATCCTGCGTCAAATCACCCCGACTTTGGATACGTTCGATTTTGGCAATCGCATCCAGAATATGGTGGGCATAAGCCACCCAAGTTTTGCTCATAACTCCATAGCCTCACGCAGTACATGCTGGCGGATGTGTGGGCTTAGTTCGTGCTCCGGCATCAGATCAACTCTACGCTTGAGCAGATCTGCGATTTGCTGCGTCAAAGGCAGTCGCTGCAAGAACAGGTCGTACCCACGCGGAAATTCAACCAAAAAATCCACATCGCTTTCAGGCGTTTCTTCACCCCGCGCCACCGAACCAAAAACCCGCAGATGGCTTGCACCGTATTGCTTTGCCAAGGTGTTCAGCGGGTCTTTCATTTGGCGAAGTTGTTCAAGCAACATGGGGAGTTTTTATTCAATGAAATCTGCTGCAAAAACTTTTTTAGCTATAAAAAGTAGAGCTGCTTACGCTTGCTGAATAAGGGCTAGACGCATATTTTACCTAAACTTTTTGAGTGTAAAAGACTCTGCCGCCTAGCCCACTTTTGGCGCTGCTCAATTCATGTGGGTTTATTCCGCCCGATAGTTGGGGGCTTCTTTGGTGATCTGCACGTCGTGCACATGGCTTTCGCGGATGCCGGCGGTGGTGATCTCGACAAACTCGGCCTTTTCCTGCAGCTCGGCGATGGTGGCGCAACCGCAGTAACCCATGCTGGCACGCAAGCCACCGGCCATTTGGTAAATGATCGACACCATGGAGCCTTTGTAAGGCACCCGCCCTTCAATGCCTTCGGGCACCAGCTTGTCGGCATTCGGGTTGGCGGTGCTGGACTCTTGAAAGTAACGGTCGGCGCTGCCTTGCTGCATGGCCCCAATCGAACCCATGCCACGGTAGCTCTTGTAGCTGCGCCCCTGGAACAAAATCACCTCGCCCGGCGCTTCTTCAGTGCCGGCAAACATGCTGCCCATCATCACCGTGCTGGCTCCTGCGGCAATGGCTTTGGAGATGTCACCGCTGAACCGGATACCGCCGTCGGCAATCAAAGGCACGCCAGTGCCGCGCAGAGCCGTAGCGACGCTGTCGATGGCCATGATCTGCGGCACGCCCACGCCCGCGACGATGCGGGTGGTGCAAATGGAACCCGGGCCAATGCCCACCTTGACCGCATCAGCCCCGGCCTCGACCAGCGCCAGCGCCGCTGCGCCGGTGGCAATGTTGCCGCCAATCACTTCCACTTGCGGAAAGTTTTGTTTGACCCAGCGCACCCGGTCTAGCACACCCTTGCTGTGGCCATGCGCGGTGTCCACCACAATCGCATCCACACCGGCACGGGCCAGCAATTCAACGCGCTCTTCAGTGCCCTCACCAACGCCCACCGCCGCGCCCACGCGCAACTTGCCTTGGGCATCGCGGGCCGCGTTGGGGAAACTGGTTTGCTTGGTGATGTCTTTTACGGTGATCAGGCCTTTGAGCTCAAAAGCGTCGTTGACCACCAGCAAGCGTTCAATTTTGAATTGGTTCAGCAACACCTTGGCTTGCGTGATGGTGGTGCCCTCTGGCACGGTCACCAGTTTTTCACGTGGGGTCATGATTTGGCTCACCGGCAGGTCGTAGCGGGTTTCAAAGCGCAAGTCACGCCCGGTGACCAGTCCCACCACCTTGCTGCCGTCGCAAACCGGAAAACCCGACACCCCCAAGTGCGCCGACATGTCCATCACCTGGCGCACGGTGTGCTGTGGGGTAATCACCACCGGGTCACGCAACACGCCCGACTCGTAGCGTTTGACCTTGGCCACTTTGGCGGCCTGCTGCTGTGCCGTCATGTTTTTGTGCACAATGCCCATGCCGCCCTCTTGTGCAATGGCGATGGCCAGACGGGATTCAGTGACCGTGTCCATGGCGGCTGAAACCAGCGGCAGGTTCAGGGCAATGTTTCGGGTCAGGCGGGTAGCTAGGGAGGTGTCCTTGGGCAGGACTTGGGAGTAGGCTGGCACCAGTAACACGTCGTCAAAGGTGAGCGCTTTACCAATCAGGCGCATAAGTGTGAGCTCCAAATTCTCGATTGTATCTGCCCGTTTACAAAACAAGCCTGGCAGTCCAGCCAACTTGACATAAACTAGATCGTCATGAACCTCATCCAATGCACTTTTATCACCATTTTTTGCTTTTTCTCGGCAGGCGTAAGTGCGCAGTGGGCTTGGGTCGACAAAGACGGCAAAAAAGTGTTCAGTGACCGTGCTCCCGCAGCCGACGTGCCTGACAAAAGCATCTTTAAACGGCCTGGGCGCAACGTCATGGCCGTCACACCAAGCTCAAACGACGCTGCCAGCTCAAACGACGCTGCAGAAAAACCAGCCTTACCCGCCCGGATCGTCGTCAGCAAACCGATGCCAGGGGTTGACAAAGACCTGGCAGAGCGTTTGAAGAAGACCGAACAAGAGCAGGCTGCAAAAAAGAAAGCCGAAGAAGAACGCATCAGCAAGGCCAAAGCTGACAACTGTCAGCGTGCCAAATTGGCACAAAAAAGTCTGGATTCAGGGGTGCGCCTGAGCCGCGTCAATGCCCAGGGCGAGCGCGAAATACTCGACGATGCCGCCCGCAGCGTAGAAACCAAACGACTGCAGGGCATTGTCCAAAGCGAGTGTCAATAACCCGCTTTTGCGCCCACCCGCTTTTTTTCAAACAACCCGGCACCACGACTGCCCTGTTTAACAAAACGCTCGCGCCGCGCCACCTTGGGGTCGACTCGCAAAGGCCGATAGACCTCTACCCGGTCGCACTCACGCAGCATCTGATCCAACCTGGCTTTGCGGCCCCAGACCCCCACCACGGTTTGATGCCGGTCAATTTCTGGAAAACGCTGCAACAAACCGCTGCGCTGCAAAGCCTGCAAGACACTACAAGGCGCATCCAGCTGCAGCGCCACTTCATGAACTTCGCGTGCCACCGGGGCATAAACCACGGTAACGTTCACCAACTGCTCACTCGCCATAAACTTGCTTGGCCCGTTTGACAAACGCGTCCACCATGCTGCCGGCAATTTTGTCGAACACCGGGCTGATGAGTCGTCCCAGCGTGTTGTCAAATCCGTAGGTCAGGGTCAGCTCCACCTTGCAAGCGCGTTGCGCAGCATCGCCCAGCGGCACAAAGTTCCATTCTCCTTCGAGTTTTGAAAACGGGCCGTTGACCAGATCAATGATGACCTGGCGATCCGCCACGTGCTTGTTGCGGGTGGTGAAAGTTTGGTGCAGGCCAGAAAAAGCCATGCCGATCTCGGCCAGCATGCCATTTTCTTCATGGGCCACCACACGAGCCTTGTCGCACCACGGCAAAAACTGCGGGTACGCGTCCACGTCTATGACCAACCGGTACATTTCTGCCGGGCTATACCAAATCAGGACGGATTTTTTAACAGTTTTCATAGAATGCAGGATGCGCGGGATTGTAGTCAAGCCTGGTTCGCATTCACACAAGATACCAAAACCACCCCATGGCCAAAAAACCCGATACCGCAACCCGCATTGCCGACAATAAAAAAGCCGCTTTCAATTATTTTTTTGAAGAGCGTTTTGAGGCCGGCATCGTGCTCGAAGGCTGGGAGGTCAAATCGCTGCGCGAAGGCAAAGTGCAATTGACCGATGGCTATGTGGTGATCCGCAACGGCGAGCTGTTCATCATCGGCCTGCAAATCCAGCCGTTGGGCACCGCCTCGACCCACATCACGCCCGACAAGCAACGCACCCGCAAGCTGCTGATGCACAAGGACGAGATCAAGCGCCTGATTGGCAAGGTGGAGCAAAAAGGCCACACCCTGGTACCCATCAACCTGCATTGGAAAGCGGGCAAGATCAAGTGTGAAATCGCGCTGGCCAAGGGCAAGGCCGAGCATGACAAGCGCGACACCATCAAAGACCGTGAAGGCAAACGCGAGGTGGAGCGTGCCATGAAGGTGCACCACCGCTAAAGCTCGACGCCCACGTAAACGCGTCAATCAAGGTCACGCAGTGGGAGGCTTTGAGCCTAGCACGGACTTTCAACCTAGGTTTCTTCTTGGCTAACAGCTATTGAAAATGTAGCAAAGCATTGCGTGATGTATGCGACATCAACAAACTGCAACTCGGCCAGTGCGTCCCATGCAGATGCCAATTGATCTACCGCCAGGCCATGGTCGGCCAGGCCGAGCGCCATCGCGTCACCCGCGCCCAAAGGGGTTCCGGTCAGGGCCAGCCATTCGCCCACCGAGCTCGGTCACCATGCGGTGCGATGCGCCCTGGCTGATACCCATGCCGCCGCCCATGACCGCCAGCTACGTCGTCACGACTACCCAGTCGCGCCGCCAGCAGCCTACTCGGGCGCGTCCAACGGAAGGAGTCTAGGTTCAAGGCATTGAGCACCTGCGGACGGTTCAGGGTGATGCACCCCACCCGCCCACGAATTTCCACAACGACTTCAGGCAACATCTTCATACCCTGCCCCTCCAGGCCACCATTTCATTGGCGACCAACGCACCAATCACCACCGAACCACCCATCAGCACGTTGTGGCTCGGTACTTCACCCGCACCCAGCCACGCCAGCAAGATACCAAAAATAACTTCTAACAAACCCAGCAACGCCACTTCAGGTGCTTTGAGCACCTGGGTACAGGCGACTGCCAACACACAGGGAATGGCCAGCTGAAACAGCCCCAAACCAGCCAACAACAACACGTCATGGGCAGAGGCTTGCAGCGGCCAGGCCAGCGGCAGCGTGATCAAAGACGACCACACGCCACCCATCAACACAGCGGGAATCAGATCGACGTTTTTTCCCTGGGCGTGCGAGTGCTGGGTGATGGTCCAATTGGCTGCGCCAGAGATCGGCACGCCCAACGCCACCACAGTGCCAGCTAGGCTAAAACCCTCTGCCAGGTGCGTGCCATACATGTAGGTGATGCCGCACCCGGCCACCACAATCGCAGCCCAGGTACGCTGCGCAATTCGGTGACCCAAAAAAATGCGCGTGGCCAGTGCGGTGAACAGCGGCATCAGCGCCATCGTTACCAACACGTTGGCCACAGTGGTCAGCGTCAAGGCCAGCATGAAAAAAGTGAACATACCGGCCCAGCACAAACCCAACAGCCACAGTGCAGCGCCGCCGTGACGCATACGGGCAAAGACCGCCCGCCCCTTGGCCAGCGGCAAGATCACCAACAGGCTCAGCACAGTGAAAAAACTGCGCCAAAACGTCACCTCAAAGCTGCGCGCTTGCTCCAGATGACGCGACACTACACCGGCCGTTGACCAGAGCAGGGTCACCACCAGCATCAGCAACACTGCACGGTTATGGGAAAGTTTCAAAGCAGCCCCCAAGGCATCCATTGGTCTCAAACGTTAAAAAAGCGCTGTTACTTCAACCTTAAGTCGAAGTAACAACGCCCTCTTGGCCCGCGTTTCTCCGAGCCTCATCAAGCTGCTGGTCAATCAGCCGTTGCGGCCAGCCTTCTTGCGGTCATGCTCAGAGAGGTGACGCTTGCGCAGGCGGATCGATTTTGGCGTGATTTCAACCAGCTCGTCGTCTTCAATGAACTCCACACCGTATTCCAGCGTCAACTGGATCGGCGGCGTGATCTTGATCGCATCTTCTTTGCCTGACACGCGGAAGTTGGTCAGCTGCTTGGTACGCGTGGCGTTCACCACCAGGTCGTTGTCACGGTTGTGGATGCCCACAATCATGCCTTCATACACTGGGTCATTGGCGGTGACAAACATGCGGCCACGGTCGTCGAGCTTGCCCAATGCGTAGTTGAAAATTTCACCGGCATCCATGGAAATCAGCACGCCATTCTTGCGGCCTTCGATGTCACCCTTGTGCGGCTCGTAGCTGTCAAAAATGTTGGAGATCAGGCCCGAGCCCCGTGTCAAGTTCAGGAATTCATTGGTAAAGCCAATCAGACCCCGCGCTGGAATGCGGTATTCCAGGCGCACCCGGCCACGGCCGTCCGGTTCCATGTTGACCAGGTCGCCACGGCGTTCACCCAGCGCCTGCATCACACCACCCTGGTGTTGTTCTTCAATGTCGGCGGTGACCATTTCAATCGGCTCGTGACGCTCGCCGTTGACCTCACGGAACACCACGCGCGGTTTGCTCACAGCCAGTTCATAGCCTTCGCGGCGCATGTTTTCCAGCAAAATGGTCAAGTGCAATTCGCCCCGACCCATGACTTCGAAGATACCTTCTTCGTCGGTTTCACTGACGCGCAAAGCCACGTTGGATTGCAATTCTTTTTGCAAACGATCCCAAATCTGGCGGCTGGTGACGTACTTGCCTTCACGGCCAGCCAGCGGGCTGGTGTTGACGCAAAAGTTCATCGTCAGCGTGGGCTCATCCACCCGCAGCATCGGCAGCGGCGCAGGTGTAGCGGGGTCGGTGATAGTGACACCAATGCCGATGTCGGCAATGCCGTTGATCAGCACAATTTCACCTGGCCCGGCTTCATCGGTCTGCACCCGATCCAGCCCTTGGAACGTCAACACCTGGTTGACGCGCCCCTTGACGGCTTTGCCGTCCGGGCCTTCCATGACGACCACGTCCATCATCGGCTTGATGGTGCCCTGCTTGATGCGACCGACACCAATGCGGCCGACAAAGCTGGAAAAATCCAGTGCCGAAATTTGCAACTGCAGCGGTGCTTTGGGGTCACCTTCCTGATGCGGCACATGGTTCAGAATGGTGTCAAACAGGGCGGACATGTCCGGGCCCCATTGTTCGCCCTGACCGCCTTCTTCAAGTGACGACCAGCCGTTGATGCCCGAGGCATAGACCACCGGAAAATCCAGCTGTTCATCGGTGGCACCGAGCTTGTCAAACAAATCAAACGCAGCATTGACCACAAAGTCAGGACGTGAACCAGGTTTGTCGACCTTGTTGACCACCAAAATCGGCTTCAAGCCCAAAGCCAGCGCTTTTTTGGTCACAAAGCGGGTTTGCGGCATGGGGCCTTCTTGGGCATCAATCAGCAACACCACGCCGTCGACCATGCTCAGGGCACGTTCCACTTCACCGCCAAAGTCCGCGTGACCGGGGGTGTCAACGATGTTGATGTGGGTGCCTTTCCAGGTTACGGCGCAGTTTTTGGCCAGAATGGTGATGCCGCGCTCTTTTTCAATCGCGTTGTTGTCCATCACGGTGTCGACCACTTTTTCGTGCTCGGCAAAGGTGCCAGACTGACGCAGCAATTGGTCAACCATGGTGGTTTTACCGTGGTCAACGTGGGCAATGATTGCAATGTTTCGGATTTGTTTATGGGCCATGGTTCTCTTTCTTAAAGGGGTTGGCATTCGGATGCATTCAAACCTGCTTGTGTCCGCAATGCCGTTGCAATCTGTTCAATTTCAATCGGGCTGAGCAGCCGCCCGGGGATCAACTCGCCTGCCGTCACATGGGCTGTACCCAGCAGCGCGTTCGTTTCTTCTTCATACACCGCGACTTGCGCCGCGTCCGGCCAGGAGCCGCGGCGGCGCAAACCGCTCAAAAAGCGACCCGCATTGTCGCTGTCCAGTGTGACTACCGTGTGATGGGCCAGCAAACTGTCCACCGGCAGCAAGCAGGCCAGACGCTCGTCTTCTGTCATGGCCTCCAACGCCGCCAGCGTGACACATTGCGACACCTCAAAGCCGCCGGTGCCGACACGACGCAAGGCGCTCAAATGTGCGCCACAACCCAAAGCTTCGCCGATGTCTTCACCCAGGGTACGGATGTAGGTTCCCTTGCTGCACTTTACTATTATATCCATAGCTACTTGCGCAGTATCAGCAAGGGCTAGAGGCATATTTAACTCATAAATTTCAACTTCACGCGCGACCCGTTCCACCTCAAGGCCGGCGCGCGCATAGTCGTACAAAGCCCGGCCATCTTTCTTCAAGGCACTGTGCATCGGCGGCACCTGGGCGATGCGCCCGGTGAACTGTGGCTTGACACGCGCCAAGTCCGCTGGCGTGACCGATACCGGCCGTACTGCAATCACCTCACCTTCTGCATCGCCGGTGCTGGTCTTTTGACCCAGGCGCAAGGTGGCCGCATAAGTTTTGTCAGCATCGAGCTGCAACTGGCTGAATTTGGTGGCAGCCCCAAAACACAAGGGCAACACACCACTGGCCAACGGATCAAGCGTGCCGGTGTGGCCGGCTTTTTCAGCGCGCAGCAGCCACTTCACTTTTTGCAGGATGTCGTTGCTGCTCCAGCCCAGGGGCTTGTCGAGCAACAACACGCCGTGCAGCGGCCGTCGCGCGAGCTTGCGTTGTTGCTGGGGAGGTGATGCCAATGTCTGCATGCTGGTAAAAAGAGCCTGAGATGGAAACTGAGAGCAGCTTCCAAACCCTTGGAACCTGACCCCCAATTATTTTCAGTCGTCCTTGGCGCGCGAAGCGACTGCACGGGCAATCAGCGCATTCATGTCGGCCGCCCGCTCAGGCGTTTGGTCGTAAATGAAGTGCAGGGTTGGCACGGTGTGGATATGCAGCCGTTTAAACAGCCCGGCACGCAAAAACCCGGCAGCCTGGTTCAAGCCTTCGGTACAGGCTTTCACATCACCGGCCAGCAAGCTGAAAAACACCTTGGCATGGGCATAGTCCGGCGTGACTTCCACCCCCTGCAGGGTGACCATACCCACGCGCGGGTCTTTCAACTCGCGTGCGATCAGTTCCGTCAGATCCCGCTGTATCTGGTCGGCCACCTTGAAGGCACGATTGGGTGTGGCTGATTTTTTATGCACAGTTCAAACCCATGTGCTTAAAGCGTACGCGCCACTTCGCGAATCTCAAAGAATTCCAGCACGTCACCGTCTTCGATGTCGTTGTAGTTCTTGATGTTCAAACCGCAATCGAAGCCTTCGCGCACTTCCTTGGCATCGTCCTTGAAACGCTTGAGCGATTCGAGTTCGCCGGTATAGATGACCGTGTTCTGACGCAGCAGGCGCAAGCGTGCCGTGCGACGCACCACCCCCGAAGTGACCATACAACCGGCAATCGAGCCAATCTTGGAGACCTTGAAGATTTGACGAATCTCGGCCGTACCGATGACTTCTTCTTTCTTGTCCGGGGTCAGCATGCCTGACATAGCCAGCTTGAGGTCGTCCACAGCGTCATAAATGATGTCGTAGTAGCGAATGTCCACGCCGTTGTTCTCGGCCAGTTTGCGCGCACCGGCATCGGCACGGGTGTTGAAACCAATGATGACGGCTTTGGCGGCAATAGCCAGGTTCACGTCCGACTCGCTGATGCCACCCACGGCGGCATACACCAGCTGCACCTTGACCTCGTCGGTAGAGAGCTTCAACAGCGATTGACCCAAGGCTTCTTGCGAACCTTGCACGTCGGCCTTGACGATGATCGGCACCATCTTGACCTCGCCTGCCGTCATGTCGGTAAACATGTTCTCCAGCTTGGCTGCCTGTTGCTTGGCCAGCTTGGTGTGGCGGAACTTGCCGGCGCGGTAGGTGGCAATTTCACGGGCACGGCGCTCGTCCGACAGCACCATGAATTCATCGCCCGCTTGCGGCACCTCGGTCAAGCCTTGAATTTCAACCGGAATCGACGGGCCTGCGGTCTTGATGGTTTTGGCGTTTTCGTCCAGCATGGCACGCACACGGCCATAGGTTTGCCCCGCCAGCACGATGTCGCCGGTTTTAAGTGTGCCGGACTGCACCAGCACGGTGGCGACCGGGCCACGACCCTTGTCCAACTGGGCTTCAATCACCAAGCCCTTGGCCATGGCTTCTACCGGCGCTTTCAGTTCCAGCACTTCGGCTTGCAACAGCACTTGTTCCAGCAACTCATCAATGCCCTGACCGGTTTTGGAGGACACGGCCACAAACGGCGAGTTACCGCCAAATTCTTCAGGAATCACCTCTTCTGCGACCAGTTCGTTTTTGACCCGGTCGGCATTGGAATCGGGCTTGTCGATTTTGGTGATGGCCACCACAATCGGCACCCCTGCCGCCTTGGCGTGTTTGATGGCTTCTTTGGTTTGCGGCATGACACCGTCATCAGCCGCCACCACCAGAATCACGATGTCAGTCGCCTGCGCACCACGGGCACGCATGGCCGTAAACGCCTCGTGGCCGGGGGTATCCAGAAACGACACCACACCACGCGCGGTCTCCACGTGGTAAGCCCCAATGTGCTGGGTGATGCCACCGGCTTCACCCGATGCCACCTTGGTACGGCGGATGTAATCAAGCAGCGAGGTCTTGCCGTGGTCAACGTGGCCCATGACGGTCACCACAGGGGCGCGCGGCAAAGATTCAGCTTGCTGTTGCGACACTTCGTCGTCGGTAAAGGCTTCTGGGTCATCCAGCGCGGCCACCACCGCTTTGTGACCCATTTCTTCGACCAGAATCATGGCCGTGTCCTGATCCAGCGGTTGGTTGATGGTGACCATCTGGCCTAACTTCATCAGGTGCTTGATCACTTCTGAGGCTTTGACGGCCATCTTGTGCGCCAACTCCGCCACGGTGATGGTTTCTGGCACGTGCACTTCAAGCACCCGCACTTCTGCCGGTGCTTGTTGCTGGTGGTGGTCATCATGGCCACGGTCATTGCTGCCACGACGACCACGTGGGCCGCCACGCCAATTGCTGTTGCGCCCAGCACCCGCACCGGTGTCCCCTCGGGTGGGAATGCCTTTTTTCTTGGCCGGATCGCCCGCCCAACTGCTGGACAATTTAGCAGATTTGACTTCTTTGCCAGCACCGGCAGCTGCACCCGCAGCCCCAGCAGTCGCGCCTGCAGCAGGTTTGGCAGCAACCGTGCCGGCTGGTTTGTGCAAGGTGCCTTTGATGCCTGCCTTGGCCGCATCAACGGCGGGCTTGGGTTCTTCTTTTTTGGGTGGCAGTTTTTTGCCCGGCTGCGACATCATCAAGCGGATGGCAGCAGCTTCGGCTTCGGCCTTGCGACGGCGGTCAGTCAGGTCTTCGGCACGAATCTGGTCTTGGGCCGCCTGCGCTTTGGCGTCAGCGGCCGCCTTGTTTATAGCTGCGCTTTTTTCCTGCAAGTCCGCATCCGCCTGACGTTTAGCTTGCTCAGTGGCTGCGGTATCTGCGACCTTTTCTTGCGCAAGTTGCTCAGATGTTTTTTCGGTGTTCGCTTGAGGGTTGACTTTTGACGCTTTTTTCTCGGCCAACTCTGCGGCTGCGGCTGCGGCTGCGGCTGCCGCCTGCGCTTGCTGTGCAGTGGCAATTTCAGCGGCTTGACGCGCCGCCAATTCAGCCGCTTCACGTTGCTTGCGACGCTCCGACAATTCTTCTTCCTGACGACGGATCAGTTCGGCCTGACGACGCGCTTCTTCTTCGCGCCGCGACAACTCGGCGTGGTCAATCACCGGAGTCGATTCTTCTGCTTCTTGCGGCTTTACCACCGGAGCCGGTGCGTCCAATACATCATCACGACGCACAAAGGTGCGCTTCTTGCGCACCTCAACCTGAATCGTGCGCGCCTTGCCGGTGGCATCGGCCTGCTTGATCTCAGTGGTCGATTTTTTGACCAGGGTGATTTTTTTGCGTTCACCGGTAGCAGTGCCATGGCTGGCCTGCAGGAAACCCAACAGCCGCTGTTTGTCAGCCTCTGTGAGGGTGTCAGATGCGGCTGCTTTAGCCACGCCTGCCGACTTCAGTTGCTCAAGCAAAGTGTCGGTTGTTTTCTTGAGTTCTTTGGCAAACTCGGCGACGGTCATACTGGACATTTTTTGGGTAACCTTTGTTTTCGACCTTCATGCCCCCACGGACACCTTGGTCGCTGCTTGACTATTTGTTCATGATCAGGACTCTTGTGAAGACACGTCATTGGCAAACCAATGTTCACGCGCCTTCATGATCAAAGCCTTGGCCTCGTCCTCTGACTGGCCGGTCAACTCTGTCAACTCGTCCACCGCCAGATCGGCCAGGTCGTCGAGGGTATGAATACCCCCTGCGGCCAGCTTGGCCAGATGATCAGCACTCAGTCCTTCAAGGTCACTGAGCGCAAGGGCCACGCTGTTGACACTTTCTTCGTTGGCAATTTCCATGTTCAGGAGCGCGTCTTTGGCACGGTTGCGCAATTCATTGACAGTGTCTTCGTCAAAGCTCTCAATTTCGAGCATTTCTTCCAGCGGCACGTAAGCCACCTGCTCCAGGCTGGCAAAACCTTCGGCAATCAACAGGTCGGCAATTTCTTCGTCGACGTCGAGTTTTTCCATGAACAGCGCACGGCTGGCATCCACCTCAACCGCTTGCTTTTGTGCCGATTCGGCCGCATCGAGAATGTTGATTTTCCAGCCGGTGAGTTCAGCCGCCAGGCGCACGTTCTGTCCGCCACGACCAATGGCAATCGCCAGGTTTTCTTCATCCACCACCACATCCATGGCATGACGTTCTTCGTCCACCACGATGCTGCTCACATTGGCAGGCGCCAGCGCACCAATCACAAACTGGGCCGGGTCTTCGCTCCAGAGCACGATGTCCACACGCTCACCAGCAAGTTCATTGGTGACCGCATTCACACGGGTGCCACGCACACCGACACAGGTGCCGATGGGGTCGACGCGCTTGTCGCGTGACAACACGGCGATCTTGGCGCGCGAACCAGCATCACGGGCGCAGGATTTGATCTCCAGCAGACCCTGTTCAATCTCAGGCACCTCATTGCGGAACAACTCGATCATGAAGGCCGGGGCCGAACGCGACAGCACAATCGGTGCGCCACGCAAGGTCAGGTCCACTTCCATGATCATGGCGCGCACCCGGTCACCGGTGCGGAAATTTTCCTTGGGGATCATCTCGCCACGGCGCAGACGACCCTCCACGCGACCGGATTCAACAATCAGATCGCCCTTGTCCATGCGCTTGACTGTGCCCACAAACACCTTGTCACCGCGTGACATGAAGTCGTTGAGCAACATTTCACGCTCAGCATCACGGATTTTTTGCAAGATCACCTGCTTGGCTGCCATGGCACCTATGCGGCCAATGGGCAGGGATTCGATGGTTTCCTCGATGTATTCATCGACCTCGATGTCAGGAATTTGCTCTTTGGCTTCAAACAGCAAAATTTCTTGATCAGGCAGCTGCAAGCCCGCCTCATCGGGCACCACGTGCCAGCGCCGAAAGGTTTCGTACACACCGGTGTCGCGGTTCAGCGCCACACGAATGTCCACATCGCCCGCATAAAGCTTTTTGGTGGCTTGCGCCAAGGCGGACTCCACCGCACCAAACACCACATCACGCTCGACGTTTTTCTCGCGTGAGATGGCATCGACCAACATTAACATTTCGCGATTCATGCCAAGGCTCTCCTGTTTCAATTCAAATGGGGTTCAGAATCATCCAAAGACTGGGCTTGCGCGCGGCCTTTGAAGCTGACGATGGGCGCCAGACGCGCCTCTTTGATCTCACTCAATACAAATCCAAGCGCCTGCAAGGGCGGCAGCACACGCTTTTTACTGATCTTCTGGCCGGGTTTGACCACCAACTCATCACGCCAGACGATTTGCCAGGAAGTCTCTGGCAAAGCCGCTTGCGGCGCATCGGCAAGCACCTCAACCCGTTCCAGCACACCACGGAATTTTTTACGGTTGGCACTGACCTGACCCGCCGCTGCAGCACCCAGCGGCGCTTTCAGGGTCACATCGATGGTTTGCCCGACAAAACGCTCAAAATCCTGGTCGTTGCGCAAGGGACGATCAATACCTGGTGAAGACACCTCAAGGCGGCGGTACTCAATTTGATCCACCTCTAGGGCAAACTGCAACTGGCGCGTGACCTTTTCGCAGTCTTCCACCGTCACAAACTGCTCCAACACGGGTGCGTCTGCAAGCGGTTTTGTCCAAGGCAAATCAATCGTGATGCGCAGCAGACCACCGGCGGAACGTTCAATTTCCACCAGGTCATAGCCTAAGCCAGTCACAATTTGTTCAACAATTTCCTTGAGCGCCACCAGCAGTTCAACCCTAAATTTGGATGCATCAAAAACAATCGACCAAAAAAAACGGGCGGAAATGACTCGCCCGTTTGGTCGTGAAGCCGTGGATTGTAGCCTAAATTTTACCAAAAAGCCTTGATTTGTAAGGATTATTCGGTAGCCCCTTGAGCAAATCATGGCATGCGACAATTCAACGACAACGGCCGCTGCACTCATCCTTTACCTAAACTTCAGTGCAGCAGTAAAGCACAACAAATGCAAACAAGAGGTTGATATTGATATGGGTTTCCTGACTGGCAAAAAATTGTTGATCACCGGGGTGTTGTCCAACCGCTCCATCGCTTACGGCATTGCCAAGGCCTGCCATGCGCAAGGCGCCGAGCTGGCTTTTAGCTACGTGGGCGAGCGCTTCAAAGAGCGCATCACCGAATTTGCCGCCGATTTCAACTCCACCCTTATTTTTGATTGCGATGTGGCCGACGATGCACAAATTGACAACCTGTTCAAGGATTTGTCCAAAACCTGGCCGACCTTTGACGGCTTTGTGCACAGCATTGGTTTTGCCCCGCGCGAGGCCATTGCCGGTAACTTTCTGGATGGCCTGACGCGCGAAAACTTTCGCATTGCGCACGACATCAGCGCCTACAGCTTCCCGGCCATGGCCAAAGCGGCTCTGCCCTACCTGAACCCGACCGCATCGCTGCTGACACTCACCTATTTGGGTGGCGTGCGTGTGGTGCCCAGCTATAACACCATGGGGCTGGCCAAAGCGTCACTGGAATCTTCGGTGCGTTACCTGGCCGATGCCGTGGGCAACAAAGGCATTCGTGTCAACGGCCTGAGTGCCGGGGCCATCAAAACCCTGGCTGCCAGTGGCATCAAGGACTTTGGCAAATTGCTCGGCATCTCTGCCGCAGCTTCGCCCCTGAAGCGCAATGTGACGATTGACGAAGTCGGCAACGTGGCCGCCTTTTTGCTCAGTGACCTGGCCTCGGGCATGACCGGTCAAATCTCTTATGTGGACTGTGGTGTGAGCCAGACTGCGGTCGCAGTCGTCGAATCAGACTCTTGATAAAAATGGCCTTTAGCCCTTTAAAATAAAGGGCTTATAGCTATTTATTGCATAGCATTCAACAATCAGGGGTGGGCGCTGCCCGCATACAGCCACGGCATGTCCAGCAAGCGTTCCCCCAGCACCTTCATGGCCAGATCCCGACCCCAGCGCATCGGGCCGGTGGCGTGGAAAATTTCACCATTTTTGATTGCTCGCGCCTGCACCTGGGCGTTGCGTGCCCAACGTGCCTGGGCGTAGCGCTGCAACTGCGCAGACACCGACTCTGTATCGGCATGGGGCAGGCTCCTCGGCGTGATCGCCCAGGCCAGGGCCGCCGCATCTTCAATCGCCATGCCCGCCCCCTGCGCCAGGTAGGGTAGCATTGGGTGCGCGGCATCCCCCAGCAGAGCCACCCGCCCCTTGGCATGTTCATGCGCACCCTGCATCGGTGGACGAATGCTCAGCGGCCACAAGCGCCAGTAGCCAATGGCGGCCACCAGGTCTTGCAGCGCAGGGCACGCCACAGCCATGCAGTGCTGCAGATCACGGGCATTGGCGCTGTGGTCCCAGCACGACATGTCGCCCTGCACCTGACCATGCACGATGGCCACCACGTTGAGCCAGTCACCACCACGCACAGGATACTGCACCACATGCAGCCGGGGGCCAAGCCACACCGTCACCTGATCCGAGCGCAGGTGCGCCGGTAAATCAGCCTGCGCCACCATGGCCCTGTAGGCCAGATGTCCGGTGGGCTGCGGCGTGCCGTCGTTGAGCAGGGCTTGGCGCACTGCGCTCCAACCGCCATCAGCCCCCACCAACAGGTCACTGCAGGTGTGCAGGTCGTTAGAAAAGTCGGTGCTGACCCCGTCGTCACCTTGGGCGAAGTGCAAAAAGCTGCTGCCAAAGTGCAGCTCAATACCGGCTGTGGCGCGTGCTGCACCCAACAACACCCCATGCAGATCGCCGCGATGCACGGTCAGGTAAGGGGCTCCGTAACGCGCTTCAAACGCTTCGCCCAAGCGCAAACGCCCTAGCCGGTGGGCGCTGGTGGCACTGCGCACCTGAATGTGTGCGGGCTGTGCCGCCACCCGGTGCAACGCGTCCTTCAGGCCCCAGCCGTACAGCACCTTGACCACGTTGGGGCCGAGTTGCACGCCCGCCCCCACTTCAGAAACCTCAGCCGCACGCTCGCACAGCGTGACCGCATGCCCAGCTTGTGCGCAAGCCAAGGCAGCCGCCAGGCCACCGATCCCACCACCTGCTATTTGTACTTTGCTCATACCGTTATTTGTGTTCAACCGAGATGGTTCAAGATTCAATACGGCCATTGTCAGCAGCCAACAATTCAACTGGCTGACAAGCCCGTACCTCAATCATTTATTCCAGCTGCGCCCAGGCTTTCTCCAGCCTTTTCACACTAACTGGCTGCGGCGTGCGCAGTTCCTGGGCAAAGAAGCTCACCCGCAGTTCTTCCAGCAGCCAGCGAAATTCTTGCTGGCGCGCGTCCATCACACCCTTGCGCTCGGCCACCAGACGCCAATAACGCTGCTCCAGCGGCTGCAGTTCCTTCAGACGCGCTGCATCGCGGGCCGGGTCGGCACGGTATTTTTCCAGCCTGGCGGTGATGGCTTTGAGGTAGCGGGCAAGGTGCTGCAGGCTGCCCCAGGGGGTAACGCTGAGGAACTTCTTGGGCATCAATCTTGCCAGCTGTTGGGCCGCATCTGCCGACGCTTCCGGCGCGTTTTTGCTGTCTTTGATCTTGCGTGCAGCGGTGGCGAATTCGGCCAGGATCACCGCGCTCAAACGAGCCACTTCGGTGCAGATCAACGTGAGCCGCCCGCGCCCCTCGTCAATGCGCTTCTTGAAAGCAAATTCATCGGTGGGCAGCGGCTCCAACAAGAAAGCCCTGTCCAGCGCCACACCAATGATTTGTTCCCGCAACTCCTCCAGCGTGCCGCCGGTACCCGAACCGTCGGGAGCTTTGCCGACCTGCATGTAGGCCACGGCCATTTTTTGCAGGTCTGGCACGTTTTTTTCAAGGTACTTGAGCGCGTCCTTGATCTGCAGTGCAAACAGACGGCGCAGGCCGGCGCGGTGTTTAGTAGCGGCCACCTCGGGTTCGTCAAACACCTCGATGCTGACGGCATCGCCCGCATCGATCAGCGCCGGATAGCCGATCAGGCTGACACCGCCTTTTTGGATTTCCAGCAGCTCGGGCAGCTCACCAAAAGTCCAGGCGGTGTGGCGCTGGGCGGCGGCTTGAGTCGCCGAGTTTGCTATTTTTTTTGAAGCTGCTTGCCCTTGATTCGTCTGGGCTACAGCTTGATTTGATGTTGAAATATTGCGGCCTGACGGGTGGTCTGAATCTGCTACTTTAAATGTAGCTGCCTGCGCAGGTTCTACCTGGGCTAGAGGCTGATTTGGCTTATAAATCCCAGCACCAGCCCCGGCCGCGCCCTGCCCTAATTTAAGCGCCGCCAGCGCCTGGAACGCGCCACGCGCCTGCGCGCCCAGTTCGGCCTTCAACGCGCCCAGGTTGCGGCCCTGACCCAACTGGCGGCCGTGTTCGTCCACCACCCGAACATTCATGAAAAAGTGCAGCGGCAGCATGTCAAGCTTGATGTCAGCACGCACCACGTCAACGCTGGTGGCCAGCCGCACCAACTTCAGCACCGCTTCGATCAGTGATCCGTGGCCAAACAGCGCGGGTTCGTTCAACTGCTCGGCCATCTTGCGGGCCGACTCGGGCAGCGGCACCAGGCGCGACCGCGGGCGCTGGTGCAGGGTTTTCAGCAGCGCCGCAATTTTGTCTTTGAGCATGCCGGGCACCAGCCATTCGCAGCGCTCCTCATTGACCTGGTTGAGCACAAAAATCGGCACGGTCACGGTCAGGCCGTCTTTGGGGTCACCGGGTTCGTGCAGGTAAGTGGCCGCGCAGTCCACACCGCCCAGGCGCACGGTTTTGGGGAAGGCCTGCGTGGTGATGCCAGCAGCCTCGTGGCGCATCAGCTCCTCGCTGGTGAGGAACAGCAGCTTGGGGTTGATCCTGGCCGCGTCACGGTACCAGGCTTCCAGGGTGAAACCGCTGCAGATATCGGCGGGCAGCTGCTGGTCGTAAAAAGCATAGATCAGCTCATCGTCCACCAGCACGTCCTGGCGGCGCGCTTT
>Ga0210058_1000104_pt1 | contig 80673 bp, 68 predicted proteins | sample CryGeymeta201511_FD_183979 | JGI IMG/M metagenome (GOLD analysis project Ga0210058, IMG submission 183979) | Groundwater microbial communities from Crystal Geyser aquifers in Utah, USA - Crystal Geyser metaG 2015-11 (SPAdes) (version 2) | ecosystem: Environmental > Aquatic > Deep subsurface >...
CAACTTGGCCGTGATAGGTAACGGTAATCGGTTCTTGTGACTCGGCATTGAGGCCGGCCTTTTGCAGTTCAATGAGCAAGCATTTTTCATATACGCTCTCAAGAAATCCAAACCCCATTTCGTTATAAACACGGTATGCACATCCGATGATCTTCTCCGTCACATCTTGGTGTTCCATCCTGAATCTCCTCCCCCTGAACAACCGTTCTCAAAAAAGTATTTTTTGACAGGATTAACAGGATGTACAGGATTTAGCAAGAGCCTCTTGGGTTATCCCGTTGATCCAGTAAATCCTGTCAAATGCCTTTCTTATTCAAAAGCTTTGGAGACGACAAACAAAAGCATAAAACTCAGGACCTCTTGGACAGGATTAACAGGATTTACAGGATACCTTTTAAAAACTTTTTGTGTCTTTATCCTGTTGATCCTGTAGATCCCGTCTAAATGGTAGTGTGTCTTTCATGGTTTTCGAACCCCTTTCTCAGACAGGATTGACAGGATTCACTGGATCTCTTCCAAAGACCTCTTGCTTTTATCCTGTTGATCCTGTAGATCCTGTCAAGACCGCGCTCTTGTGTTTATCCTGTTAAATTTGTCGGTCCTGTCGAAGCCCTCTCTTGCCCTTATCCTGTTGATCCTGTTGATCCTGTCCAAATATTCTTTGTCTTGTTCTTATCCTGTCGACAAGACCCACGGCTCCGCCCTCTGAGTTACACGCCAAGGGCACTGTTCCTCTGAGACGGAATTGATTCGTTGATGCTTATCCCGTAAATCCTGTTCATCCTGTCCAACAATTTCTTTCTTGGAAGGCTCATGATAATTCTATCATAAGCCCCCGTAAATTCTCAATAAAATACTACTTTTTGTCTTTTCCGTTGCCCGGACTCACCTCCGGAGGTGCGATAACCCGGTTCACATCGGTTCCGACGGCCATGCCCTCGATGATCAAGGTCGAGGTCAGGTCAGTGTCATTCACGATGGTCCATCCGCCCTGGCCGTCATTGAACCCGGCAATGATCTCATCCCGGTTGAACTTGAGGATCAGGGTATAGAGATCATTGAGGCCGTCACCATCGGTATCTTCAGCCTGGACGTAGCTCCCATCATGGTCAAGGTTAAGGACTGAAAATTCCAGAGTGTTTCCATATTGGTCCACGTAGCGGTTCCGCAGAGTAAATGTACCGCCGGGGGCCGCATAACCGATGTCCAGGATGATCTGAAAGGACCGGAGATCCGCAGATGTTAAGACGCCTGTCACTGAATTCGGGCCGCCGTTGCTCTTGAGATTGATGGTCTCAGGATGCAAGTCAAATAACGGGACCTGCACGGCCGTGACCATGACGTTATCCGAGGCCTCGGCCTTGCCATCCGAGACCGTGAGGCGGAGCACGTAGTCGCCGTCCACGTCCGGTGTGAAGGACGGAGAGGCCGTACCCGCATTGTGAATGTCGGCAGAGGTCAGGACGCTACCGTCCGGCACTGATACAAAAGACCATGAGAAGGTCAGCGGCTGCGGGCGGTTGTCCGGATCGTAGCTTGCGCTTCCATCGAGTATTGCCGTCTCGCCTGAGAAGACCAGCTGATCCGGACCGGCATCGGCGCTGGGCGGCGTATTGGACTCGGCCGTGATTACAACCTCGTCGCTCGCCCCTTTGTGCCCATCACTGACGGTCAGCACAAGGGCATAGAGGCCGTCCACATCCGGAGTGAAGGACGCATGGGCCGTGTTTGCACCGGCGATTTCGCCGTTTGTCAGTGTGCTCCCATCAGGAAGTGCCCCGAAACTCCATTCATAGGTCAGTGGGTCAGGGGAGTTATCCGGGTCAAAGCTTGCGCTTCCGTCCAGGATAACCTGCACGCCTGTCAGTACCGTTTGGTCAGATCCTGCCACTGCATTGGGCGGAGTATTGGTTGTTGCAAAGATACTGACTGTGTCACTTGCAGTGTCTTTGCCATCGCTCACGTCCAGCACCAGTACATAGGTCCCGTCCACATCAGGGACGAAGCTCGGGCTTGGCGTACCGGAATCGGTGATTTCAGCACCGCTGACCGAGCTTCCGGCAGGCACGGAGACAAAGGACCACTGATAGACGAGAAGCTCAGGCCCGCTGTCGGGATCAAAGCTCCCGCTTCCATCGAGTGTGACTGTATCCCCGGTAAATACATTCCGGTCGGGACCGGCATCAGCCACGGGCGGTAGGTTGCTTGTCACCTCAATGGAAATCGTATCGGTGGCCGTGTCCTTGCCGTCGCTGACCGTCAGCGCCAGCACGTAGGTCCCGCCTTCATCCGGCACAAAGGAGGCAATGGCCGTGGCGGCATTGCTGATATTGAGGTCCGTCAATGCGCTCGACTCAGGTTTGGACACCAGGCCCCATTGATAGGTCAACGGTTTGGGGCCATTGTCAGGATCGTAGCTGGTACTTCCGTCCAGCGTGACAGTGTCACCGGTATGGGCCTCTTGGTCCGAACCGGCCAATGCCACGGGCGGAATATTGATTACTGTAAAAACGGCGCTCGCCAGGGCGTGATCCGCAGGCGCCTGAAGAATCGCGATATATGTACCAAGGAGAAGGTTCGTGGTCGCCAGAGTGTGGCTGTTGGTGACAGAGCCGCCCATGGCCAGATTGACGGTGTCTTCAAATGTCTGCTTGACCTGTTCCGTCTCCGGATCAATTACAAGGACCTTGACATTGAGATTCGGCATATCTTCGTTGCCAATGCTCGTTACCGTGTAGCTGAGCGCCACATCCTCACCCCGGTGCGCAGCATTCGGGGTGGATGAGATCGAGCCCGTCAGCCCTGCTCCCGTGGCCGAAGTCCCAAGAATCTCAAAGGTTGACGTGGACGTGCCGAGCAACGTGCTGCCGTCAAATACCTCGAGTCTTACCGTATAGGTACCAGCGGCATGTGTGGAGGTATTCCATTCATTCTTGAGATCGGTAAGTTGACCCGGAGTGAGCATGGATATGGTATTCGCCTTGGTCTCCAGAATCTCTCCGTTACCATTTATAATGGAGACGGATGCCAAGAGGTTTTCCAGAATCGTGTTCTCACTCAGACTCGTAACTCGTGAGCTTATAGTCACGATGCCATTCGGATTATAAGAGATCCTGTCTGTGACGACATTTGCATCGATCCGGATATCCGGAAGAATCGTGAAGGAGGCAGAATCTTCTGCAATCGTTCCTGTATTGTCTGCAAGCGTGACATGAACTTTATATTCTCCGGGCAGGGTATTGCCGGTGTTCCAAATAAAGTTAAATGAACTGGACGGAACGGATTCCGGTGTCCCCACGGCCGGATGGATCGTGCTTATCTCCGGTGAAGCGCTTATTCCGAGTGAATTGTTAGTCGTTTTTGTTATAATAACCTTCGGACCAAAGGTTCCATTACCATTCCCGGGGTAGAACTCTATGTTTCTGACAGCGTAGGTCGCGGCAATGATATCAAGATGACCATCATCATTGAAATCACCGGAATCAAAAGCGGCGTAACTGTTCGTGTCAAGTGATGCAACGAGAACGGGGGCCTCAAATGTTCCATCACCCTTACCCTTAAGGATATACGTATCGCCTGAACCATCATTGTTGGCTAATATGTCAAGTTTGCCATCTTCATTAAAGTCGCCTACTGCTACCCCGTAGCTGTCAGTTCCCACATCGGCTATCTGGACGGGGGGTAGGAATGTCCCATCCCCATTGTTTTTATAAAGGAATATCACGCCTGCGTTATTGCCGATAACAAGATCAATATTGCCGTCACCATTCACATCTGCGGATGCATTTCCTCTGAAATAATTGCTTCCAGACGGAGCGGGTATACTCAATCCTACAAATGTCCCATCTCCATTGCCTTCGAATAGATAGAGATAGTTATTGGCATGCCCACTAACCACAAAATCTTGATTCCCATCATGATTAAAGTCTGCCGAAGACAAATCCATAATATAGCCGGATGTTATAATGGTTCCTACTTCTTTCTTTGCATTGAATGCGTTCGAGCCGTCTGCCTTGTTCTGGTAGTAATATATCTTTCCAGTGGGACCCGAACCCGTGACAATATCAGCAAAACCATCGTTGTTGAAATCATTGAGCATAACTCCCCTTGTCATATCCGAGGAGGTTGAAACATCATCAATGAATACTGGAGCACCAAAGGTTCCATTTTCGTGGCTTTCTATTGTGTAGACATTCCCTGCTTCGTCAGTAAAGGCCACAAGGCGAGTTCTGACCGGCAATGTCGTGTTGACAGAGGGATCTTTAGCGCCATTCTCCGTGATATCGAAGTAGACATAGAAATATCTTGTCATGTTCTTTAACGTGAGTCCGTCCATGAGCCACGTGATCTCGGCCATACCGCCTGTCTGGAAGATGGCTTTGGCCTGTTTTTCACCGATTACATTGCCTGACGTATCAAGTTCTATCACTCGTATGGAGTTCTGATCGACGGTCTTGTCCCCTATCCCGAGACTACCAAGCACACCTGTAAAATCAATGGTCACATCTGCAAGCGCGTCCTGCATATTCCATGCTGGATAAGCGTGTACGGGGATTCTGAACATCCAGTCTCTGATCCCAACAGGCGGCAAACTATCCAGGTTAAATGTGTCTACGTGATGAATCAGGTTGCCGGATTGGTCTTCGATGACGATTTCACCTGTTCCAGCAAAAAGGACCGGATTGTTGTTTTTGATCACCACATCTATCCCAACGTCAGTATTGGCTCTGTATTGAGGGGCATCTGTGGTGACATTTAGAGTCAGGTCTGATTCAGCTATGGACAGTAATTTGCTCGCCGTGTTGTTTGCCTCAGATATTTCATCTATTTGGTTGTCCGGGTCAACGCTTATGTATAACGTATGCATGCCAGAGAAATGAATCGTGTCAATCATGTAACTCAGCGTGACCGAACCGCCGAAGGGAATAATTTGTGGAATTGACTTCTGGGACAGGAGGTTTCCGCTTGAAGTTGGATCTCCATCATAAAGATTGACGGCAACACCACTGACATCTGTTCCAAGATTATGTATCGTAGCCTTTAATTCAAGTGCATCTCCTTCTCTGGGATTCATATTCGAAAAGACCAGATCTGAGGCCGTAACGGTCAAATCAGGTTTTGTAGGTTCTGCAACATCTATGGATAATAAAGCAGCATTATTATTCTCGTTAGCTTCTTCGATAAGGTTCTGCGGGTCAACGATTACATGAATGTAGCTTCTTCCTGACTTGCCGGATGTATTCCAGTTGATCGCTGCAACACTGTCTATTCCTACGTCAATTGTAGGTTTAGTGATCGAATCTATGAGTATGCCGCCGTGATCAGGATCACCTTCATAGAAAGACACTTTCACATCGTATGCCACCAGGGTCCCAATGTTGCGGAGGGTCGCTTTGATCATTGCTGGTTGACCATCCACAGGATTGGTTGGTTCAATAGAAAGGTCTTCGGATGTAATTTCTATATCGGGCATGCTTTGACTTCTTGGTGGTTGGTTGCCTCCATCGATAAATAATGAAGCAAAGGATAGATTGTTATTTTCTCTGCATTCATTGAACATATTTGCTACATCTGCAATTACATAGAGGTCATGCATGCCATAAGTTGGTGTATTCCAGATAACAGATACATCCTCATAGTCTCCTTTCTCGATCTGTTTTGTCGTAGAACTCATTCCGATCAGGGTGCCGCCCTGCGAAGGGTTCCCATCGTAAAAAGAGATATTTGTTCCTGCTGGATGATTTATAGCACCACCATTGCCTATTCTTGCTAAGGCAGTAACGGATGCAGGAAAGTTTGTCTGATCAACTGACAAGAAGGATACTGTTACATCTGAAGAGCGATGAACTTCTTCCGGAAGAAGAGCATTGCATCGATAATTGTTATAGACCAACCAGTTATTTTCTTCAATTATAGGAATTGACCCGTCGTCATTTACATTTGTGATATGATAAGAATATTGATTCCATATTTTTCTCGTATTGACCCAGTTATCATTCTGGTCTTCGATCACCCTGAGTCCGTGCAGCGCTTTACCATTAATATACGAGGGCGCCCACCAGTCGTTTGTGGGCAACACAATCTCGGCTCGGTTATCATTATCAACATCAGCAATGACAGGATATTCAACTCCTGTGGCAGAAGAGTTTTGTGTTATAAATTTAACGGCTCCCGTAGCTCCATCATATATACGCAGATATTTTTCATCGGCATAAATAACCTCTGATCGGCCATCACCATCGAAATCGAAAACCGATGAACCCGTGATGCTGGAAGAATAATCTTGAGTAGTGCTCTGCCACAGAATACTGCCGTCTGACCTGAATACCATGTATCGTGAACTGCCAGCCACACCGATTTCTGGCAGGCCGTCTCCATCAAAATCTGCAACTGTCGGCGCTCCTCCGCTTCCATCAATTGCCTTTGGACCCCATTTTATGTTTCCGTCGTGATCAAGGAGATAAACCTTAGCTACCGATACAAGAACTAGCTCTGGATACGGATCATCATCAAAATTTGCTACTGCATTGAACCCATCACCCAATTGGGTGTTACGCCAGTAAACAGTGCCATCCGCTCTGTAGACTGTATTTCCTGCTACTACTTCGTCATATCCATCTAAATCAACGTCTGCAACAAGTGAAAGAACCCCATAGGAATTTTGACCCTTACCAAAAGATCCTTTCCATCGAGTGGACCCATCGTTATTTAATACAATATTACCTACAACAATTTCAGGTTTTCCATCTTTATCCAGGTCTGCAATTGATGGATAGACAACTCCTGACAACGAGACTGAACTTTGTGTTTTCCATATTAATGTTCCATTGTGATTGAAAGCTAAGAAATTACCATTGTAACCTTGAACGATAATTTCAGGGAATCCATCATTATTTATATCTCCTATTGCGGTACCAGACGCACCGCGTAAACCATGATCGGCGTCAGTAACTGCAAATATTTCTTCCGCATTATCACCTCTTAATGCAAAAAGACCGCCATAACATGACGGGCAGGCACTTCTGACAGCAACAAAGGTTATTACAGGGACATCGCTCGCATTCAGAATACCATCATTGTTCGTATCAATGAGTCTTGCAACTGATACTGTGGCAACTGATTCGTTAAATTCAGGTACTGTTGCACTTTGTGTCCAGGCCCACTTCACAACAGGATTAAAGGATCCTACAGGTGGAATATATTCACATTCCTGGCCTGTATTTCTTATATTGTTTGTTTCATTGAGTTCTTTTACTAAATTACCGGTGTCTACCATTGCATAGATCAAATTATCCCTAAAGAGAATACTTCCTGTTAGTGGTATCTCCACAACATCTTTTCCACTTGAAACAAGTGTATTTGTGTAAGTCATTTCACCGAGAATATTGTCTGTATTCATGTCGAGGCGCTCATTCCCATTCTTGTCCTCAAAAACTGCTATAATAAAATTTGATCCACTGTCTTGGTTGCCTTTATTCTCCAGAGTCACCGATATTGAGCCGGATATTCCGAGAGCTTGTGTATCAGTTACAAGATTAGACGTATCAATTGCTGAGATTACAAGATCTGGTCCCTGAGGTGTCGTTATTATCAAAGGCACATGTGCAGTGTTATTAAATTCGTCTAATTCAAATACCTCATTCAAAGGATCAATATTTGAATAAAGATCATAAGGCCCAGAAAAACCTGATGTGTTCCACGTAATGGCAGCAGTAACAGCCTCTCCAACTGCTATAAAAGGAATTATTTCGCTGCCGATGATTGACGAACCACCAATATTTGGATCTCCAAGGCTGAATTCGACCAAGACATTGCTTGCTTCTTTAACCCCGGTATTGCTTATTTTTGCGGAAATGGTTACCGTACCTCCTGTTTCAGGCAACTTTGGTATATAATTTATACCGGTAGAGGATATCGTTAAATCAGGCCCTATATTATCAGTGGCTGTTATCAATCTTTTATGAACCTTATTATTTAACTCGTTCACCTCTGAGATGATATCTAGAGGATCTACTTTCACGTATATATCATTATTCCCCACGTATCCTCTGCTGTCCCATTTTGTGTTGACGGTTATTTCTCCTCTTGCTGATATGATAGGTATTGTTATTGCTGCACCTGGATTGATCTGAGTTCCGCCTGCATCAGGATCTCCAAGAAAGAAACTTACTGGGACATTTGATATCTCAATCTCACTATCATTATGTACAATGGCACGAATATCGACTATATCACCGACCACTGGTTGTGGAGGGTTAAAAGTGATATCATTAGTTGTTACCAATAAGTCTATATTTCTACCGTATAGACTTTTTGTTGCCGTGTTATTTGTTTCATTTCCCTCAATAATGGTATTTGCACTATCTACAACTACATAGATGTCATAGATACCCTCAGTAAACTTTATTTGAAGTTTAATATTAGCTACCCCACCAGCAGGCATAGAGAGTATTTTTGTATTTCCAATGAGCAATCCACCTTCTGATGGATTTCCCTTATAGATATCTACCGTAACATTGTCTGCTTTTGTCTCTCCCTTATTTCTTACTGTGGATGTAATCTCAACAATTTGGCCTGGTCTTGCTACCATTGGCATAAAGGTTATATCACCTGAGGTTATGCTTAAGTCAGGCAAAGTCGCTGCTGTAATGTTATTATATGCAACATTATCTTCCTCATTACTTTCTTGAATAAGATTTTGCTGGTCTATGGTAATAAAGATCCGGCATTCAGATAATGCTGGGATCACCCAAGAGATGCCAGCTGTATACACTTTGTCCGCCTCGATCAAGGGTATTACCGTGTCACCTATGAGTGATCCCCCATTGGCTGGATCACCATTGTAAAACTGAACAGAGACGTTTTCTGCTTGTGCAAGACCGGTGTTGTGGATGGCTACACTGATGGTGATGGTTTCTCCCTGGATAGGTTTTGGATTGGAAAAGGTGACATCCGCTGCTGATATAGTCAGGTTCGGTTTAACATTGGTGAGTACACGCAGTGCCAAAGCTGTAGAGTAAGGATCGTCATCCCAGCTGCCGTTAGGCATCTGACTGCTTAGTATATAGTTAAAAGCATCCGACGAATAAGCACTCTGATCCGCGCCAGCATTCAATAACGCAATAACGGCCAGGGCCGTTTCAAATACACTGCTTTCACTTCCGCCACCGAACCCACCGTCTTGGTTCTGATGCGATAAAAGGTAATTAACCGTCGAAGAATAATCTACAGCAAATTCATGTTTTGTCTGAGATAATGCATCCAGAACTATCGAAGAGACGAATACGGATCCATCATTGCTGTTAAATCCATAGCTTCCATCAGCATTTTTTAAGGAATTTTGGAGATACCATAAAATATTCGCTGTATCGTTTACGCCGAGCGCTCCGGAAGTTTTGAGCGTTGATAGAACCAACGCCGTGTTTACAGCGTCATACTCGTGTCCTTCAGCACCTCCCCAAAGACCATCCGCCGTTTGATAGGATAAAATCTGGCTGATCTCCTGAGACGCGTCCTTTCCTGCATCCTGTTTGGCCTCAATCCTTCGGATCAGATAGTCGGTATCTTCAGCAGGCTGAGAGATAAAATACAGGTTTCCAGACTCGAATGCACTGCTCTTGCTGGTCTCCAGCAACGCCAAGGTCTTGAGCACCTCAGAGATTGCAATGTATTTCGTGGTAAGCGAAGTATTGGTTCCCCCCCAACTTCCATCAGCGTTTTGAGTGCTGTATAAATAGTCTAACCCGGACTGGATATCTGCATTCACCATCCACGGCTGGAGTAAGACGAGAGATACCGAAATCAAGCCGATCCATAAAACTTTGACAAAGGAACGCATAGAGACCTCCTGGGAACCTGCACCGGGACAAAATGGTGCATGGCATCCGCGTTTATTGGAAGAATTGATCGGTATGATGTAATTTTGAAAAGCAGCCATTAAGAAACCCACTCTCTCGTCCTGAAAGAGTGGGTCGTGAAGTGTCGGTCTATACTGAGTACTTCGGCAGCCTTGCAACCCTTAAGGGCCATGAGGCTTTGCGACCCACCCTTGCGGATGGTGTGCTCTTTTCGGTACTTATGTTTTATTATACGGGAAAATAAGGTGAGTGTCAAAACTATTTTTAAGTAAAAATTATAACTCGACTATACGTCACAAAATAAACACGACTACTTTTGACAAAAACGACTAATTAACCGCACAAAAATGTCCGCATTATGATGAAACCAGATAAAATTGTAAAACTATACGATAGTCATGGTGTTTTTTCAAAAATCTTCTTTTTGAACCGGCTGATCATCTTACGATGGGACCCCGGGCTGGACAGGCCGGCGGTAACCATGGTTTCGGTCCGACTCAAGGCGAAACCCTTGAGTGGTTTCTATTGAAGAGGGTCGAGCGCAGTTCAAAGTGAAAACTTTTCGTTCAGATGCGGGATATGAATGTCTTTTGCCATGTTCCTCTTCTTGACCTCTTCCTGAAAAGAGGCCAGGCTATCCCTTTCTCCGTGAACCAGGAAAAGATGTCGAATTTCCTTATTGTGTTGCAGCCAGTCGATGAGAATCTCTTTGTCCGCATGAGATGAAAACCCACCGATCGTATGGATCTGAGCATTCACGCGACAGGTCTCTCCAAAGATCGTAACCTGTTTTTCTCTGTCTACGATCTTTCTCCCGAGCGTCCCCTCGGCCTGATACCCGACAAAAATGACCGAAGACTCCTCTCTCCATAGGTTATGCTTCAGGTGATGTTTGATCCTTCCTCCGGTGCACATGCCGGACCCGGCGATAATGATGGCATGGCTCTTGACGGCGTTGATCTGCCGGGACGCCTCCTGGGTTTTCGTGAACTGAAGCCCAGGAAAGTCAAAGGGGTCCTCTTCCTTTTCAAAAAGCCTTGCTGTCTCTTCATCAAAACATTCAGGGTGCCTTCGCATGAGGTCCGTGACTCTTATGCCCATGGGGGAGTCCAGATAGACATGGCAAGCAGGCAGTTTTTTCTGCTCATAAAATTCTCTTAAATAAAAAAGAATCTCCTGCGCCCTCTCTATGGCAAACGAAGGGATGAGCACATTGCCCCCCCTCTGACAGGTGTCCAGAATGGCCTTGCGGAACTCATCGACCGACGTTTCGATATTTTTGTGATTCCGGTCCGCATAGGTCCCCTCAATAACCACGACATCCCCCCCGTCCGGAAAGCACGGGTCTTTGATGATGGGCTTTCCCCTGTTTCCCAGATCGCCGGAAAATATGACCTTTCCGAAACCTTTGATCACGACTTCCACGAACGCCGCGCCGAGGATATGTCCAGCATCCTTGAATGTCACGTCAATCTTGCCGTTTAACCGGACAGGCTGCTCATAATTGGCAAAGGTGTCGAAATGCCTCAACGAGTCAAGGGCGTCCAGAGTCGTATACAGAGGCTCTCTGGGCGGGATACCTTTGCGGGCGTGGATTTTCTTCCACTGCTCGGCATCTTCCTCCTGGATATGGGCAGCATCCATAAGAACGATCTTTGCAATATCATAGGTGGCCGAGGTGCAGACGATCTTTCCTTTGAACCCCTTCCTGACCAGCACGGGAATCCTGCCGCAGTGGTCAAGGTGCCCATGGGTCAGAAGGAGATAATCGATCGAACGTGGATCAAAACCGAAATCCTGTTGATTCCTCTCTTCCCACTGACGGTCTCCCTGGAACAGGCCGCAGTCCACAAGGATCTTCAATCCCTCTGCCTGAAGGAGATGACAGGAGCCGGTAACCGTATCAGCCGCCCCATGAAAAGATAGCTGGATCGTCATAGGCAATCACCTTATTTATTTTCGGACGGAAGTGTATGCCGGATTATTTTCCCTTCTACAAGGTATATAACCATTTCCGCGATATTGGTGGCATGGTCTGCAATACGTTCGATATATTTTGATACATAGGTAATCCTCGTTGCCCTCGATACTGTATGCGGATCCCGGATCATGAACAAGAGTACCTCATTGAAGACCTGGACATTAAGCAGATCGACCTCATCATCTCTCATGATCACATCCATTGCAAGCTTCTTATCTTTTCTCACAAAGGCATCGAGTGCATCTCTTGTCATCCCCTGCGCTATCTCAGCCATTCGCGGTATATCGATATATGGCTTAAGGATAGGTTCTTCATTAAGCTCGACGGCCCTCTCTGCGATATCCTCTGCGAGGTCTCCCATTCTCTCGATGTCTGTAGTTATCTTCATCGCCGTGGTGATGAACCTCAAATCTCCTGCCCTCGGCTGTCTGATAGCAAGGAGCCTTATGCATTCTTCATCTATCTCTACATCGAGGGCATTGACCTTATGGTCATTTTCGATAACCTTTCTTGCAAGTTCAGAACTCCTTTCAACAAGGGATGTAACAGCATCCTTCATAGCAGTCTCGACCAGCGCTCCCATTTTGAGGACCTTTTCCTTAAGTTTCATTAACTCTTCGTCAAAGATTGCCATTATCCAAACCTCCCTGTTATGTATTCCTCAGTTAACCTATTGGCAGGATTTGTAAATATTTTATCCGTCCTATCAAACTCAATAAGTTCTCCTAAATACATAAAAGCCGTAGAGTCCGATACCCTCGCAGCCTGCTGCATGTTATGGGTTACTATTATTATCGTAACCTCATCTTTTAGTTCCACTATAAGCTCTTCTATCTTTGAAGTGGCAGTCGGATCAAGGGCAGATGTCGGCTCATCAAAAAGAAGTATCCTCGGGTCTGTAGCCAGCGCCCTCGCAATGCAGAGTCTTTGCTGCTGTCCTCCTGAAAGTTCGAATGCCAGATCGTGAAGCCTGTCTTTTACCTCATCCCAGAGGGCGGCGCCTCTCAGGGATTTCTCTACTTTTTCATCAAGTATCTGACTTTTATTAATCCCTCTTACCCTGAGGCCATAGGCGACATTTTCGTATATTGACTTTGGAAAAGGATTGGGCTTCTGAAAGACCATGCTTATCTGCATCCTTATCTCGATCGGGTCTATTTCAGGCGAAATGATATTGATGCCATCAGGATAAAGGATAATCTCGCCCTCATATCTGTTATGAGGATAGAGGTCATGCATGCGGTTAAAGCATCTGAGGAATGTTGTCTTTCCGCAGCCTGACGGACCTATGAGGGCTGTAACTTTTCTCCGCTCAATGGGCAGGTTGATGTTTTTAAGGGCATGGACATCCCCATAGTAGAAGTTAAGGTTTTTAACTTCAGATTTTAAGTTTTCAGAGACTATAGTTGTTATCGGCATAATTTTTTCTTTAAGTGTCAGTGATTTTATCTTTTACTGACACGAATAACTGACACTGGCGCTTTTTCATTCACCATTTTATCTTCTTTCTGAATCTGTATCTAATATAAATGGCAAGGCCGTTCATAAGCAAGGTCATCATCATGAGGATAATACCAGCTGCCGCTGCATTTAATTGGAACTCCTTCTGTGGCCTCGATACCCAGTTGAACATCTGTATCGGCATGACCGTGAAAGGATCCATAAGCCACTTGAATGAAACGAAGGGAAACTCCGGGGTGAGAGGGGGGGAGGGAAGAAAGGCTATGAACGTCAATGCCCCAACGGTAATTATCGGGGCCGTCTCACCGATCGCCCGTGAAAGCCCGATGATTATCCCCGTGAGTATCCCGCCGGTTGAATAGGGGATTATGTGCCACTGAACGGTCTGCCATTTGGTCGCCCCCAATGCATAGGAAGCCTCTCTTATCGAATTGGGAATCGCCCTTATCGACTCCCTCGTAGCCATGATCACCATCGGAAGGATGAGCAGCGCCAGTGTGAGCCCGCCGGTGAGGATACTTTCTCCTAATTTCAAGAAATAGACAAATAGTCCCAGTGCCAGAAGGCCGTAAACAATAGAAGGCACTCCTGCGAGGTTGGCAATATTGATCTCTATGATATCGGTCAGCCAGTTTTTCTTGCCATACTCCTCCAGATAAATGCCCGCCGCAACACCAAGAGGAATTGCGGCAAGGGCGGTGACCAGGAGCAGAAGGAAACTTCCCACCCATGCGGAGAGTATCCCCGCTTCATCGGGAAACCGTGACGGGAAGGAGGTAAGAAACTTATAGCTCAACCGCGGGGCGCCGTCCATAGCCAGATCAATCATGAGGGCGCAGAGAAGAATCAGGCCGACCATGGTTGACAGGAAGCCGACTATCAGGAACAGAGAGTTCCAGAGCTTGTTATATCGTATCCGTTTTTTTAAGTCTTGCATAGCTAATACACTTCCCGTATCCGTTTCCTCAGCCAGAACCCCAATATGTTAAAACCGAGGGTCATAAAAAAAAGCGTTATACCGGCTGCGAAGATCGTTTTATATTCAACCGTACCGTGCGGCGCATCTCCCAGGCTCACCTGAACGATAAATGCCGTCAATGTCTGGACCGGCTCCAGGGGGTTTGCCGTGAGGTTGGGCATGCCCCCCGCCGCTATTGCGACAACCATAGTCTCTCCTATCGCCCTCGATATGCCTATAATAAAAGCGGCTGCAATTCCGGAAAATGCAGACGGGATAATGACCTTAAATGCAGTCTGGAGTTTTGTTGCGCCCATGGCATAAGAGCCCTCCCTGATATGCATAGGGACTGCCCTCATTGCGTCCTCGCTGACAGAACTTACGTATGGAATTATCATTATCCCCATGATTATTCCGGGACTCAACGCATTGAACCCTGAAAGGTCAGGAATAAATTTCTGAAGTATCGGGGTTAAAAACAGCAAGGCAAAATAGCCGTACACTACTGTAGGCACTGCTGCCAGAAGCTCAAGGATTGGTTTTATGCTCTCCTTTAACCTGTGCGGTGCGTATTCGCTCAAATAGACAGCGGCAGTCAATCCTAATGGCAGTGCGACTATGAGCGCTATGGATGTAGTTAAAAGTGTTCCTGAAACCAACGGAAGAATACCGAACTTCGGTTCTGCAAATAGCGGCGTCCACTGTGTTCCAGTAAAAAACTCTTTTAGTGACACTTCCTTAAAAAAACCGAAAGATTCGTAGGAGAGGATAAAAACAATACTGAGCGTGATAAAAACGGAGAAAAACGCGCAGAGGAGCAGGACGGCTTCTATCGCGGTTTCCTTTATTTTTCTCTTTTGGCTGTGATTCATAAGATATTTTTTCTATTGTGTTGACGTTTATGATAGCAAAAAAAGGCGCGATTATCACGCCTTTTTTTGCTGAATGCAAGCCTTACTTCTTAGCCTCTTCTAATTTGAGAAGCTCCTCTATCTTCATCCCTACCTTTTCCTCTCCTCCGAACATGCTGCCGGTCTTCATCTTGGCGAATCTCTCCTGCGCAAGTTTGTAGGCGTTTGCCGGAAGGGGAACATACTTTACCTGCCTCGTGAGCGTGTCCGCATTCTTCTGGTAATAGTCGACAAACTCCTTGACCTCCGGCTTCTCAAGAGACTTCTTGTTTATATAGATGAAGAGAGGTCGTGAGAGCGGGCTGTATGTGCCGTCCATAACGGTCTGCAGGGAAGGGGTGACTTCTTTGTTTGTGGCCGGGTTGACGATCGGCACGATCTTCAGCCTGCTCTTGTTCTCTTCGTAGTATGCAAGGCCGAAGTAGCCGAGCGCGTTTTTGTCGCCGGCAATCCCCTGCACGAGCACATTGTCATCCTCGCTCGCTGTGAAATCTCCCCTGGATGACTTTGATTTCCCGACGACCGCCTCGGTAAAGTAGTCAAAGGTCCCTGAATCTGCGCCGGGGCCGAAGAGTTTCAGGGATGCGTCAGGCCATTCAGGCTTGACCTGGTTCCACTTCGTGACCTTTCCCTGCGCCGCAGGCTCCCACATCTTCTTAAGGTCGGCAACCGTCAAAGAGGAAACCCATGTATTCTTTGGATTCACGATCACTGCAAGCCCGTCATATGCTACAGGGAGTTCGATATATTCAATTTTCTGCTCATTGCATGCATCTATCTCTTTCTTGAGTATCGGTCTGGAGGCGTCGGATATGTCGGTTTCACCCCTGCAGAACTTCTTAAAACCACCACCAGTTCCTGAGATGCCTACCGTAACCTTAACTTCACCCCTTTTCGCCTTCTGGTACTCTTCAGCTACCGCCTCTGTTATGGGATATACAGTGCTCGAACCATCTATCTTGATCAGCTTGTCCGCCGCAACCGCGGGCATTGAGTATGTCATGGATAGAACCATGAGAGCAAACATCCCGAAAACGATTTTCTTAATCATTACTTACCTCCTTGTTTTGTTATAAGATACATTCTTAGTTGTTACAGCAATGTTACAGCAATGTTAAATTTCTGTTACATCTTCAAAAGCTCACCTCCTTTCCCATTCCATCGTTTTACCCACCTGACGGCAACCAGCCTGGAATAATCAGTCTTTGCGAATGGCCTTTTTGCCGAAGACCGTCTCTATAAGCTGGAATATAAAGAGATTAGGCTTTGCATGAAGCAGAACGATTACGGCAACGACGCAAACGATTAGACTCAATAAAATTGTGATCATGGTTTAAAATATAGCAGAGAATTGTTACAGCATTATTAAGGCGATGTTAAATTTCAGAATAAATACATGGTATCCGCGTCACCGCCAGTGCATAACGATGAACAGAATAGCTATTAACAGAACGATGGTCAGGACAGTGTCCTCGATTTTATCCAACCAATCCTTGTTCATGTCTTGTTTTTCCTTTCAGATTGTCAGGTGAATATATGACGGCTAAAGTCCTTATGCCGCCGATGACACCAAGGAGCACCCCGATCGAAGTTATCTCGATGGCCGTCATGCCGTGCTTGTAAAGGCCTACCATTACCTCTCTCAATATAAAGACAATGGTGGCATCCATAATGAAGGTGATCCTCAGCCGGTGTATATCAAAATATTCTATGATACTTCTGAGAAGCTCTATAACGATAAACATCGAAAGTATATTCGTAACCATGATATCAAACCCGGCAACAATTGTTGGGCTGCTGAACACGGTCCTCAGGTCGAGAAATATCCTTGCTATCCCCATGAGCAGGGCAAGGATTACCAATGGAATCAGCAGCTTTATCACTATGTCTATGACTTTGTTGAACAGGCGCATTTTATGGCCCCTTTCGCTTCAAAATCCTTCAATTGTGCAGGCACATTATACTCAAACTTATAAGAGAAACGCCCTCCCCGAAGGGAGGGCAAGAAAGAGAACTAATAAGCGATCTGAATGACTGCCTGATAAATTCCGTCATCCTCAGCCGTGCCGATGTCTTCGTATTTGACTTTGTTGTAATCCAACAGCAATACGGTCTTGTCCTTATAAATGTCATAACTAAGACCGAAAAGCGATGATGTGATGTTCCCGTCTTTGGGACTGGTCGCAGTCCCCACCCTGATTTTATCCAGCAAGGCGTATTCACCAAATAATCTCACCGGTTTAAAAACGCCGGGAAGCCTGTATACGGCAAGCAGAGTCTGTCCCTTGGCCCCGTCAAAGAAAAGCTTGTTGGCAGCCCCGGGTGTCAGTCCGTCGGTGCTCTCGTTGTAGATGGACGTGTTGGCCTCTTTTGTACCGCCGAACCGTGTGGTCTTGTAATATTCATACCCAAGGGTCAAATCTTTAAAATTGTAGCTGGTCAGGAACGTATCGTTCTTATGGTCGCCGTATTTGTCGGTTCCTTTATCTGATTCAGCTCCGTCTTTGCCCCTGATGCCGAAGTAGGTCAATTCCAAACCTTTGAGGAATTCGACTCCGGTGGCCGCCATCGGCCGTACCGAGAAACGGCCCTCTATAGCCTTGTTCTTGTTGTTGTCATTGACCCGATAGTGCTGGTTATTGAATACCCCTAAGGCATATGAAAACATATCGGTATCTGCTTTCTTGAATTTTCCGTTCAGCAGTACACCCATATCTGCACTGGCATCAAGCACCTTGAATCTCTCCTGGGGAATCTTATCCCTCATTCGATACGGCCATAATGTGTCTTCGTAGTATCCGATATAAGGCGCGGGGACAATACCGGCTGTCAGTGCAGATGCGAATGGGACAGGAGGCTTATATTCCAAATACAGATATTTCTGGAAAACATTTGCATCAGACTGATTTGCCTTGGTCTCGTAGTCAGACGTCCATCGCACCAGCAGATCGTCGGTCAATTTCTTCTTCACATCCAGGTACGCTCTTGATACCCTGAACATATCCCTGCTCAGTCCGCTGCCGGCATTATCGGCACCATCACCGTTTCTATATTCAAAATATCCCTTTACACCTAAACTCAATCCCTTAAATACACCCATGGTTTTCTCTGAATCTTTCTTAATCTCCTCAACGTCCTTTGCAACTTTTTCAACATTCTTTTCGATCTGTTCTTCCTTTGCAGACCCTTTTCCTATTTCCTCCATGACGGATATCGCCTCCTCCTGTGTCAGGATCCCCTTTTCAACAAGCTTCTTTAATATCGGGTTGGCAATATCCGCAGCAATTGCTGTGGCTGTGAAAAAGAAAAAGCTGCAAAGACTGAGAAATAAAACTGACCACTTTTGTTTCATGAACGGTCCTCCTTTTTCTGCATTTTGGTTTATGTGCGTAAACATCTTGAGGTGAGAATATAAGACAGAGATTACGGCAGTATTAAGGGAATGTTAAATTTCTGTTAAAAAACAATCTTAATCTTTGTGCCTTTGCCTGGAGTGCTCTCGATCTTCATACTCCATCCATGGGCCTTGACGAGATGTTTGACGATTGCAAGGCCGAGCCCTGTGCCGCCCATCTTTCTTGATCTGGATGGGTCGACCCTGAAGAATCTTTCTCCCAGCCGTGGAAGGTATTTTGGTGGAACGCCTATTCAGGTGTCTTCGACAAATAACAAGGCCCTTTCATCCTCCTGATCGATACCCAAGGTCACGCCGCCTGCCTCAGTAAACTTAATTGCATTATCGACAAGGTTGATCAGGATCTGGATGAGCCGGTTCTTATCTGCGCTGATTGCCTTGATCCCCAGCCTGTTTGACACAGCTAAAGAAAGGTTTCTTGCGGCAGCCTTATCTTTGAATATATCCAGGATATTCCTGAAAACATCCTCAATGTCAATCATGGATTTATCAACCCTGATCACACCCAGTTCTATCTTTGATATGGTCATCAGGTCATCCACAAGGCTGTTGATGCGTTCGCTGTTTGACTTGATGGTCTGGATAAATCTGGCAGCGTTTTCTTTATCGTCGAGGGCGCCTTCAAGGAGCGTATCGGCAAATCCCTTGATTGCTGTAATGGGGGTTTTTATTTCGTGAGATACATTGGCGACAAAGTCCTTTCTCACCAGTTCAAGTTTTTCAATTTGTGTGACGTCGTGGAAAACAGCAACCAGGCCGGAAAACTCATTTTCTCTGTAAAAGAGCGGCGACACCCTTACCGCAATATATTTTTCTTCCGGATTGTCTATTCTGAATTCCGTCATACCTGATGAAAGGTTCTTGCGGGCTTCGTCCACTAAATCAGAAAATTCATGGTTTCTTACAACCTCGATGAACTGCATACCGTTTATGGGGATATCGCCGAAAAATTCTTTCGCCGAAGAGCTGGAAAGTGTGATAATCCCCTTTGAATCTATGATCAAAAGGGCATCGGGAATGCTTTTCAGGATCACATTCAAGCGGTTCTTTTCTTCTTCGCTCCGGGCCATCATATCGTGCAGCCTGACTGACATAGAGGTAAGATTTTCGGCGATATCGTTGAATTCTCCCGCATCTTTTAAAAAGAGTCTCTTGTCTATATCACCCCTGGACAAGGACCTTGAGAAATTGGTTATCTGCTGGAGCAGCCTCCTCAAATGGTCCGTCTGCCATATTGAAAATACCCATGTCGCCAGTAAGACAACAACCACAACGAGAATGATCTTGATCCTAAGAAGATTAACCGAATGATCCACTTCTTGAAGCGGCACAGCAAGCCTTACAAACCCTTCAATGTTTTCACCTTGAGAGACCCTTTTCGCGATATAAAGAAAGTCATGTTTCAAGGTATCGCTATGCCGTATCGCCATGCCTGCTTCAAAAAGAAGCGACTGCTCTATCTCCGTCCGGTGAAGATGATTGTCCATGAGCGCCGAATCCGTATCCGAGTCGCCCATGACCTTCCCGTCATTTGCGATCACCGTCACTCTGGCGCCGGTCTCTTTCTTGATCTCCCTGCAGAGGGTGTCTAAACCGGTCTGTGTGAAGGATATGCCTTTTGAGATCAGGTTAATTTGAACAGAAAGGTTTTGCTTGAGATGATTGATGTAATTTTCTCTGAGTGCAGCGGTGATATAAATTTCGACGAAGAGAACCGCCAAAAATAGAATGAGGACGTGCACGATAAATATGCGCCTGAAGATACCCTTTTTCATACGTCTCTATCCACATAGTAACCGATTCCCCTTCGGGTCTTTATGACCTGAGGATTTGAAGGGTCATCCTCGATCCGGGTGCGAAGTCTTCTGATATGCACATCCACCGTCCTGGGTTCAACAAAAGCCTCGTCCTTCCAAACGGCATCGAGAAGCTGCTCGCGGTTGAAGATCCTCCCTTTTCGTTCAACAAGATAGAGAAGCAGTTTGAACTCGGTTGAAGTCAAGGTGATTGGAATATTTTTTTTCGTAACCGAATAGGCTTCCCTGTTGATCATCAGGTTCCCTATCTGGATAACCTGATCCTCTTTCGGTTTTTCGTCGCTCCTTCTCAAAACGGCCTTGACGCGGGCGACAAGCTCTCTTGGACTGAAGGGTTTGGATATATAATCATCCGCTCCTGTTTCCAGGCCGAGGATTCTGTCCACTTCTTCCCCTTTCGCTGTCAGCATAATCATAGGCAGGTTTTTTGTCTTGGGGTCATTTTTAAGAATACGGCAGAGTTCCATGCCCTGGATTCCGGGGAGCATGAGATCAAGGATAAGAAAATCATAATTCCCCTTTCTGATCTTCATTAGAGCTTCTTCTCCGTCCGGTGAAGAGGAGACTTCGAAACCTTCTTTTTTGAGGTTATAGACAACGAGATCAACGATATCAGGCTCATCATCAACCACAAGGACTCGCTTTTTCCCCATCTTAAGGCACACCTTTCTTTTGAAAACGTTGTTTTCCCCATGTGAAGGTCTGCGACCCTTCATGAAACCGGCCTGTTTTTTGCCTCCTTATACAACAAAAAGGAGCCCGGGTATAGACTTTTTTACGGAGGTTTCATTTTTTTGCTTCAATCTTAAAAGATTTTTGTTGCTTTTTGTTTTTTGTTATATTATATGATATATAATATATAAAGCATTTGAAGTTGCAGCCTTTTTCATGACCGGGCATATAAAAGGCTCGAATGCAGAAGGCTAAACAGTTTCTTATCGGGTGGCTATAAGTAACTGTTCATAAGAAAGTCGCCACCAGGGATCAAAGGAGTAGAACATGACGGAAGGTACGGTAAAATGGTTTAACGAGTCCAAGGGTTTTGGGTTTATTGCACAGGAAAGTGGTCCGGATGTTTTCGTCCACTATTCCGCTATTCAGGGCGATGGTTTTAAAACCCTGGCCGAGGGGGACAATGTCCGGTTTGATGTGGTCCAGGGAAATAAAGGCCCCCAGGCCTCAAATGTGACCAAGGCCTAAAAAAATAAAGATTATAGAGATAAAAACGCCACGGTAAATTTTGCTTTTTTTTTAGAGTGCTTCTAAAATAACCGCAAAAAATTCTAAAAAAAGCCATGCCTCGCTCAAGGTATGGTTTTTTTTGCTCATTCTCCCTATTCTTGAGAGCAGGCTATTCCCGATAGACCGGAAGCGGCGTCAAGTTATGTTTCCCCGGCATCCTGTATGGTCGTAGGTGTCGCAAAGCATGGCGTAAAAGTGTCGTAAACATTGTCGCAGACATTCTCGTAAGTCCCATTATCCTCAATCATCCGGTCCCCGGTGCGAGGTGTCGGTATGGATGTGGTAAGAGGAGATGAAGGATGTTACGGTAGCGGAAACGACAGCGATTCAACTTCCGGAGCGGCAGGGTCCCAATGCCGCAGACACATTCTGTGCAAATCGGATTTTTAACTTGCTTTTTGCACAACTATGGGTTATCATCTCCCCATGATCAATCGAGACATCTCAGAAGAACTGGTCAGGTCCGCCGCGGAGTATCCCGTGGTGACCATCCTGGGGCCACGCCAATCAGGCAAGACCACTCTGGCCCGGATGACGTTCCCGGACAAGCCCTACTTCTCACTGGAGGACCCGGATGTCCGCATGGCGGCTGAAGCCGATCCGCGGGGATTCCTGGGCCAAATGGAAGGCGGCGGCATCTTGGACGAGGTGCAACGACTCACGGCGCTGCTCTCCTATGTCCAGGGCATGGTAGACAAGACCAGGAAACGCGGGCGGTTCATCCTGACCGGAAGCCATCAGCCAAGGCTGCACGAGGCGATCAGCCAGTCGCTGGCTGGACGGACAGCCATGCTGACCCTGTGGCCCTTCTCGATGCATGAGCTGCGCCGATACGACTTCGCACTGGACCCTTTCGACCTGACCGCCCGCGGATGCTTCCCGCGGCTGCACGAAGAGGGGCTCGAACCGCGCAGGTTTTTCAACGGCTACCTTCAGACCTACATCGAGCGTGATGTGCGCGCTTTGATCCAGTTGCGCGACCTTTCGCAGTTCCAGAAATTCCTCACCTTGCTGGCGGGCCGTGTGGGACGGATCGTCAACCTCGCTTCGCTCGGAAATGATGCGGGTGTATCGACCACGACCATCCGGAACTGGCTTTCCGTGCTGAAGGCCTCGTATGTCGTGTTCGAGTTGCCGCCTTTTTTCGAAAACATCCGAAAGCGTGTGATCAAATCTCCGAAGATATTCTTTACCGACGTGGGGCTCGCCGCCTTTCTGCTCGGCATCCACACGGCAGAGCAGGCGGCCCGCGACCCGTTGCGCGGAAGTCTGTACGAGAATCTCGTCGTTGCGGACATCGTGAAGGGCGCGCTCAACAAGGGAATCAGGCCGGAGATTTATTTCTTTCGGGACTCCCACGGCAACGAGGTCGATCTCATCATCAGGGAAAAAGGCTCGCTCACGCCCGTGGAGATCAAATCAGCCGCAACCTTTTCCACGGATTCCGTCAAAGGGTTGGAGCGGTTCGGGGCGATTGGCATCAAACGCGTCACCCCGGGGGCGGTTCTCTATAACGGCGAGCAACAGTTCAATGTCCGGGGCGTCCGAGCTTTCAATCCGCTCCATGTGGAAGATATCTGGGAAACGCTGACATCGGTGAGTTCTGTGGAGCTTAATTAAAGAGATAATATTTTGGCCTTTCGACGTTGCTCAAGGCCATACGACACTCAATTTAACTATGTATAGAGGCCGAAGGCCATGAGGCTTTCGTACCTGCTCAAGCCCCTGAGTTTATCGAAGGGCAAGAAAAAGGGCGCTCACGAAAGTGAAGTGCCCTTTTTGCGTGTCGAATGGCTCCCCGGGCCGGACTCGAACCAGCGACAGGGTGGTTAACAGCCACCTGCTCTACCGACTGAGCTACCGGGGAATGTATCTTCTTCCTCTTGTCTCTCCTTATTTTAACGTTGGTTACCTTAAAAATGTACCGTAAAAATACTAAGAATGGAAAAAATAGTCAAGATATAATTTAAAGTACTTTTTACATGCGCCGGGTTGACCCGAGAGTGATTTGCCCGGCTCAGGGGAACTCCTTGGCTCTGGGAAAAAACACCCGGACCTAAGTGGCCCTATTCGTAAATACGGTCGCATTCGAGGGCCGTAGGGGGGCCTCATCGGCGTTCCGCTCCTTGCGACGTGCCACAGGGGGGACGTCTCAGTCGCGCGCCTTGATGAAACCACCCTATGACCCTCTCGGCGCGTTACCCTATTTACGAACAGGACCACTCAGCGGCCCGGGCGTTGCATCGGATTGGAAAGCTGGTGCGGGTTGGTGATCCTTATTTCTCATTCTTCCGGCGGACCCTCTGGCAGATCAGGCGGTCCCTGCTTCATCCCCATTCCGCGCCCATGCCTACGTTCCCCTATAAGTTTCCCAAACTCCACAAACTGTTCCGGTGTCAGGATTTTTCTGACCTCCAGAATCCCTTCAAGCCGATGGTCTGCTGACTTGGCCATGAGATCCTTCTCTTCGGAATGGAGCTGATGGATTTTGTCCATATTCAGCTCCGGCTTTTCCAGTTCGGCTCTCATGGCTTCTCTCGCAGCCTTCAGGCTTTCATGAAGCTTCACTGCTTCTTCCCGATGTTTGGTCCTGTTGACCTCCAGGAGTTTTTGCTGCTCTGCGGTCAGATTCAGTTTTTGCTCCATGGCTTTGATGCGGGCTTCCATTCTTGTTTTCATAGACTCCGGATCTTTCAAGTCAGGGCCGGGCGGTTGAGCAAAGGCCGTTGACACGGAGAGCAGGAGTCCGGCGATGCCGATCAGGCAGATGCGTTTGTTGAATGGTGTTTTCATGGTGTTGTCTCCTTTCACTATCATTAGACAAAGCAGGTAACGGAAAAGTTCCCGCTATAAGAAATATTCCTCCATGGAGGTCCCGTAGCCCTCATCTTGATCCATGGACACATGATTCGACCCTTTTACCAAACCGGCCATATACTCAATCTGATCTTCAAGATTGAGAGAGACCATTCCTTGATGATGGGTCGGTGTATGAAGAAGCATGACCGCAATCAGTAATATACCCATCATCGCGGCAACGGCAACGGCGGGTTTTCGTATATGAAATGAATTCTTGATCCTGACCATGAAATCAACCAAGGGGCCTGCTGCCTGTTCTTGACCTTGTTCAATCCGCTCTTTAATCTCAAGCCATAAGGCATCAGGAGGCGTGACCCTTTCCGCTCCCTTGAAGGGTTCAATAACCGCTTTCCTTGCCATAGCCTTGAATTCTCTGCACCGGCTGCAGCCGGCGAGGTGCGTCTCGATCTCTTCTTTTTTCTCCTGACGGATCTCCCCGTCCAAATCATCGGTGAGTATCCATTCCCGGACCGTTTTACAGTTCATCTTTCACCACCTCTTTTCTTAGTGACCCTATTCGTAAATACGGTGGCATTCGAGGGTCGTAGGGCGGTCGGATCAAAGTTCCGCTCCTTGCGGTGTACCAGAGGGTACGCCTCAGTCACGAGCGGAGATGAGACCGCCCTACGACCCTCTCGGTACATCACCATATTTACGAACAGGACCACTTAGATTCAAAAGCCGCTCCCTGGCTCTTTTGAGTCTGGAGCGTACGGTATTGATGTTGATCTTCAAGGTTTCGGCGATCTCATCATAGCTTAAACCTTCAAGATCTCTTAATACGAGACAGGCCCGCTGGTCAGGACTCAGGGCGCCCAATAGGGTGGAGATCACTTTTTCCTGATGGTCCCGATCTGATTTTTCATTGAACGGATTGATCATGATGCCCGATTCCATACTCTCCTCAAACTCCACGGTTCTGTTCTGCTCTTTTGACCTTTTCTTTGCGTGATTGATGGCTGTATTCGCGGCGATCCGGTAGACCCACGTTTTGAAAGATGATTGAAAACGGAAACCCGGAAGCTCGCGGTAAACCGCGAGAAAAACCTCCTGGGTGACTTCTTCAGCATCTTCAAGGCTGTTGACCACTCGAAAGGCAACATGATATATAAAATCCGAATATGTTCTGTATATGGCCTCGAAGGAATCTATATTGCCTTGAGATGCCTGAATAATGATCTCTTGGGATAATTCCTGCATCTACGTCCTCTGCATACTTAGACAAAACATATCATGAAGAAGTTCCCTGAAGTGTACTGAAAATACGAATACCGAAAGTCCTAAAGAACGCTGCAATCCAGTTCCTTTTATCTTGACAATCACATAATAATTGCATACAATTATTGCATATCTTGGAGGTGCTATATATGCGTGCTACATTAAACATACCCGATGACCTCATGTCTCAACTACTTAAAATCACTGGTGAAAAATCCAAAACCAAGGCACTTGTCACGGCCATGCAGGAGTTCATCAGACAGAAAAAAATCAAGGAGCTGCTTGAACTGAGGGGCAAGATACAGATTGAGGATGTCACAGAAGAATTGGAAAAACTCGAACTTGAGGAGATGAAAAAAGATGATCAAAGATGGCGTGATCGTTGATACATCTGTACTCATTGACTTTTTGAAAGGGTCTGATGCATTTGAACGGGATGTCCATCTACTCATCGAAAAGAATCGGCTGATTACTACCGGAGTCATTATTGCGGAACTTCTGCAAGGTGTAAAAAATCCCAAGGAAGGACAGAGAATTGCCGGTTTGTTAACCGCCATCAATCTTCTGGAAATAACAACAGGCCTTTGGATAAAAGCAGGAACGGCATCCTCTGCTTTAAGAAGGAAAGGGATCCATCTTCCCTTGACCGATGTTGCCATTGCAACCCTTGCCATGGAGCATCACCTTTCCGTTCTTACCCTCGACAAGCACTTTAAACAGATCCCCGGGTTGAAGATGTATGAGGAATCGGGACCTGAGAGTCATTCCGTGTAGACCATACTTAACTCCGGCGGATGGGATCTCTTCATTACGTATGGTGTCCCCACAATTTCATCCCTTTTGTAATCTTCCCAGAACTCCTTAACGTAAGGGATTCTCATGGCTCTGTCATACCCCGTCCCATTCGGCGATCCTAAGTGCATCGAGCAGTTCCCGCACCTTTTCATACGCCCGCCGCATCAGGATTTCCCTTTCCTCCTTGTCTCTTCTTTCCAGAAAATCAGCCACCCATTTGGGGTCGACATGTTTTGGAGAGAGGAACTTCGCCCGTATTTTTCCAAACCCTTCGATAACAAGTTTGTTTTTCAGGTGGAGTTTGAATTCCTGCACCAGGCGTTTGATGCCGCCAGGATAATGTTCGACGCAATAATAAATGTCATAAGCATCTTTTTCCTTCATCCGTTCGTACATCGCCATACCCTTCATAACGAGGAAGGGAACAATTCCCGCGACTTTGAAACTGACCTTGTCCATCCCACCATCGGGCAGCTCGCCCTCAAGCGTGACGGTAATTGTTGAATCAAAAGCAAGGTCGCACCCGCGGACCTTCCGCTCTCGGACGTCCTGCACTTTCTGCGTCCGGCGGCCTTTGCCCGTTCCGCCGTACTCCCCTGCCATGAGATCGATCTCCACCCGTATAGGACCGGTTCCGTCCCCTTGTACAGTGCGGAAAAACCTGAAAGGCTGCGCCTGATCCTGCACATAGCCGCGTTTCAGAAACGACTTTAGGATCGTTTGATAGACGCCGTCGGGAATTCGAGCAAAATTGAGGGCGATGTCTACGTCGAGACTACCGATATGAGGTTCCTTTGCCTGCGGCAGTAGAAAAGCAGGTGTCCAACCGCCGATCACGACCATCTCGTCCTTGATCTCGCTCAGAAGATGTACGACCTCCACAAGAACGGCTTCGCAGGCATTCATCTCTCTTCGGCTATAGCCGCTTCTACTCACCATGCGGACTTGATCCCCTGCTCAAACAAGGCCTCCGCTGCCTCTTCGCCCCTGCCGCCATAGCTTTTCAGGTCCAGATACAACTGGATGTCCGAAACCACGCCAACTCCTCCGATCTTTCGGAGCCCGTAAAACACGCCCTTATCATCATAGGGCACGAGGAGCGTCACATTGGCGCCGGTCTCCACCTTTTTGAACTCCAGCGTCTTTGCAATGGCGTCGATGTTGCCGTCCACATAGGCAAAGAACCGTGGAAACCTTACAAAGGGGGCCGCCTTCCGAACCCCTGAAAACAAGGCAAGTCCGTATCGCAGCTTTCTTTTCTTGCACTCCAGGTTCACTGCTTCTTCAAGCTCTTCCTCTGAGAGGGCGGAGTAGAATGAAAAGGCCTGGTTTTTGGTATACGTGTAATTTGCAGACCACTGTTTTAACACGTCCTCCGGATTCACCAGAGAGAACCGTTTGTTTTCCTCCCTGATCCATTCTTCGGCGAGAAGCGCCTGTTTTATCCGAGAGGCGAGGCCGATGCTGATCCCGGCCTCTTTCGAGATCTCCTCCACGTACCATTTCCGCGAAGGCTTTGTGAGGAGAACGCGCAGAATCCGGCTGGACTTGGGAGAGAAGACGGATTTCGCGGCGCGGGTGCTGAGAAAAGGATTCGGCACGCCGCTTTTGTCGATGTAGATGCTCTGAAAGGACAGGTAGGCGTTCCCCGCAAGGTCAGCGCAGCCGATGCCGGCGTCTCTGCATATCTGCCTGCCCGCGTCGCTCAGATAGGGCGCAACGATGATCCCGTACGCACCCCGCAACCCTCGGAGGTATTTCTTTAATTGTTCGACAGCCACCCGGACAAGACGCGGCTCTCCCACCGCTTCAACCTCAACGATAAACTGAACGGGCCTGCCCGAAACAAGGGCATTCAGGCGAAGGTCGATTCGAGCGTTGTCGATTCTGACATCGGTTTCGGAGCCCTTTAGGCGGACAAAGGGTATTTCTGCAAAGAGAGCCTCCAGGCGCTCACGCGCCTCCGTCAATGTCCGGCGCTCGGATTTCTGTTTCACTTTATTAACCAGTTTCACCATGCGGTGAAACTATATATTACAGTGAAACTGATGTCAAGGATTTTTGTTGTTTTTTTCTGCATTACTGGGGGTTTACCTAAATGCTAATTATATATAGTTATATAGCAAATGGTACATTCCCTTGGCGGGTATTCTAGTCAACCTCACCTTGAGAAAAGGACAAAGTGGTAAATATTTCCCTAAAAAGGGAAAAAGTTTTCCACTCCGAAGCAGGGCGGACTTACTCGTTATTGGTTCAACTTCACAGAATAGAACCTCGCCATACCGTCTTCAAAATGGCCCGGCTTGCTGAAAGTGCGTGGTGAAGGATCTGATAATCGACAAGACACAACAAGACAAAATAAGATTGACACCCAAACCTCATTATTATATTTTGTTTAAAATTATCCAAAGAAAGGGACCAAGAATGATTCAGGAAGCGGCAAAGATATGGATGGACGGGTCTTTTGTGGACTGGCGGGAAGCCAAGGTTCATGTCCTGACCCATACCCTTCATTACGGCTTGGGTGTTTTCGAGGGGATCCGCTGTTATGAAATCAACGGCGGGTCGGCGGTATTCAGGCTGACGGAGCATGTGGACCGCCTTTTTGCATCGGCACATATCATGCAGATGAAAATCCCCTTCTCCCAAAAGGAGATCACGAACGGAATCCTGGAGACGATCAGAACGAACAAATTGAAGGAGTGTTATATCCGGCCGATTGCTTTTATCGGATATGGCGACATGGGGCTTTTTGTCAAGGAGAACCCCATCAATGTGGCCATAGCGGCATGGCCCTGGGGGACCTATCTCGGCGAGGATGGGCTGAAAAACGGGATCCGCGTTATGGTCTCCTCCTACACCCGGTCGCATGTGAACACCATCATGACCAAGGCCAAGGCCTGCGGGGCGTATATCAATTCGCAGCTCGCCAAACGGGAAGCCATCCAGCACGGCTACAACGAGGCCCTTCTTCTGGATGCCGAGGGATATATCTCGGAAGGTCCGGGAGAAAACATCTTTATCGTGCGCAAGGGGATCATCAAGACCACGCCGCTGACCTCTATCTTAGAAGGAATCACACGGGATACAGCCATGATCCTCGGGCGGGAACTGGGTTTTGAAATCCATGAAGAACGATTTACCCGGGATGAACTCTACATAGCCGACGAGGCCTTCTTCGTGGGGACTGCGGCCGAGGTCACCCCCATACGCGAGGTGGACGGCCGGATCATCGGTCCAGGAAAACCCGGTCCCTTCACCCAAAAGATCCAGGAGAGCTATTTTAACACCGTTCACGGGAAAAATAACGGACATCCGGATTGGCTGGCCAGAATTTAGTTTTATTCTAAACCCACCACCTCTGGTAGTGGGCCCGGAGAGGTTCTACCGATCCGGGGAGAAATAAGATAGGCTCTACCTCTGGGAAAGCCCCGAATGGAGCAGGAGGAAGCGCCTATGTAAGAGTGGAAAAGTTTATAGCACATCAGATGGGACAGCAAATATACAGTTCGTGATAAATCAAAAGCACCGTCATTCCCCGACCCCCTGATCGGGCCTGTCCTCCAACTTGATCGGGGGATCGGAGGACAGGCCCGATCGGGGAATCCATGGTTCGACAAGCTCACCATGACAATTGTCACCCTGAGCCTGTCGAAGGGTGGATTGTCCGGTCAAGCCGGACAATGACAAACTGGTTACGATTTCTGTTGCGGTACAACTTGTTGTTTTGGCTATCCACGGAGCTTGTTCTGGGTCCATGCCCCCCTATGGGGGGCTTTCCTGATGACACCCGCTATGCTGGTGGAGAATCACTCCTGGCCCTGACTTGATATGGAGCGGTTCCGGAGCTTGATGTAAAAGATTACGGCAACGGCAAAGACGATCAGACTGATGAACTGGGACGTGGACATCATCCCTCCAAGCACCGCGCCCCTTAGATCCCCCCGGAAAATTTCGACCGAGAAACGGACAACAGGATATAAGATACCGTACATCACGAGCGCCTGCCCGTCGAAACGTTTTCTCCTGGCTATGGCGTAAAGAATCAAAAACAGGATCAGGTCGCCCATGGAAGAATAGAGCTGCGTGGGGTGCAGTCTCAGGCCGAGCTTTTCCAGGGGGACCAGGGAGTCCGGGTCCGAAAAAACCATTCCCCAGGGGGCTGATGTCTCTTTCCCATAACAGCACCCTGCAGAAAGACAGCCGAGGCGCCCGACGGCCTGGGCGAGGGCCAGAGATGGAACGACGATATCCCCGACCTTGAGAACCGGCATCTTATGCTTTTTCATGTAGTAGATGCCGACGGTCACCGAGAGAATCAACCCCCCATAAAAGACCAGCCCGCCTTCCCAGATCTTGAAGATCCGGATGGGTTTTTCAAGAAAATAACGATACTCCACGACGATAAAGAGGAGGCGTGCGCCGATGATGGCGGCGAGAGTTACGTAGAAGGCGAGATCGAGCATCTGGTTCGGGTCAAGCCCCTCCCGTCTCGCCTGCCGCAGCGAAAGGGCAATGGCCAGAAAAAAGGCCGAGGCCACAAAAACGCCGTAGGTATGAAGGGTAACCGGTCCGAAATGGAAGAGTACAGGGTGCATTAACTGCTCTCCATTTTTTCCTTCCGGCCTGCGAGGACCATATCCACAATCAGGATGAAAACCCCGATGGTGATCGCGGAGTCCGCTACATTAAAGGCAGGCCAGTGAAATTGTTTATAATAGACATCAATAAAGTCAACGACCTTTTTGAAGAAGATCCTGTCGATCAGATTCCCTACCGCGCCGCCCAGAACCAGAGAAAGGCCGATCTGTAATAGAATATTTTCTCGGGCCCCTTTGAAGTAGATAACGAGGACCACGCCGATGGCCACCGCAGAGATCAGGAAAAAAAAGGGGATGCGGAAATTTTCGGAGGTTTTGGAGAGAAACCCGAAGGCCGCCCCTGGATTGAGGACAAACGTCAGATTCAGAAGACCGTCTATCAGGGGGATCGACTCTCCCACGGACATCCGCTTCATGACAAAATATTTGGCCGTCTGATCCAGCAGGATGATCGGCGTAATGACGGCGATGAGACGCATGATAGGCAAGGCATGCCTCCAGGATACTTTTTCAGATAGACGGACTTTACAATTTTTTAACGATATCCGCGCACCGCTTGCAAACCTCGGGGTGCTGCGGGTCCTCTCCGACCGTGACGCTGTAGTTCCAGCAGCGGCCGCACTTCCGCCCATCCGCCGGCCGCACCCTGATCCGCACACCCGTCACATTCTCTGCCATACCGGCAGATTCCGGCGCCTCGGCCAAAGGATAGATCGCCGCGGAAGAGACAATCATGATCTCCGAAAGCTGCTCTTTGTAAGGGCGCAGCTTCCCAAACCACTCCTCCGACAGATAGAGATCAACTGCAGCATCCAGGGATAGCCCGATAACCTTGTCCCGACGCGCCTGCTCGAGCACCCTGGAAACCTCCCCGCGGATTGCAAAGAGATCCTCCCAAGTTTTTGCAAGGGCCTCATCCCTATCCTTGGGATCCGGCGCCGGAAATGCCGACAGATGCACCGAGTCCCCCTTCATTCCATTTTTTAAAGACATCCAGATCTCTTCCGCAGTAAAGCTCAAGATCGGCGCCATGAGCTTGGAGAGGACCGTCAGGATGTCAAAGAGAACGGTCTGAGCGGATCGCCTCTCAATAGAGTCGGGCAATAAAACATAGAGACGATCCTTGAGGATGTCGAGGTATCGGGCGCTCATCTCTACCGTACAAAAATTATAGAGGGCGTGATAAATTGAATGAAAGGAAAATTCCTCGTAGGCCTGGTCAACCTTTTGAATCAGTTTCTGGAGCTGATGCAATGCCCACCGGTCTATTTCCGGCATCTGATCTCGTGGAACACGGTTTTTCTCCGGGTCAAAGTCAAAAAGATTTCCGAGAATAAACCGCGCGGTATTCCGGATCTTCCTGTAGGCCTCCACCAGTCTATTTAGAATCTCTGCCGAAACCTTGACATCATCCCGGTAATCCTCGGCAGAGACCCAGAGCCGCAGGATCTCCGCCCCGCTTTTTTGGATCACGTCCTTTGGAGAAACCACGTTTCCAATGGATTTGGACATCTTTTTCCCGGCGCCGTCCACGACGAAACCGTGCGTGAGAACGGCTTTAAAAGGCGCTTCCTTGCCGGTCCCGAGGGCGGTCAAAAGGGCGCTGTGGAACCACCCCCTGTGCTGGTCGCTCCCCTCCAGATAAAGATCCGCAGGATAGGAGAGTCCGGGTCTTTTTTCAAGAACGGCCGTATGGCTGATACCGGAGTCAAACCAGACGTCAAGGATATCTTCTTCCTTGCGAAAGGCCTTACCGCCGCATTTCCTGCATTGTGCCCCTTGGGGCAGAAGGTCTTCCGTCTCTTTTTCAAACCAGATGTCCGCGCCCCCTTTCTCAACCAAATCCGCCACGTGAAAAACCGCCTCTGCGTCCATCAGGTACTCGCCGCATCCTGAGCACTGGAAGAGGGCGATGGGGACCCCCCAGCTTCTCTGCCGGGATATGCACCAGTCAGGACGATTTGCCACCATGGCATGGATCCGGTTCATGCCCCAATCGGGTATCCACCGCACCTTTTCCTGAATGGCGCCGAGCGCCCTCTCTCGCAGACCATTGGACTCCATGGAGATGAACCATTGTTCCGTGGCCCGGAAGATGACCGGCTTTTTGCACCGCCAGCAATGAGGATAGGAATGCTGTACCGTTCCCTCCTTCACCAGATGCCCGGTCTCCTTGAGAAGCGCGGTGATGACGGGGTTGGCCTGAAACACAAATTGGCCGGCAAAACGTCCGGCTTCCTGTGTGAAGCGGCCCCCGTCATCCACCGGCGTATAGACGGGAAGATCATAGACGAGCCCGATGGTGTAGTCTTCTTCACCATGGCCCGGCGCAATATGAACACACCCGGTCCCCTGCTCGAGGGTGACATGTTCTCCCAGAATGATGAGGGAATCCCGCTCTTCAAAAGGGTGCCGAGCCCGAAGACCCGAAAGCGCCTCACCCTTAAATGTCTCGATCACTCGGTAGGTCCCCATCCCGAAGGTCTTCATGCAGGTTTCCACAAGGTCTTTGGCCACGATCAGGACCTCTTGATCGGTCTTCACCGCCGAGTAATCAAAATCCTTGTGCACGGCCACGGCCAGGTTGGCCGGAAGGGTCCAGGGTGTCGTGGTCCAGATCACGATGGAAACCTTTTCTCCAGAGAGGCTGGGGAACCTTTCTGCAATCCGAACCTCCACGGGGAAGCGGACAAAGATGGAGGGGGAGGCCTCGTCGGCATATTCGACCTCGGCCTCGGCAAGGGCGGTCCGGCATGAGGCGCACCAGTGAATGGGTTTTTTCCCCTTGTACACCCCCTTGTTTTGAACAAATTTCCCGAACTCTCTCAAGATGGAGGCCTCATAATCGTAGCTCATGGTCAGGTAGGGATGTTCCCAGTCGCCGAAGACCCCGAGCCTCTTGAATTCCTCCCGCTGGATATCCACATAATGCGAGGCATATTCCCTGCATTGCCGGCGGAACTCCCCGATGGACATGGTTTTCTTTTTGGACCCGAGTTTTTTGTCCACCTGCAGCTCAATAGGAAGGCCATGGCAGTCCCAGCCGGGGACGTATCTGGCGTAATATCCTTTCATGTTTTTGTACTTGATGATGATGTCTTTTAAAATCTTATTCAAGGCATGCCCGATATGGATGTTCCCATTGGCATAAGGGGGCCCGTCATGAAGGGTATAGACCGGCCTTCCCTGATTCTTTTTCAGGATCTTCTCCCAAAGACCCATCTCCTTCCACTGCTTCAACATTTCCGGCTCTCGGATGGAGAGGTTGGCTTTCATGGGAAAGGAAGTGGAGGGAAGATTTAATGTCTCCTTGTAATCCATAAAAAAACACCGATAGCAGAATAAGATCAAAGACTTCTTCGCCTGAAAACGTCAAAAAGATAACAACCCCGCTAAATGATGTCAAGATAAAAAGCTTTATCCCCGGGGTGGTAGAACTCAAAAAAGCACCCCACCTGGAAAAAGAGCGCGTCACCAGCGAACCTCTGGCGCAGTTTGGGGTCAGTTTGGGGTCAGACATTGATAATTTGATATTTCTGTTGCCCATCTCGAAGCACTTTAATAATTTATGATTATCTCAATATCTCTCAACTGTCTTTTTCACCAAATACTTATGGATGCATGCGTGTTGTTTCAATATCTAATTATCAATGTCTGACCCCAAGAAGTGACTGGCGATAAATGTTCTCGTACGAGAACAGCAAGGGGAATCATTCTCCGGGAAGAACGGCCAAGGCGTAGTTGTTGTTGTCCTTGTTGTTCGCGTTCTGGTTGCCGTTGTTCGGGTTGAAGTTCCAGGCGTTGTTCGGGTTGTTTGCGCACTCCGTGCCCGACCAGTACCAGCCCGAAAGCAAATTGGCGAAAGCACCCGTGTTGATCAGGCCATAACCAGCTTGGTAGTTTCCATTAGTGTCGTAATACCCCTTGTTGCCAAGCTCCGTGTAATACAGATGGCCCATCTCCGAGGTGGTGTTGTTGTAACCGAGCGAGGTAGAGCCGTCATAGCTCCACACATATGGCCCATCCACGGTGGCCGGCAAGCGCCGGTTGTCATAGGTCACGCCGTTAACCGTCAGGGCGAGATTGGCCGCCCAGGTCATCTGGCTGCTCCATGTGTCATCACTCTTTGTATAATCCAACCAGGTGATGTTCAGATCGGTGTCGTAGATCAGGTTCCGTTGAGCGCCGTCATACGCCACCGTGCCATCCACCATCAACGAGGCCTCCGCCGGGCCAACCGGCCCCAACGCCACCAAACCCAATACCGCCAAAACTGCCAAGTACTTTTTCATCGCTTCCTCCTCCAAGTTATTTGTTTGTTTTCCTGCCCGGCCTTTTCACAACGAAATGACGAGGCGCCTATCAAAGGTTGATAAACTCCGGCTCCTAAAAGCCCATAGGATTCAGGGCGGGATGCTGGAAGCAATGCCTTTTAATCTCTTTAATATAGAAGGGTTTGAGTGAGTGAGTGAGTGAGTGAGTGAGTGCAACATCAATGCCACATCCCAAAGAACGGATAAATTGGAATCCTGTTCCGGACAATCTGGAACCGGATTCCATCATTTTTTATCATAGAGATCAAACTGCGATCTTCAATTCTTATAGGGCTAGTAACATTTCAGGGAAGAAAGTCGCGAAAAAAAGTTCTCTTTCACTTACGCCATGTTATATGGTATATTCCCCTTGTCCGGCAAGGAGGGTGTGCGACAAATTTATGGGTAAATATTTCTCTGATAGCGTCATTCCCCGACCCCCTGATCGAGTCAGAGGGCATGCTTGATCGGGGAATCCATGGTTCGACAAGCTCACCATGACAATTGTCACCCTGAGCTTGTCGAAGGGTGGATTGTCCGGTCAAGCCCCGGTAAACCGAGGGCAAGCCGGACAATGACAACCCTATATAATCCTGATGTGTACCTGTCCCCCGATCCAGTCGGGGGACAGGTATTTTTGTCGCAGACCCCGGTAAGGAGTTCGTTTTGAAGCAAATTTACCTGGACCACAATGCCACAACCCCTGTCGACCCGGATGTGATCGATGTCATGGCCGAGACCGCAAGGCGGCTATGGGCCAACCCGTCCAGCAGTCATTCCCCCGGTCTGGAGGCCAGGGAAGAACTGGAGCAAAGGCGGGGCGCCATTGCCAGGTTCATCGGGGCCAAACCTAAAGAGATCATCTTTACTTCCGGAGGCACGGAATCCGACAATCTTGCCGTGTTCGGCGCCGCACGGGCCAACCAGACCAAGGGACGTCATCTTTTGGTCTCTTCTATAGAGCATCATGCTGTTCTGGAAAGCTGTAAAATCCTTAGTGAACAAGGGTTTGATGTTTCCTATCTCCCTGTGGACCGGGATGGGCGGGTGGATCCGGACGATGTGAAGAAGGGGATCCGCAAGGATACGGTTCTCATCTCGGTGATGCATGCCAACAACGAGGTCGGAACCCTACAGCCCATCGCTGAGATCGGAAGGTTTGCCAGGGAAAGCGGGATCCTCTTTCATACCGATGCGGCACAGAGCGTGGGAAAGATTCCCGTGCATGTGGACGATCTCTATGTGGATCTTCTGACAGGCTCCTCACACAAGATTTACGGCCCCAAAGGGGTCGGGTTTTTATATGTTCGTACGGGCACGAGCCTCTCCCCACTGCTTTTAGGCGGAGGGCAGGAACGAGGGCTCCGTTCTGGTACCGAAAACCTTCCTGGCATCGCCGGACTGGCCAAGGCCCTTGAGACCGCTAAGACGGGAATTCAAAAAGAGGCGGTTGATCTCGCAAAACTCCGGGACTCCCTGTGGGATGCGCTTTTCCATTCCCTGGACGGCCTTCACCTCAACGGACATGCGACGTCAAGGCTTCCCGGCACACTGAACCTCTCGATCGATGGGGTTAAAAGTTCGGATCTGATTCCCTTGCTGAATCAAAAGGGGATCTTTGTCTCGGCGTCGGCCGCCTGTACCACGTCAAGCATCCGCCCCTCTCATGTGCTTTCGGCCATGGGTGTTTCGCTTCGCCACGCCGCGGGGACGCTGAGAATATCCCTTGGCCGCTCAACCCGGGAAGAGGATCTCCCCTATATCGTGAATGCCCTATCTTCCTCTGTAAACCAGTTGCGAAGGAGCCGAACATGATCGTGATTCCGGCCATTGACCTCAAGAACGGTAAATGTGTCCGCCTGGTCCAGGGGAACATGGATCAGGAGACGGTTTATTCGGACAACCCTTTACAGATGGCCAGGCGCTGGGAGAAGCTCGGCGCCGAGCTTCTGCATCTGGTGGACCTCGACGGAGCGGTTGAAGGGACGCCTAAAAATCTGGATCTGATCCAGGAAATGGTCAAGGGGCTTTTCATGCCGGTCGAGGTGGGAGGGGGCATCCGCAGCCTGGAGACGATCGACTCTTATATCCGTGCGGGCGCCATGCGTGTGGTGATCGGAACACGCGCCGTGGAAGATCCTGATTTTCTCACCGAGGCCTGCCGGAGATTTCCCGGAAAGATCCTCGCAGGCATCGATGCCAGGAACGGATACGTGGCCGTACACGGATGGACAAAGGTCACCGAACGGCCGGCCACGGATCTTGCCCGAGAGATCCAGGGACAGGGGGTCTCAGCCGTGATTTTTACGGACATTCATCGTGACGGGATGCAGACCGGCCCGAACATCGAAAGCACCCGGGCCCTCGCCGAGTCCATTTCCATCCCGGTCATCGCCTCCGGGGGGATCTCCTCTCTTGAGGACGTCCGGGCCTTAATGCGGATTGAGCCCTGCGGGGTCATCGGCGCCATTACAGGAAGGGCGCTCTACACCGGCGCTCTGGATTTGAGAGAGGCCATGGCCTTGACCAAGAGAGGAGGATAGACCCGTGCTGGCTAAACGCATCATCCCATGTCTCGATGTCAAAGAGGGCCGGGTGGTCAAGGGAATCAAATTCTTAGGCCTTAAGGACGCGGGAGATCCTGTGGAAACAGCCCGCCTGTATGACAAACAGGGGGCCGACGAGCTGGCGTTCCTCGACATCACGGCCTCCCATGAAAAAAGGGGGATCATCCTCGACGTGGTCGCGCGTACCGCCGAGGAGGTCTTTATGCCGTTAACCGTAGGCGGCGGAATCTCAACGCTGGATCATATCCGAGCGCTTTTAAACGCCGGGGCCGACAAGGTCTCGATCAATACAGCCGCTGTAAAACGTCCGGAATTCATCCGCGAGGCCTCCAAGCGTTTCGGCAGTCAATGTATCGTCGTGGCCATTGATGCCAAGAGGGTTACGGATACTCCTGCGGCATGGGAGATCTACACCCACGGCGGGAGAAATCCCACGGGAATCGATGCCCTGGAGTGGGCAGGCAAGATGGAGGCCATGGGGGCCGGGGAATTCCTGGTCACCAGTATGGACCGGGACGGGACAAGAGACGGATACGATAATGAACTGAACCGGGCCATCGCAGAGAGGACCGGAATCCCGCTCATCGCTTCGGGCGGAGTGGGCGCCCTTGAGCATCTCTACGACGGAATCAAAGAGGGGATGGCCGATGCCGTACTCGCCGCTTCGATCTTTCATTACCGTGAATATACAGTAAGAGCGGTCAAGGAATATCTTCGATCCCGGGGGGTTGCAGTAAGACTTTGAAGAGGATCCATCCCTGACCGACGAGTCTAAGTGGTCCTGTTCGTAAATATGGTGACGTACCGAGAGGGTCGTAGGGCGGTCTCATCAAGGCGCGCGACTCAGCGCGTACCCCTCTGGTACGCCGCAAGGAGCGGAACTTTGATCCGACCGCCCTACGACCCTCGAATGCCACCGTATTTACGAATAGGGCCACTAAGGGAGTCTTCAACCATCATCCCGTCAAAGCGGAGGCATCCATGAAATACCGTTTGTGGCTGATCCTGTTCCTGTTGATCATGATTGCGGCCTGCTGCCTGAAACCGAACGTTCCCTGTATCCCGATCTTGTAACCTGCCGGATTCTTCAGACAGGAAACCATCTTGTCTCCCTGGGGAGGGGTTGGTCTGTTCGGGCCTGCATGCAAAATGAGCAGGCGTACGGCTTCATCCTGCCTAAAAAAAAACATGATTTCACTTGCAAACAGAAAACATTATGGTATATTAATGAAAATAATTACAAAGAACTACCCTTCAATTTAAAACTTCAGGGCGGTGTTTTAAATTTCAAGAACATCTGCCTTGTAAAAAAACGCTATGTTTTTCATTACTTGGGCTAAGAGGCCCTCTTGGGTTTTTAGATACGGCATGCAGCATGGATCCATCAGGCATCTTTCCACTGCGGGACGCAGGAACCATGATTCAGGACGAAAAAAACATCTCTCTGGTACTCAATGGTTTATATGGAAGAGAACCGATTCTCAGACAAACCGTTGCACTCTGCCAAAGGAGGGGTCGACATGGGGAATACCATTCTTTTCGTGGACGATGAAGCGGTCATCTTAAAAGCCCTGCAGGCGGTTTTTTCTCGAGAAGGATTCCAGACCCTCACCGCCTTAAGCGGTGAGGATGCCATCAAGATCCTTTCCCGGGAAGATGTGGATGTCGTAGTTTCCGATGAAAGGATGCCCGGCATATCCGGGATAGAACTCCTTTCCATGGTCAAGGAGAAATACCCTGATAAAATCCGCATTGTCCTGACCGCTTACGCCGAACTGAACACCATCCTCTCGGCCATCAACCAAGTGGAGGCACACCGGTTGATCATCAAACCTTATAAAAATGAGGACTTTGTACAAACCGTAAGAACCCTGCTGGAAAGAAAAAAAACCTGCCAGGAAAAAGAAAATGCCTTAAAGCGCGCTGAACGCGAGGCGGCTTTTGCCTTCCAGGCCGCCAAAATCATGTGCAACAGGCAATTATCCGAGCATGAAAAATACACTCAAATCGTCGACATCCTTAAAAACTATATCCGCGCCTCAACCCTTTCCCTGATGCTTCTCAATCCCGAGAGAAACGAGATCGTGGTCAAGGCCGCGACCAATAAAAAAATTGTCGGCTTAAGGCGCCCCCTCAGCGACCATTCCATCTCTTCATGGGTCGCTCGAGAGGGGCGGGCTTATCTATGCAATGGAACCGTTGATCAGGATCAACCATCGGCTTTTGTCCCGCACGACCAGACCTTGACGCGTTATCAAACCAAGGCCTTTCTTTGTATTCCGGTAAAAGATGATACCAGGACCGTCGGCGTCTTTAACGTCACAGACCATGAGGAAGGAACCATCTCATCTTCTACGGAAAAAACCGTGTCCCACCTGATGAGATGGGTCGGCGCGATGATCCAGACTGCAAGTTCGAGTGGATCTGGTTGAGAGGTCCTGTTCAGGAAAGTCCGGCGGTCTCTTCTGCTGAGAGGCTTGAGGTAATGGAGGAGATGAACCGGTTTTTATTCTTGTCGTAATTTGCCAGGTTTAAAATCCTCTGTGTTTCGATCTGGTTCCCCTCTTGATCATAAAGGATTCTGACCTTAGGCCGGAGGGCGTTCCTTGGATGGATCTCGTGAACCACTCCGATCTCACCGGTATCGAGTCTGACATAGTCCCCTACAGGGTAGAGGTTGGATATCCTGGCAAATACGTTAAACAGGAAAGGATCGATCTGCATCACAGACATCCTCCGCAGGGTCTCTTCTTTAGAGACTTCGGTCCTGTAGGCCCGGTTCGTTCGGAGGGCATCAAAAATATCCGCTATGGAAGTCATTCTTGAATACAGGTGGGGACTGCCCTCTTTGTGAATAAGTGGATATCCGCCACCTCCGTTATACCACATATGATGTTCAAAGGCCACAATGGGGACCATATCCGGCATCCCCGGGACCTTCATCAGCATGCCGGCGCCATGGACCGGATGTTCCTTGATGACGGCAAACTCTTCATCCGTGAGTTCTCCTTCTTTCTGCAGGATCTCCAGGGGAATCAAAAGCTTGCCGGTATCGTGAAGCAGGGCGGCCAATCCTAATTCTCTGAGCTGCTGCGGTGTAAAGCCGAGGATCCGGCCCATGGCCAGGGTCAAGGTGGATACATTTAAAATATGCGTATAGGTATATTCGTCGTGCTTTTTTATCCGGGCGACAATCGGGACAGCATCATCCTCCAAGATCATTCCGCTCAGAATATTCTCAATGATCTCCTTGGCCAGATCGAACTCGATCAGATTCTTCTCTCGAGCCTGTGAAACCAGCGCCTGGGAGGATGCCAGGAACTCTTTAACCACGCTGACCCCGTCGAGGTCAAGGCAGGCGCCGCTTTGACCAAAATCCGCAACCGATGCCTCAAATTTGAACCTGCCCGACAGGATATGGGGCCATTCCCCCTGCCGGAGCCGGTTCTCCGGGCGTTTATCCTGCTCTTTCTCCTTGCCGGCAGAAAACACTGAAAAGAATTGAATGATTTCATGTTCATCAACACCGGAGAGAAAAACGATCTTTTCAATCCCCCGTTCCTGCACCAGCCGGTTCAGCCCCGGTATGGAACCTTCTATGTGGCGCAGTTGTTTTCCAAGGACCATCAGGTCGTTTCCCAAAAAACCCACGGTCACCCGGTCGGTCTCGGAAAGCAGCTCCCTCAGAATCTCAAGCAGCCTATGGGTTCCATCCTTAATCAGGGGATGGTTGGACGGATACAGGGTGAAGGAACGGCAGAGCGAGGAGAAGGCCTTCCCGAGATTCTCCGCAGGCTCTGAAGAAAAAGGGCTCTGCCCGGCTGCCTTTTGAGAGGCATCGACGCCTGCATCCTGTATGGTCATGGTTTTAGCCGTCGAGCTCATGTCAACCCTTTCAGGACCTGACAGCATATCTCTTGAACCCTTTTGTCCCTGTCCTCAAGCCCATCCTGCAGGACCTTTCTCGATTTCGGTGTGCCGATCCGCTTGAGCGCCTGTGCCGCGATGGTCCGAAGACGGGGTTCTGCCAGGTTATTCCGATTCAGGAGGATCTTGCGGATAGGATGAACCGCACGGTCACTCCCAAAAGACGATAGGGTATAAATAACCTCACGCTGGATCCTATAGTCCCTGCTGTATAAAAGCGGCACGAGATCCTCGATGCGGGAGGGATCCCCTATCTTGCCGAGAATCATGACCAGGTTGCGCACCAGAAACCAGCGGTCATCACTTAAGGATGGAATAATGGCCGGAAGGGCATCCTGTCCGATATCAACAAGGAGGAGGGAAAGCCTTTTCCTTCCTGCAATACTGCGCTCTTCTCCAAGCTGTCGAACTAAAAAAACCGGCAGTCCCTGTCTGCAGTAGGAAAATATTTTTTTCAGCATCGAGAGATCATCACTCCCCATGTTCCCGATCTCGCGAATCAGGGGGGCGATCCAAGCGCTTTCTTCGTCTAAAGCAAGCGCTGCATCCATCTTTTTCTTTTTTAAAGGGGGAATCTGAACACCCTGATGAAAAACGGATTCAAGGGTCTTTAAAATCTGCTTCATATCCCGTTTTCGGGCGTATTCAGAAAGACAAGACCGAAGTTCGGCGAGGGGGCCGTCTATCAGGTCCTCGCGGGTCTCTTCTAAAATAAGGTCACAGAGCATCTCTCTTCGGATTTGTTTAAGAACGCCCGGATGGAGCGATGACTGAACCTCATGCAGATAGTCCATGCCGATGCTCTCCCTCAGGTCTTCAAGATGATACGCATGAAGATGATCGAGGACCTGATGATATTCATGCGACATGAATTGATCTTCCGATCCGGAAAGAATAAATTTTCTGATTTGTTCCCAGACCTCCGGGGAATAGACGGCAGAGGATTTCTTTTTGGCGTATTGATCGGCAATGCTTAGAAGGGACCCTTCTCTGGTTTTGTCTTTCAAAACATTTTGAAAGGTCGTGGAAATTCTGTTGTCTATCTTTCCTTTAAGGACCACTGCGCCGGCCAGGACATGGAGAAGCATCTCATCCGAATAATTCACCAAGGCCTCCTCCATGCCGCCGTTTGAACCTGAAGATGCAGGTTCTCCGGAAAGGGCCAGGCCGGCAAGGTTCTTTGAGAAGGTCTCCTGTTCTGAAGAAGGCAGTCTGCTGAATATCTCTTGTTGAATTTTAGACATGGTTTTCGAGATGTCGGGGGTCCCTTCCGCAGATGAACCTTCAAGGCTTTTCTGGATCCGGGTTCGAAATATCCTGTATTGGGAAGGATCTTGAAAGGATCCCGCCATTTTTCTCAGTGCGCCTTCATTGACTTCTTGCCCCTGTCTTATCAGGGCCATCCAGAGATCCGTGTGACTCTGATCGGGCGCTGCCGAGGGTTCCTGTTCCAATATCTTCCGGTAATCGACCATGGTCAGAGAAATTTTAGAGATGCCGGCCTCCTGCAAGGACTCCCGAATGCTCTGATCTCCTGAAATATGATAAGATTGCTTTTGTCTACGGGGAAGATGGTTCCTGCAAGGACTCCCGAATGCTCTGATCTCCTGAAATGGCCTGCTGTGCCCTGGACAAACACCTTAAAAACAGACCCAGGTCGTTCTGCGTGAGGCCGGAATCTATCTTGACGGTCAGGATCCCTTGCTGATGAAGCCTTCCGGCAAGATCCGTATCAAGCCGGTGTTCCTTTTCATCTTCCGTAAAGACGATGAGTTCCTCCTCGGAGACCCCGAAATAAACAGAACCTCGATCCTTTAAAAGGTCTTCTATTTTTTTATACGTTCGCTCGAGTGCCGGACCTCTTGCCGGATGCCCCTTCGGATAAAGGGCAAATATCCTCAGACAGGCGGAGGTCTCCCTTAAAAATCCCTGAATCTCATCAAGATACAACTGTTCATTCATGGTCGGTTTGTACACAGCGGATCTCTCCTGTTATTTAAAATTATAACATCCCTTCTTTGTTTTGTGCATTTTTTTACCGGGCTGCAAAAATCAACTTCATGATGAAATCTCCTTCACAAAGAAAGATATTGTGATCAAAAGAAAAATATGATACGTTTTGATTCCAAATGGCCTTTTAGGAGAGACATTTAGACCAGACGTCTTGCGATATCCATTGACTGACCCTTTATGGGAAAATTAAGCATTTTTTTATGAACCGAGAAAAAGAAAAGAGACGAACGCCTCGAGCTCCGGTTTCGATCCGGATTGATTATTCCACTGTTGAACAGTTTTTATGGAACTTTGCCGGCAACATCAACGAAGGCGGCCTATTTTTAGAATCCAGCAACCCTCTCGATATCGGTACCGTCGTTCAATTAAAATTTCATCTCCCCAACCTGGATTTACCCATTGAGACCACAGGCGAGGTGGTGTGGGTAGGAAAGAACCGGGAACAGGCCTTTGGAGAAGAGGCGGGTACAGAGAAGGAGGGGATGGGAATCCAGTTCAAAGACCTTGATGAGTCTTCCAAGGCCGCCATAAATCTCCTGGTCAAAGAACTCCGAAAAAAGTGACTCCCGTTTCTTAAAAAAATTCTTGTCCGATCTTTGTATTTCCGGCGCCACCCCGTGGAAATAACGCGCTTGGGGATGGCGCCGGAAAAATTCTTATCTTCTTCGTCTTGCAGCCAGCCAGACTATGAGCCCGGATCCGAACAGAACCACGGATGACGGTTCGGGAACAGCCGCCATATTTGGCGCCCCAGGTGTCCCGTAATTTCCAACCCCGTAGGTTATTCCGATGTCTCGGGCGCTGATCCAATTGGCCCCATCATGGTTATCTCCGATACCGGTAAAGCAGATGGATGCGCCGGTATCTGAGGGGAACCCTGTACCGGGTCCGTATGTGACACTGTTGATTGGAACACCGTTCGGATCCAGGATGGAGAGGGTATCTCCTGAATTGCCGAGACTGAAACTAACCGTATAATCCACGGGCACGCCTCCATTGCTACTGAGGTCGTTGTTTCGCCCAAACACAAGGTAACCTCCTGATCCGATCGCCAGGGGCGCAGTAATTATTTTTGAAGCTCCGCCATCGTCAATGAAATATCCCTGGAGATCAAGAGCGGCGCCGGAATTGAACACCTCAAACCATTCGCCGGAGGTATCCGATACAATCGATGGATCATACATAATTTCATTAATGATAAGGTCTGCGGAGGCAGGATAAATCCGGACCAGCAGCAAGCAAAACACAAGCGCACAGATCTGTCTTTTCAGAGAACCGTTCATAAGCATACTCCTCTTTGTTGGTTAAATTGGATGGATTACGCCCTATTGCGTCTTTGTATTCCCTTCTCCGGTGATCCTCGGGAACAAGGCAGGCAGATTCATTTTAGAAGGAGGAATGCAAGAAGATTATGCAATGTCATGAGAAGGATATTTCAGGAGATTCTAAAACAGAAAACAGGAAGAACAAAAACCTTGATCACCTCCTTTCTGAATGATCTTGATGCCGGCAACGTCCTTAATGGGTATAGTAACCAATTGTATTAAAAGGTCGCGAGATTTTTTCAACTTTTTTTCCTGACCGACTCCTGTAAAAGTCCCTTGAGAATTTTGAAATGATGGATCTCCGGATTCAATGCGCTCGAAGGTTTTTGAAGAAGTCGAGCATACTCATTTAACATGCGCTCGGCCATATTGGAAGACGAAAGCTCTTCGGCGTTTTTTAAGGCGGCCTTGGAAAAAGCGGCCCGTTTCTCCGGCGAAGAGAGAAGAAGAAGGATCTTTTCAGAAAACGCATCTGAATCCTCTGCCGCTAAAAATCCGTTCACGCCGTCTTCGACGATATCTCGAACGCCGGGGGCATCCACAGCCACTACCGGCGTTCCCGCCGCCATGGATTCCAGAAGCACGAGTCCCTGGGTTTCCGTTAAAGAGGAAAAAACAAAGAGGTCGCCTCCTGCATAGGCTTTGACCAATTCTTCAGGATTCATCTTTCCGTGAAAGATGACCCGATGGAGGATCCCAAACTGATCGGCTGCTTTTCTCAAATCTGTCTCAAGATCCCCAAGGCCTGCAATAAAAAAAATGAGGTTTTTGCGAATCCTCATGGCTTTGGCCACAGACTTGAAAAGAAACTCGAGATTTTTTTCTTTGGCCAACCGCCCGATATGGACCAGGATCATGTCATCCTCTTTTATGCCGAAGGTTTCTCTCAGCCATTGCCTGTCCGGATTCCGATACAAAGAAAGATCTATGCCCGTAGGAATGACCTCGATCCTTGTCTTGACCTCCCTGGAGATGAGCATCGTCCGGATATCATCACTCGGGGCCACAATGAGATCGCAGAGATTACAGAAAGAGGTGCATACATTGATGATCCATCGTTTGACCAGATCCGCGTCTATAGGGGCATAGTGAGAATACATTTCATACTGGGTGTGATAGGTCAGAACGATAGGGATCCCCCGATTCTTTCCCAGATGCATCCCCATCTCGCCTAAAAAAAAGGGATGCTGGACATGGACCAGATCCGGATTGAACTTTTCAAATATGGAGCGGACCTTGAAAGAAAAGGGAAGGGGAAGGGAAAAGTCCGTCTGGTTGAACCGGGGAATAGCGGCTACGCGGGTGATCCACGGCTCCTGATCTTTGTGCCCCTCAAAACTTGGGGCAAAGATATGGACCTGATGACCTCGGCCTATATACTCCCGGACAAAGGTCTCGATCGATCGGGTCACCCCCCCCACAAAAGGCCTGAACGTGTTTGTAAAGATGGCTATCTTCATGGTTTTTTCCCAACGCCTGCTGTTTTGACCTGCACCTTATGGGTCTTTGAAGAAAGAAAGAGCACATTTCCCCGAATTTCAACGGGGCCGGCATCCCCTTCGGCCCTTTGGATCTCAAATGGAAAATTCCATTCAAAACAGGCAGGGGCTTTCCGGAACCTCTCCTGAATCTCCAGAGAAACATCTCCACCGTGGAATTCGATCCTGAAATCCATGGGTCCAAAATAGGTTGGCGCCTGTTCCACCTGAATCACGGCGCCTTTCCAGGTCCATTCCCGTGGAAGGATGGGGGTCAAGACGATCCGGTCATCCTCTTCAAACAATAGAAGGTTTCGAATAAGAAGCAGCATTTCGGCAGCGGCCCAGCCGTGATGCCCGTCTCCCATGCACCCTCCCCCGGTCAGGGGATGGACCGCCTCGGGCCAGGTGAAGGTCGTGGTGGCGATCTTTAAAAGATAATCAATCAGAGGCCAGGCCTCCCGGCTCCTCCGGTAGATATAACATTGGGCGATCTGCGCCGTCAAATAGGGGTTCACACCCGAGTGGATCATATTCTGAAAAAAGCCGTCCTCAAAAAAGCTGTGCTGACGCAGATAATCCACCGTATTGACGATCCACTCGTCATCCGGTTTTAATAAACGGAGGGGATAAAGGGCCGATATGGATCCGATGGCGCCTGCATCCATTCTGCGATACGGAGAGGCCGGAAGGGTCTTTTTCCCGATCCGGTTCTCAACCATTTTCAATGACCTTTGTAAATCCTGCCAGAAATCCATGTAGATCTTTTTAAAAACCTCATGGTCTTTGTCTTCACCGAGAACGCGGGAGGCCTCCATACCGTCCCGGATTCCGGCTAAAGACCAGAAGTCGTCCCAGTAAAAATAATCATTGGGGCCCAAATGCTCTGCAGAAAACCCTGCAGGAAGCAATCCCTGTTCAGGCCCTGTTTTTTTATGAGTCTTCCTGCGCTTTCGTTTGATCCAAAAAATCCCTCTTCGAAGAGACGGATAGACGTCCCGGATCAGCTCTTGGTCCCCATAGAGTCTATAATGCTCCCATATCGTCCAGATGGCCTCGCCATTCCCGTCCCATTCACCATTTTGAGACATAAAGAACCCGTCCACTCTCTGCCGGCCGGGATAGGTTGCGAGTTTTTGCCGCGCGGCATCCCCGTAACCAAGTTTGTCCAGGGCATGGATCATAAATGCGGCGTCTCTGAACCAGAAGCGATGATAGGTTAAGGGTCCCGGCGTGATCTCATCCCCGTCATCAAAGAGGTGGAGGAAGCATTTATTGGCCTCAAAACATTCTTCAATCTTTGAGTCTGGAATGGAGATACACATGCCTCTTGATAAAATATTTTTCCACTTAAGGATGTTTTCATTTTTATTTTTTTTCGTATCGACTTTCTGAAGGACTTGCATCAGCTCTTGCGAATATCTAACCGGTTTTGTCGTACATATCGTCGAATATTCCTTTATCTCTCCTGGGTTCAACGAAAAAGAGTATTCGGACAGGGCCGTCGCCATGCCGGCTTCACATTCCAGGGATCGGCATAACTCGATGTCTGGGAGGACAATGGATACATCTCCCACCCTCTGATCCGAGCAGGTCACCCGATCGGGTTTCTGTTGCAAAACCTGCGCCATGGCATGGTTGACCTCCCATAGCCCCTCGTCATGGTATTGAAGGCGCCGAATCAGACTCAGCCCTTCCGGATTATAAGGCCGAATAGACCAGTAGGCCTTGACATCAGCCCGTTCGTTTAAGATGTTCTGGATCCGGATCTTTTCTATGAGGACCTCTTCCCCATGGATGAGATCCCCCCATGCCTCAAAACGGACACGAAGACCCTCCTCGGTAAACGTCGTGATCACGATGGGCAATGCCTCCCGAAGAGACTGCTTCACATGACCCAGACGGGATGGAGCGATCAGGCGTCCATTTCTGTACAGCCAAAAATCCAAAGACCAACCATCAAACCAGGGGGTCACGAGGCCCCTCGGATCCACAATAGGCTCCCTTTTCCCTCCTATGGCTCCTACGGCCGTCCAATTCCTGTGGGTCTGATTCACGTGGGTAAGATTCATGGCCCGGGGAATGAAGCTCCTGCTTTTTGGATCAAACTGCCGGACAATCCAGTATGGCCAGATCCAATCCAGGTTGATCTGGATGGAATGAAAATTCATAAAACCGCGCAGGTGCATCTTGACGCCGGAGGGGAGCATCTCCATGGGGAAGGCCACCTCTGACGAGTGCCCTACTTTTTCCATGGCATAAAGAAAATGGAGCGCTCCTTTCATGCGCAGCCGGGAGACGATTCGTTCAAGCAGAAACCGTTTGATACTCATAACCGGCCCTATGATCATGCATCAAATTTTCGATAGAAGATGGAGGTGTTCTTCTGCAAGGCGGTTCAACCGGATCAGGTCTTGTTCGACTTTCTGCCGGATGGACTCCATGGCCTCTGCGTCCGCATCACTTGGCACATGAACCGGCTCCCCAAAGACGATCACTGCACGGGTAAAGGGAAGAGGAATGGTATAGCGGTCCCACCTCTTCTTCATGATGACCCTCCAGCCAGAGGCGATCCCCACCCCAATAATCATATGCCCTGTTAGCTTGGCCAGGATCACCACTCCGTGTTTGACTTTGTGGTATGGCCCCATGGGGCCGTCGACAACGATCCCCGCGTGGCAACCTTTTTGAATTTCCCTGACCATCCAGTCCAAGACAGATTGATTTCCTCTTCTCCCCGGAATGATGCTGGGGTGGTACCCGAAAATTCTCATGATTTCGGCAATGAGATCCCCTCTCGGGGATTGCGTGGTAAATATACAGATCTCGTGACCTTGTAACCGAGGAAAAAGGAGGAGATAATCCCCATGAAACAAACAAAAAAGGATCTTTTTTCCCCCTGACAGGTATTCTCGGATTCGATCCTCTCCGATGGTCCGAATCCTTGCGGTCTTGTAGAGAATAAGAATGGCCATACTAAAGAGGCGGGAAACCAGCCGACGAAGGAACCGCTCCATACTCACCTCGGATCCCTGTTGTGGACTTAAAAAACAACGGGTTTTCTGGGGGTCAATGGCCTTACTCTCCGGTCTTGGCCTTCTCTTGATGAATGGGGGTTATCTTGAGTTCCGGCTTTTTATCGTGTTTAACGGCCGCCCCCATGTCGCACTTCCCGTCAAACGTCACCCCGTCTTCAATCACGATGATCGGGGTCTGGATATTACCCTGTACAACCGCAGGAGCGAGAAACTCTGCCCTTTCCTTGACAAAGATATTCCCTTTAATCTTCCCCCGTGAAATGAGCCGTCCGACCCTGATCTCAGCATGGATCTCCGCATCCTCGCCGATGATGAGGGTATCCTTTGCCATGATCTCCCCCTCCACATGCCCGTCTATCTTGACCGTTCCGTCATAGGTGAGAACACCCTTAAAGGAGGTTTCTTTTCCTAAAATAGTATTAATATCGCCTGAAATAGGAGGATAAACGGTTTTTATTTTGTTTCTTAGCCCTTTCCTCAATCTTTTTTCTATTTTGGCTCTAATATTCATAAAACCTCCCTGAATTTCAGATCGACACGGATCCTCGGAGCATGGAAATCAGCCGCTCCCGTTCCTTCTTGGAATAGTATTCAATCACGATTTTCCCTTTTTCCTTCCGGTCAACAATCTGCACCTTGGTGCCGAGAGACCGCCTCAGTTCATCCTCAACGGCCGTAAGATGAATCTCTTTTGCCTTGGTTTTCGGCCTGTTTCCCGGGCGGCCGGCGTTCATTCTTCGAGCCGCTTGTTCTGCCTGCCGGACGGAAAGGCCTTTCTTGATGATCTCACGGCCCAATGAAATCTGTTGGGGCTTTTTGCTCAACGAAAGGACGGCCTTGGCATGACCCATCGTGAGCTTGTTCTGCTTGACGGACGACTTGACTTCATCCGGAAGGCTGAGCAGTCTCAGGATATTGGTAATGGTGGAGCGCTGTTTTCCAACCTGAAGTGAGATCTCTTCCTGCGTAAGATGAAACTCTTTGATCAGGCGCTCATAGGCCTCTGCCGAATCCAAAGGGTTGAGGTCTTCCCGCTGAAGGTTCTCAATAAGAGCCATCTCCAGGGAATCCTGATCCGAAACATTGCGAACGATTGCAGGAATGTCTATGATTCCGGCACTTTTTGCTGCACGCCATCTTCTTTCTCCTGCAATCAGCTCAAATCCACCGCTTCCTTCCCGAACCAAAATCGGCTGGATCACCCCCTGTTTCTTGATGGATCTCACGAGGTCCGCCATGGCTTCCGGATCAAAGTCCTTTCTCGGCTGATGGGGGTTGGGTAAGATCTGATCCACAGGGATATCCCGGATCATACGATTTCCAACTTTGTTAATGATGGCCGGCTGATTCGGAATGAGGGCCGACAGTCCTTTGCCCAAGGCTTTTCTTTGCATATCGAATGATTTCCTTTGCTAAGTCCAGGTAGCTTTGCGCCCCCCTGGATCGGATATCGTACAGGAGAACGGGCATCCCGTAGCTCGGGGATTCACCCAATCTCACGTTTCGTGGGATCACCGTTTGAAAAACCAGTTCCCCGAAATGTCTCCTTGCCTCTTCCGCCACCTGAGAGGAGAGGCTATTGCGGATATCGAACATCGTCAACAGGATGCCAAGAATCAAAAGGTTCGGATTCAGATTTTGCCGAATCAATTCAATGGTATTTAAAAGATGGGAAAGCCCTTCCAACGCATAATATTCACACTGCAGCGGAATCAGGACGGCATCCGCCGCCGTGAGGGCATTGATCGTGAGAAGCCCCATCGAAGGAGGACAGTCTATGATAAGATAATCATAAGCGTCTTCCGGAATGGAGGATAAGACCCTTTTCAGCAGAAACTCCCGTTCCTCCAGATCCACCAGCTCCACCTCGGCCCCGGCCAGAGCCATCGAAGACGGAATCAGACTGACATGGGGAACCTGAGTGGAGACGAGGACCTCTTTCGGGTCTTTGTCCTGCAACAGGTCATAGACGCTGAACTTGACCGATGCCCGATCAATCCCATATCCGCTGGTGCTGTTTCCCTGCGGGTCCATGTCGACCAGGAGAACGCTCTTCTCGGCAGCGCCCAGAGAGGCGGCCAGATTGACGGCCGTGGTGGTCTTGCCCACCCCCCCTTTTTGATTGGCAATGGCTACGATCATCTCCGCTCAATAGGCTTTCATAGAATCCGGCGCCCGCGTCTTAGTGGCCCTATTCGTAAATACGGTGGCATTCGAGTGCCGTAGGGCAGCCGGATCAAAGTTGCGCTCCTTGCGGTGTACCAGAGGGGTACGCGCGGAGTCGCGCGCGGGGATGAGACCCCCCTACGACCCTCTCGGTACGTCACCATATTTACGAACAGGGCCCCTTAACCCACGCGATAAGAAAAACCAAAAAACCCCTTGTTTTAAGCACAGTTAAAGCAGGGCGGCATCTTTTTTCAGCCACGCGTATGTGAAGGTATCACAGAATGTTTCCGTTGAAAAGAGAAAAGTTTCCCATAATGCGGGATGTTCCACGTGGAACCTGTTGGATTATTTCTTTATTTTCTCAATAATTACGGCATAGCGAGGCCGGTCCAGATAGGGGACGGAAAGGGGGATGGCCTCTCGGACGGTCAACCCCAATCTCTGAAGGGCATTTTTATTTTCCTGAATCTCCGTATCCACCTTTCTTGACTTCTGAAACAGGAATAGACCGCCGGGTTTGAGAAGGGACACGGTCCAGGAGCAGACCTTGAACAGGCTCCCCACCGCCCTGCAGACGATCCTGTCAAAAGAGGCTTCTGTCTCCCGTGTAAAATCCTTGGCTTGGGCGATCTCTATCTTGACATCAGGGAGTTCAAGAATCCGGACCAGATAGCGAAGAAAAAACCCTTTTTTTCCCGAGGACTCGAGAAGGGTCATCTCAAGGGCGGGCTCAAAGATCCTGAGGGGGAGCCCTGGAAATCCGGCGCCGCTTCCCACGTCCAGCACCGATAAGCCGGGATGGATCTCCCCGGTTTCAAAGAGAGACAGGGAGTCCAGATAATGAAAAATTTCAATCCGTTCCTGGTCCCGATGCCCCGTGAGATTGATCCGATTGGACCATTCCAGCAGCGTCTGGGTATAAAGATCCAGTTTGGAAAGTTCCTTTTTCCCAATTTTCAAGCCGAGGCCATGAACCCCGCTGACCAAAAGACGTCTTTGCTCAATCAATTTGGCGCCTCTTATTTTTCAAATAAACCAACAAGATGGAAATCACCGCCGGCGTGATCCCGGAGATCCTCGCTGCCTGTCCGATTGAAAACGGACGGATCTTGTTCAATTTTTCCAGCGCCTCCCGGGATAGACCCTTGATCTTTTCATACTCGATCCCCCCCGGGATCCGGATACCTTCCATCTCCTCATACCGCATGACCTGGTCCATCGCCCTTTGAATAAACCCTTCATATTTCGCTTCGGTCTCGCAGATGGAACGGATTTCCTTCGGCCATGAAGGCCGCCCCGGATCCAGGACCGAGAGCATTTCATAATTCAGTTCCGGCCTCTTGACCAGATGAAACACCGATGTCCTGCTTTGAATGGGGGCGCTTCTCAGGCGGTCCAGGACCTTATTAACATCAGGAGAAGGAAAAACGGCCGTCTTTTTCATCCTGGACATCTCTTTTTGAATCTGCTCTTTTTTCAGCAGCATCCTTTCATAGGCATCCTTTGAAACCAGTCCCAATCGGTATCCTTTCTCCTGAAGGCGCAGGTCTGCATCGTCGTGACGAAGCAAAAGCCGGTACTCGGCCCGGGATGTAAACATCCGATAAGGTTCCTCCGTACCGCGGGTAACCAAATCATCAATTAAAACGCCGATATACGCCTCTCTTCGTTTCAGGACGACCGCCTCTTTTCCGCGAATCCGCTGGACGGCGTTTATCCCGGCCAACAGACCCTGGGCTGCAGCCTCCTCATACCCGGATGTCCCGTTGATCTGGCCGGCATGAAATAAACCGCTGACTTTTTTGGTCTCCAGGTTGGGTTTGAGCTGGGTAGGGAGGACAAAGTCATATTCCACGGCATATCCGGGCCTCATGATTCGGGCGCCTTCAAGACCGGGTATGGTATGGACGAACTCGATCTGCACGTCCAGCGGAAGGCTCGTGGAGATCCCGTTGGCATAAATCTCCACCGTATCCAACCCTTCGGGCTCCAAAAAGATCTGGTGTCTCTCCTTACCCGGGAACCGTACCACCTTATCCTCGATCGAGGGACAGTAACGCGGCCCGATCCCGGTAATTTTCCCGCTGTACAGGGGAGAGCGATCCAGATTTTTACGGATCATCCGATGGGTTTTTTCTTGGGTATAGGTGATATAGCAGGGAACCTGCTTCCTCTCAATCGCTCCGGTGGAAAAGGAAAACGGCTGGGGCACAGGATCCCCCTCCAGGGGAGCGAGGGCGTCAAAATGGATGGTCCTCGCGTGAAGTCTCGGCGGGGTCCCTGTTTTTAATCTCCGGACCTCGAACCCATGGAGCATCAGATCTTCTGCCAAACCGATTGAAGGGGGTTCTCCCGCCCTCCCGCCGGGGAAGTTCGCCAGGCCCACGTGTATCAATCCTCTTAAAAACGTCCCCGTAGTCAGGATCACGGCCCGGGCCGGGTATCGGTTCCCAATCACGGTCTCCACGCCGGTCACTTGATGGTCCTCGATCAGAAGCCTTCGGACTTCACCCTGACGGATGGCTAGGTTCGACTGTTTCTCCAGGGTTGATTTCATGCGTTCGCGATATTTTTTCTTGTCTGCCTGGGCCCTTGGCGCCTGAACGGCCGGCCCCTTACTGGTGTTCAGCATCCGAAACTGGATCCCGGTATCGTCGATGGCCCGCCCCATTTCACCCCCCAGGGCGTCAATCTCCCTGACCATGTGTCCCTTGGCGAGGCCTCCGATGGCCGGATTGCATGACATCTGGGCGATTTGATCGAGATTCTGGGTCAGAAGGAGTACCGTACACCCCATTCGGGCGGCGGAAAGCGCGGCCTCACATCCGGCGTGTCCCCCGCCGACCACGATCACATCAAACGCTTCTTCCCCTCTTTTGAGCATAGACCGGCATCCATGTTCCACGTGGAACATGGCCATCCTCCTTGTCATTCAAACATTCTCCGCCAAATGCCCTTGGACTGCAACCCTTTTTCGCCCCGTTCACTTTCCAACACAAAAGGACCTGAAGATCTCATTGAGAACATCCTCGGCGGTGGTCTCTCCGGTGATCTGCCCGAGGTCCGAAAGGGCATCCCTGAGGTCTAAACTGAGCAGATCCTCCAGCAGCCCCTCGCCCACCCCTTTCAATACCCGTTGCAAAGCCTCTTTGGCGGAGATCAGGGCGCTGACATGCCGGACGTTGGTCACGATAGGGGATTCATGGATGGTTTTACCCCCCTGCAAAAACAGATCGGCAATTCCGCTTTTTAGCTCGTTTATTCCAAAATTAGAAACCATAGAGGTTTTTATTGTAAATTTCGGTTTAATTAAATCGATAATAGATGAAAAACTCTTTTCCTTGCTATTTTTCTCAACCAGATCTCTCTTGTTTAGAACAAGAACCGTATCCTTGTTAACCAGCATTCGGGCGATTCGGATGTCTTCATCACCAACCGATTGAGATCCGTCTACAACCATCAGGACAAGATCCGCCTTTCTGATGCTCTCCTGACTCCTTTTAATCCCCTCTTGTTCGATGAGATCCTTGGCGTCTCGGATTCCTGCCGTATCCTGAATGCGCAGGGGAATTCCCTGTATATTGACCGTCTCCTCAATGACATCACGCGTCGTTCCCGGAAAGGGGGTGACAATAGCCCGATCTTCCATGAGCAACCGGTTTAAAAGACTCGATTTGCCGACATTGGCTTTTCCCACAATCGCTGTGGAAACCCCTTCCGTCAATATTTTTCCCTGTTCGGCCGATTCAATCAGCCGGCCGATCTCCTCGATAAGATCGAACAGAGCCTGCTTAAGCATCCCTGGAGGAATCGGGTCGAGATCCTCTTCAGGAAAATCAAGGGATGCCTCGATCTCGGAAATCATATGGATCAGATCAGACTTGATTCCATAGACCTTCTCTGAAAACTCGCCGCTCAACTGTCGGACGGCTGACTGCAGAGCGGCTTCGGTCTTAGCAGAGATCAGCGTCATCACGGCCTCAGCTTGGGCAAGATCGATCCGGCCGTTTAAAAAAGCCCTCAGGGTGAACTCCCCGGGATCCGCCAACCGGGCGCCGAGAGCAACAAGGGTCATCAGGATCTTTCTTAAAACGACCGGGCCGGAATGACAGTTGATCTCCACGACATCTTCTCGGGTGTATGTCTTCGGCGCCCGCATGACCGTCAGCAACACTTCGTCGATAATCTGCCCGTTTCCCGGATCTTTGACCTTCCCATATCGGATTTGATAACCCCGAATAGCCTCGTTTCCATTTTCCGAAGCAGAAATAAAAATTTTCCGCGCGATGTCTAGCGCTTCCGCCCCGCTCATTCGAACAATCCCGATTCCTCCCATTCCCATGGGTGTGGAGATAGCACAAATGGTATCATGCATTTTGTTTTTTGACATGTCTCAGACCTGATTTGAAAAAAGGCGAGGTCACGCCTCGCCTTTCATTTTCTCAGCCCCAGAATATCATATATAACGCACACGGCTTATTTGGGAATGACAACCACCTTTCGAAGACTCCCATCTCCTTTGCTTAAGGTCTTTACATACTCATCATTTTGTAATGTGACGTGGATAATTCTCCGGTCCTGCGCATCCATCGGAGCGATGGCAATCGGCTTTTTGGTCTGCCTGACTTTATCTCTGGCTTCCATGGCCATGGATTGAAGTCTTTTTACCCTTCGAACCTTATAATTCTCCACATCCACCACGATATGGGCCTTTTTCCTGGTGGATTTGCTGTACATCAGATTCAAAAGATATTGGATCGCATCCAGGGTCTGCCCCTTCTTCCCAATCAACAGGTTCGAATCCTCTCCGATCACATTTAAAATCCCTTGGCCATCCCTGACTTGTGATTTTATAGTCCCATTCATGTGCATTCTCTGAATCAGGTTCGATAGAAGCTCTCGGGCCTGTCCGAGATCAAAAATCTTTTCCTCGTCATGCATTTCTTGGGTCTGCCTTGCGTCTTCAGCCGGCAACGGTTCAGATTCCCCCTTTCCCACCTCTTTTTCTCCAAGCCCGGCTTCAACCTTGAGGGTTGCCCGCACCCTCGCACTTCTGGAGCCAAAGCCCAGAAAACCGGCCTTCCCGTCATCGAGCACCTCAATATCTACATCTTCTAATTTTGCGACCAGTTCTTTCAGGGCATTTCCCGTGGCTTCTTCCAGGGTTCTTCCTTCCTTTTCAATAGACCTATTCATATTCCAAACCTCCCATATCACTGCTCTTTTTTCAGGAAACCAGTTTTCGTTTGTTGATAAAGTATTGCTGAACGATGGTCAATATATTATTGACCAGCCAGTATAAGACCAGCCCGGAAGGAAAATTTAAAAACATGAATGTAAAAATCAAAGGCATGAATTGAAAAATTTTTGCCTGTTTGGGATCCATGGTGGTCGGCATCATCTTTTGTTGAATATACATGCTTACGCCCATCAGAAGGGGGAGGGGTCCGATTGAAAACCCGTAGACGTGTCCAAACAGCGTATCTGCGGCGGAAAGATCTTTTATGTAGAGAAAGGGTGAACCCCGAAGTTCAATGGCATTCAGTAGGACATTATACAGCGCAAAAAAAACAGGAATCTGAATTAAAAGGGGAAGGCATCCTGCCGCCGGATTAACCTTATATTTCTTATAGAGCGCCATGGTCTCCGTGGTTATTCGCTGTTGATCGTTTTTATGTCGTTCCCGGATCACATTGATCTCCGGCTGAATTTTTTGCATCTGCTGCATGGACTTTTGTTGCTTCTGGGTCAAGGGCCAAAAAATGATCTTGATAAACGTTGTTAAAAGAATAATGGCCAATCCATAGTTCCTGACATACCGGTAGGTTCCTTTAAGAATATAAAAGATCGGTTTTGCAAGCACACCGAACATCCCGAAGTTGATCACCTTTTCCAGGTCGCGCCCAAAAGATTTTAGAAGTTCATAATCTTTCGGACCCGCAAAAAAAACAAATGAAAGATCCTCATCGTCCCCCAAAAGCCCCAAAAACACGTTGGGGCCCTCTTTCTTTTCAAGCCGCTCCAATATTGCAACCGTATCCGTTTTTTCAGGAAGGAGCGCGGTCATAAAATATTTTTCTTCAAGCGCAATCCAGGGTATGTTACCGGAAAAGGTCTTGCTCTCTTTGATTTCCTTGGACGAAACCCTTTTGATCTCTCCTTGCAAATCAATGACCGGTCCGGCATGCGCCGTGCCACTGTCCGCTTTTTCTTTTGGTTTAATCAGATAGGATCCTGCCAGCAGATGGTATTTTTTCAGCAGGTTTTGGGTGATTTGAATATGAATCCCATAACTGTCCCGCTTAAACTCAAAGATCTTTTCGATTCTTTTCCCGTTGGGTTCTACAAAAGACATGACCAGGTTTTCCTTCTGGTCACCGACCTTGATTTCTTTTCTGGAAGGAGTAAAATTCAACCCTCCTTCTTCCTCTGAAATGATCTGCAGTGGATATAACGCCGTATCCTCAGGAACCAGGCGTACGGGTTCCCCCTTATCATCTTTATATTTTTTTAAAACAATCTCTTTTATAACGGCATCACGCGTTGAAATCCGGTATATGGCCAAATCTGTTTCAACAGAGACTATTTCTTCTTCGCCCTTCCAAGGCATATTCTCGCGTAGAGAAGGAATCTTCTCTTTTGTTTCCGGTTCTTCTATGGACTTTTTTCCCGGATCTTTTTTCTGAACTTCTTCCATCTGCGGGACAGGATTCTGTTTTTGTCCCTTTGGAAAGAACAGATACTGGTACGCTAAAAGGACGATTAGAGACAGGATAAAGGCCAGCATTGCCCTTTTTTCCATCCGTTTTTCTCCTATGACAAACCGCTTTCCGTAAATAAAAAAGGGGGCTACTTCAGTGGATCATACCCTCCGGCATGAAAAGGATGGCACTTTAAAATTCTCAGGATACCGATCAACCATCCTTTGCATACGCCATGTTTCAAGATGGCCTCAAGGGTATATTCTGAACATGAAGGGAAAAAACGGCATGCTCCAAAATGAAAAGGGGATATCCAGCGTTGATAGAGACGTATTAATTTTACGTTAAACATTTTGATAAAATCATGTTTCACGCTTTTCTGTTTCATTATCATTCACGGATTTACGGATCTTTCGGTCCCAGGGACTTTTTTAGAAGGTCCAATAGTTCATTTTCAATCTCTTGAAATGAGGATGAAATAATTTTCACCCTTGCCACCACTGCTGTATTAAAACCTCCTTGAAAATGGTTAAGATTCTTACGTATGATTTCCCTCAAAACTCTTTTGATTCTATTTCGAACGACGGCTTTTCCTATCCTGCGGGTTACTGCTATTCCGAAACGGGATTGCTCTCCCTCATGTTGATCAGCATAGATAATGACCCTTTTCCCTGTTTCTTTAATCCCCTCCCTGTATATTTTTTTATATTCCCATGTGCTTCTAATCCAGATATCTTTCATCAGTAGGCCGTACCATCCGGATTTTTATACCGTTAATTTTTTCTTTCCTTTAGCCCGGCGTCTCTGTATGATCTTGCGGCCCGCCTTGCTCTTCATGCGGATCATAAATCCGTGCGTTTTTTTCTTTTTACGATTGTTGGGTTTTAAAGTGACGGACATATCCTGCTCCTTTTGATATTATCAAAAAAAAAGTATATTCATTCATGGTTTTAATGTCAAGAATAAAAGGGGAAAATCCCTATTTAAACATGAGCCTTTTATTACTTAATAAATAGGTTAATCAAAGAAGTAGTAATAGTAACGGTTGGGAGTTTAGTGGAGAGAAACGATATTCTGAGGTCTGCTATACAACTTAGCATGAAGTTTGTTTGTGAAACATAAAGGGCATGCTTTCTTGTTTTACACATCGGATAATATCTTTCCACTTCTTATATAAAAAGTTCACACAGAAAATACAGATTATACACAGAGCCGCAAGTTTTATAAAAAATATAAAAATCATTTAATGAAAAAAGTGCTTGCTATCAAAAAAGCCTTTTGCTATTTTAGATGCCCTATCTTTCAACGAAGACATTAAGAAAAAGAAGCAGACAACAGGAGACCCAGAAAATGGGGAAAAGAACGATCCTCACATAAAAATCTATTAAACATTAAGGGATTTTTCCATGATAACCCATTGAATTATAAATTAAATATCCATTATTCACAGGTGTGGATAAACCTGTTGATAAGTTTAGATTTGCAGTAAAATACAACTAATTTTTTATATTTTTCAATATAGGCTTGAACGTTATGAATACTTGGGATGAAATCACGCAAAGACTTAGCAAACAAATCCCAAGACAAGGTTTCGAAACGTGGCTCAAACCCACCCAACTCTTTCAAGAAAATGAAAATGAGATTATGGTTTCCGTTCCAAGCAAGTTTTCTAAGGAATGGATAGAGAAACATTATCTCGATATCATCAAGGATCTCCTCGCCGCCATGGATTTGAAAAAAACCCTTATATTTTCCGTGAACAAAAAATTAACGGGATCTATCGACCAAGAAAAAGAGCAAAACGTAAACGTCCAAGAGATTCCGGTTATAACCTTTCCTCAAAGACAGGATTACACCTCTACAAAAGAACGCTCATTTCTTAATCCAAGGTTTACATTTGAAAATTTTGTGGTCGGCCCAAGCAACCAGTTTGCACATGCCGCCGCACGCGCGGTCGCCGAAGTGCTCTATAAGGCCTATAATCCACTTTTCATATATGGAGGTGTCGGACTCGGAAAGACGCACCTGATGCATGCGATCGGACATCACATCCTGGCCAAGAATGCAAATATTCGGGTTACGTTTGTCAGTACGGAACACTTCATGAACGAAATGATCAGCTGTATTCGTTATGATCGCATGTCCCAGTTCAGAAACAAATACCGGAACATGGATGTCCTGATGGTAGATGATATCCAGTTCCTGTCCGATAAGGAAAGAACTCAAGAGGAGTTTTTTCATACGTTTAATGCCTTATATGACTCCAGAAAACAGCTTGTTTTTTCCAGTGACCGCTACCCGAAAGAGATTCAAAATCTTGAGGAGAGGCTGCGTTCCCGTTTTGAATGGGGGCTCCTTGCCGACATCCACCCCCCTGATCTTGAGACCAAGGTTGCCATCCTTCGCAAAAAAGCGGAAATTGAAAGGATCAACCTTCCCAATGATGTGGGTCTGTTTTTAGCGAAAAAAATTCGATCCAACGTGCGTGAACTGGAAGGATCCCTGATCAAATTAGGTGCCTTCTCATCCTTGTCTGGCCAGGAAGTGACCATAGACTTGGCCAAGACGGTCCTAAAAGATTTTCTCAATGAGAAGGAAGATATCGTCACCATAGAAAAGATACAAAAAAAAGTTTCTGAACATTTCAATGTACGAGTGGCCGATCTCCGATCCAAAAAAAGAACGCAAACCATTGTCTTACCCAGACAGGTGTCTATGTACCTATGCCGGAAGTTGACGGACAAATCCCTTCCTGAAATAGGCAAGTCCTTTGGCGGCAAAGACCATACGACGGTCATTCATGCATGCCGTAACATTGAGAGCAAGATGAAAAAGAAGGAAGACTTCGCGGCCATGGTCCAAAAACTAATGGAAGAAACTCAATCTCAATAACAGAGGAGCGCGTTGGATGAAACTCAAAGCCAACAAGAACGACCTTGTTTCCGGATTGCATAAAATTCAGGGGATTGTGCAGACCCGCAACACCATGCCGATTCTTTCAAACGTCAGGATGGAGACCCAAAAGAAGGGAATACAACTCTTCGCGACGGATCTGGAGATCGGCCTCCTCGATTTCGTATCTGCGGAGGTCTTGAATCCGGGCAAGACCACCGTATCGGCGCGCAAATTTTATGAAATTGTGAAGGAACTAAAAGAGGAAACGATCCATGTCGAATCCGACGAGCATCAGCAGATCATCATCCATTCCGGCAAGTCGAGTTTCAAGCTTCGTTCACTTTCAGCGGAGGAATACCCCTCTTTTCCTGAGATCAAGGAAACCGCAAAATTATCTATTCCGGCCGCGATACTTCAGGAAATGATCAAAAAAACATCTTATGCCGTCTCCTCGGATCTGACTCGGATCTCCCTGAACGGCATCCTGTTTCATGTTTTCGAAAGCAAAAGAAAATCTGTTGAGATGGTGGCGACAGACGGCCATCGTCTCTCCCTGGCCTCAAGGGAGATCCCATCTTCCGGCCGCCAAGATTCCGAAATCAAAGTGATCATCCCCAGAAAGGCCATCCTCGAATTGAAGAAGTTTTTGGACGAAGGGGAACACAAGGGGGTTGAGATCGCAGTTTCAGAAAACCACATTGTTTTTCAGGAAGGAAATTATACCCTCCTTTCACGTCTCATTGATGCCAAGTTTCCTAATTATGAAGAGGTCATTCCAAAGGAGAACGAAAACCTTCTGATCATTAATCGAGAGTTGTTTCAAGGGGCCATCCGGCGGGTCTCTATCCTCTCGGATGAGAAGACCAATTCCATAAAACTTTCGCTTAGACGCGGGGAACTTCAGGTCTCATCCAACAATCCGGAAGTGGGAGAGGCAAAAGAAAACCTTTCCACGGACTATCAGAACTCCGATTTGGACGTGGGGTTCAATGTTCGATATATACAAGACATCCTTTCTTCCTTGCAGGGAGAGGAGGTCCGGATTCTTTTCCGTGATTCACTCAGTCCTTCCCGGATAGAAGATCCTTTGGACCCTGGATTTATAGGCGTCATTATGCCTATGCGGGTCTAAGTGGTCCTGTTCGTAAATAGGGTGACGCACCGAGAGGGTCGTAGGGCGGTCTCATCCCCGCGCGCGACTGAGGCGTACCCTCTGGTACACCGCAAGGAGCACAACGCCGAGGAGACCGCCCTACGGCACTCGAATGCCACCGTATTTACGAATAGGGCCACTAAGTGGAAATCCCTTTTTACCCGGTCCGCCCCGGACTGCGAACAACCTCAATTCATGAATATTCAGAGACTCATCCTCCGTGACTTTAGAAATCTACATGCCTGCGATCTTGAACTGACCGAAGGGGTCCATATCCTGTGCGGTGAGAACGGCCAGGGCAAAACCAATCTACTGGAATCCATCTATATCCTTTCCAATCTTTCCTCCTTCCGTTCGGCCCATTTAAAAGACCTGATTCTGTACGGAGCAACCTATGGCCGGATCCTGGGGCGGATCCGCTCCGGCGGCGTTCAAAAGGAACTCATGGTCTTTATCCGGGAAGGGGGGAAGATCGTCAAGGTAAACGGGCATGCCGTCGGGAGAGGGGTTGATTATTTCGGAGAGTTTGCCGCCCTCCTTTTTTCCCCGGATAGTCTCAAATGGGTTCAAGGAGGGCCGGAATTCAGGCGGCGCTTTATGGACACCGCCATCTCGAGAATCGATCGGAACTATCTGCTCCAACTCAAAGAATATAAGAGGGTCCTGTATCAGCGCAACCGATTATTGCGCTTGATCCATGAGTCCAAGGCGCCCAGGGAGACCCTGAAAGCCTGGAATGAACAACTGGTTCAGACCGGGAGCCGGATCCTGGAAAAACGGCTTGATTATCTCCGCGATCTTGCGCCGGTCTTAAGGGAAGTCTTTAAAGCATTCTTTCAAAAAGCGGCGGAGATTCGAATCCAATATCATTCTTCATGGTTTCGAATTCCCAAGCTCAATGGGGCGATGGCGGATCTTTCCGTATGGACCGGCCGTTTTCGTCAGGGCATCGAACAAAAGGAGGATGAAGAGGTCCGTCAGAGAACCGGTCTGATCGGTCCGCACCTGGATGATCTTGACTTTTTAGTGGACGGCCGGCCGCTCAAGCCGGGTTCATCCCGGGGTGAAATGCGCATGTTTGCCATTTCCCTGACGCTCAGTGAGGCCAAACTCTACCGCAATAAAAAGGGACGCTTTCCGGTTCTTTTGCTCGATGATGTCACTTCGGAACTGGATCGCAAGAGGCAGGAGATTCTGTGTAAACAGATCGAGAGTCTCGGTCAGGTTTTCTTGACGACGACAGACGACAGCTTTGTCGGAAAAATGAAGTCCTGCGCCAGGATCTTTCAGGTACAAAAAGGAGAGATAATTCTTGTAACATAGAGAGAAAAAATGTAAAATGTTTCGACTTAGAAAAATAAAAGAGAGGTTTCTGTTTCAGGCTGGAAGGGCCGTTTTTAATAGGATGGAGTTCCTCTATGGAATATGATGCACAGAGCATTAAAGTCTTGGAAGGACTGGATGCGGTGCGGAAGAGGCCGGGTATGTACATTGGAGATACCGGTACGTACGGCCTCCACCATATTGCCTATGAAGTCATTGACAACAGTGTGGACGAGGCCATGGGAGGATTCTGTACCGCAATAGATGTGGTCGTCCACATGGAAAACAGCCTGACGGTTACGGACGACGGGCGGGGAATTCCGGTCAAAATTCACCCCACGGAAAAGATATCGGCTGCGGAAGTTGTCATGACCAAACTTCATGCCGGAGGAAAATTCGACAGTGATTCCTATAAGGTTTCCGGAGGTCTTCACGGCGTAGGGGTATCCGTGACCAATGCCCTTTCAGAATGGCTGGAACTCGAGATCAAACGGGATGGCGCCGTTTATCATCAGCGGTATGAAAACGGCGTGCCCGCAGCGCCCTTGGAGAAATTGGGCAAGACCCAAAAGACCGGAACCAAGATCACCTTCCGGCCCAATCAGGCAATCTTCGAGGTGACCGAGTTTAGTTTTGACCTTCTCTCCAAGAGACTTCGGGAGCTTTCGTTTCTCAACAAGGGACTGAAGATTTCTCTGGTCGACGAGCGAAGCGGGGAAGAAAAGATCTTTCTCTATAAAGGCGGGATCACTTCGTTTGTGCAGCACTTGAACAAGAATAAAACCGCTCTTCATAACAAACCGATCTATTTCGAACAACAAAGGGAAGGCGTCAGCGTAGAGATTGCCATGCAGTATAACGACGGATATGCTGAGAATATCTACGCCTTTGCAAACAATATCCACACCGTGGATGGCGGGACACATTTGATCGGGTTCAAGTCGGCCTTGACGCGCACCTTGAACACCTATGCCGCTCAGAACAACCTCCTGAAGAAAATGGATAAACCTCTGAGCGGGGATGATGTGCGGGAAGGTCTGACCGCCGTCATCAGCGTGAAGGTCTCGGATCCTCAGTTTGAAGGGCAGACCAAGACCAAACTGGGAAACAGCAATGTCAAGGGAATCGTGGAGTCCGTGGTGAACGAAGCCCTGAATATCTTTCTTGAAGAGAACCCGCCCATAGCAAAAAAGATCGTCTTGAAGTCGCTCAATGCGCTTATGGCTCGGGAGGCGGCCCGCAAGGCCCGAGATTTGACGCGTCGGAAAGGCGTCTTGGAAGGGAATTCACTTCCTGGTAAACTCGCGGACTGTTCGGAAAAGGATCCTGCGTTCAGCGAAATTTTTATCGTGGAAGGGGATTCAGCAGGCGGCTCGGCCAAGATGGGGAGAGACCGGAAAACTCAGGCCATCCTTCCGCTCAAGGGTAAGATCCTGAATGTGGAGAAGGCCCGGTACGAGAAGATGCTTTCCTCACAGGAGATCCGGGTTCTCATTACGGCCCTCGGGACCGGCATCGGCAAGGAGGATTTTGATATTTCCAAGATCCGATACCACAAGGTCATCATCATGACGGATGCGGATGTGGACGGCGCCCATATCGCCACGCTTCTTTTGACCTTTTTTTACCGGCAGATGCTTCCGGTCATCGAGAAAGGGTATCTCTATCTTGCCCAGCCGCCCTTATACAAGGTGAAACGGGGGAAAGAGGAGAAGTACATTCCTGACGAGGCCACCATGGAGGATTATCTTCTGAACTCCGGGATCACCGGGTTGAAGGTCATAAAAGAAAACGGAGGAGGGGCCTTTACGAACCAGAAGGGGATTCAGGTTCTAAAAAACCTGGTCCGGTATGAGAAAATTTTGGAGCGTTTTGAGAGGAAGCGGATCCACGCAAATGTTCTGCGGGCCATGGTTTTGGAAGGCGGGCTCAAAGAGGAGACCCTGAAGACCCGGGAGGGGTTGAAAGAAGGGATGAATCGGGCCATCAAATATTTACAGATTTTTTTTCCGGAAATCTCCAAATCCTCGGTGCAGATTGAAACGGACGAGGAATACGAATGTTTCAAGGCCATCTTTGTGATTAAAAAGAACGGGGGGGCCCAGAATGTCGAGATCGGGAAGGAGCTTCTCGAGTCCCCCGAATACAAGGAACTCCTCCAACTGAACCCTCGAACCCAGGGGCTTGGTCTGCCCCCGTATCATGTTGAAGAAGACGGCGAGCCCATAAAGTTCAACACCTCCAAGGAACTGGTGAATTTCATCCTGGAGCGGGGGAAGAAGGGCCTCAGCATACAACGGTATAAAGGGCTTGGTGAAATGAATCCGGAACAACTCTGGGAAACGACCATGAATGTGGAGAAGAGAAGGCTTTTGCAGATTAAAATTGAAGATGCCGTGGAGGCGGACGAGATCTTTACGATCCTCATGGGGGACCAGGTGGAACCCAGAAGGGCCTTTATCGAAGAGAATTCCCTGAAGGTGAAGAACTTGGATATTTAAATCACTTAACCCCCGACAAAGCCGGGGGTTGAGTGATTTAAAAAGAGGAAGAAGATGGAACAACAAGGCGTCATCCTACCCATGAATATTGAAGAAACCATGAAACGGTCCTACCTGGACTATTCCATGAGCGTCATCGTAGGGAGGGCCCTGCCGGATATCCGGGACGGCCTCAAGCCTGTTCATCGGCGAATCCTGTATGCCATGTTTCGGGAGGGCCTTCTTTCCAACAAAAAACACTCCAAGTCGGCCGGGGTGGTCGGAGAGGTTCTCAAAAAATTTCATCCCCATGGCGACTCCGCGGTCTATGACAGCATGGTGCGCATGGCCCAGGAATGGAACCTGCGTTATCCGCTCATTGACGGTCAGGGGAATTTCGGTTCGGTCGATGGGGATTCTGCAGCGGCCTATCGGTACACCGAAGCCCGGCTGACCCGGATCGCCGAAGAGATGCTGGCCGATATTGACAAGGAAACCATCGATTACATGCCGAATTTTGATGGTTCCCATCAGGAGCCGGCGGTCCTCCCGACTCAAATACCCAATCTCCTGATCAATGGGTCTTCAGGAATCGCCGTGGGAATGGCCACCAACATTCCGCCGCACAATCTTAATGAAATCGTGGATGCCCTGAACCTCCTGATCGACCATCCTGCGGCCGGGATCAATGAGATCTTAACCGTTCTCCATGGCCCGGATTTTCCCACCGGGGGGTTTATCCTCGGGCAGGAAGGAATTCGGGAGGCCTATACCACCGGCCGGGGCAAACTGACCCTTCAAGCCAGGACCCTGGTCGAGAGGTCTCAGAGAAAAGGGGCCAAGGACGCCATTGTGATTACCGAGATTCCGTATGGATTGAACAAAGCTAAACTCATCGAGGATATCGCACATCTGGTGCAGGATAAAAAGGTTGAAGGGATTACGGATATCCGGGATGAATCCGACCGTGACGGCATGCGGATCGTCCTGGAACTGCGCAAATACGAAGTAGCAGAGGTCCTTCTGAACCGGCTTTTCAAACATACCAATCTCAGGACCACGTTCGGCGTGATCATGCTGGCCCTGGTCAACAATCAGCCTCGGGTCCTGACCCTCATGGAGATGCTTCGGCTCTTTTTAGACCACCGGAAGGAGGTCGTGACTCGGAGGAGTCTTTTCGACCTTAAACGCGCCCAGGACCGGGCGCATATCCTGGAGGGGTTTAAGATCGTTCTCGACAACCTGGATGCGGTGATCCGGCTGATCAGAAACTCCTCGGATCCCGAGGCCGCCAGATTCGCCCTGATCAAGGAATATGCCCTATCAGAGGCACAAGCCAGAGCCGTCCTGGACATGAGGCTTCAGCGCCTGACCGGCATGGAGAGGAACAAGATCCTGTCTGAACTCAAAGAGACCTATGAGCTGATCAAAAAACTTCAGTATATCCTGGCCCATGACGAAGAGGTTCTGAAAATCATCAGGGAGGAGTTGAAGGAGATCCGGGAAAGATATGGAGATCCGAGAAGAACCGAGATCGTCGCTCAAAAATCGGAAATCAAGCTGGAGGATCTGATCGCCGAAGAGGATATGGTGATCACCATTTCCCATTCCGGATATATCAAAAGAAACGCCGTGAGCCTTTACCGTGCACAGCGGCGGGGAGGCCGGGGTGTCACCGGCATGGACACCAAAGAGGAGGATTTTGTCGAGCGGCTTTTCGTAGCCAGGACGCACGACTACCTCCTTTTCTTTACGGACGGCGGGAAGGTCTATTGGCTGAAGGTTCATGAGATCCCTCAGGCCGGGCGTGCCGCCCGCGGCAAGGCCATGGTCAATCTCCTGCAGATCGGGTCCGAGCAGAAGATCACGAATACGCTTCCGGTCAAGGATTTTGAAGAAAATAAGTTTATCATCATGGCCACGAAGAAAGGGATCGTCAAGAAGACCGCTCTTTCCGCTTATAGCCGCCCGCGCGCGAACGGAATTACGGCCCTGACCCTGGACTCCGGCGATGAGTTGATCCGTACCGCCATCACCAACAATGAACAGGATATCCTTTTGGGGACCAGAGACGGATTCGCTATCCGGTTCCATGAGTCCCAGGTCAGATCCATGGGGAGAGTCTCCAGGGGGGTGAAGGGGATCTCCCTTCGCAAGGGCGACGAAGTGGTCGGCATGGAAGTGGTGAATCCGGCGGCCACCCTCCTTGCGGTAGCCGAAAACGGATATGGAAAGCGGACCAGTGTTTCCGAGTATCCCGTTCAAAGCCGGGGAGGAAAAGGGGTGATCACCATCAAGACCACAGAGAGAAACGGCAAGGTTGTCGGCATCTGGCAGGTCACGGACGAAGACGATCTGATGATGATCACCCGGAACGGACAGGTCATTCGAATGAAGGTCAGCGGGGTTTCTGTGATCGGCCGGAACACCCAGGGAGTGAAACTCATCGGGATAGAAAAAAATGACAAGGTTACAGGTATTGCCACACTGGCGGAGAAAGAGGATGAGGAGGAACCGGCCGGTTAAAGTCAATGGCATTTTGTTTTTTATTCTGATCTTGTTTACAGCCTGCCGGAATACCTCCTCGTCGGAATTCCTTCTCAAAGCCGGAGATGCCCTGCGGGAAGGGAAGGTGGAAGAAGCCCTTTCCTATTATAACAGGGCAGCCGAACGATCTCCAAACTCGCCAACCTCACAAGAAGCCCTGTATTTCATCGGAAGGGTTCACCGGCTCTTTAAAAAACAGCCCAAAGAGGCCCTGTTTTTTTTTAGAGGAGCGGTTTCTCAGGGGAATATTACCCCCTATTGTGAAAAGGCACAGGAAACCATTGCGGACATCTATTACTCGGATCTAAAAGATTACAAAAAGGCCATTGTCGAATTCCAGAAGTTGGTCAACCAGTTTCCCGGATCCAAGCTTTTGGCAGAGGCGCAGTTCCAGATCGCCCAGTGTTACATGGCTCTCGGCGATGATGAACAGGCAGAGATGGAATACTCCGCGCTTCTCGATCGTTACGGCGCCGGCGAATACCGGGATGCCGCCGCTTACTGGATCTGTGTGATCCATTTCAGGCAGGGAAAATTTGCAGAGGCCAGAAAGGGATTTGAAAACTTTATTGCCCTGTACGGTGACAGCCCCTTGGCTGCGAATGCAAAACTTGGTTTGGCGGACACCCTCGAAGAGATGGGTGAAACCGAAGAGGCCGTCAGCGTGCTGGGGTCTTTGGAGAAAGACTATCCCAACAAAGAGATTATTCTTCGAAAGGTCGACAATCTGCTGAAGAAGAAGGCCGTAAGACCAGGCGTCAAATCGAAAGGGTAACCCCCTGCAACCCGCACGTCCGTGAGGCCATGCGGAGCCGGGGAAGCCCGGGACTTTCGGGTGTCATGGGATAAAATCGGTTTTCAAGAAGGCATACCTGAAAATAATTTGACTTCATTTCATCAGGATGATAACGTACAATTTCCCATTTTTTTCATCTTGAGACAGGTTTCCGCATGTTTGATGCAAAGTTTGTGAGAAACAATATTGAAGCCATTGAGCAGATGACAGCTCGTCGGGGAGAGCCGTTTTCTCTGGACCAGTTCGTCCAACTGGACCAGGAAAACAGCCGCATTAGGACCCGACTTGAGGAAATACAGCACAAGATCAATGTGGTTTCAAAAAAAATCGGCCGGCTCAAGAGGGAGAACAAAGAATCTTCCTCGCTGCAGGAGGAGATGAAGGATGTCTCGGCGGAGATTAAGGATCTGAAGAAAAAAAAGGTGGAAGTCGAGGCCTCCACACAGGAAATCCTGCTTAGGATACCGAATTTCCCGCACCCCTCGGTTCCGGAAGGGAAGGGCGAAGAAGACAATCCGGAAGTGAAAAGATGGGGAAAGCCGCCGGAATTTGATTTTCCTCCCCAGGCCCATTGGGATATTGGTGAAAAACTGGATATCCTGGATTTTAAACGGGGGAGCAAACTGGCCGGCGCCAGGTTTACATTGTACAAAGGCGAAGGCGCCCTTCTGGAGCGGGCGCTGATCAATCTTATGCTGGATATCCATACCAGGGAAAAAGGGTATCAGGAAATCCTTCCCCCTTTTATGGTCAACCGGGCGACCATGACCGGAACCGGACAACTGCCTAAGTTTGAAGAGGATCTTTTTCGTGTATTCAAGGATGAGAACGAGGATTTTTTTCTGATTCCTACGGCGGAAGTCCCGGTGACAAACATTTATAGCCAGGAGATCCTGGAGCCGGGCCGGCTCCCCATCTATTTTACCGCTTATACTCCATGTTTTCGGCGGGAAGCCGGATCCTACGGGAAAGACACCCGGGGCCTGATTCGACAGCACCAGTTTAACAAGGTTGAATTGGTCAAACTGGTGGAGCCCGAGAATTCCTATCAGGAGCTGGAAAGGCTTCTTGAGGATGCAGAGGATATCCTGAAACGTCTTGGCCTGCACTACCGCGTCGTGACCCTCTGCACAGGAGACATCGGATTTGCTGCTTCTAAGACCTATGACATCGAGGTTTGGCTGCCGGGGCAGAATGCCTACCGGGAGATCTCTTCATGCAGCAATTATGAGGACTTTCAAGCCCGCAGGGCATCGATCCGTTATCGGCCGGTTTCCGGCGCAAAGCCGGAGCTGGTCCATACCCTGAACGGCTCCGGATTGGCCGTAGGGAGAACATTGGTCGCTATTCTTGAAAATTACCAGCAAAAGGATGGCAGCGTCATCATACCCGATCTGCTCCGTCCTTATATGAACGGCCTTGAGAGGATTGAATCGAAGAATTCTGATCGTGCCGTATAGAAAAGAGAGGAGGAGTGGCCGAGAGGTCGAAGGCGGCGGTCTTGAAAACCGTTGTGCGAAAGCACCGTGGGTTCGAATCCTACCTCCTCCGCCATTTTTTCGCTTCACGAAAAAAGAGGCCATTTGCTGAAGCAAATTGCGTTTTAAAATTTTTACGCAGGAAAAATTTTAGGAGAGATGGCCGAGTCGGCTGAAGGCGCTCGCCTGCTAAGCGAGTGTAGGGTCTTAAAGCTCTACCGAGGGTTCGAATCCCTCTCTCTCCGCCATTTTTTCGCTTCGCGAAAAAAGAGGCCATTTGCCTACGCAAATGGCAATTAAAATTCTTATGTGGTAAGAATTTCAGCGCCCATAGCTCAATTGGATAGAGCGTTGGACTACGAATCCAAAGGTCGCAGGTTCGAATCCTGCTGGGCGCACCATGTTTGATTAATAAATATGGATCATCCCCAAAAGAGCGGGTGAAAACATCAGGGGTCAAGGGGTCAAGGATTCCAGGGGTCAAGTGAAGTGCTCAAAAACTACAAGGAATTAAAGGTTTGACAGAAGTCTTATCAATTATGCTTGGAGATTTACAAAATAACAAACTGATAAAATCACTGGAAAACAAACACTTGACCCCTCGAACCCTGGAATCCTCGAACCCTTTTTACCCACTAAATGGGAGAAGAACCATAAATATAAACTCCTTATGGAAAAGCAGGACTCCTTAGATCGGTACTATATGTCGTTAGCGCTGGAACAGGCGCACAAGGCATCGGCCTGCCAGGAGATTCCTATCGGCGCTGTAGCCGTGTTCGGCGATCAGGTCGTCGGAAGAGGGTACAATCTGAAAGAAACCTTAAAGGATCCGACGGCACACGCCGAAGTCATTGCGCTTCGCGACGCGGCAGCTATGCTGAATCGGTGGCGGCTTACCGATGTAACCCTGTATGTCACGGTTGAGCCTTGTGTCATGTGCGCAGGGGCCATGATTCAGTCCCGTCTCGGCCGGCTGGTTTATGCCGCGAGAGACCCAAAGGGAGGAGCCTCTGGATCTGAATACCATATCCTGCAGGATTTTCGCCTGAACCATCAGGTCCCTGTGACAGGTGGGGTTTTGGAAAAAGAAGCGAGTTTATTGTTAAAAGATTTTTTTTCACGAATCAGATCTACGCCATTTTTTCGCTTCGCGAAAAAAGAAGCCATTGGCTGAAACCAATTGCAATGAATATTTTTCGAAGAAAAATTTTAGGAGAGATGGCCGAGCTGGTCGAAGGCGCCTGACTCGAAATCAGGTGTGGGTTCATCCCACCGGGGGTTCGAATCCCTCTCTCTCCGCCAGCAGCTCACTTTGGTATAACGCAGAGACGCAATGAGCGATGAAACCCTGACAGGATTGGTGGGATTCGAAGCCCCGGGGTCGGGGGTTCGACCCCAAGATACCTTAATGTTGTAGCCGCCGGAGGCGGCAAGGATATGAGAAGCGGGGCGTGCGGCGCTCCGGAACTTCGTTCCGGAGCGGTAAAGCACAATCCCTCTCTCTCCGCCATTTTTTCGTTTCACGAAAAAAGAGGCAATTTGCTTCAGCAAATTGCGGCTAAAATTTTTGAAGAAAAATTTTAGGAGAGGTGACCGAGTGGCCGAAGGTGCACGACTGGAAATCGTGTGTAGCGAAAGTTACCGGGGGTTCGACTCCCCCCCTCTCCGCCATTTTTTCGCTTTGCGAAAAAAGAGGCAATCTGCTAAGGCAAATTGTAATTAAATTTTTTGAAGAAAAATTTTACGGTCGTTGTGCGGGCGAAGCGGTTCAGGTCCTGCGCAACGAGTACATGTGAACCGGGTCAGGCCGTGACAGGAGCAGCCCTAAGCGTGGAGTCTTGTGTGCCGCAGGGAAACCTGAAAGCGCTTCGTCCGCACAACGACCGTAAAAAAACAGGTTCCTAAATAAAATCAAAGGATGACGTGATGTCCTACAAAGTCCTGGCAAGAAAATATCGGCCGCAGTCTTTTGAAGACGTGATCGGACAAGAGCATATCACACGGACGTTGAGGAATGCCGTGGAATCCAAGAGAATCGCCCACGGCTTTCTTTTTTCCGGGATGAGGGGCGTGGGGAAGACCACCATGGCCAGGATTCTGGCCAAGGCCTTAAATTGCGAGAAAGGCCCGACGGTCTCGCCTTGCAACATCTGCTCTCATTGCACGGAGATCACGCAGGGGAATTCCATCGATGTGATCGAGATCGACGGGGCATCCAATACCGGCGTGGACGATATCCGGGAACTCAGGGAGAATGTTCTGTATGCGCCGGCAAGCGCCCGGTACAAGATTTATATCATTGATGAAGTGCACATGTTATCCAAAAGCGCTTTTAATGCCCTTCTCAAAACTTTGGAGGAGCCGCCGCCCCATGTGATCTTTGTTTTTGCAACCACGGATCCGCACAAGGTCCCCGTGACCATACAATCACGCTGTCAGTGTTTTCATTTTCGAAGCATCCCTGTTCAGAAGATTACCGAGGCCCTCCTCCGGATTGCTGAACAGGAAGGTTTTGCAATAGACCAGGAGTCGGCGCGTCTGATTGCCCGTGCATCCGAAGGGAGCATGCGGGATGCGCAGAGCCTGCTGGATCAGATCCTTTCTTTTTGCGGAGACAAGATAACGGTTGCGGATATTAAACTCGTTCTGGGGATCATCGACCCGGAGGTTTTGGACGAATGCAGTATCGGCCTGATTGAACAGGATGCTGAGCGCGTATTGAATCTGGTGGAAAAACTGAATTCTCTCGGTGTGGATCTGGTCGAGTTTTGCAGGGAACTTCAACTCTATTTCAGAAACCTTCTGATGATCAAGATCCTGAAGAGCCCGAAGACCGTGATTCATATCGAAGGGGAAGAGATCGACAAACTCCGCCCGATTTCCGAATCGGTGGAAGAGGGCCGGCTTCTTGCTTTTATTGAATACCTGAACAAGACCGAAGAGGAGCTCCGTCGTTCAGCACATCCGAGGACCATATTAGAGGTGGCGCTGGTCAAGATGACGCGCATTCAGCCCCTGCAGGAGTTCAAGGAGATCCTGGGAACGCTGGAAGCCCTGGAGCAGAAATTCCATGGAGGGGATTTAAGCGGCGGCCGGCCGCCGGCCCAAAACCCGGCGGTCAAAAAAACGGGTTCAGCCGGATCTGTTCCTGAACAGGGTCATCAATCCGGCAAGGAGGCGCCGGCCCCGTTCGATTGGGAAAAAATCGTGAATCATGCGAATACGGTCAACCCTCTGATCGGGTCTATTCTGGAACATGGATTTCTTGAAAAAGCAGAACCTCATAAGATGGTCATCGGGTTTAAAAAGAAGATCCACTACGACATGGCCAAGGGAAAAGAGCAAAAGATTAACGAAATAATCAAAGGACGGATGCAAGGGGGGTTTGCCCTAACCTTTTGCCTGCAAAACGGCGCAGAAACCGGGAAAAAAACACTGACAGAGAAAAAGGAAGACTTAAAGAGGGAGAAAAAGAACGAGCTTCTACAGGAGCACCTTGGAAACCATGTGGTTCAGGAGGCCTTAAGGATCTTCAAGGGTCAAGTTCAGGATGTGCGGGATTTTGGCGCCGACCACTAAGGAGGAAATCGATCATGTCATCCAATATGATCAATGAATTGATGCGGCAGGCCCAGCAGATGCAGGAGAGAATGAAACAGGTTCAGGAAGAGGCCGAGAAAAAAGTGATCGAGGCCTCATCCGGGGGCGGCATGGTGACGGTCAAGGTCAATGGACGGCAGGAAATCCTTTCCATACAGATTGAGCCTGAGATCGTGGATGCCGAGGATATAGAGATGCTGCAGGACCTCATCGTGGCGGCGGTGAACGAGGGAATCCGGCAATCCAAGGAGATGCTGCAGGATGAGATGAAGAAGCTGACGGGCGGTCTCAACATCAAGATTCCGGGACTCTTTTAATGAGAAATACGATTTCTGTATAGCGGACGCCCCCCTTTGGGGGGCATCCTGATGCCACCCGCTATGCGGGTTGAGAATCACCGGCTTAAACAAGGCGTGGGCGTGATGGAATCTTCCTCATTGAACAGGCTGATCGAGGAATTGAAACGGCTTCCCGGCATCGGGTCCAAGACCGCCCAGAGGCTTGCCTTTTTTCTAATGAAGATGCCGAAAGAGCGCGCCTTGGGGCTGGCCCGCGCCATTGAGGAACTCAAGGAGAAGACCCGCTTCTGTTCCAGATGCGGGAATCTCGCGGAATCGGAGCTTTGCAGTATCTGTAAAGATCCCAAGCGGGACCCCTCGATAATCTGCGTGGTGCAGGAGGCCATGGATGTAATGGCCATCGAAAAGACAGGAGAATACCGGGGGCAGTATCATGTGCTAAACGGCGCGCTTTCCCCTATCGATGCCGTTGGGCCTGAGGATCTGAACATACAGAACCTTGTCCGCCGTCTTGAAATCGAGCCGGTCAAGGAAGTGATCCTGGCGACGAACCCAACGATTGAAGGCGAGGCTACGGTCATGTACTTAGTCCAGCTTCTTCGATCGAATTACCGGTATAAAATAAGCCGGATCGCACACGGGATTCCCATGGGCGGGCATCTCGAATATGCGGATGAGGTGACCCTCTCCAAGGCCATGGAATGGAGGAGAGAACTCTGATACAGGGGGAAAATTTAATTACTCAAATAGTTTGTGAAATGAGCGGCAAATTTTCTATAAGGAAAGGAGATAAGGACTATGGGTATGACTGAAATACGCTGGCATGCACGAGCCGGGCAAGGGGCCGTAACCGCGGCCAAGGTCCTGGCCGAGGCCGCTATGGCCGAGGGCGGATATGTGCAGGCCTTTCCGGAGTATGGACCGGAGCGGATGGGCGCCCCCCTTCGCGCCTATAACCGGATCAGCGACGCTCCACTCACCATGCACTGCCAGGTGACCAACCCCAATGTGGTGATAGTCGTGGACAGCTCCCTGCTTGACACACTGGATGTCACCGAAGGGACTCCCGAGGACGCGGTCTTTCTGATCAACACCACCCATCCGCCCAAGGAACTCGCGAAAAAACTTGGCCGGCCGGAGGACAAGGTCTTCACCGTAGATGCAACGCAGATTTCCATGGACTGTCTGGGAAGGCCCATTCCCAACACCCCCTTGCTGGGGGCGCTGGCCCGCGTTACCGGGCTGGTGACGCTCGAGACCATGCTCAAGGATATGAAGAAGACCCTCGGCAAAAAGTTTCCGGAAAAAATCATCCAGGGGAACACCGAGTCCGTGGAACGGGCCTACAAGGAGGTAAAAGGAATATGAGCGAACTTAAAAGCTGGAAAGAAATCCCCATGGGAGGGGTCATCGAAGAGGCCGGAAACGCCGACCAATATACCACCGGCGGGTGGCGGACCTTCAAACCGGTCCTGGACGAAAACAAGTGCATACACTGCCTGATCTGCTGGATCTCCTGTCCGGACTCGGCCATCATTGTCAAAGACGAAAAGATGACCGGTTTCAACTACAAACACTGCAAGGGATGCGGAGCCTGTGCCGATGTTTGTCCAAAGAAGGTTCAGGCCATCACCATGGCGCAGGAAGGGAAATAGGGTAGAACGTTAGATAACGATGAATAAGGAAGACAAAGGAGAACGCATGGGACAGAAAGTAGCAATGACAGGAAACATCGCCGTGGCCAACGCGATGCGGCAGATCAACCCCGACGTCTGTGCCGCCTACCCGATTACCCCGTCCACGGAGATCATGCAGCAGTTTTCCAGCTTTGTAGCCGACGGTGAGGTCAAAACCGTTCTGGTGCCGGCCGAGAGCGAGCACAGCGCCATGAGCGCATGCATCGGTGCGGCCGCGGCAGGAGGCCGGGTCATGACCGCCACCTCTTCGCAGGGGCTCGCCCTCATGTGGGAGATGCTCTTCATCGCTGCAGGGAACCGCCTCCCTATCGTGCTTGCTATGGCCAACCGGGCTTTGTCTGCGCCCATCAACATCCACGGCGACACATCGGATGCCATGGGGGCCAGGGATTCCGGATGGATCCAGCTATTTTCTGAAAACGCGCAGGAGGCCTACGACAATGTGATTCAGGCCGTCCGTATCTCCGAACATATGGATGTCCGCCTCCCGGTCATGGTCGGCATGGACGGTTTCATCATCAGCCACTCCATCGAGAGCATGGAACTTCTCGATGACAAGGTGGTCCGGGATTTCATCGGGGAATATATCCCCAACCGTCCTCTCCTTGACGTGGATAACCCCATGACCTACGGTCCTCTGGACCTTCAGGACTACTATATCGAGCACAAACGGCAGGAGTATGAGGCCATGAAGAACGCCAAGCCCGTCATCCTGGAGATCGCCGAAAGGTTCGGCAAGATCTCGGGAAGGCAATACGGTCTATTTGAGGCCTACCGCCTGGATGATGCGGAAGTCGCCGTCGTGGTGTTGAACTCCGCAGCCGGCACGGTCAAGGCCGTGGTGGATGAACTGCGCGTCAAGGGGATCAAGGCAGGACTTTTGAAGCCCAGGGTTTTTCGTCCCTTCCCGGCAGACGAGATCGCCCAGGCGCTCTCAGGCTTGAAAGCGGTCTGCGTGATGGACCGCGCCGACGGCGTCAATGGTTTGAGCGGTCCGCTCTTTTCTGAGTTCCGATCGGCCCTCTATGACGCAGGCGCGCGGCCTCTGATGATCAACAAGATCTTCGGACTTGGAGGAAGAGACCTGGGACTCCAGCATGTCAGGGACGTCTTTCATGAACTTTTGAAGATTTCCGAAACCGGGAAGATCGAAACATTGGCCGAGTATATGACGGTACGAAACTGAACAAGGAGCCTATCATGACCAAGCTGACCCTGAAAGAACTATCCCATAAGCAAAACCTTTTAACCGGAGGACACCGGCTCTGCGCCGGGTGCGGGGCCTCGATCATCGTCCGCCAGGTCCTCCTGGCCGCGGAGGACCCCGTGGTGGTGACCTCCGCCACAGGCTGCCTGGAGGTGGCGACCACGATCTATCCCTTTACGGCCTGGAAGGTCCCCTTTTTCCATTCCGCTTTTGAAAACGCCGCGGCAACGGCTTCGGGAATCGAGGCCATGTATCAATCCCTGAAAAAGCAGGGGAAGATCAACCGCCCGATCCGGTTTATCGCTTTCGGCGGAGACGGAGGGACCTACGACATCGGGCTTCAGTCCTTATCCGGAGCTCTCGAGAGGGGGCATCGTTTCACGTATATCTGCTACGACAACGGCGCCTATATGAATACGGGGATCCAGCGGTCGAGCTCCACCCCTAAAGGAGCGGCTACGACCACGAGCCCGGCCGGAAAGGTCATCCCGGGCAAAATGCAGCAAAGGAAAAACCTGACCAGAATCGTGGAGGCACACAACATCCCCTATCTTGCCCAGGCAAGCCCGTCCCAGTGGCGGGACCTCATGCAGAAGGTGCGCAAGGCCCTGAATGCCGAAGGACCCAGCTTTTTGAACATCATCTCCCCCTGCAACCGGGGGTGGCGCTCGGCCATGGACGGACCGATCCGGGAGTCCCAGCTCGCGGTAGATGCCTGTTTTTGGCCCTTGTATGAGGTGGAAAACGGGAAGACAAAGATCACGTATACACCCAAGGAGAAGAAGCCGATTGAGGAGTGGCTCAAGATCCAGGGGCGTTTCAAACACCTCTTCAAGCCCGGGAATGAATGGATTATCAAGGAAATGCAGGAGGGGATAGACAAAGACTGGGAAAATCTGCAGGCAAAGCACAAGGCGGACCATGGGGAAAAACCTTCGGAAAAATAAAGTGTTGTAATTTATCTAAACGTATGTTAAATATAATATATTAGCTCATGATAAACAAAAGGCCTCGGAAACCCTTTTGAGTATGTTCCATTCAAGAGGATCAACATGTCAATGCCGCTTTCAAACTTTGTCCTTTATGAAGAAGATTTTGTAAAGATAGAAGAGGAAATCAAGAGGCTTCATCAGCAAACCAATGCCAAGATGGTCTTTCTGGTGGACCGAGACGGCCAGTTGATTGCGAGTTGCGGAGAGAACGAAAACATGGACACCACCTCGCTCGCATCCCTGACCGCAGGGAACATCGCCGCCACCGGAGGGATGGCCAAACTCATCGGTGAAAAGGAATTTTCCATTCTTTTCCACGAAGGCGAGAAAGACAACATTCATATCACCATCATCGGGAGGAGGGTCATCCTGGTCGTCATTTTCGACCAGCGGTCTTCTCTCGGTCTGGTCCGACTCCGGGTCAAAAAGAGCGCTGAGGTTTTGACCCGCATTTTTGAGGAGATTCAGCAGAAGAAACAAGGAGAAGGCAAAGAGGCGGAAGGCGCCGGTTCTCCCTTAGAAGAGATTACAGATGAAGACATAGACAGGCTGTTTGGGTAGGAGCCCTCACTCGTAAAGGATCATGGATGTCGTTTATTAATTACTCTTCCAGGGAAATCAACTGTAAGATCGTTTACTACGGCCCTGGTCTCGGCGGAAAGACCACCAATCTTCAGTTCATCTTTGAAAAAACCAACCCGGAGTCCAGAGGGAAGATGATCTCTCTGGCCACGGAGACGGAGAGAACCCTGTTTTTCGATTTTCTGCCCTTGGCCCTCGGTACCATACGGGGATTCAAGACCCGCTTTCATCTCTACACGGTTCCCGGACAGGTCTTCTATGATGCCAGCCGGAAGCTCATCCTGAAAGGGGTGGACGGTGTGGTTTTTGTCGCCGACTCTCAACTGGAGAGGATGGATGCCAACATGGAGAGCGTGGAAAACCTCAAGGAAAATCTTCTCGAGCAGGGATATGACCTCGCCAAGCTCCCCTATGTCACGCAGTACAACAAGAGGGACCTGGACAACATCGCTACCATTGAAGAACTCCAGTCGTCCTTGAACCCCCTCAGTGTCCCCTGGTTTGAGGCCGTGGCCCCCAAGGGCAACGGTGTTTTTGAGACCCTCAAGGCCGTGGCCAAACGGATTCTTCTGGATCTCAAGAAATCCGGCGGGTAGGCCCACCCCGGCCGAGCTTAAACGTATACAACCGTAAGGCATGTCCGCTCGGACAGGGTGTAGCGTAGAGGAAGTTGCCCTTCTGATTCCAATGAGTGCCTTATTACGTCTTTCTCCGATCCATCCTCTTGAGCCAACCGCATCATACCCCATGGGTGAGTGCAGCAAAAAATCTCCAAATAAGATCCACCATACAGAGCGACAAAAGTCGCGATTGTCATTGTTCGGCTCGACCGGTCTACGACTCGTAGAGACCATCCGGTTCATCCTTCGTCATCGTCCGGCTTGACCGGACGATCCTGAAAATAGGGACATGAACGGAAAGTAGGGGGAAAATAGGGGGGAAAGGGGGAAAATAGGGACAGCGCCCATTTTTACTTGA
>Ga0210058_1000115_pt1 | contig 77424 bp, 61 predicted proteins | sample CryGeymeta201511_FD_183979 | JGI IMG/M metagenome (GOLD analysis project Ga0210058, IMG submission 183979) | Groundwater microbial communities from Crystal Geyser aquifers in Utah, USA - Crystal Geyser metaG 2015-11 (SPAdes) (version 2) | ecosystem: Environmental > Aquatic > Deep subsurface >...
AGCTACGTTTGGGGATGTCAATGCCAATGTATAACTTTGGTTGAGCAGTGGGTTCAGTTTTCATATCTTAATTGTTTTTGTGAACTTTAAAGATACTGGACTTTCTGCTTTTTCATGGATGCTATAAAAAATTGCTACGTCATTCTTTATTTGGAATAACCTTGCGTGTTTATTTTTTGTTGCTTATTTAAAATGTTAATACTAAATTCATGCAACTGTTCTTATACAAAAACGTTGTGGTTTATATTGACCAAAACAACAAACATTTTTATTAACTTTAAACCAAACGGTATGAAAGAACAAAAACTTAAAAATTATCTGAGAGTTGGAATTCTGACTTTAGCACTTTCTTTCTTGCTTACCAACTGCGAGAAAGATGACAATCAAACCTTGTTAGGTGAAAATAATTCTGATTCAGAGTTTATCCAAAATGCATTTAACCAAATAGACCATAACAATTTAATTCCTTACGATTATACTGTAGACTGGAGCAACTCAACAAAATTATACTCCAACGAATTCAATAAGTCTTATTACGAGTTTCCTATAAATTACATATCATCCTTTAATCCCATTGCGCTAAACAAACTTAAACAGAAGGGTTTCTACAATAAATATAAGATAATCGCAATTGAAAATGATGATAACCAACTTGACTTTTATGCTATAAAATTCTATCAAAAAATTGACATTTCAGACAAAAGTATTATAGATTCAGATGTTTCATTCACAAACACAGAAAGCTTCTCAGGTATCATACAATTAATTGATATTGGCAACAACATCGTTTACACAAAAAAGCTTGACAATGGTAAAGTAACCGAATACTCGCCTATAAAACAAAAGAAGAAATCTTCATCTGGAACTTTTGCTAGATTGGATGAGCCAGACTGTGTAGTTTATACAACCACATACTATGTAGAATATTACAACATTTACATTGATGATTACGATAATATTCTTTATGAATATGCAGGTAGACAAATAACAGGGTATGGTTCAGAAACTATCTGTTCTACAACATCAGGAGGCTTCCCTGATACCGAAATGGATTCCTATTCGCCCAACGGAGAGGGTATCTATAAAAAAATAGGCAACAAATATGACACAAAAGATAATCCCGAACTGGCTTTTATTAGCGAGGAAATTAGCAATTGCCCTGATGGGTATTTTCCTGATGCTAATGGAAATTGTGTTGATAGCTTATATGATAAAATTGATGCTTCAGGTCTTACAGGTAAAGAAAAATGTATAGATAATTTGCTAACTGAAAATGGAAATGATTTTATTCAAAGTTTACTTAATAATTTTGATGGTGACGATTCTGAGTTTGACATTATAATAAAATCTGCGAGTGAATTAATAAGTCCATCAGGTGGCAATGATAAGGGTCAAACCCATAGTCCAAATTCCAATAATGAAATAATCATTGAGATAAGCAGTTCTTCAGTAAGTTCAATGTCTGCCATTGAGACCGCCAAAACAATACTCCATGAATATATCCACGCAGATATTTACAGGAAACTACTTACTGAAGAAGATAAAACAAATCCAGAAATTTTAAATTTTCAAGATACTTACAATAAATATAAAGAACAGTTTAAAGATGAACTTGCGACGACAGCACATCAAACAATGGGTTACTTATATGTAAACTCTATGAGAGATGCTTTAAAGGCCTTCCATAAAAATGTACTGAAATCTGATTATGAGAAATACACAAATTATAACGGACACGAACCAACAGATTTATTTTATGAGGCTCTTGCTTGGAGAGGATTAAAAGAGCATAACGTTGAAGCCTACAAAGATATTGATCTCGATAAAATAGAACAGCTAGAAACTGTAGAGTTAGATATAGATGTATTAACTAAAGATTGTAATAATGCGCAATAAAATAAAAATTGTTTTTTTAACACTTATAACACTATGCTTATTTTCAAAAATTCAAGCACAAACGAATATAAAGGACACTATATTTATAAAATACGATAAAACATTTTTGATAAAAAAAATACACCCTATTGAAAAATACACTTATTATTATTTTAAAGAAGATGTGAATTCAGAAGATGCTTTTTATTTGATTGAAAAGAGTTTAAATAAAAAAGTTCGAACCAAAAGTTATATCAACTTAAAAAAATTGCTTAATTCAAAAGAAATCAGAAAATGTATTAAAGGTAAAAAAGTATTTGACGATTGGGAATTGGCAAAGTATTTTAATAAAAAAACAGTTTTTTTAGTAAAAAAAGATTCAATAATAGAATTAGAACCAAATTACTTGACTAATTAAATACAAACCACAACACGGTATCCTATGAAAAGCACTAGCCTAGTTTTCCAAAGTTAATATTTATTTTTTAATTATCTCATAATGCTGATTATGTGGTGTTGGAATGTTGATAATTACTTTTGAATACTGAGTTTTTTATCCTTTTAAAAATTTTTATTTTCCTCCTGGTGGACAATAGGTTTTTAAAAAGTTAGTATATAAGGTTCTTAAATGCTCAGAAGTTCCTTCACCTTCTCTAATGCCATGCGTACGGTTTGGATATGGCATAAACTGAAATTGCTTGTTATGTTTTACCAATTCATTAATTAAAATTTCAGCATTTTGGTAATGTACATTATCATCACCTGTTCCATGAATATACAGCAAGTTTCCTTCTAAATTTTTGGCATGTGTTACTGGAGAGCCATTTACAAAATCTTCTAAATTTTCTTGTGGCAAACCCATATAACGTTCTTGATAAATATTATCATAGGTTAATTGATTTGCAACGGCGGCTAAAGAAATACCTGTTTTATAAATTTCAGGATACTTAAACATTAAATTTAAAGTAGCTGAACCGCCTCCACTGTGTCCCCAAACAGCAACGCGTTCTGGGTCTACAAAATCCCATTTCAAGATTTCTTTGGCTGCCATGGCCTGATCCTGAATATTAATACGTCCTATATTTCTATAAATACTTTTACGCCATTTACTGCCTTTGGGTGCTGGCGTTCCGCGGTTGTCTAAAGAGATATAAATATACCCGTCATCTGCCATACTACCATTGTAATTTCTGTTTCTACCAACACCATAGGAGTCATTTACTGTGGTTGATGCTGGTTCTGAATACACATAAAATACTACTGGATATTTTTTAGTAGCGTCAAAATTAGTCGGTTTTACAATCCATCCATCCATTTCAACGCCATCGACCGTTTTAATTTTAAAGAAATCTACTTTAGGTGTTTCTTGAAGACTAGCCAATTTAGCTTCAATGCTCTCACTTGCTTTAATGGGCTTTTGATTTAAAAACCAGATGAATTCACTTCCGGGTTTTGTATAATGATTAGAAAACGTATGCATGGCATAAGTTCCTGTTGGTGATACATTATAACCATGCGTTCCTTTTAAGTTCTCCAGACTAAGCAACAGTAAAGTGCCACTTCCATTTAATTTAGTTTTATAAAGATAGCTTTGTGTGGCATTATGGGGTGATGCCATAAAATACACATAACCTCTTTTGGTATCTACATAACTTAAATCAATGAAATCGTAATTTCCTTTGGTAATTAACTGTTCTTGTCTTCCTTGTAAAGACACCTGATATAAATGACGCCAGCCATCCTTTTCTGTAGCCCATAGAATACTTTCACCATTATTTAACCAATTAAAGTCATTGGTGAAATAGATATCATATTTAAAATCTTCGTCATAAATATCAACCCAAGCTTCATCGGTCTCTTTATAAATGACTTTTGAATGTCCTGATTCTGGCTCAACCATAAAAAGTTTACTTTCGTTTTGCTTTCTGTTTAATTGTTGAATTAGTAATTTTTCAGTTGCAGGAATGTATTCCATTCTAACAATATAATGCTGTTGAGGATTACCAGGAATATCCATCCAAGTAGTTTTAGCATCTTCAACAGTTACCACGCCAACTTTACATGAAGAAGGTGTTTCTCCCACTTTAGGATACTCTAAAGGCACCAATTGTGAGTAAATAGCATCTGTATTATTTATCATGTAGAACTTTTTAATCGTGCTGGCATCTATTTGCCAATAAGCAATGGACTTGCTGTCCGGACTCCAACGAAAACCATCTCTGCAAGCAAACTCTTCTTCATAAGCCCAATCAAATGTTCCGTTAATAAGTGTTGTAGAACCATCATTGGTGAGTTTTTTTATACTAGAATCGCTTAATTCTTCCACATAAATATTATTTCCACCTACGTAAGCTACCTTCTTTCCATCAGGCGAAAATTTAGCAAACATTAAAGAAGATTCTGGTAAGCCTATTCCTAGCTGAACCAAGCCGCCTTTGGATAGGTCTAAAACCCAATAATCGCCTTTAGTATTCAATCGCCATACACGCTTAGTATTAGTAAAAATCAATACTTTTTGTTCATCTTTTGAAAACGTGAAGTAGCTAACATTTAAGGGTGTTTTACTGTTTGTTGGTGTTAGCTGTTCCTTACTTATTAATACTTTTGAAGTATTGTTAGGCAGGGTATATTGCAGGATGTTATTATTTTCTATTCGGTAATATGACTTCCCGTCATTAGACCATTTTAAATTTCCTCGTTGTGCAAAACCTTGAGAATATAAAAAGATAAAAAGAATAAAAATAAACACAGATTTTTGTTTCAATCTTACATTGAAAACCGTTTTTAATAGGCACATATGATTGGGTTTTTATTAAATGAATTCTAATTTATTAACATGTTTATAAAAAACGTTTCAATTTAATATTTTATTTTCATTTTGATGCTTTTTTTAGGCTTGTTTAACATAAAAAATCAGTGCATTAATCAAGATTTAAATGACGCAACCGTAAGGCATTGGCAATCACAGAAACAGAACTAAAACTCATAGCCAAAGCAGCAATCATAGGTGATAATAAGATTCCAAAAAACGGAAATAAAACACCCGCAGCAATAGGAACACCAACACTATTGTAAACGAGCGCAAAAAACAAGTTTTGTTTTATGTTACGCATCACTTCCTGACTCAAATTATGCGCCTTAACAATACCTTGCAAATCACCTTTTACCAAGGTTATTCCAGCACTTTCAATAGCCACATCAGTTCCGGTTCCCATAGCAATGCCAACATTGCTTTTTGCCAAAGCTGGTGAATCATTGATACCATCACCTGCAACCGCAACTTTTTTGCCCAGTTTTTGAAGATTTTCCACTTCACTTAATTTTTCCTGAGGTAATAGACCTGCTTTAAAATTTGTAAGATTTAATAGTTCTGCAACAGCTTTGGCTGTATTAATGTTATCGCCAGTAAGCATGATAACTTCTATGCCTTTTGATTGTAATTCTGCAATAGCCTTTTTACTGGATGCTTTTATCTTATCTTGAATCACCATATAACCAATTACCATAGAATCAACAGATAAAAAGGAGACTGTTTTTCCTAATGTTTGCTGTACTTTAACATCATTTATTAGTTCATCAGGGATGATGGCAGTCATTTCTTGCATTAACTTTCCATTACCCAAAGCTGTTTTCTTACCATTAATAGTACCGACAACACCTTTACCGGTGATAGAATTAAAACCAGTTACTTTTAAAGGTTCAACGTTCTGTTCTTTGCCGTATTTCATAGTGGCTTCTGCCAAAGGATGTTCACTCATTTGATTCAAAGAAACCATATATTGAAGCACCTCTTTTTCAGTATATTTTGACAATTGAACGCCAATTTTATCAACCGATGGTTTTCCTTCGGTAATAGTACCTGTTTTATCAATTATTAAAACGTCTATACTATTTAAGCGTTCTAATGCTTCTGCATTCTTAATTAAAACGCCCGATTTTGCGCCCTTGCCAACACCTACCATAACTGACATAGGTGTTGCCAACCCTAAGGCACATGGACAGGCAATAATAAGAACTGCAATAGCATTTACCAATGCAAATACATACTTAGGTTCTGGACCAAATATTACCCAAATAATAAACGTAATGACTGAAATAAACACCACAATAGGCACAAAATATCCTGAGATTTTATCCGCTAATTTCTGAATAGGTGCTTGACTCCTACTCGCTTTATTTACCATATCAATAATTTGAGACAGCAAGGTATCATTGCCAACTTTTTCGGCTTTCATAACAAACGATTGATTGCCATTGATGGTTCCAGAACTTACTTGATCATGAACAGATTTATGTACAGGCATAGGCTCACCAGTAATCATAGATTCATCAACAGAACTTTCTCCTTCATAAACAGAACCATCAACCGGAATTTTATCGCCTGGTTTTACACGTAATAAATCACCTACTACTATATTTTCAATAGCGGTAATTTCTTCTTTTCCGTCAACTATTCTAACAGCTTGATTTGGAGCTAATCGTAACAATTCTTTAACAGCACTATTGGTTTTACTGTGTGCACGAGCTTCTAAGACTTGTCCCATTAAGACCAAGGTTAAAATAACAGTGGCTGCTTCAAAATATAAATGAACCGTTTGCTGTTCAGTTTTAAATTGCGATGGAAAAAAATCTGGAAACAACATGCCAAAAACACTAAAAAGCCACGCAACACCGGCGCCAATTCCTATTAAGGTAAACATATTTAACCGCCATGTTTTTATAGAACGATAGGCACGTTCAAAAAACATCCATGTGGCATAAAATACTACTGGAATGGATAAGCCAAATTGAATCCAGTTCCAATATTTTATAGGCATTATTTCATATAATGGATTATTAGGAATCATTTCAGACATGGCTATTATAAAAATTGGCAAGGTACATGCAAGGCTTATCCAAAACTTACTAAGTAACTTTTTATAACCCTTATCTTCAGATGAAATCTCTGTATTAGACGAAACCTCTTCAACTAAATCCATGCCGCACACAGGGCAATCTCCTGGTTTATCATAGGTTTTTTCACCTTCGCAATGCATGGGGCAATAAAAAGTTCCAGTGCCTTTGCCTTTTGGTTTTTCTTCTTTTTTGTCTGTGTGGTGATGTTCTCCATGGTTAAAAATACTATAGCGTCCTCCATCACTTTTAAAAGCTTCTTGAAATGTTTCAATTGGAATATGCGATGTCATTTCTAAAGTCGCTTCAGCTTTTTCTAAATCTACAAAAGCATTTGAAACACCATTTACTTTTAAAAGGGTTTTTTCAACATGGCTGCGACAACCATTACAACTCATTCCGTGAATATGATAAGTATGTTTCATGCCCTTATTTTTAATTTATTGTATTAACTTATAGATTCATCACCATTTCATGGTCGTATTGGCAACAATCTGGCAAACCGCTATAAGCTTGGATATTAGCAGCTACTTTTTCTGTATCGTACCCTGAAGCAGCAATAGCCTGATGGATAGCCATTTCATTTGTTTTTGTGCTATCAAAGGATACATCCAATTTCTTTTTATCAACATCCCAAACTGCTTTAGTGACGCCGTCAACGGTGTTCGTTGCTTTTTCAATAGTGTTTTTGCACATACCGCAATTACCGCGTACTCCAAAACTAATGGACGTTACATTTTGAACGGTTTTAGTCGTTATAGATTTGTTTTCTTTTTTAGCATTATCTTTGCAAGATATTGCAAATAAACCAATGAAAAACATTGTTAAAATTACGGTTATTACTTTTAAATTTTTCATTTTTTAATTGTTTTATGGGTTATTAATTATTGTTTTTTTGTTATTTTATTTCTTTTGAAACTTCACCACAAGTAAGCATTGCTTTTCCGTAATATGGATTTTTTACATCAGTAGAAACACTTAACCAATCGGCTCCTTTATTAAGGTTTGCCATAGGGCAATGGAAAACATATAATGTTTCATCCATCGAATTAAAGGATAATTCCATCTTAATCAAGTCATTTGATATTTGATTAAAAGGCTTTCTAATATCGCTTAATGTTTTAAAATGCTGAATATTTTGAAGTTCCTTTTTTAAATTGCCACTTAAGTGCGTCCAAGTGTTATGCGATTTACCAGTAAAAAGGGACATATCTATGCTTTCAACAGATTTAAGTAGATGAATTCCAGCTTTTTTTGCAATTTCAAAATTGTCGTTAACAAGCGCGTCTTTCATTGCCAAATAGTTATTAAATACAAGCCTAAGAGCCTCTTTGGCTTCTTGACTTATTACAACCTGTTTAACAGTGATATTTTGAGTAAATTCAATTTTATTTGAAGTCGGTTTAGTTTCGTCGCCATGATTATGCCCGGTTACTATTTTCCCTCCTTCTAGACTCATCATACTTGGTTTACCTGCTAATTGTGAAGCTGCATCGACCGTAAAAGTGCCATTAACTACAATGTCTTCTCCTTCTGAAAGCCCTTCTTTTATGATATAAGCATCTCCAACGGATGCACCCAATGTGACTTCTCTTAATTTGAAGTTTACCTTATTGGAAACGATGCTTTTGATGTAAACAACCGAACGTTCACCAGTCCACATCACTGCCGATTTTGGAATCACGATGTCTTTAGACGTTGAAGTACTAACGTTATTATTTACAACACCGGAAGCAAACATTTCAGGTTTTAGTTTATTTTCAGGATTTTTCACCTCAACTCGTGCCGATGCGACCCGCGTTTGTGGGTTTATCAGAGGATCTATAAAGGTAACAACTCCTTCAAAGGATTCTCCTGGCAACGATTGGATGGTATAGTTTATTTTGTTACCTACTTTTACCCAAGGCATATCGCTTTCATACACATCAAAAAGCACCCATAGTGATGATAAATCAGCTATCTCATAGATGGGCATGCCTTGGCCAACATAATCACCTAAATCAACTTTTTTAGCAGTGATAATACCTGAAACATCTGCAGTAATTGGAAATTGCTGAATGGGCTTATTGCTACTTATTATTTTATTTATTGTGCCCGCGCCTATTTTCCAATTATTTAGTTTTTGTTTAGCAGCTTCAAATAATTCTGGTTGCGTCTCTTTGATGCGATACGCTTGCAGCAATTCTTCTTGGGCTGTCACCAATTCAGGAGAATAGACCATCGCCAATGTTTGCCCACGACTTACTTTTTCACCAGTAAAATTAATATTCAACTTTTCAATTCTACCCGGAATATGAGATGATTGTGTGTATAGTTTACGCTCATCAATTTGCACTTTACCATTCAAAGCCAACTTTTTGTTGGTTTCCTTACTACCTCCTACGACCATCGTTTGAATATTGGCCAATTTCATGGCATCCTCGGTCATCTGAAGTGCATTGGGATCTATGGCAGAATCATTCGATTCCAAAGGAATTAAATCCATACCACATAATGGGCATTGACCAGATTCTTTCATCTGTATTTGCGGATGCATGGAACAGGTCCAAATGGTTTCCGTGCCTTCGACACTTGTATGATCATGTTCTGATTTTGGAGCATCACTTCCTCCAAAAACCAACCATCCTAGTAGAACCCCAACAAATAGGATACCTACCTTTTTTAATATATTTTTATTTTTTGTGTTCATCTTATTCCTGTTTAGAAATTAAATAATCTCGTGTTGATTGTGCAATAAATTGATTTTTATTTGCTGAAACCATTACGGTTTGAAGCACTAACAAATCTTGGTTCATCCTTAAAATTTCCTCAAAATCAGTTCCTGAATTGCTATAAGCCGCTATTAATAACGAAATAGCTTGTTTTGTACTTTCAGTTTGCTTTTTATACAATTCTTTTAAAGTTTTAGCTTTCGAAATATTATAATTGGCCATACTATACGACGTTTGCAAATTGTTTTTTACCGCTTGTTTTTCATAATGAGTTGCCTGTAACATGAAGTCGACTTCTTTTTGTTTTGCATGGTATTTTTTTCTGAAAATGGGCAGTGTCACCGAAAGCATGGGCATAATGGCATCTTGTCCGTTCATTTCCAAATCAGGGACATCACGTTTTGAAATGATGGAATAATCCAAACCAAGTCCTATCATGGGATACCCTTCTTTTTTGACCACTTTTTTTTGTGCTTCAAAAGATGCTATCTTTTTTTCCAATCCCTTTAATTTAGGGTTGAAAACAAATAAACTATCTCTTTCTAAGGGCACATCATTTTCAACCAGTGCTAAGGAATCCGGAATAGTAACCATTTCATTCAAATCCCTATTCAACAAACTATTAAATTCAATTTGTAGTGGTTGGTTTTGATCTTTCAATAATTGAATTTTGGTTTCGCTTTCGTTTCTTTTTATATCGATCCTCACCACGTCAACCATGGCTCCTTTACCACTTTTGAATTTACTCAAGGCCAGTTCTCTATAGTTATTCAAGATTTTAAGATTTTCCTCTTCAAGCTGAATTATTGTATTGATTTCATAGAGTTCAGCATACGTTTTTTTAATTTTTAAAAAAACTTCATTTCTAGAATCCAAATACTTTTGAAAAGTAGCTTCAGCCATCAAATTAGCAGCTTGCTCTTTTGCTTCAAGAGTTCCAAACCAAGGAAACATTTGCATCAGACTAAATCGGGCTTCTTGGGCTCCTACCCTAGTTTCAATCATTCGTCCAAAAGCACTCATGGTCAAACTTGGGTCTGGTAACGAACTTACTTGTGGTGCTTTTTGTAAAGCAGCTTCAAATTCTTTGTAAGCGGCTTGTATCTCAGGGTTATTTTGAGATGCCATCGTTAAATATTCAGGTAATACTTGACTATTCATGCTTGTGGAATATAACATTACTACAAGAATTAAATAACTTATGTTCAATATCTTATGTTTTTTTATAGTCTTCATTATGGATTGCGTTTAATTACTGATTCTCTCCAAAAAGCCTGTAAAACGGGCACGACAAACATGGTCATAAGCTGAATAATCATCCCTCCAAATACAGGTATGGCCATGGGTATCATAATATCTGCGCCTTTACCTGTTGAGGTCAGCACGGGAAGTAAAGCGATGATGGCCACTGCTGCGGTCATCATTGCGGGTCTCACCCGTTTTTTACCAGCAACTAAAACGGCTTCTCTCACGCCTACTATTGTTTCAGGTTGTCGCTCTTCAAAAACTTGATGGATGTAAGTCCCCATAATAACGCCATCATCCGTTGCTATTCCGAACAAGGCGATAAACCCGACCCAAACGGCAACGCTTAAATTGATGGGATGAATCTGAAATAAATGCCGCATATTCACATCGGCTATGGAGAAATTCAAAAACCAATCCTGACCATACAGCCATAACATAATAAATCCACCAGCAAAAGCCACAAATACACCTGAAAAATGGATGGATGACGCAATGACCGTTTTAAACTGAAAGTACAATAGCAGGAATATCACCAATAAACTTATTGGGATAACAATTGATAATTTTTTAACGGCACGAATTTGATTTTCATAACTACCAGAAAATTTATAGCTCACGCCTTTTGGAACTAACAATTCTCCTGCATCAATCTTATCTTCAATCAACTTTTGGGCATCGTTGACCACATCAACTTCAGCGAAGTTTTCTTTTTTATCGAACAGAACATAACCCACCAAAAAGGTTTCTTCGCTCTTTATCATTTGAGGGCCACGAACAAATTCAAGATCAACCAGTTCGCCCAAAGGCACCTGAACACCTGTTGGAGTTGGCACCAATATTTTTTTGATTTTCTCTGGATCGTCACGTAATTCTCTAGGATATCTTACCCTAACAGGATAACGCTCCCTGCCTTCAACCGTAGTTGTGGTTTTCATGCCGCCTACAGCAGTTTCTATAACTTGCTGAACCTTTTCTACACTTAAACCGTAACGGGCAGTGGCAGAACGGTTAATATTTATTTGTAAATAGGGTTTCCCTACAATTCTATCGGCAAAAACAGCTTCGGCTTTAACGGAAGGAACTTGTTTTAATATCCCTTCCAACTCCAAACCAAAATCTTGAATGGTTTTTAAATCGGGACCATACACCTTAATTCCCATGGGCGCGCGCATACCAGTTTGCAGCATGACCAATCGTGTTTCAATAGGTTGCAGTTTTGGTGCTGAAGTTACTCCAGGTAGTTTTGAAACCTTGACTATTTCTTTCCAAATATCATCAGAGCTTTTTATGTGGGGACGCCAGTTTCTAAAAAATTCACCATTATCATCAGGAACTAGATCTTTTTCAGTGATACTTTGAAGTAATGCTTCATCGTTTGTTAACTCTTTTCCGTTTTTAAGAATGAACTTATCCTCTTTATTTACTTTAAAACGAATAGGTTTTCCATTATAGGTTTCTATAAATTCCGGTTTGTAATTGATAATGTTTTCAAACATGGAAATAGGCGCAGGATCAATGGCACTTTCCACCCTTCCCAACTTACCAACAGCAATGTCAACCTCTGGAAAATTCGCCAACAGCATATCCAATTTCTGGACCGTGTTTTTGCTTTCTTCCAATCCCGCATGAGGCATGGCGGAAGGCATTAACAGAAATGATCCTTCATTTAGGGTTGGCATAAACTCGGATCCAATACCTGGAAATGTTTTGGAAATTGAGGACCAGACCTTTGTTTCCTTAATATTCCATCCCATTTTTTCAAACCCTTTGGAAGCAAATCCGAAAATACTATCAAACCCCAGCCAAATGAAAACGCCAAACAACAAGGTGAAAAGCGGAATCAACGTGAACTTGCCTTTATTATTCAAACACCATTTTAAAACGGGTTCATAAAAATGGACAATGGTTAACAGCATTCCTAAAATGACCCCAATTAATACCAGTACAAATACATAATTTACAATGAGGTAATTTTGTGATCCTAATGGCATCCATTCTTCAGTCAAGAAAAATGTAGCAATAAATAAGGTCAACCCTATATTAATGTACTTGGAATACTTGTTGAATTTAAGTGGCAGTTTATGTTCAAACAGTGAATTGAAACCTAAAACACATAATACCAATGGTAGCCAAATGTGCATATAAATTGCCAATAGTAATCCACCAACAATTAATATAATACCCCAAGTTCTTTTAACCTTCCTTTTATCGTAATTGATACCGAAAACAAAATGTGCTAAAGCTGGCAATACAACAATGCCTAAAACGAAAGCTCCCAATAAGGCAAATGTTTTTGTAAACGCAAGTGGTCTGAATAATTTTCCCTCGGCTCCTACCATGGCGAAAACAGGAATAAAACTTACGACTGTTGTTGCCAAAGCCGTTGTAATGGCCGATGCGACTTCCTTGGTCGCCACATAAATAACATGCATTAATTCTTTACCCTTTACACCATGGTTTTCGGGCATTTCTAAATGCCGAATGATATTTTCGACAAATACAATCCCAATATCCACCATAACGCCAATGGCAATGGCAATACCAGACAATGCCACGACATTGGCATCAACGCCCGCATAGCGCATAATAATGAACGTCATGAGTACTCCAACAGGCAATAAACTGGAAATTATAAATGAAGCTCTTAAATTCATCATCAGAACAAGGACTACAATAATACTGATGAGTATCTCATGTGACAAAGCCGTTTCCAAAGTGCTAATGGTTTCCTCAATGAGCTTGGTACGGTCATAAAAAGGAACAATGGTGAGTTGACTTGTTGTTCCATCAACCAAGGTTTTTTTAGGTAATCCCGATGAAAACTCTTTTATTTTAGCCTTCACATTATTGATAACTTCTAAAGGATTTGAACCATACCGAGCCACAACTACACCTCCAACAACCTCTGCGCCACCTTTATCCAAAACCCCTCTTCGGGTTGCTGGTCCCAAACTTACATGGGCAACATCCTTAATGAGAATCGGTTTGTTATTGGTAACACTTACTACCGTATTTTCTAAATCTTGGGTCGTTTTTATATACCCAAGTCCGCGAATAAAATATTCCGCTTTATTGATTTCGATGGTTTTAGCACCTATATCTCGATTAGAGTTTTTAACCGCCATCATGACCACATCAATGCCAATATTATAGGCTTTTAGGGCATCTGGATTCACATCAATTTGATACTCTTTCACATAACCACCAACAGACGCCACTTCTGAAACACCTGAAACACCATTTAAAGCGTATTTTACATAGTAATCCTGTACAGAACGTAATTCATCCAAGTCCCAGCCTCCAGTAACATTCCCTTTTTCATCTCGACCTTCAATAGTATACCAATATACTTGACCTAAAGCGGTTGCATCTGGTCCTAATCTAGGTTTCACTTCATCTGGCAATAAATTATTAGGCAAGGAATTTAACTTTTCTAAAACCCTAGATCGAGACCAGTAGAAATCAACTTTTTCTTCAAAAATGATGTAAATACTAGAAAAGCCAAACATGGAGGAGCTTCTAATTGACTTTACATTTGGTATTCCTAAAAGTGATGTTGTGAGCGGATAGGTGATCTGATCTTCAATATCCTGAGGAGATCTTCCAGACCACTCTGTAAATACGATTTGTTGGTTTTCACCTAAATCTGGAATGGCATCAACAGGCACAGGATCTTTTGGCAAAAAACCAGTATTCCAATTGAATGGTGATGTAGACATACCCCAAGCAATAAATGTGATTAAAACAAGCGTTGTAATTAACTTATTCTCTAAAAAATATTTTATGATTTTATTTAACATATAAAATGATTATTAAACCGTTAGACATTGGTTTAAGGATAACACCGAATACAACAAATTATCCTAATAACAATAAATTGTTGTTGGATAACTTAGCCTAATGCTTTAAAAATCAAATTAAATAAGTCTCGTCAAGTTTGTAGATACTCTTGACAATAAGTGGTGGTGGATATTCTAAAAATGAATGGGTTGGTTTTTCAGCACTTTCAAAAAGTGATGCATAAGAATATAAAAATGAAGCAACAAAAAGTTGCTTTTCTAAAGTAAGTTTATCTAAGTTCAGTTGCAACTCGTCTTGTCCTTGTACAGTAATCTGTTCTTCTGTACAACAGCTTTTTTTAACGGTTGAACATTCTGAATTGATTGTTGAGACTTGCATCTCCATGCCACAACCTTTGGCCTTATTAAAAACAGCGGTATCAACTAATATTTTCCCACAATAATGCTTATCAATGGTAAATGACGTGGTAGAAAACAAGACTACCAAAGCCATAAAAAAAGACATTATTTTTTGTGATAAAACTTTCATAGAAACCAAAAATACGAAAAATATAACCAATACAAGCTGATGTTTATCATGACCTTAACATTTAATGCTTCAGTTTGTAATAATAAAAAGCTGGTAACAAGACTAATAAAAGGATGGGTTGAATTAAAAACCGTCTGATGTTAAAAAACAAATAATACTGCTCTTGCTTAGGGTTTACAACAAAATATAGATACATTAAACTAAGCAATATAAATGAAAACAGGTATATAAGTGTTGAAAACTTAATCATACTTACATCTTTAAAAACCACATACAAGATGGCTAATGAGATGATGGCATTTAACCCATATCTTAAACTTGTAAAGGTCATTAATTTAAAAACTTCTCGCCTGGGATTGTCAATATATAGATAGTCATTTTGAAAAAACAATAAATATGGGTCGTAAAATAGTTGGTTCTCAAAAACACGGATTAACACTAACATTCCAAACAACAGTATTAATAAGGTATATTTAAGACTATTATTCATTTTTTTTTATCATGTTAGAAAATCTGTTTACCCAAAAAATCCATAATAAAAAGACCATTCCATAAATAATTCCTGGAAAAATCACCGTATGTAATATATCTCTTCGCCAAGGATAATGATACAAGCCAATAGATAAAATAACGATTCGTAATAAATTAACCGTATAAATTAAAACGCTTCCAGAGAGTATATACATCAACGTTGTTTTTAAACTACCAGAAAAAGCCACAATAAACGAAACAAATAAAATAATAACACTTACAGAATTGCAACCTTCAATCACTCTGGCCAAGTATTTATCATTTATAATTAATTTCATGGAAGGTTCTTCTGAATGCGGTAAAACTTGAGCATTATAGCCGGTAACATCAATTAAATCTTTGCTTTGTCTAGCTACTAAATTGGTAATATAATCAGGAAAATAATCGCCATTTTTTGAAATATCTAAATACCATTTATAGCATAAAGACATTAACATATATACCACCATAAATGTTAATATAAATTTGATAACCGATTTGTATTTAATAACGAGTGCCTTCAAAAAAACCTAAAACGATTTTAAATTTAAATAAATTTGAATATCGAAGTTACGTCTTTTTAAATACTTTTACCAAAACTTTTAATAGATGATTTTTGAAACTTTAAAACCACAAATAGAAGCGATTGTTTCTAAACAAGAAAAACCTATAGAGCAACGATTGTTAAACATCTGTGAAGTGCTTGAAAAAAACATATCGTACTATAATTGGGTTGGTTTTTATTTTAGAAATGGCCTTAAAGAAGAATTAATTTTAGGACCATATGTTGGTGCTCCAACAAATCATACCGTTATTCCATTTGGAAAAGGTATTTGTGGACAAGTAGCTGTAAGCAATAAAAACTTTGTGGTTCCTGATGTTGCAGCACAAGACAATTACATAGCTTGCAGCATAACTGTGAAAGCTGAAATTGTGATACCCATTTTTGTAAATGGTAAGAATATAGGGCAGATAGATATAGATTCAAATACACCAGACCCTTTTACGGAAGCTGATGAACGTTTTTTAGAGTTTGTTTGTGCAAAGGTAGCAACGATTCTTTAACCTACATACCGGTTCTGATGGCCTCAACAGGGTCTAACTTTGCCGCAGAATTCGCAGGTAAAATACCCGCTATTAACCCTATAATGCTTGATACTGTAAAGCCTAGTACCATATTTTTAAATGACAGTACAAACTCAAAATCTCCAGCTAATGAAGACCCTATTAAGGTGCCAATCCATACCAAAAACAACCCAATAAGCCCACCAATAACGGCTAAAATAACAGCTTCAAATAAAAACTGAAATAATATAAAGCGATTCTTGGCTCCCATAGCTTTTTGAATTCCAATTAAATTGGTTCGTTCTTTTACACTCACAAACATAATATTGGCAACTCCAAAACCACCAACCAATAAAGAAAATCCACTAATAACCCAACCAATCATATTCATAGTTGAAATAATACCGTCTATTAAATCTGTAAATCCGGAGAGTTTATTGATAAAAAAATTATCGATTTCATCAGGTTTTAAGCCTCTGTACCTTCTATATTTTTGTCTTAAAACTTCTTCAAAAGCGCCGATATCAATGCCTTTTTCAGGTTTAATAATAATCATGGTCATAATTCCATTATTTCCAGTATTCATAAACTGACGAACAAAATTGGCCGGTACAAAAGCTTTATCATCAGGAGAATCCATATTAAGACCACCATATTTACCAAGCACACCAATAACGGTTAATTTTCTCCCATAAACTCGAACTATTTTTCCAATTGGTTCTTCATTTTCAAAAAGATTTTCAGCCAAATTATATCCTAAAACAATCACAGAAGCACCAATATTTGATTCGGTTTCGTTATAAAATCGGCCTTTAAAAAGTTTTAAATTATCTATTTCATAAATTTCGTTTGAAACAGGTGTGGTATTGATGTTTTCAAGCGTTCTATCCTGATATCGAATACTTTGGGCACTTCCAAAAAGCGCAAAAGCACAGGCTTCTACTCCTGAAACATTTCGTTTTATAAATTCAAAATCATCGTAGCCTGTTTGTGGGAAATTCTCGCGTTGCCATCGGGGAATCTCTGTGGGACCAAAGGAAAAACGAGTAACATACATGGTGTTTTTGTCGATACCAGAAAGTTGACTTTTAATACTTTGATCTAAAGAATCTACGGCCGCTAATACTGCAATGATTGAAAAAATACCAACTGTAACTCCTATTAATGATAAAAACGTACGCAGTTTGTTGTTTCTCAAGGCATTAATTGCAAAGAAAAAACTTTCTTTAAAAAGACGTAAATAAAGCATCATACGCTTAAAATTCTAAATGATCATTAAGAGATAAAGATATGACGTTTAATTAAAATATTCGTTACAAAAAATAAAAACTAAACCCTTTTCTAGTCTGTAATTTTACTTGAAATAATTACTTTTGCACTTTTAAGATGCTACATAACAAGATTTAAGAAAAAATTCATCTAAAAATTGCTTTTCAATTATAAAAAAAGAAACAAACCAACAAAATGAGTAACCAAAAAACAATTAAGTCCGCATTAATATCAGTCTTTAGTAAGGATGGATTAGAACCCATTGTAAAGAAATTAAACGAGCAAGGAGTAACCATTTATTCAACCGGTGGTACACAACAATTTATTAACAACTTAGGCATTCATGTAATTCCTGTTGAAGAAATAACCTCATACCCTTCTATTCTTGGCGGACGTGTTAAAACATTACATCCAAAAGTGTTTGGTGGTATTTTAAACCGTCAAAATAATATGAGTGACATTGCTGAATTAGCTGAATTTGATATCCCTCAAATAGATGTGGTTATTGTTGATTTATACCCGTTTGAAAAAACGGTCGCTTCGGGAGCCAGTGAACAAGATATTATTGAGAAAATTGATATTGGAGGTATTTCGTTAATTCGGGCAGCCGCAAAAAATTATGCGGATGTGGTTTGTGTTGCTTCGGTAGATGACTATGCTGAATTTCTTGATTTAATTACAGAGAAAAACGGGAACCTTTCAGAAAGTGATAGAAAACGTTTTGCTACCAAAGCCTTTAATGTTTCGTCGCATTATGATTCGGCCATTTTTAATTATTTCAACAAAAATCATGAAGAAGCCGTATTAAAAATTAGCGAAACCAATGGTCAGGTTTTACGATATGGTGAAAACCCACATCAAAAAGGGTTTTTCTTTGGTAATTTTGATGCGCTTTTTACAAAACTTCATGGTAAAGAACTTAGCTATAATAATTTACTAGATGTAGACTCTGCCGTAAACTTAATGAATGAGTTTAAAAATGATGCACCTACCTTTGCTATTTTAAAACACAACAACGCCTGCGGTTTAGCACAAAGAGCCAGTATAAAACAAGCGTATTTAGATGCCTTAGCAGGTGATCCAGTTTCTGCTTTTGGTGGTGTTTTAATTAGCAATACAGAAATAGATAAAACTTCAGCCGAAGACATACACAATTTATTTTGCGAAGTCATTATTGCTCCTTCTTATTCCGCAGACGCCTTAACTATTTTACAAGGCAAAAAAAACAGAATTATTTTAGTTATTCACGATATTGACATGCCAAAAACAAGCGTAAGAAGTTGTTTAAATGGTGTATTGGTTCAAGGCCGGGATAACATAACCGATGCCATTGAACATTTAACCTATGCAACTAACAATAAACCAAACAAAAACGAGTTAGAAGATTTAATCTTTGCTTCAAAAATTTGTAAGCACACCAAATCTAACACCATCGTATTAGCAAAAAACAAACAACTATTAGCAAGCGGAACAGGTCAGACAAGTCGGGTTGACGCCTTAAACCAAGCCATTCATAAAGCACAAAGTTTTCATTTTGATTTAAAAGGTTCTGTTATGGCAAGTGATGCCTTTTTTCCTTTTCCAGATTGTGTGGAAATTGCTAAAAATGCTGGTATTTCCAGCGTAATTCAACCAGGAGGATCCATTAAAGACCAATTGAGTATTGATTTTTGCAATGAAAACAATGTTTCTATGGTATTAACAGGAACAAGACATTTCAAACATTAATTAAATAAATATCTAATTATTTTATTTACCTTAACTTTTATTACATTTACAAGATAAGTTTACAAACCTTTAACAACACATACAGCACATGGGCTTTTTTGACTTCCTAACTGAAGAAATTGCAATAGATTTAGGTACTGCAAATACCCTTATTATACATAATGACAAAGTAGTGGTTGATGCGCCTTCCATTGTAGCGCGAGACAGAATAACCGGTAAAATAACGCATGTTGGTCAAGAAGCTAGTTTAATGCAAGGAAAAACTCATGAAAACATCAAAACCATAAGACCTTTAAAAGATGGTGTTATTGCAGATTTTGATGCTTCTGAACAAATGATTAGTATGTTTATTAAAAACATACCTGCACTAAAAAAGAGATTTTTTACACCTGCTTTAAGAATGGTTATTTGTATCCCTTCAGGAATTACAGAAGTTGAAATGCGTGCTGTTAAAGAAAGTGCAGAACGTGTAAATGGTAAAGAAGTTTATTTAATTCATGAACCCATGGCTGCTGCCATTGGAATTGGAATAGATATCATGCAACCTAAAGGTAATATGATTGTTGATATAGGTGGCGGTACTACAGAAATTGCGGTGATTGCTTTGGGTGGTATTGTTTGCGATAAATCTGTAAAGATTGCAGGTGATGTTTTCACCAATGATATTGTTTATTACATGAGAACGCAGCACAATTTATATGTAGGTGAACGTACTGCTGAAAAAATAAAAATTCAGATTGGTGCAGCTACCGAAGATTTGGAACTTCCTCCAGACGATATGAGTGTTCAAGGTCGTGATTTACTAACAGGTAAACCAAAACAAGTTCAAATCTCATACAGAGAAATAGCTAAAGCTCTAGATAAATCCATTTTACGTATTGAAGATGCTGTGATGGAAACCTTATCTCAAACACCTCCAGAACTAGCTGCCGATATTTATAATACAGGTATTTATTTAGCTGGTGGCGGCTCTATGTTACGTGGCTTAGATAAACGTTTATCTCAAAAAACAGATTTGCCAGTTTACATAGCTGAAGATCCTTTACGTGCCGTAGTAAGAGGCACGGGCATAACCCTTAAAAATTTAATAAAATACAAAAGTGTATTGATTAAATAGCTCTATTAATTTAACATGCAACAAATTATAAATTTTATAATAAGAAACAAAACGTTTTTGTTGTTCTTGTTGCTGTTTACCTTATCGCTAACTTTTACCATCCAAACACATTCTTATCACAAAAGTAAGTTTATTAATTCTGCCAATTTTTTAACGGGTGGCGTTTATAACTCTTTAAGTAATATTAACAACTATTTTGGTCTTAAAACCCAGAACGAGATTTTACTGGAAGAAAACAGCAGATTAAATGCTATTTTACACAATTCTAAAAGTGTTAACGATTCTAGTTTTACAGATCGCACAACCTTTAATAAAAATTATAGATTTACACCTGCAAATATTTTAAAAAATAGTTTTGCCTCATCCAAAAATGTCTTGTTACTAAACAAAGGATTTTCAGATAGTATTCAACAAGACTTTGGTGTTATTTCATCAAAAGGTATTGTGGGCATTATAGACCATACAAGTAAAAAATATGCCACAGTACTTTCTATATTAAATACTTCTAGCAAAATAAGTGCTCAGCTTAAAAAAACAAATCATTTTGGAACCTTAACATGGAATGGGCAGTCTCCTTATTTTACCCAATTAATTGATATTCCAAAAATAGCGCCAGTAAACGTGGGTGATACCATTGTAACTTCTGGACGTTCATCCATATTCCCAAAAGGTATTTCTATTGGAATTATACATGATTTCAAACTAGATGCTGCAGAAAATTATTACGAAATAAACATCAAGCTTTTTAATGACATGACCAATTTAGAACATGTTTATGTTATTGAAAATACCGATATTCAAGAAATAACCAATCTGCTAAATACTAGTCAAAATGAATAGTGTAACATATGCCAACATGGTTCGCTTCATTTTACTTGTAGGTTTACAAGTCGTGGTTTTAAACCATATTAATTTTCTTGGATACATCAATCCTTACACTTATATTTTATTTGTTATATTATTTCCCATAAAAAATAGTAGAACATTATTTGTTTTTCTAAGTTTTTTAATGGGATTAACCATTGATTTATTTTCTGATTCTGGCGGTATTCATGCCGCATCTTGCGTGAGTATTGCCTATGCAAGACCACTTATTCTAAAATTTTGCTTTGGAACCATCTACGAATATCAAACCATAAAATTTGATACGGTTGAGTTTGGCTCAAAACTGCTCTACATCACAATTTTAACGGTCATTCATCATCTTATACTTTTTTCACTAGAAATCTTTAACATTTCAAAAATAATTTTAACACTTCAAAAAACGTTATTCTCAAGTATATTCACTATCATCCTGTGCATATTAATAACCATTATATTTAGTAGAAAAACTAAATGAGAAAATTTTTACTTTTTTTATCTGTTATTCTTGTTGGCTTTTTATTTCTGGTAAGGCTTTTTTACCTTCAAATATATAGTGCCAACAAGCATGATTTGTTTGAAGATAATGCCATTAGAAAAGTATATGACTATCCAAAAAGAGGCTTTGTTTATGACAGAAATGGTGCCCTTTTGGTGGCAAACCAACCATCGTACGATGTTATGTTTATTCCACGCGAAGTAAAACCTTTAGACACCTTAGAGTTTTGTTCACTTTTAAAAATTACCAAAGACCAATTTAAACAAATTTACAATAAAGCTTACCATTATTCTCCGTGGCTTCCTTCTGTTTTTATTCCGCATCTTTCAAAAGAAGATTATGCCGTTTTGCAAGAAAAAATGAGAAAATTTGAAGGCTTTTATATTCAAAAAAGATCGCTACGCCTTTACCAAACAACTATTGGGGCCAATGTTTTAGGTGATATTGGTGAAGTAAACAATGCCATTATTCAAAGTGACCCCTACTATAAAATGGGTGATTTAATTGGAAAACAAGGAGTAGAAGCATCGTATGAAGAAGATTTGCGTGGCGTTAAAGGAATCAAATTCATTCAAAAAGACCGTTTTAACAGAGACATTGGCCCTTATAAAGATGGTATTTATGACACTTTACCTGAGCCTGGAAAAGACATAACCATAACCATTGATGCAAAATTACAGGAATACGGCGAATTATTAATGAAAAATAAACGTGGTGGCATTATTGCTATTGAACCAAGCTCTGGCGAAATATTAGCCATGGTATCAGCACCAAGTTTTAATCCTAATTTATTAGTAGGCAGAGATAGGTCTAAAAATTATTCAAAAATGCATTATGACACAATTTCAAAACCTTTATATGATAGAAGTTTGTTAGCACAATATCCGCCAGGTTCACCCTTTAAAGTTTTAAACGCACTTATTGGTTTACAAGAAAAGGTTGTGACCATTCATGACAGGTTTGGTTGCAGAATGGGTTACTACCTGGGTAGCCGACGTTTAACTGGCTGCCACAGCCATTCCAGTCCTTTGAGTATGATTGATGGTATTGCTCAATCTTGCAACTCCTATTTTGCCAATGTGTACAGACGAATTATTGATAAGTACGATGATCCAGCCCAAGGCATGAATGTTTGGAGCGATCATGTTAAAAGTTTTGGTCTGGGAAATTATTTAGGGTATGATTTAAAAATTGGAAGTAAAGGGAGAATTCCCGATGGTGATTTTTATAATAAATGGTATGGCGAAAATCGTTGGGTTTCAACCTATAATATTTCTAATGCTATTGGTCAAGGTGAAGTTGAAGCAACGCCCATTCAGTTAGCTAATATGATAGCAGCCATTGGCAACAGAGGTTTTTATTTCACGCCTCATATCATTAAAAATATTGAAAGCGAAACCATTGATACCAATTATACAACTCCAAAACACACCACCATTGACAAAGAACATTTTGAACCCGTAGTTCAAGGCATGTTTGATGTTTATAATAAAGGAACGGCCGCTGCCTTAAGGGTTTCAGGTATAGATATTTGTGGTAAAACAGGAACGGCTGAAAATTTTATAAAAATTAATGGTGTAAAAACCCAGTTAACAGACCATTCTATTTTTGTAGCATTTGCACCCAAAGACAACCCAAAAATTGCCATTGCTGTTTTTGTTGAAAATGGTTATTGGGGAAGCCGCTTTGCAGGAAAAATAGCAAGTTTAATGATTGAAAAATATATTAAAGACCATATTACCAGAACGGATTTGGAAGATTGGATATTAACGCATAGCCTGGAGGATGAATACCATAAACCCTATTCTGGTGAAACTTTCAAAATTAATGGTGAAACAACTTTACAGGTTATTCCTTTAGATAAATCGCTTAAATCAAAAATTTCTAACTTGTCAAACTAATGCACAGAGAGACTCATAGATATTTTAAATTTGATTGGATAACCATCATTATTTTTCTTTTGTTAGTAGTTTTTGGTTGGTTAAACATTTTATCGGCTTCACATACAGGAGAAACCATCGATTATTTCAATGCTGCCGAGCCTTATGGAAAACAATTAATATTTATTTTCCTAACCCTTGGTTTAATTGTTATTATTTTATCTATAGAAGCAAAATTTTACGAACGCTTTTCAAGTATTATATACTTAATTTCCATGCTATCACTGGTTGGTTTATTTATATTTGGTAAAAACGTCAATGGTGCCACATCATGGTATGCCTTTGGAGGCATGACCATTCAGCCAAGCGAATTTGCTAAAATAGCTACCGTACTAGCTGTTGCCAAATATGTAAGTGATTTAAATACAGACATCCATAAGATTAAAGATCAAATACAATGCTTTATTCTTATAGCCATTCCTGCCATTTTAGTGCTCCTTCAAAACGACACCGGAAGCACCATTGTTTACGCAGCTTTCTTTTTTGTTTTATACCGAGAAGGGTTGCCTAAAATATATTTAATGATTGGTATTGCCATGACGTTGCTCGCTGTATTTTCATTAAAGTTTGGAGCTATTTTTACTTCAATTGCCGCTGGTATTTTAATAGTTACAAACTATTTTTTTACTAAAAAAAAGCCATCGTTTATTAAACCCATTCTTATTTTAGTTGGTTGTGTAATGCTGTCTTCAGGTGTTAAATTTTTCTATCAAAATATTTTACAACCCCACCAACAAGACCGCATAAGCCTATGGTTACGATTAGAAAAAGATCCGTTGAAGCTTGAAAACATGAAGAAAACATTTGCCTATAACCTTAACGAGTCAGAAAAGGCCATAAGTTCTGGCGGACTCACAGGAAAAGGGTTTTTAGAAGGTACTCGTACTACAGGCAAATTTGTACCAGAACAACACACCGATTATATTTTTAGTACCGTTGGAGAAGAATGGGGTTTTGTTGGCAGTGCCATGGTTGTCATCCTTTTTGTATTGTTATTAATACGTATTTTGCACTTAGCCGAATTGCAAAAATCTCAGTTTAGCCGAATGTATGGATATGGCGTTGCAAGTATTATTTTCATGCATTTTATGATTAATATAGGCATGGTCATGGGGTTAATTCCTACCATTGGTATTCCGTTGCCTCTATTTAGTTATGGTGGTTCTGGCTTGTGGAGTTTTACTATTTTGCTGTTTATTTTTATTAAATTAGATTCTAACAGAATTAATGAATGGTAACCTTAATGTTATAACTATGAAAACAACTATTTTAGGTTTTCTTATTGTAATGGCTCTCTTTTTTAGCTGTTCTGGGACTAAAACTCCATTAAAAAATAATATAGGGTCATTTTCCGAGTCTGAAGTTAAAATGATTTTATCATCAGACACCTTATCACCCATGCGGGTTTATAAAATAACCAACCAAAGGGATTCACTTTTACTTCGATCAAAAAGCAGCTATATAAAACCAGACCCGAATAATAAAGTTCTTATACGTCTTATTAAACGTCTGTATAGAACCGTTACTGACAGTATGTCTCTTGGGGCAGGTATTGCAGCGCCACAGGTAGGCGTTTTAAAAAATATTGTCTGGGTTCAACGCTTTGACAAAGAAAATTTCCCGTTTGAAGTTTATTTAAATCCAATGATTATTGGTTATTCAGAAAAAAAACAGACCTATAAAGAAGGTTGTTTATCAATCCCTAACAGAAGCGAAACATTAAATAATAGGTCTTATTCTATTGTTATTGTTTATGACACTGTAAATGGTGAAGATAATACTGAAACTGTTGAAGGATTTACATCGGTTATTTTCCAGCATGAAATTGACCATTTGAATGGCATTTTATACTTAGACCATCTTAATAAAGAAATAAATGATGCCAATAAAAGTGATTAATTTATTTTTTCAACTCTAATTTTTCAGCAAAATAATCACAAAAATCTTTCATGGTAGCTGTCATTTTTTCATCTTGAGTAGCTTTATTAAAGGTGTCACTCATGGCTACCAAGGTTTGATGAAAAAATACTTTCATTTCATCTACGGGCATATCTTTCGTCCATAAATCTATACGTAAGGTTTCTAAAGTTTTAGAATCCCAAACCGATAACATCATAGCTTTAGCCTCTTCATTGCTTATGCCACCATCGTTGGCTGTCCAATACAATTTTTCTGGAATTCGATTCTCATCAAGCTCAACACTCAACTCAATTTTAGATGTAATTTTTGATGCCATTATTTTCTTGGTTTAAACTTTGATTGATTAAAAATTTCTTCGGGCGAAGTCATTAGCATTTTTTTTAATGAGACCTCATTATTTTGCATGTAAGCCTTTACTATTTGCCAACCTATGTATTGACCTAATCTGCCTGGTGACTCGCTGTCTATTTCTTCTAAATAAAATTTAGTAAATGGTGCCGGATTAATAAATCTGCCGGGTAATTTTGAATCTGTGCTAAACAAAAGTTCTCTTTCTACAAAATACCGCCACACATAACTTTCGTTAGCCAAAGCCCAATCTAATTGTTCTTGTGTGTAGCCAATTCGTTCAGCTTCTGTTTTAAAAGGAATTACCTTATCTAAAAAATACAATTGTTTTCCAAAGTAAATCATTTCATCCAGAAGGGTTTTATTGGGTTCTTGAAATATATAATTTTTGGCATATTCCAAGGCTAAATCAACAACCATATGCTTTTTGTTAAAATCTTCTCTAATATATTTTTGAATACCTTGGTAAAACTCATGATCAGAACCCAAATAACAATCTAATGAAATTAAAGAAATGGTATCGGTAACAATAACTCTATTTCTATAGTCAACAAATGAGGTTGTAGTAATGATTCTAGGCTCTTTAAATTCGGGAAAATAATATTTTATATGCTGAAAAAGCGCTTTAATTTCAGTTTCCTGCTCATTAATTTCTGGGTAAACTTTAGATACCTCTTGAAGTAATTTAATTTGAAGCGTATCTTTAGTTCTGGCAATCCAAAAAGAATCTGTATATTTTTTTGAAAACATAAACGGAAAGTTTTGTTTAAGTGTTGGCAAATTTTGCTCATTAGCCTTACCAAACAATTCATCAAACCGTTCAATCTTAACGTCTATCGGAATTTTTTCAATGTCTGACTCTAGTTGATCATCATTTTTACATGAAACTATAACCACCAACAGAACTATTAATAATATATTTTTTTTCATTTAAACTTAAACGCTCTAAATTTTTATTAATTGAGTGATTCCCTTATTTTTGTTTACAAATGTACTATTCTTTGAATTAAATCATTTAATATGCAAACAGAAAAAGTAGTTGACTATATAGTAAATTGGTTAAAAGACTATGCTACAAATGCTGGCATGAAAGGGTTTGTTATTGGTATTTCTGGTGGAATTGATTCAGCAGTTACCTCAACCCTATGTGCCAAAACAGGGTTACCGCTTCTATGCTTGGAAATGCCTATTCATCAGGCACCTTCGCAAGTTAGCAGAGCTTTAAATCATATTGATTGGTTAAAAAACCATTTCAATCAAGTTAATATGACTCAAGTTAATCTAACTCCTGTTTTTGATAGTTTGATAGACGCACTGCCTGCTGTAGAAAATGAAGAAGAACGTTTTATGTCGTTAGCAAACACACGAGCCAGATTACGTATGACTACCCTTTATTACTTTGCTGCTTTAGAAAAATATCTGGTTGCAGGAACTGGGAATAAAGTTGAAGATTTTGGTGTTGGCTTTTACACAAAATATGGTGATGGTGGTGTTGATTTAAGCCCAATAGCCGATTTATTAAAAACACAAGTTTATAACATTGCAGAATATTTAGGCATCCATCAAGAGATTATTGAAGCAGCTCCAACAGATGGACTTTGGGGAGATGACAGAACAGATGAGGATCAAATAGGTGCCTCTTATCCTGAACTGGAATGGGCGATGCAAATGGATGGCGAAAACAAAAATCCAGAAGATTTTACAGGTAGAGAACAAGACGTTTTTAAAATTTTTAGGCGATACAACCGTGCTAATAAACACAAAATGAACCCTATACCTATTTGTAACATTCCTAATGATTTATTATAAAAATTGTTATATCATCAAATTATTATTATATTTACTACAATAACCCAGTTTAAACATGCAGTATACCCTAAGTGTGCTCTCATAACTCTTAAAATCAACCAGATATGATTAAATTATTAATAGCGGATCATCATCCAATTATTCGAAAAGGATTAGAACTCCTTTTTTCTGCTTCATCAAACATCCAAATTGTGGGTAGTGTTGATAACGGCGAAGCCATTATTGACTTTATAAAAAAAGTTCCAGTTGATATTATTTTAACTGAAATTGATTTACCTAAAGTAAATGGTTTAACTGTTTTGAGAACTTTAAAAAATGATTTTCCAGACACAAAAACCATTATTTTTAGTGGTCAACCAGAAGAAGTTTATGCCATTAACTCCATAAAAGCAGGCGCATCTGGTTATATTTCTAAGTCAGTAAACATCATAACCATCAACGAAGCCATTTTAAAAGTACACGATGGTGGAATTTACTTAAGTGATGACATAAACCAACAATTAAAACTTGGTAAACGTGTTAACAAAACAGGTACCTATTACAAAAAACTTTCAACCAGAGAAACTGAAGTTCTTAAACTTTTATGTGTAGGTAAAAAAAACAAAGAAGTGGCTCAAGAGTTAAATGTCAATGAAAAAACCATAAGCACTTATAAGGCTAGATTAATGAGAAAATTAAAAGTAAATAATATTGTTGATTTAGTTAACCAAGCTAAACTGGCCGAATTATAATGCTCTGTTAAGTTTTCTTGACAACAACATCTTTAAGCCGGAGTAATCTTTTACTTCTTCAAGAATGTTTTTATTTACTTCGGCTTTATTTTGTATTGTTTTTTGTTGAAATTCTTTAACTTTTTGATCTATTAAAAAACACCTTAAACTCAAAATAGTTTCGCTTACCAATTGAGCTATACTGCTAGATTTCCCTTTTGGAAAAATATGCATCCGTTCCCAATCATCCAGTGAGTAACGCTCATCTTCCATTAAAATAGTCGTGATTTCATTAGCGATATCTGTATCCACAGTATTAATAAAATTCTTGAGTTGAAAATCTGGATTTTGATTAAGAGTATCAATAATAGTGTAATACAAAGTTTTAAAATGCGGATTTGAAAATTCCATTTCATCATCCTGCAAGTCTAAAAAAACCTTTTCAAAAACCTTTGCTGTATTAATTACGGGTTCTAAAACCAATTGTCCTTGTTCATTTTCTTTTAACACCAAATCTTCAAAATCTTCCGTTTTATTTCCATATAGCAATAACACTTCAATGATTTTTCTTTCTAACACATATTGAACATCAACTTTTCTATCATCAAAATCATTCCTTATTACTTCAAATAATTTTGTATCCTTAAACTCATCTTTCTCTACTCTTTTATTTAAATCATTTAAACGTCGATTTCTAAATCGTTGTATAGAATCATACATTCTATTCTCCTCGATGTCCATCATTTGGGCGATTCTTCTAGCATAAACCTGTTGCTTTAATTCATCAGGAATAATAGCTATAGTTGCAATCATATCAGATATAGCTTCTGCTTTTTTAATTGGGTCATTTTTTGTTTCATCTAATAATAAAGAAGTCTTAAATTCAATAAAATCTTTAGCATTTTCAACTAAATAAACCGATAATTCTTCAAGCGTATTTTGTTTTGCAAAGCTATCTGGGTCTTCGCCTTCTGGAAATGTACATACTTTTACGTTCATACCTTGCTCCAAAATCAGGTCGATACCTCTTAACGAGGCGCGCAATCCAGCAGCATCGCCATCAAACAATACGGTAATGTTTTTTGTAAGACGATTAATTAATCTTATTTGCTCTGAGGTCAATGCCGTTCCAGAAGATGACACTACATTTTTTATACCTGTTTGATGAAATTGAATCACATCCGTATACCCCTCAACTAAAAAACAATTATCCTCTTTGGCTATACTTTGTTTGGCATGATAAATACCATAAAGCACATTACTTTTATGATAGATGATGCTTTCTGGTGAGTTTACATATTTAGCTGCCTTTTTATCGGTTACTAAAATACGTCCACCAAAACCTAATACACGACCACTCATGCTTTTTATAGGGAACATAACACGCCCTTTAAACCTATCAAATCGCTTATCGCCTTTTACAATGGTCAACCCCGTTTTTTCTAAAAATTCTATCTTGTATCCTTGTTTTAAGGCTTCATCTGTAAAGGCTTGCCACTCTTCAAGAGAATATCCTAAATCAAAATTTTTAATGGTTTCCTCTGTAAAACCACGTTCTTTAAAATACCCAAGTCCTATAGATTTTCCTTGGTCTGTTTTGTGCAGTATATTTTGAAAATACTTACTAGCAAATTCACTGACCAAATACAAACTTTCACGCTCATCTTGTTGTTCTTTCTGCTCATTTGATTGTTCAGTTTCCTCAATTTCTATATTGTACTTTTTAGCCAAATATTTGATGGCTTCAGGATAGGTAAAATGCTCATGTTCCATTAAAAATGCTACTGCATTTCCTCCTTTTCCGCTACTAAAATCTTTCCAAATTTGCTTAACGGGCGATACCATAAAACTTGGCGAGCGCTCATCACTAAACGGACTCAACCCTTTATAATTTGAACCTGCCTTTTTTAATTGAACAAAATCACCAATAACCTCTTCAACTCGAGCGGTTTCAAAGACTAAATCTATGCTTGCAGGTGATATCAACTTAAGAAAATATTTAAAATATAATGATCATTAAAATCTAAGATGTAAATGTAACACAATCTATTCAAAATTTATAAATTCCATTTAATATTACAGCTATAACTTGATTACAAAAAACCTTTATAAGCCAAATTTCTGAGCTCTTGCAATATCAAAAAAAATAAACGAACTTACATACTAAACAACAAACTAAAAACTATGTATAAAAAATCAACAAATTCTTCAAAGCTTCTTGTTTTAATAACCCTTGCATTGCTTTTTTCCTGTAAGCAAAATACAACTAAAACATCAGATTCTATTGATAACCAATCGGATTGGATGTTTACAGAATTTGTAAAAGTAGATAGTATTAATCCTATATTAAATCCTTCAACCAATTTAGAATTTACTGATCCTATTACTCAAACATCTGTTAAATGGGAAGAACGCAATGTCTTAAATCCAACTGCTGTTGTTAAAGATAACAAAGTTTATTTGATGTATAGAGCACAAGATTTAAATGGCACGTCTCGCATAGGAATGGCCATTAGTGATGATGGCTTGCATTTTACAAAAATGGTATCGCCCGTTTTATTTCCAGACAATGATGCCATGAAACCTTATGAATGGAATTATAAAAAAGATGGCAAAGAACAGAAAAATTCAGAATCTTGTTATTTCTGCTATTTTGATGGTGTTGAAGACCCAAGAATTGTTGAAAGTGACACTGGCGACTATATTATGACTTACACCGCTTATGATGGTAAAACAGCCCGATTAAGCGTAGCATCCTCAAAAGATTTAAAAACTTGGACCAAACATGGCTTGGTTTTTAACGATGAAAAATATATTGATATGTGGTCTAAATCTGGCGCTATAGTTAGTGAATTAAAAGGAAATAAAGTTATTGCTAAACAAATTAATGGCCAATATTGGATGTATTTTGGAGATACCAATTTATATATGGCAACGTCAAACGATTTAATCCATTGGAACATTGCAGAAAATGAAGAATCTGGAAAACCAATATCTGTTTTACATCCTAGAATGGGTTATTACGACAGTCGTTTGGTAGAACCTGGACCTTATGCCTTATATAAAGATGAAGGGATTTTACTAATTTATAATGGTAGTAATGCGGCCAATTACAATGATTCTAGTTTACCCAAATTTACTTATGCCGCTGGGCAAGCCTTGTTTGATAATAAAAACCCTTTTAAGTTGATTGATAGAACCGAAAGTTTCTTTATCCATCCAGACAAAGACTATGAAAAGGTTGGCGAAGTTAATGAAGTCTGTTTTGTTGAAGGCTTAGTTCACTTCAATAATCAGTGGTTTCTGTATTATGGAACCGCAGATTCCAAAATAGCTGTAGCGGTTTCAAACCAATAAAATTTTATGCTTTCTATTCTATTAAAATTATATTTATTAAATTTTACCAATAAAAACATTGACCATGCAAATCATTGAATCACAAAAAATTTATGATGTTATCATTGTTGGCTCTGGAGCTGGTGGCGGAATGGCCACAAAGGTTTTAGCCGATGCAGGCCTAAAAGTAGCCGTTATGGAAGCAGGCCCTTTTTTTGATCCTGCAAATCCTGAACAGCGAACACAATTGAAATGGCCCTATGAATCACCTAGACGAGGCGCTGGAACACAACGAGACTTTGGTGAATTTGATGCAGCATATGGTGGTTGGAATATAGAAGGAGAACCTTATAACAATATTGGCGACACCAAATTTGACTGGTTTCGCTCCAGAATGTTAGGTGGCAGAACCAATCATTGGGGACGTATTTCACTGCGTTTTGGACCGAATGATTTTAAAGCAAAAGACCGCGATGGATTGGGAGATAATTGGCCTATCGGCTATGAAGACGTGAAACCTTACTATGACAAGGTTGATAAACTCATTGGCGTTTTTGGAAGCAATGAAAAACGTTACAATGACCCAGATGGCTTCTTTTTACCAGCACCAAAACCACGCCTTCATGAATTGTATTATATCAAAGGCGCCAAAAAATCTAATGTAGATGTTATTCCATCAAGATTATCCATTCTAACAAAACGGATCAATAATGACCGTGGTGTCTGTTTTTTCTGTGGGCAATGCAATAGAAGCTGTTCCGTATATGCCGATTTTTCTTCTGGTTCCTGTTTAATTTTTCCTGCTCAAAAAAATGGCGGCCAAGTTGATTTATTTGTGAATAGCATGGTAAGCGAAGTTACCATTGATGAGCATGGAAAAGCCAATGGGGTTAAATATATTAACAAAGAAGACCGTCAACAATATACTCTCAAAAGTAAAATTGTGGTATTAGCGGCATCAGCTTGTAGCTCTGCCAGAATATTGCTTAACTCTAAAAGCGAAAAACACCCAAACGGATTGGGTAATAGCAGTGGATTAATTGGTAAATATTTACACGATTCCACAGGAACAGACCGTGCCATTTTTGTTCCAGAACTTATGAATAGAAAACGCTATAATGAAGATGGTGTTGGTGGTTTGCACGTCTATTCGCCTTGGTGGCTCGATAATAAAAAGTTAGATTTTCCGAGAGGTTATCACATTGAAGTTTGGGGCGGTTTGGGAATGCCCGGTTATGGCACAGGATTTAACCCCAACGATTTAAATAAACATTTAGGATTAACCGTTGGTGGTTATGGTAACGGACTTAGAGAAGATGTTAAAAAATTCTATGGCTCTGTGTTAGGAATGTCTGGCAGAGGCGAATCGATTGCCAGAAAAGAGAACTATTGTGAAATTGACCCAACTACGGTGGATGAATTTGGAATTCCTGTACTACGCTTTAATTATTCATGGTCAGATTTTGAACGCAAACAAGCCAAACACATGCATCAGACTTTTGAAGAAATTGGTCATAATATGGGCGGTATTGTGTTAGGAGATGCTCCTGGAAAAGATAAAGATTACGGTTTATTAAATCCTGGAAGAATTATCCACGAAGTAGGAACAACCCGAATGGGAAGCGACCCAAAAACATCGGTGGTGAATGAATTTGAACGCTTGCACGATGTTGACAATGTGTTTGTGGTAGATGCCGGACCCTTTGTTTCGCAAGCCGATAAAAACCCCACTTGGACTATTTTAGCCTTAGCATGGAGAACCTCAGATTTTATTATTGAAGAATTAAAAAAACAAAATTTATAAGTCATGGATAGAAGAGAAAGTTTAAAATCGATGATCTTAGGGTCCATGGCTGTTGGACTTACCCTAGAAAGCTGTGTTACCGAAACAGCACCAGAAGTTATTGAAGATAAAATCTGGAAATATACCTATGGCAGAACACCTAAAGAAGCTGCTTTTGATGAAGATCTTTTATTAGATCAGTTTTTTGAAGACCAAGAGCTTCAAATCATAAAAACATTGGCAAATTTAATTTTACCGCCCAATGAACAAGGCACTATTGAACAAGCTGGTGTTGTAGAATTCATAGAATTTATGGCAAAAGATGTCCCAGAGTTTCAGGTAAAAATACGTGGTGGGTTGATGTGGATGAATGGGTATTGCAACACGCATTACCAAGCAACATTTGTTAATTGCACAGAAGTGCAACAAAAAGAATTGCTGGATAAAATGGCCTTTCCTGACATGGAAGCCGAAGAACAAGTTCAAGAAGTTCAATTTTTTTCACTCATGAGAAATTTAGTCCTTACTGGCTATTTTACTTCGGAAGTTGGCATTAAAGAACTTGATTACAAAGGCAATATGCCCAATGTTTGGGATGGCGTTCCACAAGATGTTTTAGAAGCACATGGCATGAGTTATGATGCCGAATGGCTGGCCAAATGTTTAGATCCAGACACTATTGGCGATATGGCTCAATGGGATAATGAAGGAAATTTGATTTCTTGATGAAAGTAATAAAAAAAGAACTAAAATTTTTAAAAACAGATTTTACAAGAAAAAATGACGAACTTTGTTTAACACTAGATATAAGCAATAAAACGATAATAACGTTCTAGTTTTTGATAACGAGTTAGAGAAGACAATTTTATTTTGGACAGAGTATTTGAGTAAGTTATACAAAAAAAAACTGGATAAAACATGGTTATCGTTCATTGCAATCTTTGATTTTATGTGAAAAATCCAAATTCATAAATACCTAGCTATCCTTAAACAAACCATCAAACAACACCTAAAGACATTTTTTTAATGCTTTTTTATGTTTAAAACATCGTGAATAACTCTTTAATTAACTTAAAGTTTTGCTCACTTCTTACCGCTAAAAAAATTAAATTTGCATTTAATTCAAAACATACAAACCAATACATAATGATTCATTTCTTTGGAAACGTATCCAGCCAAGTATTTGCTGTACAAACAACAAAAGAATTATCAACCGAAACCATCGCTAAATTAACGTGGTTATTTGGCAACCAACCCAAAATAGTACAAGCATCCATCGATGCTTTTTTTGTTGGCCCAAGAGCTGCTATGATAACACCTTGGAGTACCAATGCGGTTGAAATTACCCAAAACATGGGCATTTCAGACATTATTCGCATTGAAGAATTTAAAGCAATTTCTGAAGGCTTTAAAGATTTCGACCCTATGATTTCCGGAAAATTTAATGGATTACATCAACATATTTTTACCATAAACATAACGCCTAAACCTATACTTAATATTGAAGATATATCTGCATATAATCAGCAAGAAGGTTTATCGCTAAGCACAGAAGAAGTTACCTACCTAGAAGGTGTTGCCAAAAAAATTGGAAGACCCCTTACAGATTCTGAAGTGTTTGGTTTCTCACAAGTAAACTCTGAACATTGCAGGCACAAAATTTTTAATGGAACTTTTGTGATTGATGACGTTGAAAAACCAACCTCTCTTTTTAAACTCATTAGAAAAACCTCAGAAACACATCCCAATTCAATCGTGTCTGCCTATAAAGACAATGTAGCTTTTATTGAAGGTCCAAGAGTAGAGCAATTTGCCCCAAAATCTGCAGATAAACCCGATTTTTACACAACCAAAGATTTTGAATCGGTTATTTCATTAAAAGCCGAAACTCATAACTTCCCAACTACTGTAGAGCCTTTTAACGGTGCTGCAACAGGTTCTGGAGGTGAAATTCGCGATAGATTGGCTGGAGGAAAGGGGTCTTTGCCATTAGCAGGAACGGCTGTTTACATGACCTCATATTCTCGTTTAGAAGAAAACCGCCCATGGGAAAAAGCATTTCCAGAACGCCCATGGTTGTATCAAACCCCCATGGACATTTTAATTAAAGCCTCCAATGGCGCATCCGATTTTGGAAATAAATTCGGTCAACCATTAATTTGTGGTTCCGTGTTAACCTTTGAACATGATGAACATAATGATGTTACCCTGAGTGCAGACCAAGGGCCTCGTCGTAAACTTGGTTTCGATAAAGTCATTATGCAAGCCGGTGGTATTGGCTATGGTAAAAAAGACCAAGCTTTAAAAGACAAACCGCAAACGGGCGATAAAATAGTGATTCTTGGTGGTGAAAATTACCGAATTGGTATGGGTGGCGCTGCGGTTTCTAGTGCCGATACAGGCGCATTTGCTTCAGGCATTGAATTAAATGCGGTACAACGTTCAAATCCAGAAATGCAAAAACGTGCTGCCAATGCTATACGCGGAATGGTAGAAAGTGATAAAAATTTCATTGTTTCCATTCACGATCATGGTGCTGGTGGGCATTTAAACTGTTTATCTGAATTGGTTGAAGATACAGGTGGAAAAATAGATTTAGATAAACTTCCTGTTGGTGACCCAACCCTTTCTGATAAAGAAATTATAGGGAACGAATCGCAAGAACGTATGGGATTGGTGATTGATAAAGACCATATTGATATTTTACAAAGAATAGCAGACAGAGAACGTTCACCTATGTACACCGTTGGTAATGTAACCGGTGATAACCGATTTACTTTTCAGTCTAAATCCAACGGTCATAAGCCCATGGATTTAGCCATGGAAGATATGTTTGGAAGCTCTCCAAAAACCATTATGATGGATAAAACCATCCAAAGATATTATAATGAATTAACCTATAATTCTAATAATTTTCATGACTATTTAGAGCAGGTTTTACAATTGGAGGCTGTAGCGTGTAAAGATTGGTTAACTAATAAAGTAGACCGTTGTGTGGGTGGCAAAGTGGCTAAACAACAATGTGTTGGCCTATTACAATTACCTTTGAACAATGTAGGTGTTATGGCACTCGATTATAAAGGAAAAGAAGGTATTGCAACTTCTATTGGGCACTCACCTATTTCTGGGTTGATAAATCCAATAGCGGGCAGTAGAAACGCCATTACAGAAGCTTTAACCAATATTGTCTGGGCACCTTTAAAAGATGGTTTAAAAAGTGTATCCTTATCGGCCAACTGGATGTGGCCATGTAAAAATGAAGGTGAAGATGCACGATTATACGAAGCAGTTAAAGCCGTTTCTGAATTTGCCATTGATTTAGGAATTAATGTTCCAACAGGAAAAGATTCCTTATCCATGAAGCAAAAGTACCCGAATGAAGATGTGATTGCTCCTGGAACCGTTATAATTTCGGCAGCTGGAAACTGTAATGATATTACTAATGTGGTTGAGCCTGTTTTAAAAAGAAACGCAGGCAGTATTTATTATATCAATATATCCCAAGATGATTTTAAACTAGGCGGAAGTTCATTTGCTCAAATATTAAATAAAATAGGAAATGAAACACCTTCAGTAAAAGATGCTAGTTATGTAAAAACCGTTTTCAATACCATTCAGAAATTAATTAAAGATAGCCAAATTGTTGCTGGACATGACGTGGCTTCGGGCGGTTTAATCACTACTTTATTGGAACTGTGTTTTGCCGATAATAATTTGGGTGCCGAATTAGACCTTTCGGCTATATTGGAAAAAGATTCAATAAAACTCCTGTTTTCCGAAAATGCTGGTATTGTAATTCAATCCAAAGATGCCTTAATTGAAACTGTTTTAAATTCTGCAAATATTAAATTTTTCAACATTGGAAAAGTTACCAATAGTGATGTTTTAAGCATAATTAACACCAACGACGTTTTCACATTAACCATATCTCGCTTACGTGATGATTGGTACAAAACCTCATTTTTATTAGACCAAAAACAAACGGCCAATAATTTAGCTCAAGCAAGATTTGATTATTATAAAAATCAACCGCTTCAATACACATTTCCTAAACATTTCACAGGAAAATTACCGGTCATTGGAAATATAAAACCTAAAGCTGCCATTCTCCGTGAAAAAGGAAGCAACTCCGAGCGCGAAATGGCTAACGCGATGTACTTAGCGGGTTTTGATGTAAAAGATGTGCACATGACCGATTTAATTTCGGGTCGTGAAACCTTGGAAGATATTCAGTTTTTAGGCGCTGTTGGAGGCTTCTCCAACTCAGATGTTTTAGGCTCTGCAAAAGGTTGGGCTGGTGCAATTAAATACAATAAAAGAGCGAATAAAGCCATACAAGATTTCTTTAAAAGAGAGGACACCTTATCGGTTGGAATTTGTAATGGATGTCAATTGTGGATGGAATTGGACCTTATTAATCCTGAGCATGAAGTTCATGGAAAAATGGTTCATAATAACTCGCACAAACACGAGAGTGCGTTTACTTCTGTGAAAATTCAAAAAAACAATTCAGTCATGCTTTCAACCCTAGAAGGTAGTACTTTAGGTGTTTGGATTAGCCATGGTGAAGGTAAATTTAACTTACCTTATACAGAAGACCAATATAATATTGTAGCAAAATATGGTTATGCTGAATATCCACACAATCCAAACGGTTCCGATTTTAACACAGCCATGATGTGTGATAAAACGGGTAGGCATTTAGTAACCATGCCACATATTGAACGTTCCACATTTCAATGGAATTGGGCTTATTATCCTGAAGGAAGAAAAGATGAAGTATCGCCTTGGTTAGAAGCTTTTGTAAATGCTAAAAAATGGTTAGAAAGCAAATAAATCATCTTGATTGAAAAGTATAAAAAACCGAAGTAAAACATACATCTCACCTCGGTTTTTCAAACTTAAAACAAATAATTACATGGACTTTTTAATGGCCGCTTGCGCAGAGGCAAGTCGAGCAATAGGAACTCTAAAAGGTGAACAACTTACATAGTTCATTCCAGAATTATAGCAGAATTCAACAGAACTTGGTTCACCACCATGTTCGCCACAAATACCAACTTTTAAATTAGGTTTTGTACTTCTACCTTTTTCTGTACCCATTTTTACTAATTGACCAACGCCTTCTTGATCAAGTACTTCAAATGGATCTACTTTTAAAATGCCTTTTTCTATATAGATCGGTAAAAATTTACCGGCATCGTCTCTTGAATAACCAAAAGTCATTTGGGTTAAATCATTCGTGCCAAAAGAGAAGAATTCAGCTTTTTTAGCAATTAAATCTGCCGTTAATGCTGCTCTTGGAATTTCAATCATAGTACCAACTAAAAATTCAATCGTATCATTATATTCTTCAAATACTTTTTGAGCCGTTCTTCTGATAATTTCTTCTTGCATTTCAAATTCTGCAACCGTTCCTATCAAGGGAACCATAATTTCTGGTTTGGCAACAATACCTTTTGCTTTTAGATTTAAGGCAGCTTCAATGATAGCTCTGGCTTGCATCTCAGTAATTTCAGGATAGGTGTTTCCTAATCTGCAACCTCTATGACCAAGCATGGGGTTGAATTCTTCCAATTCTGAAATTTTACTTTTCACAGCTTCCAATGAAATATGCATCTCTTCAGCCAACTCTTTTTGTTGAATTAATTGGTGAGGCACAAATTCATGCAAAGGTGGATCTAACAATCTCACTGTTACAGGTAAACCTTGCATGGCTTCAAAAATACCTTCAAAATCTTCGCGTTGCATAGGTAACAATTGCTCTAAAGCGTGTTTTCTACCTTTAACCGTATCTGCTAAAATCATTTCTCTCATAGCTTTTATACGGTCAACTTCAAAAAACATATGCTCTGTTCTTGTCAATCCTATCCCTTGAGCTCCGAATGAACGAGCAACTCTTGCATCTTTTGGTGTATCTGCATTGGTTCTAACTTGCATGGTTGCATATTTGTCTGACAAGGTCATTAAATCACCAAATTCACCACTTAATTCAGGCTCTCTTGTGGCTACTTTGCCTTCAATAATATTACCCGTAGAACCGTTTAAAGAAATCCAATCACCTTCATGATATTCTTTACCATCAACTATTAGAGTTCTTGTTTTATAATTAATTTTTAATGCCCCTGCACCAGATATACAACATTTACCCATACCTCTGGCAACAACTGCTGCATGGGACGTCATACCACCACGAGCTGTTAAAATACCGCGAGCAATATTCATGCCTTCTAAATCTTCTGGAGACGTTTCAATTCGGGTTAAAATGGTGTATTTATATTTATTGGCTTCATCTGCAAAGAATACTATTTGACCTGTTGCTGCGCCTGGAGATGCTGGTAAACCTTGAGCAATTACATGAGCGCGTTTCAATGCTTTTGTATCAAAAACAGGGTGTAATAATTCATCTAATTTGTTAGGTTCAATTCTCAATAAAGCTTCTTTTTCATCAATCAAGCCTTCTTTAAGCATATCCATAGCTATTTTAACCATGGCTGCACCAGTACGTTTACCATTTCTGGTTTGTAAAATCCAAAGTTTACCATCTTGCATAGTAAACTCCATATCTTGCATGTCTCTGTAATGGTTTTCTAGCTTGTTTTGATATTCGTTTAATTCTTTAAAAATATTTGGCATTAACTCTTCAAGAGAAGGATAATTTTTTGTTCTTTCTTCTTCCTCTACTTTAGCTAATTCTGCCCAACGTAAAGATCCTAATTTTGTGATTTGTTGTGGTGTTCTTGTTCCAGCAACCACATCTTCACCTTGTGCATTGATTAAATATTCACCATTAAACACGTTTTCTCCTGTTCCTGCATCTCTTGTAAAGCAAACACCTGTTCCAGAATTATCTCCCATGTTTCCATATACCATGGCTTGTACGTTAACAGCCGTTCCCCAATCTGATGGATAACCGTTCATGTTTCTATAGTAAACTGCTCTATCACCGTTCCAACTGTTAAATACTGCAACAACTGCTCCCCAAAGTTGATCCCAAGGATTTTTTGGAAAATCATGCCCTGTACGTTTTTTAACGGCTTCTTTAAAATCATAAACAAGATCTTTTAAATCTTGAATAGTAAACTCTGTATCTAACTGGATGTTTCTTTTATATTTAAGAGCTTCCATGATTTCCTCGAAAGGATCGATATCTTCTTTTGACTCTGGTTTCATCCCTAAAACAACATCACCATACATTTGAATGAAACGTCTGTAAGAATCCCATGCAAAACGTTCGTTATTGGTTTTTTTTGCCAAACCAACAACAACTTCATCATTTAAACCTAAATTAAGAACGGTATCCATCATTCCAGGCATTGAAACTCTTGCTCCTGAACGAACAGATACCAACAATGGATTTTCAGAATCGCCAAATTTGGCGTTCATAATAGTTTCTACATTTGCAATAGATTCTTCTACTTCTGGTAAAATCATTTTTACAACCGCATCTTGACCTAAAAGATTGTACTCTGTACAAACTTCTGTAGTAATGGTAAAACCAGGAGGAACTGGTATTCCAATTAAACTCATTTCTGCTAAATTTGCTCCTTTACCACCTAAAAGGTTTTTCATTTTGCTATTTCCATCGGCTGTTTTATTTCCGAATTTATAGACTCTGGTTTTTACCGATTCTAAAATTTCCATATGATTATATTTTTACTTTTTTTAAATTAATAGAGACAAAATTATATACTATAAAAAACGTATTCAATGACATAAATCATGTTTCATACTTTTTATGGATTGACAGGTTCAATATCATTATCCGTCTAAATCAATAATTTAAAACTTTACGCTTCTAGTTTTTTTTAACTTGCATTTGTAAATCCTTTTTAATTTCATATTTTGTGAGACACTAAACTATATTAATATAAATGATTCAGGTAACAAGACTTTTCGATATTCCTCAATATCAACTAGAAAAATATAATTTGAATAAAGCGTTGACCACTAAATATAATGGGGAATGGTTATCAATTTCATCTCAAGATTATATAAATCAATCGAATGCTATTAGTAGAGGTTTGCTAAGATTAGGGGTTAAGCCCAATGATAAAATTGCCGTAATCTCTAGAACTAACAGAACAGAATGGAGTGTTTTAGATATGGGAATTTTGCAAATTGGTGCCCAAAACGTTCCTATTTATCCTACCATTGTAAAAGAAGATTATGAATATATCATAAATCATTCAGAATCTATTTACTGTTTTGTTTCTGATACGGAAGTGTTAGAAAAATTAAATTCCATAAAAGAAAAAACAGCCATAAAAGGGGTTTATACTTTTGATGAGATTGCTGAAGAAAACCATTGGACCGATGTTTTAAAGTTAGGCGAAGATGTAAGCAATCAAAAAGAAGTTGATGATAGAAAAAATAAAGTGAAACCAGATGATTTAGCTACCATCATTTATACGTCTGGAACAACCGGTAAGCCCAAAGGCGTTATGCTATCTCATAACAATTTAATATCTAATGTTATAGATAGTGAGAAACGCGTACCTTTTGAATATGGTAAATCTAAAGCTTTAAGTTTTTTGCCTGTTTGCCATGTTTTTGAACGCATGATTTTATACCTATACCAATACTGTGGCGTTGAAATATATTTTGCTGAATCTATTGAAAAAATGAGTGACAATCTTAAAGAGATAAAGCCAAATGTTATGACAGCGGTTCCAAGACTCTATGAAAAAGTTTACGATAAAATCGTGGATAAAGGAAGTGAGTTATCTGGCATTAAAAAGGCCTTGTTTTTTTGGGCAATAGATTTAGGATTAAAATATGAACCTTACGGAAATAATGGGTTTTTTTATGAACTTCAATTAAAACTGGCCAGGAAATTAATTTTTAGTAAATGGAAAGAAGGTCTTGGCGGTAATTTAGATTTAATGGTATCTGGTAGTGCGGCACTGCAACCCAGATTAACCAGAACCTTTGCTGCTGCTGGCATGCCAATAATGGAGGGTTATGGATTAACAGAAACCTCACCAGTAATCTCTGTCAACGATATGCGCAATGGTGGTTTCAGAATTGGAACTGTTGGTAAAATTATTGATAATGTTGAAGTAAAAATTGCCGATGACGGAGAAATCTTAGTAAAAGGGCCTAACATCATGCTAGGATATTACAAAGATCCTGAAAAAACTGCAGAAGCCATGACAGGAGATTATTTCCACACCGGTGATATTGGAGAAATCAGTGAAGATGGCTTTTTAAAAATTACCGACCGAAAGAAAGAAATGTTTAAAACTTCTGGTGGTAAATATATAGCACCTTCTCTCATAGAAAACGAATTAAAACAATCCCATTTTATTGAACAAGTCATGGTTATAGGTGAAGGCGAAAAAATGCCTGCGGCTCTCATTCAACCTAATTTTGAGTTTATAAAACATTGGATACTCAAAAAAAACAAAGACATAAAACCAGATAACCAATCCATAGCTAATTCGCAAATTATAAAAGAAAGAATTCAAAAAGAAATAGATTTCGTAAACACAAAATTTGGCAAATGGGAACAGGTTAAAAAGTTTGAATTAACAGATAATGTTTGGTCTATAAATGATGGACTCCTTACTCCCACCATGAAAATGAAACGCAAAATTATTAAAGAAAAATACAAAGACCTTATTGAAAAAATTTATCGTCTTAAATAGCTATAAATAATAGAAAATGCCACAAACATGCTGTTTTTTTTATTTAATATAAATATATTATGCATGCATAATATATTTTTGTATATTTGATTTTATTAAAACCAACCAATGAAAGACAAAACCATCGATTATGTACTAAGAACCACATGGTTGGCCGTTTCAAAAATGTATAATGAAGAAGCTCTTAAATTTGACAGTACCATGGCTACTGGTTTAACGTTGTTAAGTATTGATCAAGAAAAAGGAACTCCTTCAACATCTTTAGGCCCCAAAATGGGCATGGAAGCAACAAGTCTTTCAAGAATATTGAAAACCATGGAAAAAAGAGGCTTAATCGAAAGACGCGCCAATCCAGATGATGGACGAAGTGTCCTTATATATCTGACAGACTTTGGGAAAAAAAAAAGAGCTTATTCCAGAGAAAAAGTACTCACATTTAATGAAACCATAAGAAATAACATTTCTGAGGAAAAATTAAATCACTTTTATGAAGTAGCAGAATTAATCAATGAGATGGTTTTAAATAAAAAAATTTACAATCTAAAATAAATAATTAGCTTATAATAATGAATAAACGTAGAATTAAAAAAATAGCGGTTATTGGTTCCGGCATAATGGGTAGCGGTATTGCATGTCATTTTGCTAATATTGGTGTTGATGTGTTATTATTAGACATTATTCCAAGAGACCTAAACGATGCAGAAAAAGCAAAAGGCCTAACTTTAAACGACAGAGCCGTTCGAAATCGCATAGTCAATGATTCGCTTACGGCATCATTAAAATCGAAACCTTCGCCTATTTACCACCCATCATTTGCAAGCAGAATTACTACTGGTAATTTAGAAGATGATGTTGCCAAAGTAAAGGATGTGGATTGGATCATGGAAGTCGTTGTGGAACGTTTGGACATTAAAAAGCAGGTCTTTGAAAACCTTGAAAAACACAGAACTCCTGGTACTTTAATCACCTCAAATACGTCCGGAATTCCCATTCATTTTATGAGCGAAGGCCGTAGCGACGATTTCCAAAAACATTTCTGTGGAACCCATTTTTTTAATCCTGCTCGTTACTTAAAATTATTCGAGATCATTCCAGGTACAAAAACTTCTCAAGATGTTTTAGATTTTTTAAATGACTATGGTGAAAAATTCTTAGGAAAAACCTCGGTCATTGCTAAAGACACCCCAGCTTTTATTGGAAATCGTATAGGTATTTTTGGCATTCAAAGTTTATTCCATCAAGTTAAAGAACTTAATTTAACCATTGAAGAAGTCGATAAATTAACAGGTCCTGTTATTGGTCGCCCTAAATCGGCAACCTTTAGAACCGTTGATGTAGTTGGTCTAGACACTTTAGTGCATGTTGCAAACGGCATTTACGATAATTCCCCTAATGACGAAGCGCATGAGCTGTTTAAACTTCCCTATTTCATTAAAACCATGATGGAAAATAAATGGTTAGGAAGCAAAACAGGACAAGGATTCTATAAAAAAGTAGGCAAAGACATCCTGTCTTTAGATTTAAATACCTTAGAATATAGAACCAACAAAAAAGCAAATTTTGCAACACTCGAACTTACTAAAACCGTTGATAAAGTCATTGACCGATTCCCAATTTTAGTATCTGGAAAAGATAAAGCAGGTGATTTCTACCGAAAGAATTTCGCCGCAATGTTTGCCTATGTATCAAACCGAATCCCTGAAATTTCAGACGAACTCTACAAAATAGATGATGCCATGAAAGCAGGTTTTGGTTGGGAACATGGCCCATTCCAAATTTGGGATGCCATAGGTTTACAAAAAGGCATTGAATTAATGAAAGCTGAAGGGTTTACACCTAATTCTTGGGTTACCGAAATGCTTACATCAGGAAATAAATCTTTTTATACCGTAAAAGAAGGCGCAACCTATGCCTACGACATTCCGAAAAAATCACAAGAAAAAATTCCTGGACAAGATGCCTTTATCATTTTAAATAATATTCGAAAATCCAATGAAGTTTGGAAAAATTCTGGTGTTGTTATTGAAGATTTAGGCGATGGTATTTTAAACTGCGAATTTCAAAGTAAAATGAATACCATTGGTGGCGACGTTTTAGCAGGTCTTAATAAAGCTATTGATTTGGCCGAAAAAGATTTTGCAGGATTAGTTGTTGGAAACCAAGGTGCTAATTTTTCGGTTGGTGCCAATATTGGTATGATTTTCATGATGGCTGCTGAACAAGAATACGATGAACTTAACATGGCCATCAAATATTTTCAAGATACCATGATGCGTATGCGCTATTCTTCCATTCCAACCATTTCTGCACCTCATGGAATGACCCTTGGTGGTGGTTGCGAACTATCCATGCATGCCGATAAAGTAGTTGCAGCAGCAGAAACCTATATTGGTTTAGTAGAATTTGGTGTTGGCGTTATTCCTGGTGGTGGCGGTTCTAAAGAAATGGCTTTAAGAGCTCAAGATACTTTCAGAAAAGGCGATGTAGAATTAAATACTTTACAAGACTACTTTTTAACCATTGGTATGGCAAAAGTGGCCACCTCAGCTTATGAAGCTTTCGATATGGGCGTTTTACAAAAAGGAAAAGATGTCGTCGTCGTTAATAAAGATCGGCAAATTGCCACAGCAAAAAGGTATGCTAAACTTATGGCAGAAGCAGGTTATACCCAACCAGCTAAACGAAAAGATATTAAAGTATTAGGAAAACAAGCTTTAGGCATGTTTTTAGTAGGAACAGATTCTATGGAAGCTGCTCATTACATTAGTGAACATGACCAAAAAATAGCCAATAAATTAGCTTACGTAATGGCTGGTGGCGATTTATCGGAGCCCACTTTAGTAAGCGAACAATATTTACTGGACCTAGAACGCGAAGCCTTTTTAAGTTTATGCACCGAACGTAAAACCTTAGAGCGCATTCAACATATGTTAAAAACAGGGAAACCATTACGTAATTAAAATTAATAAGCTACTTGCCCTTAGCCATTAGCTAATGGCTCATTTTAATAAACAATTAGGGATGCTAGAAGCCAAAAGCTAATAGCCAAAAGCACACAAATTATGAAACAAGCATATATAGTAAAAGCATACAGAACAGCCGTTGGTAAAGCACCAAAAGGCGTGTTCCGTTTTAAAAGAACTGATGAATTGGCTGCCGAAACCATCAAATACATGATGAAAGAATTGCCAAATCTAGACCCAAAACGCATTGACGATGTAATAGTTGGCAATGCCATGCCAGAAGGCTCGCAAGGTTTAAATATTGCTCGTTTAATATCCTTAATGGGATTAGACATTGTAGATGTTCCTGGTGTAACCGTTAATCGGTTTTGCTCGTCAGGCGTGGAAACCATAGCTATGGCATCGGCAAAAATTCAAGCAGGAATGGCTCATTGTATCATTGCTGGAGGCGCTGAAAGCATGAGTGCTGTACCCATGACAGGTTTTAAGCCCGAATTAAATTACAATACAGTAAAAGCAGGTCATGAAGATTATTATTGGGGCATGGGAAATACTGCTGAAGCGGTTGCTAACCAGTTTAAAATATCCCGGGAAGACCAAGATGAATTCGCCTATCATTCACACATGAAAGCCCTAAAAGCGCAAGCTGAAAATCGTTTTCAACATCAAATTGTACCTATTGAAGTTGAACAAACCTATATAGACGAAAATGGTAAAAAAACCACTAAAAAATATACGGTTAATAAAGATGAAGGACCACGTGCTGGAACAAGTAAAGAAGCCTTAGCAAAGTTACCTTCGGTTTTTGCTGCCGGTGGAAGTGTCACAGCTGGAAACTCTTCACAAATAAGTGATGGAGCTGCCTTTGTTATGATTATGAGTGAAACTATGATGAAAGAATTAGACTTAGAACCCATTGCTCGATTAGTAAATTACGCAGCTGCAGGTGTAGAACCTCGCATTATGGGCATTGGTCCTGTCAAAGCCATTCCAAAAGCATTAAAATTAGCAGGTTTACAACAATCGGACTTAGAGTTGATTGAATTGAACGAAGCTTTTGCATCTCAATCACTAGCAGTCATTCGCGAATTAGGATTGAATCCTGACATCATTAATGTTAACGGCGGTGCTATTGCCTTAGGTCATCCTCTTGGATGTACAGGAGCAAAATTATCAGTTCAACTTTTTGATGAAATGCGTAAACGAAACATGAGTGGAAAATATGGGGCTGTTACCATGTGTGTTGGCACTGGTCAAGGGGCTTGTGGAATCTTTGAATTTTTAAATTAAAAAACTATTACTATAACATGGAAACAACAAATAAAGAATTATTAAGAGGCGGCCAATTCCTTGTAAAAGAAACCCAATGTGAAGATGTATTCACTCCCGAAGATTTTTCAGAAGAACAAAACATGATGAAAGAAGCGGTAATGGAATTTAATGATCGTGAAATTATTCCCAATAAAGCACGATTTGAATCTAAAGATTATGCTTTAACCGAAGAGTGCATGAAAAAAGCAGGTGACCTTGGTTTTTTAAGTGTTGCTGTTCCTGAAGCTTATGGCGGTTTGGGCATGGGATTTGTATCAACCTTATTAACATGTGACTACATTTCAAGTGGAACAGGCTCTTTTAGCACGGCCTTTGGCGCTCATACTGGCATTGGCACCTTACCAATAATATTATATGGGACAGAAGAACAAAAACAAAAATACATTCCAAAACTAGCAACGGGTGAATGGTTTGGTTCTTATTGTTTAACAGAACCAGGGGCAGGAAGTGATGCTAATTCTGGTAAAACAACTGCTACCCTATCTGAAGATGGAAAAAGTTATAAAATCAACGGACAAAAAATGTGGATATCAAACGCTGGTTTTTGTCGACTAATGATTGTTTTTGCTCGTATTGAAAACGATAAAAATATTACAGGGTTTATTTTAGAATTCGATAAAGAAAACCCAAATGGCATTGTTTTAGGTGAAGAAGAACACAAATTAGGAATCCGTTCTTCATCAACACGTCAAGTGTTTTTTAATGATACGGTTGTTCCCATAGAAAATATGCTTTCTGAAAGAGGAAATGGTTTTAAAATTGCCATGAATGCTCTAAATGTTGGGCGTATAAAATTAGCCGCGGCATGTCTAGATTCTCAAAGGCGCATTACAACAACCGCTGTTCAATATGCAAACGAAAGAAAACAATTCAAAACATCTATATCCGATTTTGGAGCCATTAAATATAAACTGGCCGAAATGTGTGCGAGCGCTTATGCAGGTGAATCTGCTTGCTATAGAGCCGCCAAAAACATTGAAGATCGTATTGCATTACGCGTTGCCGCTGGAAATACGCATCAAGAAGCAGAACTAAAAGGAGTTGAAGAATATGCCATTGAATGTTCTATATTAAAAGTAGCAGTATCTGAAGATGTTCAAAACTGTGCCGATGAAGGCATCCAAATTTTTGGAGGTATGGGATTCTCTGAAGAAACCCCTATGGAAGCCGCCTGGAGAGATGCACGTATTGCAAGAATTTACGAAGGCACCAATGAGATAAACAGAATGCTTTCAGTAGGTATGTTGGTTAAAAAAGCCATGAAAGGTCATGTGGATTTATTAGGACCAGCAACAGCCGTAGCTAATGAATTAATGGGAATTCCTTCTTTTGAAACGCCTGATTATTCTGAATTGTTTTCAGAAGAAAAAGACATGATTGCAAAACTTAAAAAAGTATTTTTAATGGTAGCTGGTGCCGCCGTTCAAAAATTTGGACCCGATTTAGATGCCCACCAACAACTATTAATTGCTGCATCAGATATTTTGATTGAAATATACATAGCAGAATCTACCATTTTAAGAACTGAAAAAAACGTTAAACGATTTGGAGAAGAGGCTCAAAAAGTACAAATAGCCATGGCTAAATTATATTTATACAATGCCGTTTCAATCGTTGAAAAAAACGGAAAAGAAAGCATCATTTCTTTTGCAGAAGGAGACGAACAACGCATGTTACTCATGGGTCTTAAACGTTTTGTTAAATATACCAATTACCCAGACATTGTAGATTTAAGAATTGCCATTGCAGAAAAAGTTAAAACAGAAAATAAATATTGTTTTTAAAATATAGTACCTAATTCAACTTTAAAAGTGTTCCAAATTAAATTTAGAACACTTTTTTTTATTATTTTAGAAAAAAAATCAATGAAAAAAATAATAGCTTTTACCCTAGGTCTCTCAACTCAGTTTATAATCTCACAAACAAACCTTAATCTCTATCAAATCATTGATAGCGTTTCATCAGAAAGAATTGCAAAAGACATTCAAACGCTTGCAGATTTTGGAACCAGAAATACGTTTAGTGACACCATTTCAAACACAAATGGTATTGGAGCTGCAAGACGTTGGATAAAATCTGAGTTTGAAACTATCTCTAAAAATTGTAATAACTGTTTAAATGTTTTTTATCAAAAAGATTTTGTCACCAAAGAAAGAAATCGTCGTGTACCGCATGATGCTTGGATAGTTAACGTGGTAGCTGTTCAAAAAGGTACAAAATACCCCAATCGTTACATTATTATGAGTGGCGATATAGATTCTCGTGCTAGCGATACCATGGATTTTATAACCGCAGCACCGGGCGCTAACGACAATGCATCTGGTATGGCTGGAACTATGGAAGCAGCAAGAGTCTTATCAAAATACAGTTTTGAAAACAGTATAATCTATGTTGGTCTCTCAGGAGAAGAACAAGGTTTATTTGGAGGTGCTGGTTTGGCTAAATACGCACAAGATAAGAACTGGGAAATTATTGGTATTCTTAACAATGATATGATAGGAAACATTAAAGGTGTAGATGGTATTATAGATAACAGAACCTTTAGGATTTTTTCTGAACCTGTTCCTCCTACAGAAACAGAACACGAACGACTAATGAGACGTTTTTATGGCGGTGAAGTCGATGGAATTTCTCGTCAGTTAGCTCGTTATGTTCACAAAACTGTAAAAACTTATATGCCAGAAATGAACCCAATGATGGTTTATAGATTAGATAGATTTGGCCGTGGTGGCCACCATCGCCCTTTTAACGATTTAGGTTTTGCGGGCATTCGTATTATGGAAGCTCACGAAAACTACACGCAACAACATCAAGATATTAGAGAAGAAAATGGTATCAAGTATGGCGATGTTATAGAACACGTTAATTTTGATTATGCAAAAAAACTAACCGCTGTGAATGCCTTAAATTTAGCTAGTTTAGCATGGGCACCACCATCACCAAAAAATGTAGCTATTGGAGGTATTGTAGAAGCTTCAGCTAAATTTAAATGGAATCAAGTAGATGGAGCCATTGGATATAAAATTTATTGGCGAGACACCACCTCGCCAACTTGGGATTATAGTCGGTTTGTTGGTGATGTTTTAGAGTTTACTCTAAATGGAATTGTTATTGATAATTTTTTCTTTGGAATTGCATCTGTTGGTAAAAATGGTTTTGAAAGCCCCGTTGTTTTTCCCAATTCATTAATAAGAAACTAATTATGTTAAAATTTACATTAGCATTCATAATCTTGCTGATTTCTGAAACGAGATACATTCAAGCTCAAGATCTTTTATCAGAAAAAAATAACTTCACCAAACAAGATACTTTAAGGGGCTCTATAACTCCTGAACGCTCATGGTGGAATTTAACCTATTACCATTTAGATATTGTAGTAAAACCAGATTCAAAATTTATTTCAGGCAGTAATACCATTGAATACAAGGTCATTGCTGAACAAAAAGATTTACAAATAGATTTACAACCGCCTTTAAAAATAACTAAAGTCATACAAGATGGAGAAGAATTAAACGTGACTCATGAAGGTAAAGCACATTTTATAAAATTGAATAGTGTTCAAAACATAGGTACCGTTAAATCACTTCAAGTTTTTTATGAAGGACAGCCAAAAGAAGCCATAAGAGCTCCATGGGATGGTGGTTTTTCTTGGAGTAAAGACAGCCATGGTAATGATTTTGTTGCAACATCATGTCAAGGGCTTGGAGCCAGTGTTTGGTGGCCTTGTAAAGATCACATGTACGACGAGGTAGATAGTATGCTAATTAGTGTAAACGTTCCTAAAAACTTAATGGATGTTTCAAATGGCAGACTTAGAAGTATAAAACATTATGGCGATACTAAAACCTATCATTGGGTTGTAAAAAATCCTATTAACAATTATGGCGTCAATGTAAATATTGGTGATTACGCACATTTTTCAGAAGTATATGATGGTATAAGTGGCAATTTAACAATGGATTATTACGTACTAAAAGATAATCTTGAAAAGGCAAAAGAACATTTTAAAGATGCCACAAAAATGATGGAAGCTTTTGAGCATTGGTTTGGTCCCTATCCATTTTACAAAGATGGGTTTAAACTTGTTGAAGTACCTTATTTAGGCATGGAACACCAAAGCTCTGTAACCTACGGAAATCAGTATAAAAAAGGGTATTTGGGAAATGATTTATCAGGCACTGGTTGGGGCTTAAAATTTGATTTTATCATCATACATGAATCTGGCCATGAATGGTTTGCAAATAATATAACCTACAAAGATATAGCTGATATGTGGATTCATGAAGGATTTACGGCCTATTCAGAAAACCTGTTTTTAGACTACTATTACGGTAAACAGGCATCAGCCGATTATGTCATTGGTACCAGACAAAATATTCAAAATGACAAACCCATTATTGGGCAATATAATGTAAACCAAGAAGGCTCTGGCGACATGTATTACAAAGGGTCCAATATGTTGCATACTCTTAGGCAACTTATAGAAGATGATGAAAAGTGGCGTCAAATATTACGAGGCCTTAACCTAACTTTTTATCATCAAACCGTTACAACTAAACAAATTGAAAATTATATAAGTACAGAATCTGGTATAGATTTAACAGCATTTTTCAATCAATATTTAAGAACTACAGCTATTCCTAATTTAGAATATAACATTGAAAATAAAGAATTAAAATATCGTTGGACTCATATAGTCGATAATTTTGATATGCCTGTTCAAATTACTATTAATGATAAAGAGCAATGGCTATTTCCTTCATCCGAATGGAAAACCATGCCTTTAAAATCTAACAAAACCGTTTTAAAAGTAGATCGCGATTTCTATGTGAATGTAACCAAATTATAAATGCCTGAAGAAACTCCTGAACTATATTTTAAAACAGATAAAGCATGGAGAAACTGGTTACATAATCACCATGATTCCATAAAAGGAGTGTATTTAATTTTTTATAAGGTGGCCCATGAAAACGACAGCATGCGATGGGAAGAAGCTGTAAAAGTGGCTTTGTGTTATGGCTGGATTGATTCAACCGTAAAAAGTTTGGGTAATGGAAAACGCAGACAATATTTTACACCGCGAAATCATAAAAGTGTTTGGAGTGCTTTAAATAAAAGATATATCGAAGAATTATTATCTTTGGGTTTAATGCATGATGCCGGTTTAAATAAAATTAAAATAGCCAAGTTAAATGGAAGTTGGAATGAATTGGATGATGTTGAAAATGGAAATATTCCAGAAGATTTACAGAAAGAATTTGATGAAAACCCAATAGCTTTTAATAACTATCAAAACTTTGCGCCATCTTACAGAAAAAGCTATTTATATTGGCTAAACCAAGCAAAGCGAGAAGACACCAGAAAAAAACGCACAATCGAAATCATTCAATTATGCGCTAAAAATATTAAAAGCAGAGGGGATTGGTAATTAAATCCCACTAATAAAACTTCCATAAGGATCTTTAAACTGTGTTCCTTCAGTAAATCTAAATTTGCTTAATTGTTTAAATTCAACCAAAGCCCAAAGCACAAATTCTTTAACAAAATAAGAATCTTCTTTAGCTAATTTTGGTTGGTGTTTTCCTAATAAATCATCTAATGGTGAAATGGCATCTAACAAACTTTTGTATTCTTTATCTCTAAGATCATCCAATAATTCAAAACCTTCTTTTTGATTGAAAAACCATGAAACAACATCATCATAAGGAGATTCTTGTGCTTGAGCTTTCAATTTTTCTATTTTAGGAAAAAATTCTTCAAACAAACTTTTTACAGCTTCACCAATCAAATTGTAAGCAACAACAGCAGCGCCTTCTTGTTCACCTTCATAAACAAGTTCAACTTTTCCTGTAATAGAGGGAATAATACCCACAAAGTCACTCAATCTTATCATGGTTTTTTCATCACCAGCTTTTAAGGCTCTACGTTCTGCCGTACTTAACAAGTTTTCTAAAGCGGTAATGCTTAAACGGGCACTGACACCACTTTTGGCATCTATGAGTTCACTTTCTCTTGCTTCAAATACAATTTGTTCTAATAAATCTCTAGCCAAATCTGGGACAGCAACCCTGTTTTTTTGACTTTCTACGACTCTGGCCTCTTGTTCTGTAATCAATCTGGCCGTTTCAATATCAACTGGATAATGTGTTAAAATCTGCGACCCAATTCTATCTTTTAAAGGTGTTACAATACTTCCTCTGTTGGTATAATCTTCAGGATTAGCGGTAAATAAAAACTGAATATCCAATGGTAATCTTACTTTAAAACCTCGTATTTGAATATCGCCTTCCTGTAAAATATTAAACAACGCCACTTGAATTCTTGCTTGTAAATCGGGCAACTCGTTAATTACAAAAATGGACCGATTGGCTCGTGGAATCATACCATAATGAATCACTCTATCATCAGCATAGCTCAGTTTTAAATTGGCTGCTTTTATAGGATCCACATCACCAATAATATCTGCCACGGTTACATCTGGTGTTGCTAATTTTTCTGCAAAACGCTCACTTCTATGCAACCAAGCAATGGGTGTAACGTCCCCTTTTTCTTTAATGAGTTCAATAGCAAATCGAGAAATGGGTTTAAATGGGTCGTCATTAACTTCAGAACCTTCAACAAAGGGAATGTATTCATCCAATAAATTCACCATTAAACGAGCCAATCTTGTTTTTGCTTGTCCGCGTAATCCTAGAAGATTGATGTTATGACGGGATAAAATAGCTCGCTCTAATTCTGGAATAACCGTATTTTCATAACCATGAACCCCTTGAAAAGTAGTTTCTTTATTCTTTATTTTATGAATGAGATTATCTCTTAATTCATCTTTAATCGATTTACTTTTATAACCTGATTTTTTAAGATCCCCTAATGTTTTTATGTTTTTCATTTCATAGCTTTTGGCTGTTTGATTTTGGCTTTTAGCTGAATTATATTCATGCTAAAGACTTAGCTAACAGCTAATTAATTATCCTTTAATTCTTTTTTTCCGGTTGGTTTCATAATCTTCAAAAATCATTTCACCTAAGCCTTTTAAACCAGTATAAAATGCTTTGCCTTGGTTAGCCTCTGTAAACTCTCTAACAAATTGCATTAAATATGGGTCTTGTGCAATCATAAACGTTGTAATTGGTATATGCAATCGCCTAGCTTGTTGAGCCATGGCATAACATTTATTGACGATATGCCTGTCTAAGCCATTACTGTTTTTGTAGTATTGCCCGTCTGGCAACCGCAAACAACTAGGTTTTCCATCTGTAATCATAAAGATTTGTTTGTTAGTATTTCTTTTTCTTCTGAGTAAATCCATAGCCAACTGCAAACCATCAACCGTATTGGTATGGTAGGGTCCAACTTTTAAATAGGGTAAGTCTTTTATTTCTATTTGCCATGCATCATTTCCAAAGACTAAAATATCCAAGGTATCTTTAGGATAGCGAGTGGTTATTAATTCTGCCAATGCCATAGCCACTTTCTTTGCTGGTGTTATGCGGTCTTCTCCATAAAGAATCATGCTATGGCTGATATCAATCATTAAAACAGTGCTCATTTGTGATTTATGAAGCGTTTCTTCAACCACTAAATCATCTTCTGAAATGGAGAAATTACCTATTCCATGATTGATTTGAGCATTCTTTAGGCTTTCGGTCATTGACACCTTATCTAAAGCATCACCAAATTGGTAATCTCTAAAATCTCCAGTATGCTCATCACCAATTCCTGGGCTTTTACTTTTATGATTTCCCTGGCCACTGCGTTTGATGTTTCCAAAAATTTGATCTAAGGCTTGTTGCCTAATGGCTCGCTCTGTTTTTGATGTTATAGATATGCCACCAGAATTTCCATCTGGATCGATCTCTTCACGTATGTAGCCCTTCTTTTTTAGGTCTTCAATAAAATCGCCTATGGTGTACTCTGAAGTGGTTAATTTATATTCTTTGTCTAATTCTTTTAACCAATCTATAGCTTCATCAAAATCGCCCGAAGTATGTGTAATTAATTCTTTAAAAATATCAAAGAGTTTGTCAAAGGGTGATTGATATGGTGCTTCATAAGGTTTAAAAACGAAGCCCTTTTTTCTAAATGTATTTTTTGTCATAGCACTATAAAAATAATACTTTTTAAACAAAAAACTGATGAGGAGTGATTAGATTTGCTTATACCATGAAAAGTAAATTGAATCATGAATTATTCAACACGTTTTAAACCTTCTATATCAATAATTTTAATTTGTTTTCCTATGGTGGTGATAAGGTCTTCTTTTTTAAATTGAGATAATACTCTAATGGTTGATTCTGTAGCCGTACCAATAATATTTGCAAAATCTTCTCTGGATAATAAAACACTTAAGGTTCCATCTGATTTGGCTCCAAAATTGTCATTAATATAAATTAAGGTTTCTGCTAAACGTTGTCTCACTGATTTTTGAGCCATATTTACAATAACATCATCGGCTTCTTTTAAACCATGAGCCATTTCTTTCAATATATCAATCGTGAAATTTGTATTTTTTTGAAGATCGTTAAGAATTTCGTGTTTGGGAATAAAACACAATTCCATATCATTTAATGCAACTGCACTCAAATTCACACATTCATCACTTATTAAAGAACGCTGTCCTAACAACTCTCCTTTTACAACTAATTTTATAATTTGATCTTTACCATTGGAACTTAGCTTGGTAAGCTTGCAAATACCTTCTCTTACACAATAAATACCCTTCAACATATCACCTTCTTCAAAAATCATTTCCCCCTTTTTTACCAACCTTGAGGTCTTACAATTAGAAATTCTAACCAATTCATCATTGGTTAAAGTTTTAAGTGAATTAAATTCTTTTATGATGCATTGTTCACACCTACCCATAGTAATTGTTAGTAAATTTAAAAGAAATGTAAAATTACATAAAAGCTGTCAAATATCATATTTTAAAAATATGACATATATCATATTTCATTTTTTGTATATTTAAAATCTTTGCAGTTAGGTATATAAAATGAGCAAATAACTTTATGGAGCATCATACATGTTTCCACTGTGGATTAGACACCAAAGATTCTGAAATAATTTTTGATAACAAATTATTTTGTTGCAATGGTTGTAAGACCGTTTACGAGATTTTTTCTGCAAATGATTTAACCTGTTATTACGATTTACAACAAGCTCCAGGTTCTACTCCAAAGGAAATAGAAGGCAAATATAATTTTTTAGAGAATGAAAAAATTATTGAAAAATTGTTGGATTTTAATGATGGAAAAACAAACATAATCACTTTATACATTCCTCACATCCATTGCAGTTCGTGCATTTGGGTTTTAGAAAATTTAAATAAAATTCATGCTGCGGTAAGTTCTTCTATTGTAAACTTTGGAAAAAAGAATGTTAGAATAACCTTTAACTCTGAAATTCTCTCGTTAAAAGATTTAGTGGTTTTACTAAACAGCATTGGTTATGAGCCTTTTATAAGTTTAGACGACTACAGTGCTTCTAAAAGAGCCATAGACCGTTCTCTCATATATAAACTAGGTTTTGCAGGTTTTGCTTTTGGAAACGTTATGTTTTTATCATTTCCAGAATATTTTGAAGTCAATGAGTTTTGGTTAGAACAATATAAACCTCTCTTTAGGTGGCTTATGTTTTCTTATTCTGTTCCTGTAGTTTTTTACTCTGCACAAGAATATTTTATTTCGGCATATAAAGGATTAAGATCCAAAATATTAAATATAGATGTACCCATAGCACTTGGTGTTTTGGTGCTTTTTTCACGAAGTACTTTTGAAATTATTTACGATGTAGGTGCTGGTTTTTTCGATAGTTTAACAGGTCTTATTTTCTTTTTGCTACTCGGAAAATTTTTTCAACAAAAAACTTATTCCTTTTTATCTTTTGAACGGGATTACAAATCGTATTTCCCTATTGGAATCACCAAGATTTTACCCGATGGAAAAGAAGAATCCATTCAAGTTTATGACATTGAAAAAGGAGACCGATTATTAATACGAAACGAAGAATTAATTCCGGTTGACAGTATTTTAATAAAAGGGAGTGCCCGAATAGATTATAGTTTTGTAACCGGAGAATCTAAAACGGTTACTAAAAACTCTGGCGATAAACTCTTTGCTGGTGGAAAACAATTACAAGGAAGTATTGAAGTTGATGTTTTAAAATCAGTTGAGCAAAGCTATTTAACCCAACTTTGGAGCAACGATGTCTTTAAAACAGATAAAGAAGACGCTTATAAATCCATTACAAATAAAATAAGTAAATACTTTACGCTTATTATTTTGCTTATAGCCTTTATGGCTTCTGCTTATTGGATTTTTGTTGATTCTAGCAAAGCGTTAAATGTTTTTACTGCCGTATTAATTATTGCTTGCCCATGTGCTCTGGCCTTATCTGCCCCATTTACTTTCGGAAACATTTTACGAATTTTGGGCAATAAAAAATTTTACTTAAAAAACGCCAGCGTCATTGAGCAACTATCTAAAATAGATACCATTATTTTTGATAAAACTGGCACAATTACTGCCAACAAAAATATGAGTATAAACTATGAAGGCACTGAACTTTCACTCCATGAAGAATCACTTCTAAAAAGTACTTTAAGAGGTTCAAATCATCCTTTAAGTAGAGCGTTATACAATCTTTTAAACACACACGATATTGTTTCTTTAGACACTTATAATGAATATTTGGGAGAAGGTATTGAAGGCCAATATAAAGAAACTCAAATAAAAATTGGTTCAGCTCCTTTTGTAGGTTTTCCAACGGATACTACTACCTTAAATACAGCTGTTCATATCAGTACAAATAATAAATATAAAGGGAAATTTACTTTTTATAATGCTTATAGAAAAGGCTTATCCCAGCTTTTTAATAAGTTAAAAAAACATTATGATTTAGTAATTCTATCTGGAGATAATGCAGGTGAAAAAGAAAACTTAACCAAATTACTACCAGCAAAAACAAAATTGTTATTCAACCAAAAACCGGAAGACAAATTAGAATATATTAAATACCATCAAAGTGAAGGCGCTAATGTATTAATGATAGGTGATGGATTAAACGATGCTGGCGCTCTGGCACAAAGCAATGTAGGTATTGCCATTTCAGAAAATGTCAACGTGTTTTCGCCTGCTTGCGATGCCATTCTGGATGCCTCAAAATTTAACCAACTTTACCATTATATAAAAATTTCTAAAACAGCTATAAAAATTATTAAATGGAGTTTTTTACTCTCATTTACATACAACATTATTGGTCTTTATTTTGCAATAACCGGCCAATTATCTCCTGTTTTTGCAGCAATATTAATGCCTTTAAGCTCTATTAGTGTCGTAGGATTTACTACATTAGCAACCAATTTTGCTGCGAGAAAATTGAAATAAAAATATGATATATATCATTTTATTTAATAAACCATGAAAGTATTTTTAACCCTTTATTTAATTTCTGTATGAGTGTCATTTATATTATGCTTACTGCAAGTATTGTTGTTGCCGTTATTTTCTTTATAGCCTTTATTATTGCTGTAAGAAGTGGGCAATATGATGACAGTTATACGCCTTCTGTTCGTATGCTTTTTGAAGACGAACTTGTCAAAGAAAAATCTAATAAATCAATTCTAACCAAAAAAGATTAACTATTAAAACTATGGAAGTACAACAATTTCATTACGATAATAAAATCGTTAAAAATTTTATTTATGCCACCATGCTTTGGGGCGTTGTAGGTATGACTGTGGGTCTGCTATTGGCCTTTTTGTTTTTATTCCCAAATTTAACTGATGGCATATCATGGTTAAGTTTTGGTCGTTTAAGACCTTTACATACCAATGCTGTTATTTTTGCTTTTGTAGGTAATGCCATTTTTGCTGGTGTTTACTACTCATCACAACGTTTACTCAAAGCAAGAATGTTTAGTGATGTTTTAAGTAAAATCAACTTTTGGGGTTGGCAGCTAATTATTGTTGGTGCTGCATTAACCCTACCCTTTGGGTTCACCACATCAAAAGAATATGCTGAATTAGAGTGGCCTTTTGATATTGCCATTGCTGTAATTTGGGTAGTCTTTGGCTGGAACCTTATTGGTACCATTTTAAAAAGAAGACAACGACACTTATACGTTGCTATTTGGTTTTATATAGCAACTTTCGTCACTGTTGCAGTACTACATATTTTTAATAGTTTAGAATTACCAGTTAGTGCATTAAAAAGTTATTCTGTTTATGCAGGTGTACAAGATGCTTTAGTGCAATGGTGGTATGGTCATAATGCGGTAGCTTTCTTTTTAACAACACCTTTCTTAGGATTAATGTATTATTTTGTTCCTAAAGCTTCCAACAGACCTATTTATTCTTATAGATTATCAATTGTTCACTTCTGGTCATTAATATTTATCTATATATGGGCAGGACCTCATCACTTATTGTATACGGCCTTACCAGAGTGGGCACAAAACTTAGGTGTAACATTTTCAATTATGTTATTAATGCCTTCTTGGGGAGGAATGATAAACGGTTTATTAACGCTTCGTGGTGCTTGGGATAAAGTAAGAGTAGACCCTGTTTTAAAATTTTTAGTGGTGGCAGTTACCGGTTATGGTATGGCAACCTTTGAAGGACCAACATTATCTTTAAAAAATGTAAATGCCATAGCTCATTTTACTGATTGGATTATAGCTCACGTGCACGTTGGTGCATTAGCATGGAATGGATTCTTAACCTTTGGTATGATTTATTGGTTAGTACCAAGATTATTTAAAACAAAATTATTCTCTACAGGTTTAGCTAATTTACATTTCTGGATTGGCACCTTAGGGATCGTTATGTATGCATTACCTATGTACGTTGCTGGATTTACTCAAGCCAGTATGTGGAAACAATTTAATCCTGATGGCACGTTAGTTTATGGTAATTTCCTTGAAACGGTATCAGAGATTATTCCTATGTATTGGATGCGTGCTATAGGAGGTACCTTATACATAACAGGTATGCTAATTTTAGTTTACAATATTATTGCAACCATTAAATCAGGAAGCACGGTAACTGATGAATTAGCAGAAGCACCGGCTTTAGAGCGTGTTTCTAAACATAGATTAGCAGGAGAAGGATGGCATTCCTGGTTAGAACGCAAACCTGTTAAATTAACAATTTTTGCAACGATAGCAATTCTTATTGGTGGTATGGTTCAAATTATTCCAACCATATTAGTAAAATCTAATATCCCAACTATAGCAAGTGTAAAACCATATACACCTCTTGAACTTGAAGGACGAGATTTATACATACGTGAAGGTTGTGTAGGTTGTCACTCACAAATGATTAGACCTTTTAGAAGTGAAGTTGAACGTTACGGAGAATACTCAAAAGCTGGAGAATATGTGTATGACCATCCATTCCTTTGGGGAAGTAAACGCACAGGGCCAGATTTACATAGAGTTGGTGGAAAATACTCTGACAATTGGCATCTTAACCATATGTATGACCCAAGAAGTACCTCTAGTGGTTCCATTATGCCTAACTACAAATGGCTTGTTAAAAATGAGTTAGACAAATCTCAAACAGAAGCCAAAATGAAAGTTATGGTCACTCTTGGTGTTCCTTATACTGATGAAGAAATTGCCAATGCGCAGCAGCTAATGCTTGAGCAGGGAACACAAATTGAACAGAATTTGTATAGCGATCCTGACTTTGTTGCCAGCTATGAGGCCGATAAAAATAATGCCGCAGAAAGCGGAACACTTTTTATTGAAATGAAAAATCGTGAAATAGTAGCAATAATTGCCTATTTACAGCGATTAGGCACAGATATTAAAGTAAAAGATAGTCAAGAATAATTAATTCAATACAAAGAAAACATGTTGAAATTTGTTAAAAATTACATGGAAACCATTTCAGGAGTTGAAATTTATCCAATCATATCTTTACTCATTTTTTTCACCTTTTTTGTTATTCTTTTTTGGTGGGTTTTTACCGCTAAAAAAGAATATATAAACCAGGTAAGTAATATTCCTTTAGAAAACAATAACAACCAAAACGATATTTTGTTATGAGAAACCTTATTCCATCTTACATCAGAGTACCTATAGTATTCTTTATAATTTTCGGACTTGTAGAATATTTTGTAGATTCTGGTGATCAACCAGCATTTATGAAATACCCAATAATTATGCTTTTTTTAGTTTTAGTATTATTAATACTTATTGCCATTGAGGCTATTGTTGGCGCGTTAGAAAACGTTATGTTTCAAAGTTTAACAGAAGAAGGAAAAGAACGCTTTTTAGCTTCAAAAAGTAAAGTTCCTCAATTTTCATGGATTCAAAATATCTATAAAAAACTTGCCGGTACTAAACCCATTGAAGAAGAGCATGAGCTTATTTTGGACCATAATTATGATGGTATTAAAGAATTAGACAATTCGCTTCCTCCTTGGTGGATATACTCTTTTTATGCATCCATTATCTTTGCAGCAGTTTACTTAGTAAATTTCCATATTTTAGGTAACAATAGTCAGTTTGATGAATATGCTGAAGAATATAAACAAGCAGAGATTAGCATTGCAGAATATAAAAAGAATGCTAAAGACCTGGTAGATATTAATACGGTAACCTTACTCACCGATGTTGCAGATTTAAATAGTGGTAAAGCCATCTTTATGCAGAACTGTGTACCTTGCCATATGACCGATGGTGGTGGTGGTATTGGTCCAAACTTAACAGATAATCATTGGATTTTAGGTGGTGGTATTAAAAATGTATTTAATACTATTACAGAAGGTGGTCGTGATGGAAAAGGAATGATTTCTTGGAAACAAAATTTTAAACCTTCAGAGATTGCTCAAGTAGCAAGTTACGTATTATCATTACAGGGCACAACTCCTGCTAACCCTAAAGCTCCAGAAGGAGATGTTTGGGTTGATGAAACCGTTGAAACACCTTTAGAAACAACTACTACAGAAGTAGATTCATTATCTACTGCAACTAATTAATACTATTAAATTACGAACCAGGAATATAAACGAAATTTCATTGTTCTATATTCTTGGTTCTTTATCTAAAAAAAATGGAAACCCCAGATAACGAAAAATTTAGAGATTCAATTGCCACCATAAACAAAGAAGGTAAACGTTCTTGGATTTATCCAAAAAAACCAAATGGTAAATTATATGAGTACAGAAAAGTAGTAAGCTATGGTTTACTGGCTTTTTTATTTGCTGCCCCTTTTATAAAAATTAATGGAAATCAGTTTTTACTCTTCAACATATTAGAACGTCGATTTAATATCTTTGGTTTTCCTTTTTGGCCTCAAGATTTTCATTTGTTTGTAATCTCAATGATTATTGGGGTTATTTTTATAACCTTTTTTACCGTGGCCTTTGGTCGTATTTTCTGTGGTTGGATTTGTCCTCAAACCATCTTTTTAGAAATGGTATTTAGGCGTATTGAATTCTGGATTGAGGGAGACAGAGGGAAACAAATAAAACTTGACAAACAACCTTGGAATGCTGAAAAAATTAGAAAACGCCTTTTAAAATGGTTGATTTTTTTAGTCATTTCATTTTTGATAGCTAATATTTTTCTAGCCTATTTAATTGGAAGTGACAGCGTTATTCAATATGTTGCAGAAGGCCCTTCAGAACACTTATCAACACTATTTCCATTAGGAATATTTACCGCTGTATTTTATTTTGTCTTTGCTTGGTTTAGAGAACAAGTCTGTATTATTGCTTGCCCTTATGGCAGATTACAAGGAGTTCTGCTAGATAAAAAATCCATAGTTGTTGCTTATGACCACAAACGTGGCGAAGCTGAAAATGGAAGAAAAAAATGGCGTAATGGAGAAGATCGCGAGGCTTTAGGTTATGGTGACTGTATCGATTGTGCTCAATGTGTTCATGTTTGCCCAACTGGTATTGATATTAGAAATGGTACTCAATTAGAATGTGTAAACTGTACTGCTTGCATTGACGAATGTGATTCAATTATGGAAAAAGTAGGACTTGAAAAAGGCCTTATTAGATATGCCAGTGAAGCTGAAATAGAAAATAAAGAACCTTTTAAACTTACTGCCAGAATGAAGGGTTATATTGCAGTTTTAATCATATTAATAGGCGTTTTAACTGGCATGTTATTTTTAAGAAACGATGTTGAAGCCAGAGTTTTAAGATTACCAGGACAATTATTTGAACACAAAGAAAATAACATAATTAGTAATGTATTTACTTATAAATTAGTCAATAAAACTTCTCAAGAAATTGATGATGTTGCTTTTAAATTAAGACAGTATAAAGGAACTATTAAACTTGTTTCAACAAAAGATAATTTTACAGTGCCTGCGCAAGGTATTGCTGAAGGGACTTTATTTATAGAAATCAATAAATCAGAATTAAAAGGTGATAAAAACAAACTAATGATTGAAGTTTACAGTCATGACAAACTGATTGAAACAACAACCGTTAATTTTTTAGGACCTAGAAGTTATAACTAAAAATATTATGAAAATAAATTGGGGAACAGGAATTGTATTAGCTTTTATTGGCTTCATAAGCTTCATTATGTATTTTGTTATTTCTATGAATTTTAATGATAAATACAATCATGATTTAGTAACTGAAGATTATTACAAACAAGAACTTGGATATCAAGATGATATTAATAAACAAAACAATGCTAAAACCCTTGAAGAAGATATTACATATGAAAAAACAAGTGAAGGATTAGTTTTTAAGTTTCCTGAAAATTTTGATCCAAAAAACATTACTGGTAAAGTGTTCCTATATAGACCATCTAACAAACATCTAGATTTTGAAACTCCAATTTCACTATCTGAATCCTATTTGCTCGTACCTGACAAACGTTTATTAGATGGTCGTTGGAACATTTCAATTGATTGGCAGTATAACGGAACGTCCTATCTGTTTAAAAAATCCATTCTATATTAAAACATGCTTATATCAGCCTTAATATTAGGTTTATTGGGAAGTTTTCACTGTGTTGGCATGTGTGGCCCTATTGCTTTTATGCTTCCTGTTGACCGAAGTAACACGTATAAAAAAGTAACTCAAATTTCGATGTATCACATGGGGCGACTTTTATCTTATAGTATTATTGGATTAATCTTTGGCCTGATTGGTAAAGGGCTCAATTTATTTGGTTTCCAGCAACAACTCTCTATCATTATTGGAATTACCATGATAGTTGTTGTTCTAATTCCGTACAAAACATTTAATAAATACAACGCTTCAAAACCTATTTATAAAGTCATCTCAAAAGTTAAATCGGCTTTGGGTTCTGCTTTAAAGAAAAAAACATCTGACACTTTTTTGACCATTGGCTTTTTGAATGGATTTTTGCCATGTGGCTTGGTCTACATGGCTGTTTTTGGCGCTATTGCTAGTGGAAATGCTGTTGAAGGAAGTCTTTATATGATGTTTTTTGGATTGGGTACTATTCCTTTAATGACAACGGCTATTTACTTTAGTAATTTTTTAAAAGGCGCTATGAGACAAAAAATTCAAAAGGCTATTCCTGTTTTTGTTGTTTTAATTGGGGCCCTTTTTATTCTAAGAGGTCTTGGTTTAGGCATTCCGTACATTTCTCCATCTCCTATTTCTGAAATGGTAACAGGCGCCATGAATTGTCATTAAAAAAGAATAGCTTTTTTTAACTATTCTTACTTTCAATATCTTTTTTTGTTGATTTTAAACCGTCATTGAAAACAACTGCACATCTGGTGTTTTTCTTTGCAATAACAAATCAAAAGCCATACAAATGTTTCTAACAAATGGTTGTCCTTTAGGTAAAATCTTTACTGTTTTTGAATGAATTTCAAGCAAGGAGTCATGTTCCATTTCTTTAAGTTTCATCAACACTTCAGGGATTTCTGGAAAATACATAGCATCTAATTCCCAAGAGGTTTCAAAACTGCACATTAAATTAAGAATATGCCGTCTTATAATTAAATCTTCGTCATTTAAAACATGTCCTCTATAAACGGGTAGCTTGTTTTGTTCTAATAACTCATAATATTCTTCAAGAACTTTAACATTCTGACCAAAACCATACCAACTATCACCTATTGAAGACACACCTAAACCTATCATGGTTTGCGTTTTAGAAGCGGTATAACCCATAAAATTTCTATGTAAACTTTTGTTTTGCATAGATTTATAAAGAGAATCTGAAGGCAGTGCAAAATGATCCATACCAATTTCATGATAGCCAACTTCTGTTAATAATTGTTTGCCTAATTCATATTGCTGGCGTTTTAACTCAGCTTTTGGTAAATCAGAATCCTTAAATCCACGTTGTCCATTTCCTTTTATCCATGGCACATGGGCGTAACTATAAAACGCTAAGCGGTCTGGAGCTAATTCTTTTGTTTTTAAAATCGTTTGCTCAACATGTTCTAAAGTTTGAAATGGCAAGCCAAAAATAATATCATGACCAACTGAGGCATAACCAATCTCTCTAGCCAGTTCTGTAGCACGTTTTACATTTTCAAACGGTTGAATTCTATGAATGGCTTTTTGAACGGTACTATTGTAATCTTGAACACCAAAACTAACCCGATTGAATCCTACATCAAATAAAGCTTTTAAGTGTGCTTTGGTAGTATTGTTTGGATGTCCTTCAAAACTAAACTCATGCCCTTCGGCAACAAAAGCATCATTTAAAATACCATTGATTAAACGTTTTAAGTTTTCAGGCTTAAAAAAAGTTGGTGTTCCACCGCCTAGATGTAATTCTTTAATAATAGGTTTTTCGTTAAACATTTCTAAATACAACTGCCATTCTTTTAAAACGGCCTCAATATAAGGTGACTCAACATCATGTTGCTTGGTTATACGCTTATTACAACCACAAAAGGTGCACAAACTTTCGCAAAAAGGCATATGTATATATAAACTAATCCCTTCATTAGCATTGCTTTCATTGAAAGATGTTATTAAAGATTCTTTATATTTTTTTACAGAAAAGGTATCATCATTCCAATATGGAACGGTTGGATAACTGGTATATCGCGGTCCTGCAATATTATATTTATTAACTAAAGACTTGTTCATACCTGCAAACTTAGGCCAAAATTAATTTAATAGAAAATTTAAAAACATGATAATGGTCATAATGATATTTGCAGATGGTTTAAATTTATCTTAACTTTCATCAAAATTAAATTTTAAAAATATTATGAAAAAAACATCCATTTTCACTTTAGCATTACTTATAGTTTTAACTGTAGGATGTAAAAATGAAAAAAAAGAGACAGAACAAAAAGTTGAAGAACCTATTACTGAAAAAGTAGAACAAACTTCAAATGTTGAAGTCATTAAGTTTTCACTAGAACCAAAAAGCGATAGTAACGTTTCTGGAACGGTGACATTTACACAAGAAAATGGTTCTGTAACGATGGTTGCAGAAATGGAAGGATTGACTGAAGGCATTCACGCCATTCACATTCATGAAAAGGCAGATTGCTCTTCACCTGATGGAAAATCAACCGGTGGACACTGGAACCCCACAGCGCAACCACATGGAAAATGGGGTGCAGAAGAAGGCTATCATAAAGGTGATATTGGTAATTTTATCGCTGATGCTAGTGGTAAAGGTTCTATTACATTTACAACTGACCAATGGTGTATTGGTTGTGGCGATGAAGCTAAAGACATTCTTGGAAAAGCTGTTATTGTTCATGCAGGAACAGATGATTATACAACGCAACCAACTGGTGACGCTGGCGGTAGAGTAAGTTGTGCCGGTATTATCAAGTAAATGAAAAAATATCATAAATTAAAAGCTACTTTAAAAAGTAGCTTTTTTTATTTTTAATTGATTAATTTCGAACTATAAAAATTTTGAATGCAGTTAGACCTTCTTGTAGAAAAATTTAAACAGAAAGATGTGAAAGCTTTTGAAACACTATACAAAATGTATAGCAAAAGTATGCATGGTGTAATCTATAATATCATTAAAGACCATGATATTTCTGAAGAAGTGATGCAAGATGTTTTTATAAAAGCTTGGAATAGCTCCAGCACCTATTCTGCAGAAAAGGGACGTTTTTTTACATGGATTTTAAATATTGCCAGAAATGCCGCTATAGATAAAACGCGTTCAAAGAATTTTAAAAACTCTGGCAAAAACCTCAATGTTGATTTTTTCGTAGATATTATTGAAAATAATGAAAGTCTGGATGCTCAAACCGATGCATTAGGTATTAAAAAATTTGTATCAAAACTTGCCGATAAGTGTCTCGAAGTTATAGAGCTACTATATTTTAAAGGTTATACTCAAAAAGAAGCTTCAGAAACATTAAACATGCCTATTGGCACCATAAAAACAAGAAACAGAAATTGCATTAATGAACTTAGGCTAATGTTAGATATTAAAAATGGATATTAAAAAATACACAGACTCGGGAATTTTAGAACTGTACGTTGCAGGCTCACTTTCTGAAGAAGAAAGTAAGGAAGTCCATAATCTTATTTTAAAACATCCTGAACTGGCAGAAGAAGTCTCTAACATTGAAAATGCCATTGTAAAATTAACAGCCTCGGCATCGCCAGGAATTTTAAATAGCGATTTCAATACTATAAAAGAACAACTTCATTTATCAAATGATGGTCCAAAATTGATATCCATCAATCAAAAAGCAAGATCTAACTGGTTTGCATATACAGGTTGGGCCGCAGCTATTTTATTTGCTAGTGGTTTTCTTTGGTTAACCAATCAAAATAATGGATTAAAAAATGAGATTACAACGGTTGAAACTAGAAACAACTTTTTAGAATTTCAAATTGAAAAAGATAATAATAGTTTGGTTGAGGCCAAAACACTTATGGCGGTTCTTAGAGATAACAACATTCTTAAAATACCCCTTTCAGGACAAACTATTTATCCTGAAGCTTACGCCAATGTGTATTGGGATAAAGCCAATAACAACATTTATTTAGATGTTCAAGGATTGCCTGTGGCACCAGAAGGCAAAGTATATCAAGTATGGTCTTTAACACTAAACCCATTAACGCCAACCAGTTTGGGCACACTAGACAATTTCAATACAGACGAAAACAAAATATTTACTATCGTAAATGCGAATGCTTCTGAGGCTTTTGGCATTACCTTAGAACCAGCTGGCGGAAGCGAATCTCCAACGTTAGAACAATTATATACCTTAGGCACAGTTTCTGCAGCTTCTTAAAAAAATGATTGGTACATTTATTTATTACTCTTTTATTTCATTTAAAAAGAACTTTTAAGGTTTTTTAAAACAGTAAATAAGCATAATTATTTGCTAAGTTATTACTTGTTATGCTGAATTTGCTTTAAAATTTATATCATAAAAAACGTCTGTAAAATTACAAACGCTTCCTTAACAAAACCAACAAAAACCTAAATTAATGCCCTCAAAAAAATCTTTAAACTAGCTTTTACTTGTTTTATTTTTAAAATTTATAGGTAATAATTGCTTTTAAGAAAAATGGTGTTCCTGGAGTAAAATGAATCTCTTCAACAGATTGGGTTTCGTTTTGAAGTCTTGATTCTGTGGCAAACTGAGTTTCGTTCCACTCGGTATCAAATAAATTTTCAATCACTATGCCTAATGTTACATTTTTCAAACTATAATTCATATTAAAATCTGTAACAAAATACCCTTTTGCAACAATACTATTGTCTTCATTTGCAGGTCTGTCATCTAAATATCGAAATCTAATTCCACCAGAAAAATTATCAAGATTATTAATAGACAATCCACCTGTTAAAGTAAAATCTGGTGCCAAAGGAATGTAATTTTCTCCTTTTGGATCATCAGTACTTCTTGCATGTGTAACCGTAGCATCGGTATCAAAAAAAAGCCAATCATTGAACTGATAACGGATTCCTAAATCTAGTCCAAAACGTTCTGATTTTCCACTAGGCTCTACAATACCCGCATCTCCAACATATACAAATTCTTGTTCTAAAAATAAATACCACATGGCCGAATTTAGAATGATTTTAGGGAAAGGTTTCCAAATATTTCCAACATCTAAACCATAGGCTTTGGGCAATATATCTTTAGAATTCTGACTTACAATTACGCGAGCATCATTAGAATGAAAACCTATTCCCGATTTTAAATAGAACTGCAAATTTTCTTGGGCCTCAAAATAAAAATTTAGTTTCGGACTTAAAATTGACTTTGTTTCAGACAGGGTTTGATAGTTAATCTGCAATTTATCATGGTATAAAAACTTAAAGTAATCAAGTCTTATGGCTGATGAAACTTTTAATTTTCCTAAATCAAATTCAACATTGGCATAGGCTCCAAGATTGGTTTGGTTTAAGTCTCCTAATTGAATGTTTTCTAAAACAGTTGTTCTGTTTAAGGTTTTTGATAATTCAAGATCGCTTACAATATCGTGTCTTAAACTAAAACCAGAGGTTACTGTTAAATCTGTATTACCAAGTCTGGTTTGATTTGTTATAGCACTATTGATACCTAAAATTTGACGACTTTCTTTTTGTTTAATTTGATCTCCATTTACAGGGTCTTCTAAAAAAAAGGTGAAATTTGAATATAATTCAAAATCATATTGTGAATAAAATACATTTGTCTTTAAAGTTGCATTGTTTGAAATATGTTTGTTTAATTCTACATTAAAATTGGTGCGTTGCGTGTTTCCGCCTTCGGTATCATCAATAGCACCAAAGCGGCTAATATTTCCATTATCTACTTCTCTTTGAGGTATTTGACCTGATGCATCCCAACGACTTGTAAAATGAGATAGTGTTAATGAAAGCTTATCGTAGTTAGGAGAAAAACCCACATACTTTCCAAATAAATTTAACCGATTAAAGTTTTGAGAAGATTCAAACGGGCCATCTGTTGCTAAATATTCGGTGGCTATGTAAGCATTTTTATTTTTAGTTTTTCCAAGTAAATTAAATAATCCAAGCGTTCTTAAGGTATTAAATTGCCCTGAAGAAATGGTCATAACGCTTTCTTTTAAATAATCTCTGGTAGAAAAATCGACATATCCAGCCGTGGTGAAATCGCCGTGATTGGCATAATACGGTCCTTTACCAAAATCTATTTTGTTTACTGTTTCAGGAATTACAAAATGCAAATCGCTATAACCTTGTCCGTGCGCATGAGACACCATGTTAACAGGCATTCCATCTACAGATAACGAAATATCTGTTCCATGATCAATATCAAAACCTCTTAAAAATAATTGTTCAGCTTTTCCGCCTCCAGCATGTTGACCAATTATAAGTCCTGGTACTTTTCTCAACACTTCTTGTGAAGAATTTACTGGATTTGTTTTAATATCTAAACGAGAAATGGTACTTATTGGATTTAAAGTTTCTGTAATAACTAATTCATTAAGCTGAAACATTTTTTCTTCTAATTGAATGCGTAATGTTGAATTAAAGTCTGAAGCACGCAATATTATATTTTTATTTTCAAACCCTAGAAGCCCTACTTTAAGTGAATCGCCAACATGATTATCATCAATTATAAAGACACCATTTTCTGAAGTATGCGCATGACTTTTTGAATTTAAATTGTAAACATAGGCAGCTTCTAAAGGTTGATTCATTTCATTAACAACAACACCTTTAAGTTGCTGAGAATTCATGGTTTTTACAAAGACCACTAGAAAAAAAAGGGTTGTCAATTTAAAGTTTCCCATAACTGTTTTACTAAATTTTATTTACGTTATTTGACATGATTGGACCTAGCTCAAAAGTACAATTTGACAACTGATTTTTCAAATATAAAGCTTTGTTTTTCTTGCCATTTGCTTTATAAATCAGCGCTAAATGGTACAAGGTTTCCGGCTCGAAGGTTTTATTGTCAACATAGGTTTCCATTATGTTCAAAGCCTCTTTTTCATCACCTAAAAGGTAATAAGACCATGCAAGTAAATCGTAAGATTGTGGTGTTGGTCTGTTTTTTATTTCTTTATTGGCAATTTCTAAAGCACGTTCCTTTTTATTAACCTCTTCTGCATAAATAATAGCTTTGTGTTTATTATACATATCGCCATATTTTTGATTTTCAATTATGGACAAATAGGTATCCAAATTAGATTTTTTTTCGGTTTTATTGCCCATGTATTCGGCAATCTCAGATTTTAATAAATAGTAATCAGGTGCTTTATGAGTTTCTGAAATGACATTTAATATTCTTAAAGCTTCTTCTGGATTGTTTTCGTAAGCATAAACAATCCATGCTATTCCTTTTTTAGCATAGGCATTATTAGGGTTCATGCTTAAAGACTTTATATAGTAATTGTACGCCTCTTTTATTTGACTACTATGCCCGTAAAAATCTGCCAGATTTGTATAAGACCATTGGATGATTTGCTTATTCTTCGATGCTTCGGCTAATTCCGTGGCTTTTCTTAAATAAAGTATGGCTGAGTCTAAATCCCCTTTATGGTCGCTCCATTTTGATAATCGAATAAGGAAATCAAAATCCTTGTAATTCTCAATGTTTTTTAAATAGGTTTCAGAAGATGCATAATTACCTAATTCCATGTGAACATCGAAAAGCATTTTTTGGGTTGCATTTAATTTTTCACCAAGCATTTCTGCTTTTTTTAAGTTTTGTAAAGCTTCTCGAAACTTATGTTGTGAAATATTATTTCGTGCTAAAGCTCTTAAATAACCGGCATTCTTATAATTTGTTTTTTTATTGGCTTCAATAAGTTTTCGTTCTGCTTCAATTAAATAATCAATAGTTCCTGTTTCATTAAATAATAAAGATTGAGATGCTGCAGCTTTCACCAAATACGGAAATTGATGTGGTTCTTTTTCTAGCTTTTTCTCCCAAAACATATAGTCGTCTTTAGTTAGTTGCAACATCTCATTCTCTGTATATTCCAAGAATTGATTATAATCTTTTTTATTGGTTATTTTTTCTGGTTGTTTATTGCAACCCGTTAAGATTAGGAATAAAGTGAATATAATAAGGTTTTGTAAGGTTTTCATAATGGCGGATTGTTGTTAAGTTGAAATTAAAATATCAGAGCATGCAAAAAAACACATGCTCTGATGAAGTAGCTACTACCATGGCGAAGCTAAATAAGGAAATGAGGTCAAAAAAGGTTTATCGTTGGCGTCTACATTATCATTTGATAATCCTGGGTTTTCAGAAAAGTCTTCTCCTCCAAAGATTAACAGAAGTTCTACAGTAATAACATCGTCAGCTAAAGCACGTCCTGTTAGCACATTGGTGCCATCATAAAAGGTTGTGGTTCCGTCTAGTGATACATTTAAAACATCGGTTGCTAACAGCCCAGTAAAAGTTGCAGAATCTAATCCTAAAGCATTTGTGTCTCCAGGGTTTGAGTAGGCAGGACTTAGGCCTTCTAAATTTGTTTGAAACATATTTTGGAACATGGCATTTTGCTCTGACGGGACAGTCATGTTGAAAGCATCTTTACTAGTACTCGAAACAAATACGGTGTTAACTGCTGGTCTTCCCATTTGATCTTCTTGTACAAAAGTTCCCGAAAAATCTAAGATCATTGGTTTCATGTCATCATTATCATTACAATTGTAAGTTGTTAATGCTATTAATGTTACGATGGCTAATATTTTTATTGTTTTCATAATATTTTCTTATTAATGTTTATTGTTTCCTTTTTGATTCTACCCAAGTGTTAATAGTTCCAGAACCGCCAATCATGGCTTTTGGCACTTCTACAACAACAGACATCACGTTAGTACCAGCAAACGTATCACTTCCAGTTTCATTAAAACTTGTTGCCATACCTCCTATAATAGCGCCATACTGGGCAAAATCCATAAAAAACGGATCGTCCCGTGGTCCTGCAAAAAAGCTCATTCCAGAATTAGATGCTGTAATAGCACTACTGGTTCCGTAAGGTGTAATATCTACATAGCCACTTTCGTTCATGGCACTAATAGAACTTGTTATGCCTGTTTGAGAAGGTGCAAACGGGCCAAAGAAATACATCTTTCCATCTTTTGGAATCGCTTGAATTACTAAATCTTCAACATTGTCACCAGTATTATCAATATTAAATTCGACCAATACTTGTTCATCAAACATAGCCGAACCAGTTGCTGAAGGACTGAGTAAACCTTGCACATTTGCAACAAAGACGAGATTGTTGGTGTTTTCACCTTGAAAGGCATAGAAATCGGTAATATCACTACTACCACCTTGAACGGCAGGCGCGTCTATATGATCGGCAGCAATCATAAAAAAACCTACAATAGCTAGAACACTAGCGCTTAAAATAATTTTTGTTTTTTTCATAATAATGAGATTTTTGTTATTTATTAATGGTCTCTATTCTACCTACGATAAAAAAACAAAGTGGGTTTTGTTAAAGTTTTGTTAATGAAAAAAAGCGGCCCTTTTAATTTTAAAAAGTATCTTTACACTGATAAATTATAACCTATGAATCCTTCAGGAAACGGTTGGATAAAAAAGCTTTTACAGGAAATTTCAAGTAATCCATCTTACCTGAAACTATCTGCTATAGATTTTTACAATGCATTGAAATCGAGTGGTTTTATTTATGGAAGTAACCTATCTATTGTTTATAATGGTGTTAAAAATGAAGATTTTACCCACGAAGAACTTTGTAAAGTCAATTTATTATTAGGGTTTTATTATATTCATCATCATTCAAAAAATGAAGATTTCATTATAGACAGTATCATTAGTTTTTACAACAAGATTGATTACTATAAAACCTCCTTCTTTTCTGGGCTGTTAGGTGAAAAAAAATCGTCTGAACTGCTTGAATCCATCATTAATAAGCGTATTCATTTAGATGACAATCTTATCACAAAAAACTTCAATTATTTCATTACCAATACTCTTTTATTTGTTGATGTATTGGCCTATCAAGAATTTTTAAAAACGCAGACCATTTCAGAAGACTATATAAAACAAATGGAAGCCACTTTAGAAACCATTGTTTTAATGATTTTTGAATCAAAAGAAGATAAAACAAAATATGACGAGAGTTTAATTAAATTGTTTGAATCTTCTTTGCGTTACCAGAATGATACAACGGCTAGTTATACTGAACTTATAAGAAATATTAATGATGAGTTAAGTAAGTATTATTTAATTGATGTAGCCTGTATGGCGTTTTGGAGCGATAAAATTATTGATTTAGATGAACAAAATAAACTCATTCAATTAGGAAATACCTTAAAGATAGATCAAAAAATTATTTCAAATTCCATAAACAATATCAATACCTTTTACAGCCAAAACAAAGATAAAATAGCTTTACTAAGCTCAAAAAACATGATACAGAGTTTTTATGAAAACTCTAGTAAAATGGTAAGAAAGCTTATTAAACGGAATAGTAAACGTCTGTTAAACGAACTAAGAGAAAGCAAAGAGCTTATGGTGTTGCTTACACAATCAACTACCAGAACCTTAACCGATGAAGAGCAAAAAAAAGTACAGGAGCAGTTGCTCGACATCATGAAATCCATACCAAGTTTGGCTATTTTTATGTTACCTGGAGGTGCCATTTTGTTACCATTATTTATTAAATTCATTCCTAAATTACTGCCCTCTGCATTTGACGAAAATCGTATTAAAGAATAAAAAAAGACGCTAAAAGATTTATTTACAGCGCTTTTTAGATTAGTTTTACTCAAAACTAAACAACCCATTAAGTCTTCTCATTTCATGAAATCATTTACAAGTCTAGAAATCAATACTATTTTAAATGGTGAATTGATAGGAAACACCACCCAACGTATTGATGGTCCAGAGCAACTGGAAAAGGCAAAAATAAACCATATTACCTTTATAGGAAGCCATAAATACGTAAAACTTTGGGCCAATTCAAAGGCAAGTATCGCTATTGTAAATGATAATTTAATGGTTGAAGCCTGCGAGAATCGTGCGATAATAAAAGTAAAAAATGCCGATTTGGCCATGGCAAAAATCCTGGATTTATTTAATCCGCCTACACCTGTTTTTGATACCAATATACATCCAACAGCCGTTATTCATGAGTCTGCCAGCATTGGAAACGATTGTAAAATTGGTGCCAACTGTTATGTTGGAAAAGATGTGGTTTTAGGAAATGGTGTGGTTTTATATCCCAATGTATGTGTGTTTGATGAAACTATTATTGGGAACCAAACCGTTGTTTGGTCTGGAACAGTTATTAGAGAACGCTGTATTATTGGCAACCATTGTATCTTTCATACCAACGTAAGTATTGGTGCCGATGGGTTTGGGTACAGACCGAGCGACGATGGTAGAGGTTTGGTTAAAATACCACAAATAGGCAACGTTATTATTGGACATTATGTAGAAATAGGCGCCAACTCTTGTGTGGATAGAGCAAAATTTAGTTCTACCATTATTGGCGATGGCTGTAAAATTGACAACTTAGTACAAATAGCGCATAACAGTGTGATGGGGCGTTTTTGCATTATGGCAGGCCACAGCGGACTTGCCGGTTCTGTAACCTTAGGCGATGGCGTTATGATTGGTGGAAGTGCCTCTATTAAAGACCACACTACTATTCATTCTGGTGCTACCGTTGGAGCTGGTTCTGGAGTTGTGGGCGATGTAGAAGCTGGAAAAACTGTTTTAGGATACCCGGCACAAGATGCCAGAGATATGCTTAAACAATGGGTGGCTATGCGCCGATTCATGAAAAACCAATAACTTGATTTTGTAAGATTTTTTAACTAACTTCGTTTAACGTTTGATATAAATCATTAAAACGGATTCATATCTTATAGTTAGCAAACAGTTGAACCAAAAACAAAAAACAATGGAATTTTTTAGTCCTAATAACAATGGTTGGAGAGCTTATCAAACAATACTGAACAAATCATTTAATTGTGGTTATTGTGGAGATAAAGTAGCCTCTGATAGAGGTTATAAAATTGGCAGAGGGAAAGATGGGTCTTCAGACCAAATTGGTAGAATATATATTTGCCCAAATTGCCAAGGACCAAATTTTGCGAATTTGCAAAATATTTGGTTTCCTGGACAAATGTTCGGTAGAAGCGTTAAAAATGTACCTGAAAATTTAAATGAACTTTATGAAGAAGCCAGAAAATGTCATAAAGAAAATTGTTTTACAGCTTCCGTGCTTTTATGTAGAAAAATGCTAATGAATATCGGAGTGGAACAAGGTGCCAAAGAGAATTTAAGTTTTATCAAATATGTTGATTTTTTATCTGAAAAGGGATTTATACCACCAAATGGGAAGAAATGGGTTGACCATATTCGTAAAAAAGGAAATGAAGCAACACACGAAATTAAAAAGATGAGTGAGTCTGATTCAAAAGACTTAATTACGTTTACGGAAATGTTGTTAATGTTTCTCTATGAATTTCCTTCTATGGTTTCAGACGAAATTGAATAAAAACCGTTTGCTAACACCGTGTCCTATGAAAAGCACTAGCCTAGTTCTCCAAAGTTAATATTTATTTTTTAATTATCTCATAATGCTGATTATGTGGTGTTGGAATGTTGATAATTCCGATAGGATTATCAATATTCCAATGCC